>Ga0101945_1001809_pt1 | contig 18183 bp, 16 predicted proteins | sample DewCreD2012metaG_2_FD_75246 | JGI IMG/M metagenome (GOLD analysis project Ga0101945, IMG submission 75246) | Hot spring sediment bacterial and archeal communities from British Columbia, Canada, to study Microbial Dark Matter (Phase II) - Dewar... ... | reverse complement strand
AATATTTCCACCTGGAAAGAATATTGGATTGATGACAAACGAATCTATTGTTAGTGCGATTCTGCAGGCTGGCAAATTAATTACCGCAGAGTCATTGGCAAACTTTTCAACGCCACCTAGTGAAGGATAAAAAACTTCCCGTATAAGGTCTGCTGTCAATTTGCCACCGCTACCATGAGCAAGTTGGATTCTTTCTGCCAAGGCTCGTTTTTCCTTTCTTAGGTAACAGACTAATAGTCAATACCGATATCCAAGGACCCAAGTGTCCAAGGACCCAAGCAATTAAAAGGAAGAATACAAATAATACGCTGCACATGTCCCTTCTGATGACACCATGCACGGCCCTACCGGACGCTCAGGTGTACAGCTCTTTTTAAACAAAGGGCATTCATTCGGCTTTATCAACCCCTTTAAAATCTCTCCGCAGCGGCAACTCTTACTGGAATTAACTGCTTTCCGCTCAATTTTAAATTTCACCGCTGCATCAAAACATTTATACTCATCTTTTAACCTAAAACCGCTACCAGGGATTATCCCTAGACCTCGCCATTCAGCATCAGTGCGGATAAAAACCTCATCTAATAACCTTTGCGCATGGATATTTCCTTCTGGGCATACAACCTTCTGATATAGGTTCGAGATGGTTGGCCTACCCTTATTTATATCCCGAACAAGTTTTAGAATCCCTGCCATGACCTGTGGAGGCTCAAAGCCGGCTATAGCTCCTGCTATACCATATTCTGCTGCAATAAAATTATAAGGTTTCTCGCCTATTATAATGCTTACATGTCCGGGAAGAATAAAGCCATCTATTTTGGTTGCTGTGTCATCAAGAAGTGCATCTATTTTGGTTGCTGTGTCATCAAGAAGTGCTCTTAGTGCTTCAGGAATGGTTTTATGTAAGTTGTAGATGCTAAAATTCTTAAGACCGCCTCGTCTAGCTATTTTTACAGCATATGCAGTTGATGGAGCAGTCGTCTCAAAACCAACACCTAAAAAAATAACTTCGCGATTGGTTTCAGCTCGGGCAAAATCCAGTGCATCAAGTACCGAGTAGACCACCCTAACATCAGCGCCTTGTGCCTTTAATTCGGCAAGACTTCCATTTGAGCCCGGAACATGCATCATGTCGCCATATGTTGCAAGAACCACCTGTCTGTCTTTTGCGAATTCAATAAAGGTATCAATGTCTGCATCAGCTGTAACGCACACTGGACAACCAGGGCCTGATATAAGCTCTAGCCCAGGTGGTAGTACCTTTCGAATCCCGGCCTTCCCAATTGCCATGGTATGAGTTCCGCATACCTCCATTAGCTTTACTGGCTTGTTTGCGATTTGGTAAAGCTTATCTAGAAAAAGATTAAAATATTCTCGCTCATTTCTTTGAGTGCTGATTTTTCCTTCTCTATTGCTCACCTCTAAGCAGCTCCTCCCATGCCGAAAGGGATAGGCGTGCCGCTTCTTCTTCAATTACACTTATAGCCTGACCTGCATGTACCATCACCCAAGATCCAACCTCCACCTCTGGAGTAAGAACAATCCCGACCCTTTTAGAGTTGCCCATTATGTCTACCTCAGCAGTAATAAATTCATTATCTATCGAGACAACTTTTGCTGGCACTGCTAAGCACATATCGCGACCTCCTTGTTCGTTCCTCGTAAATCCGACCGCCGAACCACTGCTATAAAAGCAGACCGCAGACCGCTGCTATAGGCTCCTTTGGAGCTGACCACCGACCGCAGACCGCAGACCGCCGATTCAAAAGCAGACGGGCAACCGGCCAAAGATAGAAGCCAGGATTAAGGATGAGATTGCCTGAGCCTGTTGCGAGGCACTGAAAGTGCCGTGGCAATCTCCTCGCAATGACAGTTCTTCTTTTGCCGGTCTGTCGTCCCTTTTCACCCCCACCCTGTCCCTCCCCCCTCAAGGGGGAGGGTATTTGGTTTAGCTCCCCCCTCAAGGGGAGGCTATTTAGTTTAGCTTCTCCCCAAGGGGGAGGGTTTTTCACCCTGTCTTCCGTCTCCTGTCTCCTGTCTTCGGTGTGTTCTTTTGCCCATCTCCCGTCTTCGGTCTGTTCTCTAGCCGGTTTACCGGTTTGCTGCTATCATCAATTGGCCAAGAGCTAGCCCACTGTCGTTTGTCGGGACCTGCCTATGAAAGTAAGGCATTATATCCATTGCTTTAAGCCTTTCAGCAAGCCTTTTTATTACAAAGCAATTTTGAAAGGTCCCCCCTGAAAAGACCACCTTATCAGTTTTATATTTCACCGCTAGTTTGCTAACCATCTCAGCAAGCGCATTGATAAACGTTGTATGAAATCGCGCTGCAAGTATTGACGCTTCGGTTCCCTGCAATTTATCGTCAGCCATTTCACTTAGAAAACCCCAGGATAACCGCATTATGCTGCCTTCATGAATAGAATAACTATAAGGCTCTACCTCAGGTGAATAGTGTGCAAGCGATTCTAACCTCATGGCCGCTTCTCCTTCATAAGAAACCATAGCTGTAAATCCGCAAATGGCAGCAGCGGCATCAAAAAGCCTTCCGCAGCTTGAGGATTCTATGCACAAAGTTTTACTACCAACCTGTGCCTTAACAAATGGCAGTAATCTTTTACATCCAGGAAGTACCCGCATTACCTTATCCTCATCTTTCCATAACGAATATAGCAGCACTGATGCCATCTGAAGCGGGTATTTAATTATTTCATCACCGCGGGGCTGGAGAAAACTTTCCAAAGACCCTACCCTTTTAATTTCTTGGTAGTTACCATGGAAAACTTCGCAACCCCAAATAGTCCCATCCTCCCCATAGCCAGTTCCATCGCAAATAACACCTAGAACACTTTCATTGAGGGCATTGTCAGCCATGGCAGATGCAAAATGCGCTTTATGATGCTGTACTTTGATCAAGGGCACGCTCAATTCCTTAGCATAGGCTGAAGCAAACCTTGTACTTATATAACCAGGATGGATATCGCATGCCACACTTTGTGGCTTGATCTGCAAAAACTCACCGAAAAAACGCACCCCCTCTTTAAAAGCCTCAAAGTTCTCTAAATTATCAAGGTCGCCAAAATACTGGCTTATTACGGCCTTTTTATCATATGTATAAGCAAAGGTACTCTTTAGATCACCACCCACTGCAAAAATTGGTTCTACTTTATAAGGCAAGCAGATTCCCCGCGGCACGTAACCACGCGCACGGCGAATAAAATAAGGCATATCCATAAACAACATGACAACCGAATCATCGGCGCGATTTACAATCTCACGTTTATTTACCACAAAAAAGTCGGCTAAAAAACCAAGCTTTGAATAAGCTTCTTTCTCAGCGATGATTAGCGGATCGCCGCTAATATTTGCACTGGTCATCACCAATATTGAAATATCATCATCAAACAACCCATAGTGAAGTGGAGTGTAAGGAAGCATTACGCCCAAGGTATCTAGCCCAGGTGCAATCTCATCACAAAGCATGCTGGTTTGCCTTTTTTTAAGAAGCAAAATTGGGCGCGCAGGTGACGTAAGCAGCTCTTCCTCTTTCAATGAGAGCTCACAATTCTTGCGAACCACATCTAGGTCGCGACACATAAGTGCAAATGGCTTTGTCTGGCGTTTTTTTCGCTTGCGCAGAAGTCGAACAGCCTTATCATTTTTTGCATCGCAAGCCAAGTGATATGCTCCAATACCCTTTACGGCAAGTATTTTGCCCGCTTTAAGAAGGGCACGTATATCGCCGTTATAGGCTCTGCCGTCCGGCAAGGTCAATAGCAATTGCGGACCACAAGTGGGGCAAGCGTTAGGTTCAGCATGAAATCGACGGTTTGCGGGATCTTCATACTCACCAGCACAATCGGCGCACATCTTGAAAACATTCATTGAGGTATTTTTGCGGTCATAAGGCGACGCACGGATTATTGAGAAGCGAGGTCCACAATTTACACAATTTGTGAATGGATAGCCATACCTGCGGTTATTCGGATCATTGTACTCTTTTAGGCAATCTGGGCAGGTTCCAACGTCAGGAGGAATGGATATATCGGCGTCCAGTGATTGGCTACTCTTTTGTATAAAAAAGGCACTATAGCCCTCAGGCTGAATTTTTTTTGTTCTTAAACTCTCGATGTAAGCTAGAGGAGGAGGTGATGTTTGAAGCTCTCTTACAAAACCTTTTATGTCTTTCGCGCGTCCTTCAACTCTGATAGTGACCCCATTAGTGGTATTTATTATCCAACCAGCTAAGCCCAATTTGTTTGCTAGTCTATAAACGTGGGGACGAAAACCGACCCCTTGCACAATACCAGTAACTTTTATTTCCGCAGCGCTGCGTTTCACTTCAAAACCTTAATGTGGTCGAAAGGCCAAATGACGCAGACGGCCTTGGCTATAACATTTTGCTCTGGTAGAAACCCCCATTCATGGCTATCATAGCTAGCATTTCGGTTGTCACCCAGAACAAAATACATCCCATCTGGAACTGTAACCGGCCCGTAAGTATACTTTGGCACCCGCGCGGTTTCCACCTCAAAAACCTGGCCGTTAACATAAACCTTGCCGTCGCGAACCTCAACGGTATCACCTGGTAAACCAATTAATCTCTTAACAAACGGCGCCGAATTAGGGTTTAAATTTGCCCGTTTTGGTGCATAAAAAACAATTATATCGCCACGCTGTGGTTTCTCAAAGTAATAGATTGCTTTTATAGTAAATAGCCGATCTCCAGCAGCAACAGTTGGCTCCATTGATCCGGTTGGTACCCACCTAACCTCTGCTACTGCTGTTCTAATACCCATGGCAAGCACGAATGAAACAACAAGCAAGACCACAAACTCACTAAACGTGTTCCAAAATCGATTTGCTGCACTGTTTGTCATGCTATCAAACACCTTTAAGAATTTCTTCAGCAATCTGTTTTAAAGAAAGTTGTTTATCCATGCTCCATTTTTGGAGTTGTCTATATGCATCAGCTTCGCCTAAGCCATATTTGCGCATTACAACTCCTTTAGCACGTTCAACCAGCTTCCGCGTTTCAAGCCGCTCTTCCAAAACCTTGACCTGATCTTCTAAATCCTTTACTTCCAAAAAGCGACTTCTAGCTAGCTCAATTGCTGGCATCAAATCAGATTTATCAAACGGCTTTACAAGATACGCCATTGCTCCTGCCTTGGCTGCTTCTTCGACCAGTGACTTTTGGCTGTAAGCAGTCAGCATAACAACAGGACATATTCCTGCAGAAGTTATTGCTTTTGCAACATCAATTCCATTCATCCTCGGCATTTTGATATCGAGAATTGCTATATCTGGCTTCAGTGATTTAGCAAGTTCTAATGCTGTTTCTCCATCCCATGCTTCGCCTATTACTATATGCCCAAGTTCAACCAATATTTCTTTCAAATCTAAGCGAATTATTGCTTCATCTTCTGCAATTAAGATTCGCAGGCGTTCCACTTTACCCATCACCATCTTCTATACCTATGTCTATGCATCAGCTAGCCTCTTAACCTATAAATGATTGCATTTGGGAAAGGACCTGCTAATCAGCTTACAGCTTATATGCTAGCCAATCCCTCAACCAATACCCGCACTGTAACCCTGGTCCCATTGTTACTATGGATATCCAGATTTCCTCTAAGTTCATCTACAACCAGGGTATGTACTATTTGCAAGCCTAAATTGCTATTCTGCAAGATATCAAAACCTTTTGGTAAACCAATTCCATCATCACTTATCGTCATGACTAGAACATTATCCTGCCGCTCAAGATTTATTACAATATTGCCTGTTGCTCTTCCTGTAAAAGCATGCTTAACTGCATTCTGGACAAGCTCGGTAAGTACAAGCGCAAGAGAGGTTGCTATAGGGGAAGGAATCTCCCCTCCCATTCCCTCAACATTAATCTTTATTTCCTTATCTGGTTGAATAAGGCCACTTTTAATCATGCAGGTAATGTTGGCAGCGATTTCTCTAAAATCCAGCGTGCCGCTTCCGCTTTGCGACAGTATTTCGTGCACAGCCGCAATGCTTGAGATGCGACCAACACTCTCCAGTAAAGCCTGGGTAGCCTCTGGAGAAGTCATTCGCCGAGATTGCAACCTTAAGAGGCTCGCAATTGTCTGAAGGTTGTTCTTCACACGATGGTGTATCTCGCGTATGGTTGCTTCTTTAATTTTAAGCTGCTGTTCGCGAGCCCATACATCGGTAACATCGCGGATTATAGCAACGATTCCCTTTACATGGTTTTCCTTGATTAAAGGTATAGCCCTCTTGATTACCGTCATGCCTTTTTCTGTTACTTCCCGCCTGATTGCTTTTCGATCCTCGATGGCACTTAAGATGGTGTTCTCATCAAGCCCAATATCGTTTACAGACCGTCCAATAAGTGTATCTTCCACTCCTAGGCGCCGGTAGATAGTAACTGCATTTGGGCTTGCGTAAGTTATAACCCCATTTGGGTCTACCCTAAGCAGGCCATCGCCAGCCTCCTTAGATGTCGGAAAGTCTATACCAACATCCACACCGTCTTCAATCATTTGTATTAAATCATCTGCTGCACCCATATACATCTGCTCCATCTCGCTTGGACGCCAGTCATCTAGTGCACGCCGCTCACTTGTCATAACCGCTAACACGCGATCCTTTTCTTTTATGGGAACAGCTCGGATTTTTACCTGTGTGCCATCTGGCATGCCATACTGGTCCTCAACACGTTTTCCTTCGTTAAAAGCTTTAACTACCGCCATGGGTGGATTCTTAAAAATTTGCCCAAGAACGTTATCTGGTCGTACTGATACGGTTGTATTTGGTTTTGCGGCAGCCATGACTACAAAGTAACTGCTTTCCTTTACGGCACAGTAGATTATAATATCTGAATAGCTGAGATCAGCTATGAGCTGGATATTTCTACTTACCGAATCAATTTTTTTTACCTGCTGCCCTGTAAGATTTGAAATCTTACGGTAAGAACCTACAGACTTCAAATTCTATCTCCCGTTTTAGCACCTTAGTTCCCTAGCTCTTTAACAGCCAATTTTGTCTTTCTGATTTTATCACTTCCAGTGAGGGATTTCATCGCTTAAAGCTTTTATTCATCAAACCTAAGGTTATTTGCTGCGGTAATGTTGTTTTAACGCAGTAGACTTGGTAAAATTATTACGCGCTCGGCAGTGCGCGTGTTTGAGAACGTAAAAACACAACTTTGAGGTTTGAAGCGAAGCATTTTGAGTTTGGATGCCGAAGTGGCGGAATTGGCAGACGCGCTGGTCTCAAAAACCAGTGAGGGCAACCTCATGCCGGTTCGATCCCGGCCTTCGGCACAAGAGACCCTTTGGGGTCTCTTTTTTTGCCAGATATTTGAAAATGGAGAGGCTTAAGCGAGCATGGTCGCCTAACCTGAAGAACTGTGCGACGTTTAAAGTAAGATGCTTAGCAACATAAAATTAAATCAGAAACACCCTGAAAACTTTACTAGGTGATTCCGTGACTGATGAGAGACGATTGAAGGTTGAGATAACCGAGCAAAAAAGCATTACAACTGTGATCTTTAGTGGAAAGTACAAACCGCTAAGCATAATATTGATGAGGGAAATTATAAACGCGCTTATCCGAAATAACAGACTAAAGCTTATTATCCAGTTTGGTAATCTTACTGAGCTTGACAAAAGCGCATATGACTATCTTGAATCAGTTCACAATGAAGTTGCAAGGCTAGGTGGTTCCATTGTCTTAATTTGCCCATCAGATCAACCAAAGGGCATTTGCAGTCAACTTAAGCAAAAATACCATTTTTTGTCGTTTCCAAATTTTGAGGAAGCTCGCCGATTCTTTATCGGGCGCGAGTTCTAGTCTTTTAGCGGCGGTCGTTAATCCTGGTCTCCCGTCTGCTCTTGACGGTCTCCCGTCCCCGGTCTCCCGTCTTTTAAATGACCCAATCCATCTCAACGTCAGCACTTTTATGCGCTGTCTTCTTATCCAAACCAAGTGCAATGATAGCAACATCATCATTAAGCTTGCCGCTTGCAAACTCCTGCGCAGCGTCAAACAGTTTGCCAGGAATCGCCTCAACCTCAGTATCGCCAGCTCCCAGCAATGCTTCACTTATGCCTTCCTCGCCAAATAGCATGCCACCTTGCTTTGCCTCCAAAAGGCCATCGGTATAAAGCAGCATGATTTCTTTACTTGTTAATTCTTCAGTATGATTCTTATAGCTAGGATTATCCTCCACACCAAGTGGTATAGACCCCATCTCTAACTGGCGTAATGTTGGCATTGCTGATATTGCATAATTTGCAATTATTGGTGCAGGATGGCCGGCGCTCGCATATACTATCCTGCCGGTTGCCGGATCTATAACCACGTAAGCAATCGTTATGAATTGGCCAGGTACCATCTGGGATAAGATAACTCTGTTTGCTCGCGCTAATACTTCTGCAGGTGTATCGCATTCATAAGCAAATGCTTTTATTGTCATCTTTACTAGAGCTGTTGCTGTTGCTGCTTCTAAGCCTTTACCAGATACATCCCCAATTACAACACCTATTTTCCCATTCGCAAACTCAATAAAATCGTAAAAATCGCCGCCTACTTTTGACCCATCGGTAGCTGAGCGATAAAGAAGACCTAGTTTTATACCAGACAGCTTATCCGGTACAGCAAGAAGGGCATTTTGAAGAGCCTCAGCAACATCTTTTTCCCTCTTGTACAGTCTGGCATTCTCAATTGCAACTGCAGCTTGATTTCCAACAGATTCAAGCAAAGATATATCACCGTCAGCAAAAGTCTTCCCATTTAATAAACCAACTTGTATTACGCCTATCAATCTATTTCCTATAAGAAGTGGCGTCGCTGCAACCGCACTTACTCCCTGCATAAGTGCTTCTTTATGAGCCCTCGGGTCATGTTTGTAGTCGTTTGTAAATACGGTTCTGTGGATTTTAAGAACTGTCTCAGACAAACCAAGCTCCCTTGGCACCTTGATAGGTGGAGTTGATTTGGGCGATCTTATCTTATACATGTAATCCAGCTTTTCGTTTTCTTTATCAAATAATGCTATGGAGCTAAAATCAGCTCCCACGATCTCTGCCGCATTCTTTGCTGTCTTTTCAAGAAGCTCTGTCAAGTCAAGGCCTGATGAAATATCCAAAGCAACGCTATTTAAAATTCTTAAATCATCATTTGATGCCCTTAGCCTGCGCTCAGATTCCCGCGATTCTTCGTACAAACGCGCATTTTCGATAGCAACAGCAGCCTGGTTTGCGAGCGCCATCAGTAGACTCATCTCTTTTTCGCCAATCTTTTGCTGCTTAACTAAAGGCGTAAAAATACCTATGACGCCAAGAGCTCCACCACCTGATACCAGAGGTAAGGTTACGGCAGATTCAACTCCAACCTCCAAAGCTATATCTTTGTATAGAAACTCTGAAGAGCTAGCAGCGTGCGTAATGGCAGGCTTGCCGCTCATCAGCACTCTTCCAGCTATACCCAGGCCTGGTGAAATTTTCAGACCGTTAAAATCAAGCCCGCTATCGCTCCAGAAATAGTCTATCTTAAGAACCTTTTCATGCTCATCATATAAAGCAATCCAGACTGCTTTGGCGTCGAAGTTGCTGCGCAGAGCATTTGCTACTGCATTCTCTACAAATGGAATATTAAGTGCTAGATTCATTTTTTCGCCGACCTCAACTAGACCGCTGAGCTCGCTTACATACTCTCTTAAGTTGACTTGCATTGCATTAAAGCTTTCTGCAAGGTCTTCAATTTCATCACCGGTTTGCAAAAGACCAATTTCTTCCTCAAACTCACCTTTAGCAATATCTCTTGCTTTATTTGCAAGAATCATGATTGGCCTGACAATTCGCTCGGCAAACCAGAATCCAAGAAATAAAGCCAACAGCATGACAACAATAGTAACGGCACCGCTTCTAATGACATCAGCTCTTATCGGTGCCATAACTTCTTCCACCGGGACAAACGACCCAGCACTCCAACCTATGCTTTGTATTGGAACCTGAGCTCCCATGCGATATGTGTCATCTATTGGGAAGATCAGCCCATACGAGGTGAACTCTTTGCCTTTGCTTGCCACCTTTATAAATTTATGCGCACCCCAATATCTCTCATCTAATGGTTTTTTGGGATACTGATTTTGGTAGATAAGCATGCCATTGTTGTCGGTTATGTTGTAGCCGCCACCAGGAACTTCAAAAACAAAAACCTCATTCAGCCTGGTAGAATCAACTGAAGCAACAATAACTCCATAAAGCTTTGCTTTGTACCAAATACCGGTAACTACATCAAATCCGATTCCGCCGTCTCCATGGTCATGAAGCGGAGTAATAATCCATTCTTGTTTTGTATCCAGTTGCTTGGCAATATCCCCAATATTAATGTTCTCATGATGCAGTTTTTCGCCCACCAAGCTTGGGTTGGATGAAGCATATACTTCGCCGTTTAGTTTGACATAGTCCATGCTGAATAATGGATACTTGCTTGCTGCCCTGGCAAGGTAGCTGCTTGCCCTGGAGCGAGTATAGTTATTCTCAGCTATAGCTGTTCCAGCAATTTTTTCGGTATTTGAAACTTCTTTTATGAAGTGATCAAAGTTACTTGCAATGTTGCGCGCGAGAGATAGCCGGGCAACCATTATGTCACGGCGCTTATCCTCATAGCGGTTGTATTGGGTAAAAATGATGACAATTATCAGAGGTATCGTTATGGCTAGATAGCTGAGAAGTAATTTTTTCCTTATACCTTTCCCTGGCCCAAAAAAACTCATCTCTTATTAGACCTCTACATAGGCCTCTACGTTAGACCCGATGTTTTTCATATTAAGATTATCGTTTAGCGTCATATTGAAGTCAAAAGTAGTCAGAGGAATGGGGTTCAAGCGTAAGATAAAAAAATCGTTGGTATTACAAGGTCTCTGGAAATAATTACCACAACTGTAGCCCTCTTAGGACGTATAACTCGCTACATACCAATACAATCTCCTACATATTGATAATAGGCCTTGACCCCCCTATTTATATATAATAATTTCGTTATTACAGGCGGTTGGTTAACTGGAAGTTGTAAGAGCCTCAAGCTTCGATTTCTTTTGATTAGTTCAAAAACTTATTTGATTAAAGGAGGTGGTGGATTGCTTATAAACTAAAAATTAGTTTGTAAAAAGATTAGCCTGTGGGGAGGTGAAAAATGGTGTATGAAAAAGCTACCCCCAATACCGCAATAAGAGAGCCAATCTGCTTAAAGAGTATTAGAGGGTAGCAGGATTATTTTAGCACATGGTTACGTAAAGTGGTATAGAAGATCATACCTGGAGGATAATATGAGAAAAATAGCTTTAGTTTTACTAGTTTTGATAGTCATGCTATCTATGGCCCCTGAGGCTTTTGCTTGGAGTAAGCATAGACTAAGTGCTTCACAGCTTTCTACTACTGTAGTTTACGCTTGGGGACTTAACTCGACCCTGTACTAGGAGGTGTATCGAATGAAAAAAATGATCACAAAGGTTTCTATAGCAACTTTTGCTGCACTTATCCTTGTATCAGTTGGTATAGTTTTTACTCTTGGGGCAGGCGACAAAGAAGCAACTGAAAAGGAAACTGCTGAAATAAAGAGTGCACTAGTAAGACATTTGGAGCTTCCTTATGTCTCTACATCAGATCTCCGCAAAGAGATGCTAACTCTTGAATCTATACCTAAAGAAGATAAAGAAAAGGCTCGCAAAAAGCTTTACCAAGATCTGATAGAGGTTACAACGGAGGATTACGCTAAAGAGTGGGCTGAAAAAGTTATAGGTGCAATTGATTGTTTAGAGCAAGAATATGGAGAGCGAAAAATTGACGGTAGTGAAAAAGTCTTAGCAATCGAAGATATAGAGTATGAAAGCCAAGATAAGGCAACTGTTGTAGCCATTGTTTGGTGGGGGGAAAAAATTGGAAAGTTTAACCCGTCAACAAAGCGCACTGAGCCATTTTATGCAAAGGACTTCACAACTGTAAACCGCTATCCCATGCAAAAAATTGATGGCAAGTGGAAAGTCTCTGGTGCAGGGGTAACAGTAAAAGGCGTTCCAATGGACGATGATTTAGAAAAATACGGGCCACCGACTCCCGAAGAAGCAAAAAAGATATTTGAAAATGCAAGTTTTACCTGGGAGGAGAAAGCAAGGTAAGGTTTTCTTCGAATAGCAACAATAGGGATAGATTTACCCTTCCCTAGCATCGCATTCTATGTAGGAACCTTGTCGGGGTCGAGCTTGTCTCGGCCCTGTCTCTATTCTTTTCTAGTGTAGACACAAGGTCCGCCTCTTAAACATAGAGTCCCTCACATAAGAGATTGCCATAAGGCCTTCGGACTCTCGCAATGGCAGGATCTGGTCTATTCTTGGTTTTGCCGGCCTCCGTCTCCGGTCGTAAAACCGTTTCACCGGTTTTACTTTTCTACCGGTGCTTCAACAGGATTTTCGATATAGTAGCCGATTTGGGACAGCCTTGCATAACGCTTCTCAACAAGCTCTTTAGGATTTAGCTTAATTAAATCCTTAAGTGCTTTCACGAGTTCTTTTTTAAGGTCTCTCGCAACAAGAGCAGGTGCGTGGTGGGCCCCGCCTAGAGGCTCCTTAACTATAGCATCAATTATTCCAAGTTCTTTAAGCCGATCTGCTGTTAAACCCAATAAGCTGGCAGCTTGTTCCGGATTACCCTCGCCATTCCAGAGGATGCTTACGCAACCTTCCGGCGTTATAACCGAATAATAGGAATTTTCCAGCATGATCATGACATCGCCAAATCCAATAGCAAGCGCACCACCGCTACCGCCCTCGCCAATGTTAGCTACAATTACTGGCACCTCAAGCCTGCTTAACTCAGCTAGGCTCTGGGCAATCGCTGTAGCCTGGCCGCGCTCCTCGGCCTCGATACCTGGATAAGCCCCTGGTGTATCTACAAAAGTTATTAAGGGCAGCCTGTATTTATTTGCAAGATGCATCAGCCTTAACGCCTTTCTATACCCTTCAGGATGGGGCATACCAAACTGCCGCAATAAGTTCTCTTTTGTATTACGGCCTTTCTGATGCCCAATAACCATTACTTTAGCGCCATCAAGGCGAGCAAATCCCCCGATTATGGCCAAATCATCGCGAAATGTTCTGTCCCCATGAAGCTCTATAAAATCAGTAAAAATAGCCTCAATATAGTCGCTTGTTCGCGGCCTATCCGGGTGCCTTGCGATCTGAACTTTTTGCCACGGCGTAAGGTTGGAATAAGTTCGTACTCGTAGCTTTTCAATTTGTTTTTCTAGATAAGCAATTTGGGCTGCAATATCTTCTTTTCCTGCTGATTCCGTCCGCTTGATAGCATCAAGTTTTTCTTCAAGCTCAATTAAGGGACGCTCAAAATCATAAGCAAATCTTCTCATTCTTTAACTCCACTGGCACCAAGATAATCAAGCAATCTTGCAACCATGCGTTTTAGTTCAAGCCTATTGACAACCATATCAACCATGCCATGTGCAAGGTTGAACTCTGCTGTTTGAAAATCCTTAGGAAGCTTCTGGCGGATGGTTTGCTCTATAACGCGTGCTCCTGTAAACCCTATTAAGGCATGCGGCTCTGCTATGATTATATCAGCAAGAGTGGCAAAGCTTGCTGATACACCGCCGGTTGTGGGATGAGAAAGGATAGATATATATGGAAGACCTTGATCTTGATGGCGAGCTATAGCTGCGCTTGTCTTTGCCATTTGCATGAGTGATATCATGCCTTCCTGCATCCTGGCACCCCCAGAGCTGCAAACAATAATCAACGGAAGATACTCTCTTGTTGCAAGCTCAGTTATCCGCTTAATTTTCTCGCCAACAACCGAACCCATGCTTCCGCCAATAAATCCAAAATCCATTACAGCTATGGCAACTTGAAAACCATCAATTCGCGCCCGTCCGCAAACTACAGCTTCGTTTAGCCCTGTTTTATCTTTGGCTTTCGCTAACGAATCGATATACGGCTTATTAGCAGCAAAGCCAAGAGGGTCTCCTGGGATTAAATCACCCCAAAGTTCCTCAAAGCTATGTAAATCGGTTAGTTGATAAATTCGCTCATAGGCAGATACCGGAAAGTGGAAAAAGCATTTGGGGCAGACTTTTAAATTTCTTTCTAGCTCTTTAACAAATAAGGGCTCATTGCAGCCCTTACACTTCTCCCAAACACCGTCCGGTATAATTCGCTTCTCTACAGCCGGGCTTCTAGCTGTATTTCTTTCCTGCTTCTTAAACCAATCACCAATTGGCATACTACTCCTAATTATCCATTGCTTGTCTTATTTCAGATATATAAGCAGTAGCTGCTTCAATGCAGCTGCCCTTGTTCTTTCCAATTAGATTTACAAGAGCACTCCCAATAATTACGCCATCAGCTATTTTGGCGATTTGACTTGCCTGTTCAGGCCGTGATATCCCAAATCCAACAGCCAATGGTTTATCAGTAATATTTCTTATTCTGCTAATAAAATCGGTTAAATTTACAGGAAGATTATCTCTAGCGCCAGTTACGCCTGTTAGTGAAACACAGTAAACAAACCCCTGAGAAGCTTCGCTAATTTTTTTTAGCCTCTCATTTGTACTCGTAGGAGCAGCAAGCATGACTGTGGCTAGTCCATGCTTTAAAGCAACTTCCTTCCACGGACCTGCTTCTTCCGGTGGTAAGTCTGGTGTAATAACCCCATCAGCACCGCACTCGGCAGCATTTTTTGCAAATCTATCCATGCCATAGCGGTAAACTGTATTGTAATATGTCATTATGACAATCGGGATATCGGTCTCTTTTCTTGCTTTTCTTACTAGCTCAAAAACAACATCAGTGTTTATTTTATTCTTCAATGCTATCTCAGATGCAACCTGAATTGTTGGTCCATCAGCTAGCGGATCTGAGTACGGAATGCCAAACTCCACCAAATCTGCACCTGCCCTTGCCGCTGCTACCAGCAATCTTAGCGAGGTCTCAATATCAGGATAGCCAGCCATAAGATATGGCATTAAAGCGCTTTTTTTGTTCTCTTTAAGCTTTGCAAATAAATTGTCAATTCGGTTTGTTTTTGTTCTTGTTATCATAACTCCACCCCAAGTGCGCTTGCTGCTACCTGGACATCCTTGTCACCCCTGCCTGATAGATTTATCACAACGATATCATCCTTGGAGAGCTCTGGCATGACCTTTTCCAAATACGCAACGGCATGTGAGCTTTCAAGAGCTGGCAGTATGCCTTCTGTCCTTGATAGCAATACAAAAGCATCAAGCGCTTCTTTATCTGTTACTGAACCATACTCAGCCAAACCGTTCTCTTTTAGATAACTATGCTCTGGGCCGACACCTGGGTAATCAAGACCAGCTGATATCGAGTGAGCAGGCTTTATTTGCCCATACTCATCCTGGAGAAGATAGCTTAAGCTGCCATGCAGCACCCCTTTTTCGCCTTTAGTAAGCGGAGCGCCGTGTTGGTCGGTTTCTAATCCAAGACCAGCTGGTTCAACACCTATTAGCCTCACATCCTTTCCGATTAGCGGAAAGAATATTCCCATCGCGTTACTACCCCCACCAACACATGCTATAACAACGCTAGGCAATCTCCCCTCAGCTTTATTGATTTGCTCAATGGTCTCGAGCCCGATGACACTTTGAAAGTCTCTTACCATCATAGGATAGGGATGCGGGCCACCAACCGAGCCAAGCATGTAATGGGTCGTCTCAACATTTGTCACCCAATCGCGAATAGCCTCATTCATAGCATCTTTCAGAGTTCTAGTACCGCTTTTTACTGGAATTACTTCAGTACCTAGCAAATTCATCCTAAAAACATTTAGCGATTGGCGTTTTGTATCTTCCTCGCCCATATAGACTTGGCATTCCAAACCAAGGAGAGCCGCCACTGTGGCACTAGCAACCCCATGCTGGCCTGCGCCAGTCTCTGCAATTACTCTCTTTTTACCCATTCTCTTTGCTAGAAGGGCTTGCCCTATGGTGTTGTTTAACTTATGAGAGCCGGTGTGACAGAGGTCTTCGCGCTTCAAATAAATTTTTGCTTTACCGTAATGCTTTGTTAGATTTTCTGCAAAATAAAGCCTTGTTGGCCTTCCTATATACTCCCTGCGATAAAAATCAAGCTCCGCTTTAAAATCATCATCATCCTTGAACCTTGCATAGGCCCTCTCAAGCTCCTCGAGCGCGCTCATTAGCGTCTCCGGCACAAATTTGCCGCCAAATTCACCAAAGTGCCCACGCTCATCGGGTAACACATATTGCATCCTAAATGCTCCTTTACTAGCAATTAGCCGTAACTTATAGCACACATCTATAATAGCAGCTTTTTGATGTTAATGCTTGGTTATTGGCTGATATTACGCAGCTTCCTCCAACTGTTCGTGGAAATATAGCAGGCCCATCTTTTCCTTGACTTCTAGAAGAGTTTGCTTAGCAATCTTTCTAGCATCCTTGCTTCCTTCAATTAGTAGAGCTTTTACATATTCTGGCCTAAGCGATAGTGCGGCTCTTCGCTCCCTTATCGGTCCTAAAGCACTTATTATATCATCAGCTAGTTTTTGCTTCATATCCGAGTATCTAATCTTTCTCTCATTATATAATCTCATGAAATGCTGGTAGGTCTCCTTGGTTGAGAAAAGACTCATTAAGTTAAACAAATTCTTTGTCCCTGGGCTCATTTCTCCTCCTCCTGGACCAATATCAGTTACTGCTTTAGAGATTTTATCTCTAATTACAGCTGGCTCATCAGAAAGCGCAATATAGTTTCGAGGCCCAAGGCTTTTACTCATCTTCTTAGTCGGCTCGGTGAGTGACATTATTCTTGCACCTACACCAACATAGGCTTGTGGTTCAGGAAATGTATGTCCATATCGATTGTTAAAGGCCCTTACTATCTCTCTAGCTAATTCTAAATGAGGAAGCTGATCTTCACCAACCGGGACTACAGCACTCTTGTAAAGAACTATGTCTGCTGCCATCAATATCGGATATCCAAGCAGCCCCATATTTACGCTTACACCCAACTTCCTAGCCTTTTCCTTATATGTTGGCACTCTTTCTACCCATGAGACTGGCGTAATAGAATTTAAAATCCAAGCCATCTCTGTGTGTTCTGGAACCAAAGATTGAACCATTAGAGTACTTTTGGCTGGGTCAAGGCCAGCAGCTAAATAGTCAAGAGCGGTATCGATAATCCTTTTGGGCATTTCTTCAGGACTGTATGGCTCTGTTATAGCGTGGTAATCTACAATCCCAAATATCCCTTCATAATCATCTTGCAGCTCAATCCAACTTTTTATTGCGCCAAGATAATTACCTATATGGAGCTTGCCGGTTGGCTGGATTCCGCTAAAATACCGTTGCCTCATTGTAGCCTCATTAGTTACATGCTCTAACTACTTTCATGAATTCGCGCAACTTATATTTATCCTTTTTGCCCGGCTTTAACTCAACCCCGCTGCTCACATCCACCGCATAAGGTTTTACCACTTTTATAGCAAGTGCAACATTTTTCGGGTTTAGCCCACCAGCAAGAATCAAAGGTTTTCGCGACTCAAGGTTTCTAATCAGCTCCCAGTTTAGGTGTATACCTGTCCCGCCATATTGACCTCTTGCAAAAGCATCAACAAGGTAAGCTACAATATTACTCCTTGGGTCAATTGGGGTGGTTGCTTCATGCTCGTTTTCATGGAAGAGCCATTCTTCTATTTCGGTATAGTTTCTCATCCTAAAGGCCTTAATAACTCTTCGATGAAATTGCTTGCAATACGAGAGGGATTCCTCGCCGTGAAGCTGCAATACATCAAGCCCGCAGTAATCAGCTACAGCCTTTACATCGTTGGCAGGGTGATTTACAAAAACACCGACGGTTGTAACAAGGGGCGGCAACTCAGAGATTATCCTTTCAGCTTGCTCGGGTGTTACTTTCCGCGGGCTTTCAGCAAAGACAAACCCCAGGGCATCAGCGCCTAATTCTGCCGCAAGAAGCGCATCTTCAATATTAGTGATGCCGCATATCTTTACCCTTGTCACTCGCCTGTATCTAAACTCCTTGACTATCTTTTTATTCTTTTTATTCTCTTTATTCTTTTGAACATGCGGCTAATGCAAAATCGTAATCAACTAGCTCGTTTCTTAAGAAACTATCGTATG
>Ga0101945_1001804_pt1 | contig 18236 bp, 14 predicted proteins | sample DewCreD2012metaG_2_FD_75246 | JGI IMG/M metagenome (GOLD analysis project Ga0101945, IMG submission 75246) | Hot spring sediment bacterial and archeal communities from British Columbia, Canada, to study Microbial Dark Matter (Phase II) - Dewar... ... | reverse complement strand
AGGTTCGTGCCTGCGTACCAGCGGTCATGGCCAGACCCTGCCGACGGTGGATGGAATGCCTCCACAGGGAGCGCTTGCAGCCCGACCTAACGCAGCGTGACATGTGGGTAATGCATAGCCCGCTGGGGGCGGGAGGATGCCCTCACCCCTCACCACTCCCCCGACAGAAGTGGAGTGGGGGTCTGGGGAGCGAGAGGAAGGGAACACCCCCATCCCAGCCCGCCCCCGCTGGGGACGGAGGAATTACCTTCAATTCCTCCCCCCAGCGGGGGGAGGTTAGGAGGGGGGCGGAAGCAAGGTGGGCGGGATGCATACGGAGCACGTCCGTCACCACTCCCCCGACAGAAGCGGAGCAGGGGCTGGGGGGTAAAGTGAAGGGAGGAAGCCAGCCGACGTGTACACCATCTACAGCGTAATGAACGGAGACCACGACGATGACCAGAACAGCAATCTTACTGATCGGGCACGGCACTGATGACAGTGATGGTCTGGCCGAGTATCGCCAACTGGCCGGCATGCTGCAAGAGCGGCTCGATCTCCCAGTGCAGCCATGCTTTCTCGAACTGGCCGATCCTCCGATTGGGCAGGCGATTGACGAGTGCGCGCGTGCCGGGTATCAACGTTTGATCGCGATACCGCTGCTCCTAGGCGCAGCCGGCCATCAGAAAAATGATATTCCTGTTGCACTTCAGCAGGCGCGCCTGCGCTGGCCGGAACTTACCATTCAATACGGTACGCCACTCGGTGTGCAGTATTCACTGCTCAAAGCACTGGCCGACCGTCTGGCAACGGCAGAAGCAGCCGCCCCACCTGTACCACGTGCCGAAACCGCCCTGGCCCTGATCGGGCGCGGCAGCAGTGACCCCGACAGTAACGCTGATGTTGCCCGCATGGCACGTTTGCTGTGGGAAGGTCGTGGCTATGCTCACGTCACTTATGGCTTTTACAGCATTACTACACCGCGAGTACCGCAAACGCTCGATGCCTGCATCGCGCTAGGTGCGCGTCGCATCATCGTGATCCCGTATCTGCTCTTCACCGGACGCATTCTGCGACGGATCATTGCTCAGGTCGCTGCGGCCCGCCAAACATATCCCGATCACGACTTCGTTGTGACCGAACACCTTGGTCTGCACGAAGGTGTCCTTGCCGCCATCATGCAACGGGTACAGGAAGCCATGAATGGTCAGTCGGCGGCCAACTGTGACGTTTGTAAATATCGACGGCTCTTTCCAGGGTTTACCGCCGACTTCGGGCGCCCCCAGACCAGCGATCACGAACACGGCTTACGCGGCGAAGCATCTGGCAGTATGACGAACATCCTCCCGCCTCGCTACCGTGGTGGCCGGGCAGTGAGCGCAGCGCCGATGACTGCCGCCCCGCTTGTCTTTGACGAACATGGGCAGGTCGCGTGGGATCGTATCTGGGGCGGTGATGATCCTGACAATCCCTTCTGCGAGCTGGCACTGGCCGGTGGCCCGCCCCACCGGGGAACGCTACTTGAGCCGGTTGATCCGGCAACGATCCAGGCCAACCCGGCAGGCTACACCCGTGTCATTGCCGAACTCCGCCGGGCATTGACGATGGTCACCGATCTACCGGTAACGACCGACACCGCCCCTGGCTGGATCGGTCTGGTCTGCGAAAGCGAAGAGATGGCAATCTGGCTCCTGCGGGCAATTATTGTGGAAAATGTCAGTGTCCGTCGCGAAGACCGCACGCTACTCTTACCAGCGGGGCCGCATTTTCGGCTGGAGGGAGAGATCAAAAATGTGGTCACGGCAGTTGCCAAGACCTATCACTACTGGAAGGAGCATATACAGCGATGACAACGCCAACCTGCCGCATCTTCATCCTGCACGATCACGGTGAGCACGTGACCCAATTGGCGCAGGCGATTGGAGAGGGAGCCGCCGGCGTTACCGGTGTCACGGTTAAGATCAGTCTGCCCCATCACGCGACGAAAGCCGATTTGCTGGAGGCTGATGGGATCATTATCGGCACACCCAACTGGACTGGCATAAAGGGCACCCTCAAGCGCTGGCTTGATACGACCGGCGATCTGTGGGAAGAGGGCAGCCTGGCCGGAAAAGTCGGGGCAGCCTTCACCAGTAGTGCCGGGCGCCATTCGGGTACCGAGTTTACACTGCTCTCGGTGCTGCACTGGATGTTGGGCAGCGGCATGATCATCGTTGGCTTACCGTGGAGTCCGTTGATGGAACAGGCCGGCTCGTACTACGGAGCAACCGCAGTTGGCACGATTACTGAAGCCGATCTGATCCAGGCCAGGGCGCTGGGGCGACGGGTTGCCGAACTCGCCCTTCAGTTACGCCGGGGGGCAGTATCATGAACGACCAATCGCCATTGGTATCGGCAGGAGCCGACATCGCCGCCCGTTCGTTTGCGATCATTCGGGCGGAATTACAGGCGCGCAACCTGATTATCCCGCAGCCGCTCGCGGCAATCGTCGAACGCATCATTCACACGACTGCCGATTTCGAGTTTGCTGAACTGACCAGAGCCAGTGTCGGTGCGGTAGAAGCGGGGATCAACGCTCTCCGGCGTGGATGTCTGGTGATTACTGATGTCCAGATGGTTCGGGCAGGTATCGATCAACGACGCCTGCAACACTTCGGCGGCAGTGTAGCCTGCTTCAACGACAACCAGGCGGTCATGGAACTGGCTGCGGCTACCGGTCTCACCCGCAGCGCTGCCGCTATGCGCTGGGCACACGAGCAGGGGTATCTGAACGGCGCGCTGATCGCGATTGGCAACGCACCGACAGCCCTGTTTGAATTGATCAGCCTCATTGACCGGGGTGCCCGCCCGGCCCTCGTGATCGGCATGCCGGTCGGCTTTGTCAACACGGTTGAAAGCAAAGTCGCGCTGATGAACCGCACCGATGTGGCCTGGATTGTGACCATGGGGCGCAAAGGTGGCTCACCGGTTGCCACAGCCACTGTGAATGCCCTGCTCCGCCTGGCAACCGGTGAAGACAACAGCGCGTAACGGAGATCAACTATGGCCGATATGGTTCCGCCACGCAACAAACGAGGGTCGCGCACCGGTTACACCACCGGCAGCAATGCAGCGGCAGCAGCCAAAGCAGCCACCATTGCGCTGCTGAGCGGTCACTGGCCGGATCAGGTCACAATCACCTTGCCGATTGGCGAGACGGCCACCATGACGCCGGCGGTCACCCGTCTCGATGCCGAACAGGCGTACTGCTGCATGGTGAAAGATGCTGGCGACGATCCTGATGTGACCCACGGTGCCCTGATCTGTGCGTCGGTGCGCATTGTGGAAACGCCGGGAATCCATCTGGATGGAGGCGAAGGCGTTGGGCGAGTCACCTTGCCTGGCCTCGGCTTACCGGTCGGTGGGCCGGCCATCAATCCGGTACCGCGTCAGCAGATCACGGCGAATGTGCTTGACGCCGTGCGCGAATATGCTCCCGGTGGTGAAGCCTTTCTGGAACGCCTGGGGCTTGAGGTCATCATCAGCGTGCCTGATGGTGAACGGATCGCGCAAAAGACCCTCAATCCGCGTCTCGGCATTATCGGCGGGATCAGTATTCTCGGCACGACCGGTAAAGTCTTTCCGTACAGCACTGCCGCCTGGCGAGCAAGTGTCATTCAGGCGGTTGAGATGGCTGCCCGCAACGCCGTTCCCAAAATTGTTTTATGTACCGGTGGTCGATCAGAAAAGTTTGCCATGCAACTCTTCCCCGAATTACCAGAGCTTGCGTTTGTCGAATTGAGTGTCTTTACCGGTGATGCCCTCAAGACCTGTGTCACGCACGGCGTACCAGCAGCAGTCTTCGTCGGCATGATCGGCAAGATGATCAAAACAGCGCAGGGGCATATGCAGACCCACGTGGCGGGCAATCAGGTTGATTTCGCCTTCCTGGCCCAGGTATGCCGTGATGTCGGTGCGCCAGAGTCATTTGTGCAGGCGGTCGCGCAGGCCAATACCGGTCGCCATTTTCTCGAACTCTGCCAGGAGCATGGTCAACTGGCACCGCTGCAACGGATCGTCGAACTGGCCCGTGATCAGTGCCTGCGCTTCATCGCCGATCAGGGCGGTGCGATGGACTTCGAGGCCATTCTGGTCGATTTCGATGGTCGGGTACTGGCACGGGCAGCAGCTACAGCGCCGGCGCATACCAGACCGGCGTCGCTGCCGGCGCCGCTGATCGAGCGTCTACCTAACGATCCGTTGCCTGAAACTGATGAGCCGGTGGAGGATGCATGAGTCGACGCACTCCCATTCTTGTGGTCGGATTGACGGCTGCCGGCAGCGACGGTCTGCCACCCGCACTGATTGAGCGCGTGCTCCGCGCCGATCTGCTGGTAGGCGGGCGACGGCACCTGGCGATGTTTCCGGCCTTTTCCGGCGAACGGTTAGCGATAGAGGCGAGTGTGGAACCTGCGCTGACCCGCCTGCACACAGCGTGGCACAACGGCGAGGTAGCAGTGGTACTGGCGTCGGGTGATCCACTCTGGTACGGCATCGGCAGCAGCCTGCGCCGTGTGTTTCCGCCAGACGCACTGGAAATCGTGCCGGCACCAACCTCGGCGCAACTCGCATTTGCGGCGCTGGCCGAACCGTGGCACGATGCAGTCCTGCTCAGCGCGCACGGACGCCCGTTAGCAGCCATTATTCCCGCTGTGCTCACCGCGTCCAAAGCGGCGATTCTCACCGATCATCACCAGACACCGGCTGTCATTGCGCAGGCACTCATCGCCGCCGGTCTGGCGCCGGAGAGCCGCTGCGCCGTCTGTGAACAGCTCGGCGGTACGAAACAGCGAATCGTTCAGGCCACTCTCACCGACATTGCAGAGGCGACCTTTGACCCCCTGAATGTCTTGATCGTCTGGAACGACCATCCCCGCCAACCATTACCACCCGGCCTTACCGATGAAGCCTTCAGCACTGAAGCCGGCCAACTGACCAAGCGCGAAATACGTCTGCTGAGCCTGGCCGAACTGGCTTTGCAACCGGGTGAGGTGATGTGGGACATCGGTGCCGGCAGTGGTGCGGTCGCTATCGAAGCTGCGCGCGCCTGCCCAACCGCGCAGGTCTACGCGGTCGAGCGGCGTGCCACCTTTATCGGTCATATCCAGACCAACCTGGCGCGCTTTCCGGCGCCCAATCTGCACATCACGCACGGCGAAGCACCGGCAGCCTGCCATGACTTGCCCGATCCGCACGCCATCTTTGTTGGTGGTAGTGGCGGGCGACTTGCCGAAATCGTGGCTCTGGCCCGCCACCGACTACGACCCGGTGGCAGACTGGTGCTCAACCTGATAATGACCGGCCATCTCGCCGAGGTGGTGCAGCTTTTGCCCACCGCACGGGTTACCCAGATTCAAGTCAATCGCGGCACGCCCATCCAATCCGATCTACGCTTTGCCGCACTCAACCCGGTGTACATCGTTGTCTGGCGGAATGAGGAACACTATGACTGACACACCAGAACTGATCGCGGTCGGGCTTGGCCCCGGCGATCCCGAACTGATTACGGTTAAGGGGCTGCGTGCTATTCAGGCGGCGGATGTGATCTTTGCGCCGCAGAGTCGTGATGGCGATACCAGTATTGCGCTCCAGATTGCTACCCCGTGGATCGATCAATCGCGACAGCGCATTGTCACCCTTCCCCTGCCCATGACCCGCGACTCCGGCCAGTTACGTCCGGCGTGGCAGGCCGCTGCGACCGTGATGCAGCAGGAACTCGGCCAGCACCGCCGCGGTGTCTACCTGTTACTCGGCGATCCCCTGCTCTACGGTACGTTCGTCTACCTCTGGCGCGAGCTGCGTGCTGCGGCGCCAGACATCACGGTCAGCATTATCCCTGGCATCACCTCATTTGCTGCTGCCGCTGCCGTTAGTGGCATCCCACTCACCATGGCCGATGAGCGCCTGATCGTGGTGCCGGCCAGTTACGAAACCGATGCCGGTGCTCTGCAACGACTGCTCAGCGATTTCACCACCGTCGTGTTGATGAAAGCAGGCACGGCATTGCCGGCTATTGTCGAAGCATTACACCAGCTCAACCTGATCGATCACGCCCTCTACGCCGAACGGGTTGGCTTAGCCGGTGAGTTTATCACTCGTGATCTGCGCACACTCGACCTGAACCATCGTCCGTATCTGTCACTCGTGATTGTTCGTCGCGGAGAGCTACTATGACCTACCCTGCCATTCCAGGAACTGTCTACTTCGTGGGTGCCGGCCCCGGCGCACCCGATCTGATAACAGTGCGTGGCCGTGATCTGCTGGCCCAGGCCGATCTCATTCTCTACGCCGATAGTCTGGTTGACGCGGCCTTGCCGGCAGCCTATGCCCGCGCCGATGCCCGCATCCTCGGTTCGGTTGAGATGCACCTCGAACAGATCGTGCGGCTGATGTGCGAGGCAGCGCGAGTCGGCCAGGTCGTTGTGCGGCTGCATAGTGGCGATCCGGCACTCTACGGCGCCATCCACGAGCAGATGGCTGCTCTCGACGAAGCCGGTGTGCCTTACGAGATTGTGCCGGGTGTGACTGCCGCATTTGCGCTTGCCGCCCGCCTGGGGGTTGAGCTGACGGTTCCCGAACTGGTGCAGACAATCATCCTGACCCGACCCGCCGGACGGACACCGCTCCCCGAACACGAACAACTGAGCCGACTGGCGGCCCACGGCGCATCGCTGGCGATCTATCTCGGTATTACCCGAATGCAACAGGTTGTGCGTGATCTGCTGGCCGGTGGCGTCTACACGCCGGACACACCGGTCGTTGTCGCCTACCGCATCACCTGGCCCGACGAGGTGATCATTCACGGCACATTGGGTGACATCGTCGAAAAGGTGAAAGCCGCCGGCTTTACCCGGCAGGCGTTGATCCTGGTTAGCCCTGCGCTTGATCCGGCCAACAAGCGTACCGACCGGCCAACCAGCCGGCTCTACGATCCAACCTACAGTCATCGGTTGCGCCGTCGCCGTGAACCAACCGATGAGCCGGCAGAGGCGTAAATGCGGGGGAGAGGTTCGTATGACAACAACAGCCATCTTTGCCCTCACCCGCAACGGCGTTGAACTGGCCACTCGCCTGGCCGCAACGTTACCGGCAACCATCTGGCTCCCAGAGCGGTTTGCTGCGCTTGCTCCTGGTGGACGCTGCTACACCAACCTCAGCGCAGCCGTGCAGACAGCGTGGCAACAGAGCCAGGCAATTGTGCTGATCGCGGCTACCGGCATTGCTGTACGCCTGATTGCCCCGCTCCTCCAGACGAAGACCAGCGATCCGGCTGTGATCTGCCTTGACGAACAGGGACACGTGGTCGTGCCGTTGATCGGTGGTCATCGCGCCGGTGCCAATGCCCTGGCCCGGCAGATCGCTGCACTCACCGGTGGACAGGCTGCGATCACCACCGCCAGCGATGGTCAGGGATTACCGGCGCTCGATCTGATCGGTCAGGCCCAGGGCTGGCGCATCGCCACCGACTCGGCAACCACCCACGTGATGGCGTGTCTGGTCAATGGTGATCCGATTGGGGTTTGGGTTGACCCTGACTTACCCGCTGGACGGGCACTGCTCAGCGCTGAGCTGGCACCGGCAGCGACGGTCGAATGGGTCGCCGATCCCGAAGAGCTAACCAACCCACGCTTCGCCGCGGCCATTGTCGTCTCGCACCGTCGCCTCGATCCGCTGTGGCATAAACTACGCGACAAAGGGTTGCGGTACCTGCCTCCGGTACTGGTGATCGGGATTGGGTGTCGGCGTGATGTACCGGTACACGAACTCGCTGCCGCCGTCTCCACGACTCTGGCGACCGCTGATCTTGCCCCGGAGTGCGTGGCAACCATCGCAACCGCCGATCTCAAGGCTGACGAAGCCGGCATCAGCGATCTGGCACGGCAACTCGGTGTACCGATCACTATCGTCACAACTGCTCAGCTTCAGACCCTTGACCCGACAGCCTTCAGCCCCAGTGCTGCCAGTCGCTTCGATATTCCCGGCGTGGCCGAACCCTGCGCCACCCTGGTCGCGCAGGGGCCACTGCTGGTACCGAAACAACGCTTTGCCCGTTGCACCGTCGCTGTTGCACTACGGCAGGCAACGTTCGGCAGCGACACCACACCGACCGGCCAGCTCACCCTGGTCAGCATCGGCCCTGGCGATCTCGCTCACCTGACCGAAGCGGCGCGACTGGCTCTGATCAAAGCCGAGGTCATTACCGGTTATGCCCGCTACATCGATCTGATCCGGCCCCTGCTGCGACCAGATCAGGAAGTTATCGCAACACCGGCGATGGGTGACGAGATGGGGCGAGCACGCCACGCCATTGATCTGGCCCGCAGCGGGCGGCGGGTGGCGCTGATCAGCAGTGGCGACATCGGCATCTACGCGATGGCCGCACCGGTCTTCGAGAACCTTCAGGCCGGTGGCTGGGATGGGCGACACCCGCAGGTTGAGGTCATTCCAGGGGTGAGTGCATTCCAGGCGCTAGCCGCCCGCATCGGCGCTCCGATCAACCACGATCTCTGCCTGATCAGCCTGAGCGACCTGCTCACGCCATGGCCGCTGATCGAACGCCGGCTACGGGCTGCGGCACAGGCTGACTTTGTCGTTGCCCTGTACAACCCGCGCTCGCAGGGTCGAAACTGGCAACTGGCTACAGCACTCTCTATCCTGCGCGACCACCGACCGGCAACGACACCGGTCGTCTTTGGCCGGCAGGTGAGTCGCGAGGACGAACAGATCACGATAACCACCCTGGCCGACGCCGATCCGCAACAGGCCGACATGCTGACCCTGGTGCTGATTGGGAACAGTCAGAGCTTTCATCTGGCCGGCCACGTCGTCACCCCTCGTGGCTATACAACCCAACCAGCCCGACCGTCAGATTTTATGATGTCAAGCAAAGCAACAGATTACCCGATTGTGATCACCAAACCGGCCCACATGCCGGCAGTGGTGATTGGTGGTGGTGCAGTTGGCGAACGCAAAGTCCGTGGCTTGCTGGCCGCCGGCATACCGGTACGTCTCATCAGCCCAACCGCAACCAACCAACTGATGGCGTGGGCGCAGGAAGGGCGCCTGATCTGGGAACGGCGCACATACCAGTCCGGCGACCTCACCGGCGCCCGGTTGGTCTTCGCCGCCACCAATGATCGTGCAGTCAATGCCCGCATCGCTGCGGCGGCCGTTGCCGCCGGCGCCCTCTGCAATGTCGCCGATGCCCCAGACGAAGGCGATTTTCACGTTCCGGCAATCTATCGCAGTGGCGGCATCACGATTACGATAAGCAGCGCCGGCACAGCCCCAGGTCGGGCCGTTGCCTTGCGCGATGCAATCGCCGATTGGCTAGACAGCATTGGAGTTCACAACCATGAGCGGTAAAGCATACCTTGTCGGCGCCGGCCCCGGTCGCGCCGATCTGATCACAGTGCGTGGGTTGACGGTGTTGCGCCAGGCTGATGTCGTACTCTATGACCGGCTGATCGCCGCTGCCCTGCTCGACGAAGCGCCGGCCCACGCCGAACGCATCCTTGTCGGGAAAAGGCCGGGCCATCACGCCTTTCGCCAGGATGGGATCAACGAGACGCTGGTGCGCCTGGTACGCGAAGGCTTACAGGTGGTACGCTTGAAGGGGGGCGATCCCGGCGTTTTTGCCCACGTCGCCGAAGAAGCGGCTGCCCTGGCCGCCGCCGGTTTACCCTTCGAGATTGTTCCCGGCGTATCATCAGCCCTGGCCGTTCCCCTGTACGCCGGCATTCCGCTGACATGGCGCGGCGTAGCGACTGCCTTCACCGTTGTCTCCGGCCATGAAGCAACCCCGCACGGTTGCAGTGGCATCAGTTGGTCACTCCTGGCCGCCTCGCCAACCGTGGTCGTGCTGATGGCCCTCGGTCGGCTTGAACAGGTCTGTTCGGCCCTGATCGCTGCCGGACGCAATCCCGACACACCGGCGGCGCTGATCAGCCGGGGTGCCACAGCCCAACAGGCAACCCTGCGAGCAACGCTGGCAACTCTTTGCGACCAGCAACGACTGATCCAGCTTCCACCGCCTGCGGTACTGGTGGTGGGAGAAGTTGCGGCGCTGGCGGATCGGCTGGCCTGGTATAACCCTGCCCAATCTCCTGGCGACGCCATGCTATGGGAAGAGTAGCGATACCGCACCCGTTCAGCCAGGGATAACGAGTGGAATAGACGGAGTACATGCTATGCAGCTTCCCCGACTGTTGCTCGCCGCACCGATGAGCGGGAGCGGCAAAACGACGTTGACTGCCGGTTTGATTGGTGCCCTCCGGCAACGCGGCTTGCGGATTGCACCCTTCAAGTGCGGCCCGGACTATATCGACCCCGGTTACCATGCGCTGGCCGCCGAACGAACCTGCCACAACCTTGACTCCTGGCTGATGCCTGCCGAACAGATCGCCGGCATCCTGGCCCGCCGGAGCGGCGATGCCGATCTGGCGCTCATCGAAGGTGTTATGGGTCTCTTCGACGGCTACGGTGCCGATGATGACACCGGCAGCAGTGCCCACATTGCCCGCCTGACGGCAACCCCGGTGATCATCGTGCTCGATGCCAGAGCGATGGCGCGCACGGCTGCTGCGCTGGTTGCCGGTCTGCGCGACTTCGACCGCCGGCTGCATATTGGCGGGGTCATTTTGAATCGAGTTGGCAGCCCACGCCACGCTACCATCATTCAGACGGCCATTGAACAGACGATTGGGGTGCCGGTGTTGGGGTACCTTGAACGGGCTGAAGGGTTGACATTACCCGAACGCCATCTGGGGCTGGTGCCGGTGGCCGAGCCTGGGCACTGGCAAGAGTGGCTAACTGCGGTCACCAACCGAATTGCGGCTACCGTCGATCTTGATCGTCTGATCGCCATTGCCCGTAGCGCTCCGCCCCTCACCATCCCACCGCTCCCGACCGTCACTGCAACCGATCAGAGCAACAGGCCGGTCATCGCCGTGGCCTGCGACGAAGCCTTCAACTTTATCTATCCCGACAACCTCGACCTGCTGGAAGCTGCCGGTGCCCGCCTGGCCTTCTTCAGCCCTTTGCACGACAGTGTACTGCCGGCAGCGACTGCCGCGCTCTATCTGTGTGGCGGGTTTCCCGAACTCTACGCTGCGCAACTGAGTGCGAACCAATCTCTGCGTGACGCGATACGCACCGCAGCCGCAACCGGCATGCCGGTATACGCTGAGTGCGGCGGACTGATGTACCTGACCGAATCTCTGATCGACCAGCACGGCCAGATCTTTCCGATGGTCGGCCTCTTGCCCGGTCACTCACGGATGACTCGCCGTCTGACCCTCGGCTACCGCACGGTCGTTGCCCAAACCGATACCTGGCTCTGGCACGCCGGCGAGACCATCCGCGGCCACGAGTTTCACTACTCGGTGTGGGAAGAGCGTCCGCCAACTGTCACCCCCCTCTACGCCTGCCTGCCCGATGCTCTGCGACCACAATCCGCAACGGAAGGCATCGTCAATGGTCAAACCCTGGCATCGTACATTCATCTGCACTTTCTGAGCTGCCCACAGGCGGCGGAGCGATTCGTGGCGGCGGCACGCCGGTATCAGGCCGGCCAGGAGGAAGAGCAATATACCAACCGGGGAGACGCTGTATGAGCAAGATCGTTCTTTTCACCGGCGGTGCCCGCAGTGGCAAGAGTCGCTGTGCCGAACACTACGCAGCCCGGCTGAGCGAACAGATCGTCTACATCGCCACTGCCACTGCCGGCGACGATGAAATGCGCGAACGGATTGCCCACCACCGTGCCCGTCGCCCGGCTACCTGGCAAACCATCGAAGCCCCGGTTGGCGTGGCCGGTGTGCTTACCGATCTCCCCATCGGCACAGTCGTCTTACTCGACTGCCTGGCGCTGCTGGTGAGTAACCTCTTGCTGGCCCACGAAGCGACACCGGAACCGGCGATTGATGACGAAATCACCACAATGCTGGCCGCCATTACCAGCCGCAACCTCACCTTTATTGCGGTCACGAACGAGGTCGGAATGGGGATTGTGCCGGCGTACCCACTTGGCCGGCAATATCGCGATCTTCTGGGTCGGGTCAATCAGCAGATCGCCGCAGCCGCCACCGAAGTCTATCTGGTGGTATGCGGTATACCTGTCGAATTACGCTCTCTGGAGGCAGCATGGATGCGTACAAACCGATAGTTCACGGTGCGCTCGACGAGACTGAACTGGCCCGGCTTGGCCTGCGCGCCGACCATCTGATCGACTTCAGCAGCAACATCAACCCCTTCGGGCCGCCAGAATCGGTTCTCCAGGCGCTGCGTACCCTCAATCCGGCCCCCTACCCTGATCGCAGTTGTCTGCACCTGCGCAGGCATCTGGCAGCCATCCATCACTGTCAGCCGGAGGCCGTTCTGGTGGGAAACGGGGCGAATGAGCTGATTCACCTGGTGGCTCGTGCCCTCGGTGAACCCGGTGCCACAGCTCTGGTCGTAGCCCCAACCTACGGCGAATACGCCTACGCCTCACACCTGGCCGGCATGCGAGTGGTCGAGATACGGAGCAACGTTGTGAACGGCTTCCAACCCGATCTCGCCGAACTTCTGCTCTCTATTGAACGACTGCGTCCACAGCAGATCTGGCTGTGCTCCCCCAACAATCCCACCGGTGTCAATCTGCCGACAACGGTGCTTACAGAACTGGCGCATACCTGCGCATTGCATCAATGCTGGCTCATCCTCGACCGGGCCTATCTGGCGTTGGGCCGTGACGAGACCGGTCACGATCCACTCGATCACAACAGCCCATCGCGCCTGATCCGCATCTACTCGCTCACCAAAAGCTATGCGGTTGCCGGTCTCCGCATCGGCTACATGATTGCCGATCCCGACGTGGTAGTCGCAACTGCCCGCTTTCAACCGGCATGGAGCGTGAGCAGTGCAGCGCAAGCTGCCGCCGCAGCGATGCTGCGCGATACCAACTTTCTTGCCAACACCATCCCGGCGCTGTGGGAGGCCAGCAATGAGCTGGCACAAAACCTGCGCCAGCTTGGCCTGACCGTCTGGCGTGCCCACCTGCCGTTTATGCTCGTCCATTGCGACAATGCTGCGCTGACCCGCCAACAACTGCTGGTACGCGGGTGTGTTGTGCGTGACTGTACATCGTTCGGGTTACCGGAATGGGTACGGGTTGCACCCCGACGCCCATCCGAGAATGCCCGGTTACTGACAGCATGGCGCGATGTCTACGCCAGAACTCAGGTATAAGCCCGCGCTGTTACAAACGAGAGGTTTGACAATGCAAGCTCCTGTACTTATGGTCGTTGGAACTGCCTCCTCAGTTGGCAAGAGCACCCTGGTTACCGCACTCTGCCGACTGGCCTACCGGCGCGGACTACGGGTAGCACCGTTTAAAGCCCAAAACATGAGCAACAACGCTGCCGTCACCGCCGACGGCAAAGAGATCGCCCGCAGCACGGCTGTCCAGGCCGCTGCTGCCGGCATTGCGCCGACAGTGGCGATGAATCCCATTCTCATCAAGCCCGAAGGCCAGCGACGCAGCCAGATCATCGTCGAAGGCCGGCCCTGGCAAACCCTGGCAGCGACCGATTTCTGGCAGCGTAAAGCCCAGCTCTGGTCGGTCGTAACCCGCAACCTTGACCATCTGCGGGCAACGTATGATCTGGTCATCGCCGAGGGCGCCGGTAGTCCGGTTGAACTCAACCTGAAACCGGGAGACATTGTCAACATGCGCGTCGCGCGCTATGCGCAGGCGCAAACTATCCTGGTCGGCGACATTGATCGCGGCGGTATCTTTGCCCAATTGCTGGGCACGCTCATGCTGCTCGAACCCGAAGAGCGGCAGCTCATCACCGGTTGTATCGTGAACCGGTTTCGCGGCGATCCCACCCTCTTTGCCGACGGTGTGACAATCCTGGAAGAACGCAGCGGATTGCCGGTACTGGGAGTCATACCGTGGCTGGACGACCTTGGACTACCCGAAGAGGATGCGGTTGCACTGGAGCAACCGCCGGTCACGTCCGCCCACGGCCTGATCATAGCCGTGATTCGTCTACCCACCATTGCCAACTTCGACGACTTCGATCCGCTGGCCCGCGAGCCGGGTGTCGTCGTGCGTTACATTGATCACCCGCTTGAACTCACCGGTGCTGCTGCCGTTATCCTGCCCGGAGTCAAACACACCCTCGCCGCCCGGCACTGGCTCCACGAACGCGGATTTGACAACGCACTCCGCCAATTCACCGGTGCCATTGTCGGGATTTGTGGCGGTTATCAACTGTTGGGTGAACGGATCAGCGATCCACTGGCGGTTGAAGGGAGTGGCGGTGAGGCTACCGGACTGGGATTACTGCCCATCGAGACCATCTTCACCACTGCCAAGCAAACAACTCAGACCACTGCCTATGCTCAGGTTCCCTGGGCCGGCAATGAACCACTGCAAGGGTACGAAATCCATATGGGGCAAAGTTACCGACGCGGCGAAGCGCCGGCATTCCTGCGCATCATCCAGCGCGGCAACACTCCCACGAGCGCCGACGATGGTTGTATTAGCCCTGATGGCCGGGTCTGGGGATGTTACCTGCACGGCATCTTCGCCAATGACACCTTTCGGCGGGGCTGGCTACGCCGGTTAGGCTGGCAAGCGCCCGCCGCACCCGTCACAAGAGCCGATCCCTTTGACCGGTTAGCTGATCACGTCGCCGCTGCGTTGGGGCCGGCAGTACTAGACCGTTTGATGAGAAGATAGGAGATAGGAGATAGAAAATAGGTTGAGAAGAGGGGGCATGGTTGTAGAAGAGAGGAGAGAGGAAATAGGTTGGAGAGGGGGTGGTTGTAGAAGAGAGGAGAGAGGAAATAGGTTGGAGAGGGGGTGGTTGTAGAAGAGAGGAGAGAGGAAATAGGTTGGAGAGGGGGGTGGTTGTAGAAGAGAGGAGAGAGGAAATAGGTTGGAGGAAGGGGGGCCTGATGATTAGAACCTAATAAACGCTGTGCTGTCGTGCTCCCCGCCTGTCGCGCAGGCGCATGCACGCCTGCCCATCACCACCGCCAGCCTACCCGGCTCCTGACACGTTGACAGAGCGCAGCTCCGGTTGTGCCATCACGCGCTCGATGGGTTGCCTTACCCGCTTGCATGCACGTGTCGCGACGTTTGGCGTGCGGCAGCCATGCTGCCGCGCCAGCCGTGCTTACGATCCGGCGCGTGTCACGCGATTGACCCGGCTGGTCGCGAGGATGCTGCGTGTACTCGTCACGATCATAGAGTCTGCCAGTATGAGATAACTTCTCGTTTCATAAAAGCTGTACTATCGTGCTCCCTGCCTGTCGCGCAGGGGCCTGCACGCCTGCCAATCACTACCGACAGCCTACCCGGCTCCTGACCCGTTGACAGAGGGCAGCTCCGGTTGTGCTCTCACGCGCTCGATGGGTTGCCTTACCCGCCTGTCATGCACGTGTCGCGACGTTTGGAGTGCGGCAGCCATGCTGCCGCGCCAGCCGTGCTTACGATCACGATCCGGCGTGTGGCCCACCGTTACCTATTCTGGTCACGGGTATGCTGGATGTGCTTGTTTCGATCATCGAGTCGGTCAGGCATGCATGCGATACCTGCGCGTAGACGTGTTGTTGCAATAAGTTCGTGCCTGCGCACCAGCGGCCACGGCCGACCCCTGATGGCGGTGGCGATGATGCCTGCACGCGGGCTGGAAGCCCGCGCCACGGGGAAGGCTTGCAGCCCACTAACGCAGCGTGACATGTGGGTAATGCATAGCCCAGCGGGAGCGGGCCAGGGGAGGCGTGTCGCGTAGTACCTCTACCTCTAAAAACAGCACAAGCCGCTCACGCTATCCCCACTATCCCCTCAACGCTATCCGACATCGCCGTAAAGTAGTCATCCTGGAGAGCGCACCGGTGATGCATTCACCGCAACTGCCAGCCCTTATCTCCCACCCACAACCGCACTGGTGTCCGATGGCGCGGCAATTCAAACAGGAGAGGGACACTCCGCAAGCCACTTTGTGCCGTGAACTGATCTTCCAGGGCCAGGTCACCGTACAGACCGCGACCAAACTGATCAAGGTAACGCAGCGAAGCACCTGGTAGAGGATAATACCGTTGACCGGTATCATCTTCGATGGTAAACAGGCCGGCTGGCAGCGTGCGCTCACGCGAGTCTTCGTTACTCACTGCGATCAGGGCAATTAACAGCCGACCATCGGATTGGAGCAAGCCCGACGCACCATCGACTACCACCACATCATCCGGTCGCAACAGGCCGATCTGCCAGCCATCGTAGGCCACAAACTGACCAAAGGGATTGGTATCCGGCACCGGTGAAGGGGAGGGTAGCGGCAGTGGTGTCGGCGGTGGTGGTGATGGTGTCGGTACTGGAGCTGTGACTGCTGCCGTTTGCACCAACAATGGTGACGGCAGGGGGCCAATGGCCGACTGCGTCGGCGGTGTAGCAACAGGTGGCGCTGCCTCGAACAGTTGCCCGGAAAGCACGACTATCAGCAATCCACCCAACATCAGCAGGACTGTCAGTAGCCACCAGCCGCGCCAGCGAGTTTGATGCTCTGTAACCGGCGTGGCAGCTTGTGGCTGAGGGAGAGCCTGCGGCGAGATCACCTGCTGCGGTGGGACCGCAGCAGTATCCGACACCACAGGAGAGGGTTGAATTGCATCAACATCCTGAGATGACGCTACAGACAGAGGCTGTTGAGCTGAAAGTGACGTTATACCAGCGCGATGGTGCAGGTCGGGCGGCAGGGATTGGTGCACAGCATTGGCAACTCCGGCACGACGCAAGGCTTCTTCCCGCTCAGCAGCACTCTCGGCCACCCGTGCCAGCCCAATCCACACCCGCCGCTCTGCAGGCGCCCGGCGACTCAAAGCCCGAAAGATACGCCGGGCCATCACAAAATCACCGCGGCGCGCTGCTAACGCGCCGCGGGTTAACCACTGTTCAAGATCACTGGCCGTTAACTCACCCACCCATCCCTCATCATCACAGTGCGCCTACACCCGACGCAACACCAGCCAGCCTTGATCAGGATTGCTCCGAGCGAAGAAGACCAGATCGGTCGCATCGGGGGCAACATCAAACAGAATTGCCACACTACGCACAAAACCATCAGCAGGCACCGGCTCGCTATGGCTCAGGTCGGCATTGATCCCCCGGATAAGGTATGCATCAGACGCATCGAGGCGTGGTGTCCACACCCGACCCTGTGCATCCTTCAGGACGAAGAAATCCAGCGGTACCGGCTGATCCTGGCCGGTCGTGTTACGGACAAACACCAGCACAACCACGAAGCGACCGTTGTTAGGCGTGATCCCATTGAGTGGGCCGATAATCGGTGCCGCATACGTCGGCTGATTGAAATCGTAAACCCATCCATTACTGGTCAGCTCTGTACCAGGACTCACCAGTGCCGGATTCGCCTGCGCCGGATCGGACGGCGGCGGGATCGGCTCTGGCGTCGGCTCCGGCGTTGGTTCTGGCGTCGGTTCTTCAGTCGGTGCCGCAGTTGGTTCGGGTTGAGGTTCTGTTGGTGTTGTCGGCGCCAGCGATGCCTCGGTTGTAGCCGCAATACTGGTCGCCGCCTGTGATGTAGCTTGCGTTTGGGGCGATGTCGCCACCTGATTGCGCTGCGACAAAAAGATGAAGCCAAGACCGATACAACTGATCAGCAACAATCCCAGGAGCACCAGTGTCAATGGTGTCAGGCCACGCTTTGCCGGCACCGTCTCTTCTTCCATATCATCTCCCCTCTGCGGTGGCGGCCCTGAGCGACGGAAAAGGCCACCAAACAAGCCTCCGCTGCGGGCCGGTTTCGCCGGCTTGCTACTGCTACTGCCCCGTGCCCAACTGGTGCTGGGACGACTTGTTCGTGGTGGTTCAGCAGCACGCGACGGACGGGGCGGCGGTGCAGAGGTCGATGCAGGCGACTCACTCTCACTTACCGTCTCCGGTCGTGGTGTAGCCGGATCACGTCGCACCGGGCCGGCATCAGTCGCCATCACCTCAGACAGCGCATCAAGCTGGGCGAACGGATCGTCTTCATCAATATCAGGCATCGCTGACACGGGAGCTGGTGCCGGGGATGGTGGCGGGGATGGCGGTGCCGGCGGCGGAGCTGCTTTTGGTGTCACACCCAGAGCCTGCAATCCCTTTTTAGCCATCTCATTTTGCGGATCGAGGCGTAACACCTGTTCGAGTGCAGCTTGCCGCTCTT
>Ga0101945_1001803_pt1 | contig 18249 bp, 15 predicted proteins | sample DewCreD2012metaG_2_FD_75246 | JGI IMG/M metagenome (GOLD analysis project Ga0101945, IMG submission 75246) | Hot spring sediment bacterial and archeal communities from British Columbia, Canada, to study Microbial Dark Matter (Phase II) - Dewar... ... | reverse complement strand
TGGAGCAGTGTTGCGATCGGGTATTCTTCTGCCGTGTTGTGCCGTTTGGGTGTTATCATAGTGGATGAAATTTACCCCAAGCGGCACTTTTTTTGTACCTGACCGATGTACCCTTATCAGGGTAGGGCTGGGGGGTAAGTAATACCAATCGCGCGTTTGGAGTTTATGAATTACCCCCCTCCTGCAGGTTCCCCCCGCTTCGCGAGGGGAACCAATCCCCTTCGGTTCCCCCTGCGAGCAGGGGGAACCTTAAGGAGGGGGTGACTGCAAATGGGGTTTAGCACCCCGCGCCGAAGTTGAACAGCACAATCAGCAGGTCGGCGTCGTCGACGATGTTGTCGCGGTTCACATCGCCCTGACCGCCCGCGTTGCCGAAGTTGAACAGCACAATCAACAGGTCAGCGTCGTCCACGCAGCCGTCGCCATTCACATCGCCCTCAGGTCCTGCAGGACCCGCAATCACGCGCACATCGGTGAAGTTCGTGTAGCGCAGGCTGCTGTTGGTGCGGTTGCTGGCATTCAGCGTGGGATCCTGCCCATACTGGTTGCCTTGCGGGATGACCAGCGCGACATACTTGACGCCGCTCTGACCCGACACATTCAGCGTGGAGTACCAAACCTCATTCGTGGGGTCATCACAGAACCTCACCCCAGCGGGATTGGCTCCGTTGAGGTAGCCCAGTGTCGCCTGTGGGCACTCGCCGAAGGTGTTGCCCGTGTTCGGATCCCACTCGCACACATTCGGCAGCGTGCCATCCGCCTTGCTCAGCGTGCCTACAAAAGTCCAGTTGGGGTCGCTTTGCGGGTCGCTGGCGGGGTTCGGGTCGTTCTGGGCGACATAGATGTCGATGCGGTAAGGCGCAGCCGTGTCCGAGAAGGAGCGGGTTTTGTTAATAGCAGATTTATGCACGATGTCACGCACATCCCACGCGAACACCTGCACCTTCACCACATTCCAACCGTTCGGATTGCTGTCATCCAGTTCATACTTGACCCACACCGTGCCTTCAACGCCGTGATCACCGTTATTAGAACGGTTCGTGTACGCGCCGCCTTGACGGAATAGGTATCGCGGAACGGTAAAGCTTGCGGGCCAGCCAAAGGTATTCACCAGCGAGTCAACAGTAGTTATGGTGACAGATCCTGTATCGTCACCAGCACCCACCTGATTACCAAGCGCGTCAAACTGCAGTCCGTTCACCTGAATCGTGTACGCAGGCCAGAAGCCGAAGATCTCGAAGTTCGTGCCATCCTGAAAGTCGCGTCGGCTCCACTGCAGGGGTTGTTCTGGGTCGCTGATGACCGCCAGTGCGTTGGCAGCGCGCACTTTGCCCTTGTTGTCGCCCAGCACCACCTGGGCGCAGGTCGTCGCTACAAGCACACTCGTTAAGCCCAAAGCCAGAATGGTTCGCATAGTTGCCTCCTTTCGGCTCGGTTTCCGAACCGCGGGAAAAGGCTACCCCACGCGATTTTAAGGGATGGTTAAGTCGCGAACAGCCTCAAAACGGCAACACCGAGACCGACTTGGCGACCAGCGCGAGCGCAATGCCGAGCATCCCGATTAGCCCCATCCCGCAGAAGAAGCCCGCCAGCAGCACAGGCGCGTAGCGCATCCAGTTCTCCTCGCCGTAGCGCTTCTTGAAGTAGCGATGCCCCAGCCACGCGCCCAGCAGCTTCGGCAGCGTGAAGTGCGGCAACTGCCCCACCCCGCTCACCAGCCCGTAAAACAGCAGCACAGGCCATTTGAACGCGCTGAACAGCCAGAACAGCCCCAGCCCCGACACAAAGCCCGCCACGATGCGCGGGATGTTCAGCGCGTTCAGCACCACCTCGCGAATCTCGCTCTGGGGCAGGTTAATCTGCTTCCACACGGCTTCCATCTGCGCGTAGTAGGGCCACATCTTCTGCGCGAACGGGAACAGCGGCGACGGAATCGGGCTCGCCTTCCAGAAAAACGCCCAGAAGATGAAGCTCGCCAGGAAAATCACGGGCAACATCACCAGCTCCGCCTTCAGGATGCTGGTGAACTTCGTGCCTGTCAGCTCCACCTCGCGGAAGCGCTGCGCCGACCAGCCGTGGTCGTACAGCGGCAGAGGCGCGTACCAGATGTCCACGCGCGGGTAGCGACTGCTGATAATCGCCACCTCCTTGATAAACGGCACGGAAACGCCCTGCCCCGTCAGCCCCACCATCCGCGCCGACACATAGCTGTTGAGCGGACTCCAGAGCAGCCCGAACCCCGCGACAATCCACAGCGGGAAGTCGGGCACGAGCCACCGACACAGCGCGATATACGAGACGACCGACACCGCCCACACCACCAGCGGGATCCACAGCGGCGGGTCGCCCCGTCCAGGGGGCGGGGTCAGCCCGCGCAGGCGCAGCGACTGGTTCGTGCGATACTCGCGCAGCGTGCGCACCACCATCGAGACACCAATCACCGCCACCGCCAACTGCAGCCCCACGATGATTGCCAGCCAGAAGTCCAAGTCCGCCGCGAGTTTGGTCTGCAGCGCGGGCGAGTTCGGCTGCCAGTTCGGAATCAGCCCCGCGCGATACAAAATCGGGTTCGCCACCACATAGGTCGCCACGGAGCTAATCGCCGCGCCCAGCAGGATGTGATACGGCAACACGAAGCCGACCAGCACCTCGCCCAAGTTGATGGAGACGCCCACAATCGCCGTCGGCAGGCTCGCCTCCACATTCTGCGTCAAGTCCAGAAACGGAATCGGGATAAGTTGCAGCGCGTTGCCGAACAGCGTGCCCGTGAACACGGGGATGCCCACATAGAAGAGCCCGAAGCCCATGCCGACGACCGCGCCTGTGGAGAACACACCCCAGCGCCACGACTCCTCGCGGCTGCCTGCCTCCGCCAACGCCAGCGCGCCCGACGCCGCCACAGGCGCGAGCGGGAACGGCAGCTTCTCCACATCCGAGGTCATCCGAAACAGCAGGTAGCCCATGCTCATCCAACTCGCGCGCCCCAGAATCTCGGTGAGCGCGAGCAGGAAAATCGGCAACGCCCACGCGCTGTCCAGAAAAGTGCGTTCGCGCAGCGCGGGCGAATCGGGCGCAGGCACTGCCCAGCGCGGCACTTGGTCGGCAATCGGCGCGGCGGGCGACGACTGCACGAAAAACTGATCCCAAATCTTCCACTGCAACGGACCGCCCGACAGCCCATAGACGCCCATCGCGGTCAGCGACGCCGCGATGTAATAGAGCATGTAAATCTCCTGTCGGCGCAGGGGCTGCAGCGAACGACGCATCACCTCCGCGAACAGCACAATCGTCACCCACTCCGCCGCCGCGCCCAACCCGACGCCCGCCACCAAGCCCATGTAGATACTGCCGGGCAGCATCACAAACGCCACGAACAAAAGCCCCAAGAAGGTGCGGAAGGTGAACCCTTCTTGGAACTTATGCTCTTCGGCGGCGACCTCCTCGGCGGTCTGCCGCGCCCTGACTAACTCATCCTGTACCGCCATCGCGCCGATGATTCGGCAGGGGTGGAAGAGTTCCTGCTACTACGCCTACCTTACCTCAATATCCTGCGTGTGCTGTACAAGCCAATCACGAATCTGCTCCACATTCTGCTCGCCTCGAGCGATTGACCAGAAAAAAGCCTCCACCTCACTCGACGGACGAATACGCTTGCCATTTATGCGCAGGCACACATCCGCTGCAACCAAAGCCACGCGCTTGTTCCCATCTACGAAAGGGTGGGCGGTGATGATACCATGTTATGAGCGCAGCTACCTTATCGAGAAGATCTGGGTACAGTTCGTGCCCCTCGAAAGTGGCGAATGGGCGCAAGAGGCATGCTTCTATTGCGCTCTCATTCAGAATACCTGTATCTCCACCTGTTTCCTGAATCACGCGCAGATGGATAAAGATTAGCTCACTCTTCGTCAACCACCTCATTTCGCAAGGGCTTCCAGAGTCTTCCGATGCTCGTGAATGGACTCCTCCACATGCATAAGAACATCTGCGTTCACATCGCCTGAGGCAGGAATCAAAACATACACACCGTCAACTTTTACGACGATAAGCTTTGTGCCCTCCTCCCACTCAAGCGGTGCGGGCAGAACCAGCATCCCGTTCGCGTAGCGTGCCTCGCCAACAATTAGCATACCGCGATTGTACCCAAAACCCAACATTTTTTACGCTCCAGCAGGAACCCGAACCGCCTGCGCGAATTCATTAGCATGCATCGCGTCAGTGCAAGTTTTGCGTTTTTTCTGGTACTGAGTGCGCTCCATGCTCAGTCGCTTCAAGCCGAGATCGACGCCCTGCTGAATGTGGAGTGGCTGCGCTACGGCTACTGCGGGGTGGTCGTGCGCGACCTGCAGACGGGCGAGACGCTCTACACACGCGACGCCGAGCGCGTGCTGATTCCCGCCTCGAACATGAAACTGCTCGTCTCGGCAGCCGCGCTCCATCGGCTGGGACCCGACTACCGCTTCCGCACGCGCGTATGGATGCGCGGGACGCTCCTGCCCGACGGGACGCTGCAAGGCGACCTGATTCTGCAGGGGCTGGGGGACGCGACGCTGGAGATGCGCGGCTTGGAAACGCTTGCCCAGCAGGTGCGCCAAGCGGGGGTGCAGCGCGTGCAGGGCTACCTGCTCTACGACGACTCGTGGCTGGACGCTGAGCGCTACGGCTTCGGCTGGAGCAGCGACGACGAACCGTTCGGCTACCAAGCGCAGATGAGCGCGCTCTGCGCCGAACGGAACGCCGTGCGCCTCTACGCCAAGCCCGCGACACAGGTCGGTGAACCCGCCCAGCTGCGCTTGGAGCCTGCCACCGACTATGTGGAGCTGGTGAACCGCACGCGCACGGTGGAACGCGGCGCGGCGAACACGGGCATTCGCGCGACCCGCACCCGCGCCCGCAACCAAATCATCGTGGAGGGCACTATCCCAATGGGCAGTGAGGAGGTCTTCGTCGGCAGGTACTCGGTGGAAAACCCCTCGCGCTACGCGGCGCACCTGTTTCGGCAGGCGTTGCAGGCAGCGGGCGTGGTGGTGGAACGGGGGATTGTGCCGAACTTATGGAAATTTGATGACCACCCCCTCCTTAAGGTTCCCCCTGCAAGCAGGGGGAACCAAGCGGCGCATAGCACGGTTCCCCTCGCGAAGCGGGGGGAACCCCACGCGCTACAATCGGTTCCCCTCGCGAAGCGGGGGGAACCCCACGCGCTACAATCGGTTCCCCTCGCGAAGCGGGGGGAACCCCACGCGCTACAATCGGTTCCCCTCGCGAAGCGGGGGGAACCTGCAGGAGGGGGGCAATTCGTGAACTTTAACCGTGCAGTTGGTCTCACTCGCCAAACACACAACCCGCTTTGGAGTGCTGAAGCGAAGCTTCAGCGTCCAGCGCAGGCTCCGCTTCCGCACGCCATACCTGCTGTGTGGAAAAGAGGGGATGCGGGGGTCACCCTTCTCGCCGAACATCTCTCGCCCCCACTGCGCGAGGTCGTCGCGCTCATCAACAAGCCCAGCGACAACCTGCTCACCGAAATCATGCTGAAAACGCTCGGCAAAGAGGTTCGTGGCGCAGGCACGACCGCCGCAGGTGTGCAAGTTTTGCGCGAATTCTTGCAATCAGCGGGGCTGGAGATGGGCGCGGTGCATATCGTGGACGGATCGGGGCTGTCGCGCATCAACGGCGTCAGCCCAGAAAACTTTGTGCGCTTGCTGGAGTATATGCACCGCTCGCCGCATGCAGAGGTGTTCCGCGAGTCGCTGCCCGTGTACGGCGTCGACGGCACGCTGCGCAACCGTCTGCGTGGGACGCCCGTGCAAGGCAACGGCTACGCCAAAACGGGCAGCCTGAACCGCGTTAGCAGCCTGTCGGGCTACCTGCGCACAAAAAGCGGGCGCTGGCTTGCCTTTTCGATTATCATGAATGCCTACAACGCGCCTGCCAGCGACACGCGTGCCCTGCAAGATAAGCTCGTACAGATTCTATGGGAGCGGTTATAGTTTGTTCCGCGTCAAAGTTCACAGGCACGGGCGGTCGGAAACTCCTCCATAAGGTCTGATACCAAATTTCGGAGCCAAAATTCATACGAGGCACGGATAAACGAGAACCCCCTCCTTATACCAATCGCGTGGGCAAAGCTTACAAAAACAAGCGAGACTGAAGACCCCCTCCTTAAGGTTCCCCCTGCGAGCAGGGGGAACCGAATGGGCGCGCTTCTCGGTTCCCCTCGCGAAGTAGGGGAGAACCTGCGCCCTTGCTCGGTTCCCCTCGCGAAGCGGGGGGAACCTGAAGGAGGGGGGCAGAATCATATCATTCAACAACTACCTGCGTAAAGTCTGCCAGCGCGAGGTAGAGCCGATTCGCGCACGCCAGCAGGTTCAGGCGGTTCTGCCGTCGCGCGGCATCGTCGGTCATCACCATCACGCCGTCGAACAGCGCGTTCACCGCAGGCGACAGCGCGTGCAATTCGTGGTAAATCGCGGCGTAATCGTGCTTGTAATACAGCCCCTCGAAGGGCGGGGTCAGCCGCGCGACTGCCTCGTACAGCGCATGCTCCGTCGGGTGCTCGAACAGCGTTGCGTCCACATGCTCCAGCCCGCCGACCGCCTTGATGTCCTTCTTCTCGGCGGCGGCGAGGATGTTTGCAGGGCGCGTGGCAGTCTGCACCAGCGCGACGAACTCGTCCGCCCCCGCGTGCGCCTGCAGCAGACGCGCCCGCTGCACGAACCCGTACACCGAGTCGTCCCAGCCGCCCCCAAGCGTCGCGCGAATCAGGTCATAGCGCACGCCCGCCTCCTCCAGCAGCGCCTCGATACGGCTGTAGAACAGCGTGCGCAGGTCGGCTTGCACGGCGATGAGCGGCTTCAGCGGCGCGCGCTGCTCGCGGTAGGCGTCGTGCGCCCGCTGCACCAACTCCGCCAGCGTCGGGTAGTCAGGCTCGTGCTGCAGAATCTCCACCACGCCCGCCGCCGCGCGACGCAGCCCGAACGGGTCGGACGACCCCCTCGGCAGGTAGCCCAGCCCCACATAGCCCACCAGCGCGTCGATGCGATCCAGCACCGCCAGCGCGCGTCCCAGCGGCGATTCGGGCACAGGGTCGCCCGCGTGGCGGGGCATGTAATGCTCGCCAATCGCGCGCGCCACAGCCTCTGGCTCGCCCGACAGCCGCGCGTACTCTGCGCCAATCACCCCCTGCAGGTCGGGGAACTCCATCACCATCTGCGTCGCGAGGTCTGCCTTGCACAGCCGTGCTGCGCGGTGTAGCAGCAGCGTCTGCTCCGCGTCCCAGTCCAGCGCGCCCGCCAACTGCTCCGCAACGCGCTCCAGCCGATGCGCCTTGTCCAGTAGCGCGCCCAACTTCTGCTGGTACAGGATCCGCCCCAGCGCGGGCGCGAACGCCTCCAGCGGCTGCTTGCGGTCTTCCTCAAAAAAGAACGCCGCGTCGTTGAACCGCGCCACCAGCACCCACTCGTTGCCCTCGCGCACCTTGTCGGGGTCGCCGTTGTTGTAGACCGAAATAAAGTGCGGCAACAGCGCGCCCCCGCTGTCCACCACAGGGAAAAACTTCTCGTGCTTTTTCATTGCCGAGACCAGCACGGGCGCAGGCAGCCGCAGGAACGATTCGGGGAAGCCCCCCAGCAGCAGGTGCGGCTGCTCCACCAGATGCACATTCTCCTCCACAAGGTCAGGCTCCAGCACAGGTCGCGCGCCGATGCTGTGCGCCAGGCGTGTCGCGCCGTCGACAATAATGCGCTCGCGCTCGGCAGGGTCGGCAACCACATGGGCGCGGCGCAACTGCTCCAGAAACGCTTCGGGCGACTCCACCTCGAACGGCTCGGGCGACAGGAAGCGATGCCCGCGGCTGAGTCTGCCCGACGGGATGCCCTCCAACTCGAACGGGATGACCGTCTGCCCCAGCATGGCGACCACCCAGCGGATGGGGCGTCCGAAGCGCATCTTGCGGCTGCCCCAGCGCAGGGTCTTGGGGAAGGTCATCGACAGAATCAGTTTCGGCAGCGCGTCGGCAAGCGTCTCTACGGCGGGCTGCCCCGCGTCGTATTCGCGCACATAGGCGTACTCGCCCTGCGGCGTTTCTACGAACTGCACGGCGTCGGGTTCCACCCCGCGCGAACGGGCGAAGCCAATCAGCGCCTGCGTCGGGTTGCCCTGCGCGTCGTAGCAGGCGCGCTTGGCAGGTCCGCGCACGACGCGCTCTTCGGGCGTCTGCTGGGTCGCCACTTCGCTTGCCAGCGCGATTAGTCGACGCGGCGTGCCCAGCGTGCGCACCGCGCCGTGCGCTAAGCGGCATTCGTCCAGCGTCTCGGCGAGTTTCGCGTGCAACTGCTCCAACGCGCCGCGCATAAACGCTGCGGGAATCTCCTCGCACCCAATCTCCAATAGTAGCGTCGCCCGTTCCATCGGCAGGGAATTGTACCTAAGCGCGGCGGTCGGTCAGAAATTCGGGGGAAATTCGGGGGGAATTTGCCCGATTTGCCCTCCGAGAAGTGAACATTTGGTTAAAACTGGTGTATAATGAGGTGCGCAGGCAGATAGCAGTTAGCGGTTTTGGATGCAGTGCGCCTGCGAAAGGAGGTCACTACGATGATGCGAGGTACAACACTGATACTGGCAGGCGCCGCTTTGTGCGCCTCTTTCGCGTTCGCGGACGGACAGAAGTCCACACAACTCGAGGCAGTCGACGCGTCCCAAATCCGAACAATCTCGCCCAAGAGGATTATGAGGGTTCGGATGGAAAATGGCAAAATGGTGCCGCTAACTTCTTGGATTGACATGGGCGATTTCGCTCCTGCTGGACCCTGTGATACAACAGGACAATCAGAAACCCTTGTTTTTTCACATGCTCCCGTGAACGCTAACACAGGCGCATTCGAAAACGGCGTTCAAGTATGCATTCAAGGTAGCATATTTGGGTTCGGACCAACCTACCACAACCCCTACTACGCGAATGATATCGCGTCTCTGTCTGATGCCTCATTCAACGGCGGTCAAATCACATCCCTGACACATTTGTGGGGTTGGAACCCTGACCGTGTCGGAGGAAATGGCGACACTCAAAACTGCGTGATTGCTATTTTCACGACTGAGCAATTCGACGCAGAGTGTCAGGATGTGCACGAAGACTCCCAGCAGGTGCTTGATGGGGTTCTAATAGACTACGGATTGACTGCCGAAGGCATATACATTAGTAGTGTCTGCTTGACCGGTGTAGAAATCCCTATGCCCTCGACAGTTGCAGATGACGGTACTCCTGGCACAGAATTACTTGGCGGGTATACTGTAATCTATGGGCAGTCTGTTGACACTGCAGGCACTATCACATTGGCGACGGGTGCACAACCGATGCTATGGCACAATCGCCTCAATAACCCTCAGATAGGCGACTCAACTGCTATCCAGTTCGACGACACCAACACAACCGATGGTAACCACAATAGCCCTAACCCTGAATGCTACAGTTACAGCTACGATCTCAGCTCGTTCGGTTGTCCCAATCCGAGTCTGCTGGGAGGCACTATAGCATTTTGGGCTACACCCAGCTGTGTGCAGAACGGCGGCGATGTGGACGGCAACGGGTGCGTCGATGACGCGGACCTGCTGGCGGTGCTGTTCGCGTTCGGCAACACGGGCAGCGGTCTGCCAGAGGACACCAACTGCGACCAGGTGGTCGACGACGCCGACCTGCTCGAAGTGCTGTTCAACTTCGGCAACGGGTGCTAAACGCTACAAATCACGGTACGGGCGCGGTCGTCGCGCCCGTACCGTCTACCCTCCCCGCCTGAACCGCTCCTGAAAGCGCGCCTGCTGTTGGGCGAGGTTGTAGGGCGTCTGCGGCGCGGCGCACGCAGGCGCAGTGCAGTTGTACGCCAGCACCAGCGAGTTGACGCGCGTCATCACCTGCTCCAGCCCCGCCCAAGTACGCGCCTGCCACTCCGCAAATCGCGCCTCGCAAAGTTGCACGGCGCGCGGGTACTCCAGCTCGGCGATGCGCCACAGGCGGTCGCACTCGGCGCGCAGGCATTCAATCTCGCGGGCGCGCTCCATCCAGTCGGGCAGCACCCCCGCGCTCTTCAGGAGCCGTATCGCGGGGCGCAACTCAGGCGGCGCGAACCACTCCTCGTCCAGCGGCAGCGGCTTGCCCTTGCCCGGCAGGTCGTCGAACTTGCCCTCCTGCATCGCCTCCTCGATCTTGCGGTCGGCGATGAGTTCAATCACCCGCTGGATGTCGTAGCCGCTCTCGCGCACGGCAGGCTCCTACGGTTAGGCCAGGCTGCGCTCAATCGCCTCGCGCTCCTGTGCGCTCAGGTGCAGCTGCACTTCGGCGTCCGCCAGTGCGACGACGGTGTGCGCCTCGCTTTGGCGCAGCTCGTCCAGCAGCGCGTCGATTTTCTCTGGGGTCAACCGTCGGCAGTAGATGTCGCCGACCTGCATCACGGGCGCGTCGCCGCAGTTGTTGAGGCACTCCACCTCCGTCAGCGTGAACAGCCCGTCGGGCGTCGTCTCGCCCAAGCGGATGCCGAGTTTCTCCTGCAGATACTCCAGAATCCGATACCCGCCGCACAGCATGCAGCTCAGGTTCGTGCAGACCTCCAGCATATATTTGCCGACGGGCGTTTTGTTATACATCGTGTAGAAGGTGGCGACGCCCTCCACTTCGGCGTAGGAACGCCCCAGACGGTAGGCGACCTCGGCGATGGCGTCCGAGGTCAGATGCCCGCCGTACTCGCGTTGGGCAATCCACAGCGCGGGGAGCATCGCCGACTTCTTGTCGGGGTAGTGCGTCAGCAGCGCTTCCAGTTCCAGAACGGCGCGCTCCGAGAAGCGCAGGGTCAGCTCTTCGGGCTGCGGCGGCTTGGGACGCTCGGTAATCCGAATAATCGGCTCCTGCATGGCGGGGGAATTATACTCCAGCGCGCGCCCCATCGGGTATAATCCCTCTCGGAGGCATATCGCTATGAGCGTTCAAACAACCACTTCTGTCGGCTGGCGAGAGAAGCTCAAGGGGGATAACTACTTCCTCCACAAGCTGCACTCGCTCACGGGCATCTTCCCTGTCGGCTACTATCTCGTACAGCACCTGTTTCTGAACTCGATGGCGGCGATTGACCCCAAATACTTCAACGCGGTGGTCTACTTCTTCAACGCCATCCTTCCGAAACCGGTGCTGTGGGCGATGGAGCTGTTCTTTATCATCCTGCCCTTGCTGTTCCACTCGCTGTACGGCTTCGTGATTACCTATCACGGCAAGGCGAACATCTTCAAGTATCGCTTCCGCGAGAATTTGGGCTATACACTGCAGCGCGTGTCGGGCGTGGTGATTTTCCTGTTCCTGCTGTTCCATGTCTACTCGACGACGGTCAGCCACAAGCTCTACGGTAAGGACATCTCCTACGCAGGGATGCAGGCGCACTTCCAGAACCCGTGGGTGGTCGCGCTGTATGTGATTGGAATTACCGCCAGCTCGTACCACCTGTTCAACGGTGTGTGGAACTTCGCGATTCGCTGGGGGCTGGCGATTAGCGACCGTGCGCAGCGCAATGTCTACAAGTTCTGCGTGGTCGGCTTCGTGTTGCTGACCGCGTTAGGGATTATTGCACTGGCGGGCTTCTTTATGCACGAGGCGCCGCCGAACCCATTAGCCAATCATTAGGAGGCACTACGATGGCAAAGCGACAAGTAGCCGTTGTTGGCGGCGGTTTAGGCGGTCTGATGACCGTGATGAAGCTCGCGGAGGCGGGCGTGCATGTGGATCTGTTCTCGCTGGTGGCTGTGAAGCGTTCGCACTCGGTGTGTGCGCAGGGCGGCATCAACGGCGCGGTGAACACCAAAGGCGAGGGCGACTCGCCGTGGATCCACTTCGACGACACGATTTACGGCGGCGACTTTCTGGCGAACCAGCCGCCCGTGCTACGCATGGCGGAGCGCGCCCCCGCGATCATCTACCTGCTCGATCGCATGGGCGTGCCCTTCAACCGCACCCCAGAGGGCTTGATCGACTTCCGACGCTTCGGCGGCACGCGCCACCACCGCACGGCGTTCTCTGGCTCGACCACTGGGCAGCAGCTGCTGTACGCTTTGGATGAGCAGGTGCGCCGCTGGGAAACGGAAGGGCGCGTCACTAAATACGAAGGCTGGGAGTTCCTGGGGCTGATTCTGGACGAGAACGGCGTCTGCCGCGGGCTGGTCGCGCAAGACCTGCGCTCGATGGAGATTCGCGCCTTCCGCGAGGAGGCGGTCGTCATCGCCACGGGCGGACCAGGCATGATTTTCAAGAACACGACCAACTCCATCATCTGCACGGGCAGCGCGGCGAGCATCTGCTACCAGCAAGGCGCGTACTACGCCAACGGCGAGTTCATCCAGATTCACCCGACCGCCATCCCCGGCGAAGACAAGTGCCGCCTGATTTCGGAGGCGGTGCGCGGCGAGGGCGGGCGCGTGTGGGTGCCCAAAGACCCCCACGACAACCGGCACCCGCGCGACATCCCCGAAAGCGACCGCTGGTACTTCCTTGAGGAGAAGTATCCCGCCTACGGCAACCTCGTGCCGCGCGACATCGCTACGCGCGAAATCTTCGATGTGTGCGTCAACCAGCGGCGCGGGATACAGGGCAAGAACCAAGTCTACCTCGACATCTCGCACCTGCCGCGCCAGCAGGTCGAGAAAAAGCTGTTGGGCATCCTCGAGGTCTACATCAAGTTCGTGGGCGACGACCCGCGCGAAACGCCGATGCGCATCTACCCTGCGCAGCACTACTCGATGGGCGGGCTGTGGGTGGACTACGCGGTGAACGGCGACGGCGTGATGGAACCCGTCCACCCGCGCAACCAGATGACCAATATCGCAGGGCTGTATGCCGTCGGCGAGGTGGACTACCAGTATCACGGCGCGAATCGGCTGGGCGCGAACTCGCTGCTGAGCTGCATCTTCGCAGGCGAGGTGGCAGGTCCCGCCATCGTGGAGTACCTCAAGTCGCTGGAGACCTCCGCGTTCGACCTGCCCAGCAGTCTGTTCGAGCGGGAGCAGCGCAAGCACCAAGAGCAGTTCGACGCCATCAGCAAGCGCAGCGGCAGCGAGAACCCCTACCGCCTTGCCGACGAGATGCGCATCCTGATGGACGAGAATGTGACCGTCGTGCGCGAGAACCCGCGCCTGCAACGCACGCTGGAGCAACTGATGGCGCTGCGCGAGCGCGTGCGTAATGTCAACATCGCCGACCACGCGGGCTGGACGAACCAGGTCATCCCGTTCGTGCGCACGCTGCAGCACCAGCTGGAGCTTGCCATCTGCATCACGGCGTGCGCCTTGGATCGCAACGAGAGCCGCGGGGCGCACTACAAGCCCGAGTTCCCTCAGCGCGACGACGAACGCTACCTCAAGACCACCATGGCGCGCTGGACGCCCGACGGACCCGAAATCCACTACGAGCCAGTGGATGTGTCGCTGATCAAGCCGCGCCCGCGCCGCTACGACACGCCCAAGACAGAAACCAAGACCGAAGCCAAAGTCGCCGCGGGTGTCAAAGGCGCGCAGTAAGATACCCTCACCCCCTACTCCTCTCCCACGCTGTGGGAGAGGGGTGAGCCGCCGCTGACCTGTTTGGAGTGCTGAAGCGCAGCTTCAGCATCAGGCGGAAGCTCCGCTTCCGCACTCCATAACCCCCCTCTCCCACGCTGTGGGAGAGGGGGTGCTTCCACAGGTATACTTCCCCCGCTATGCAACTGGCAATCGTGGGTCTGGGACGGATGGGCGGCAACATGGCGCGTCGCCTCGTGCAGCGCGGGCATCAGGTCGTCGGCTACTCGCGCACCCGTGCAACCGTTGACGAGTATATCCCCTACGGCATCATCCCCGCCTACAGCCCGCAGGAGGTGGTGGAGCGTCTTGCGCCGCCGCGCGTGGTGTGGTTCATGTACCCCGCAGGCGAGCCGACCGAGCAGGCGATTTTTGAGTTCGCGCCCCTGCTGCAGGCTGGCGACCTCATCGTCAACGGCGCGAACAGCTACTACAAAGACTCCATCCGCTACGCCGAACGCTTGCGCGAGTACGGCATCCACTTCGCCGATGTGGGCGTGTCGGGCGGCGTGTGGGGGCTGGAGAACGGCTACGGGCTAATGGCAGGCGGCGATCCTGAAGTAATTACCCGCATCGAGCCGATCCTGCGCGACCTCGCCCCCGCGCCCGACAAAGGCTGGGTGCATGTCGGTCCCGTCGGCGCAGGGCACTACGCCAAAATGATCCACAACGGCATCGAGTACGCGATTATGCAGGCGTATGCGGAGGGGTTCGAGCTGCTGCGGCGCAAAGAGGAGTTCTCGGTAGACCTCGCCGCTGTCGCCGAAGCGTGGCGGCACGGCACCGTGATTCGCAGCTGGCTACTGGACTTGATTGCGGGCTTCCTGCAGGAAGACCAGCAGCTCAGCGAAATCGCGCCCTATGTCGCCGATTCGGGCGAGGGTCGCTGGACGGCGCACGAAGCCATCGACTTGGGGGCGCCCGCACCGCTGATTACGCTGGCGTTGCACGAGCGGTTCCGCAGCCAAGACTCGGAGGGCTTCCAGTATCGGTTCCTGGCGCAGCTGCGCCGCGCGTTTGGTGGGCATGCAGTTAAGAAAGCAGTCGATGACAAGCAATCGTGAAGAGATTGTCGTTCGCGAGCGTCAAATTGAGGACATTCTGGCGACCTACACAGACCTTCTGGGTCAGATGCTGGGCGCATCTGCGCCGCTGCGAGTGTTGGCGCGTCAGCTCGAGCTGCCCGATGGCGGACGGCTGGATTTGATTTGCCTCGGCGGCGGACAACTCTACCTCGTGGAAATCAAAGTGGAACCTGCACGGACAGAATTCGTACAGCAAACTGCGCGCTACCTCGCTCAAATCCCTACTCTACAGCAGCAGGGCGAACTGCCAGCAGGTAGCGTACAAGGCTACTTGCTTTCCCCTCGCATCCCGCCCCGTTTGCTATCTGAATGCCAGCAATACCAGATCCACGCGATTGAGTACGCGCCATCCAGCGTGTTGCAGCATTTCTACATGAATTTCCAGCAACATCTCAGCTTCAATCGTCTAACCACACATAACCACAGTGTCTGGCACTTGGGGGTAACGAATCCGATCATCCAGACGCTGGCAACTACCCCTATGCAGGATATAGACGGCATTGCTGCCCAAACGAAGCTTGCTCCAAGCACGGTCAAAAGCTACCTGACTTTGCTGGAGCAGTTAGGCTTGGTGAAGAACGAGGGAACTCTCTATCACCTCACGGATTTGGGCAGGCGATACGCTTCAGCTATGACTCCACATAGCCGTTCTCTTTCAGAGGGGCAGGCAGAGGTTCTGCGAGAGTTTATCACGCGCAATCCGTTCGCCAGCGGCGTTACACTGGATATCTTCACCGTCGTGGAATGCACGGCAAGCCTCGCGAAAAATCAGTACCCTGTGCCGCTTGCAATCCTAAGTGATTACTTCACCTTTGCGGTAGGTAACGAGACGCGCTGGAATAAGCCAAAGACGCGAAACGACGCAACACGAATGTGTGGAGTACGCGGCTCAACTGGGGCTGCTGGCGCGTATCGGTGATCGTGTTTACTTGACACCCACAGGAGCGCAGTTCACCCTCGTCTTGCAGCTGCACAAGTCAATTCACTTGGTGGCGCCACTTATGCGCGAGTAGGCTTCCCGCAGGCAGGTATCCTTAACCCCGCCATGACTCCGCGCGAGACGACGATTGTCATCTTCGGGGCGACGGGCGACCTGACCCGACGCCTGCTGCTGCCCGCGCTGCTACAACTGTGCCGCGCACGCGCCCTGCCCGACACCGTGCGCATCCTCCTCTACGCCCGACGCCCCTACACCCTGCACACCTACCTCGCCGAAATCGAGGACGAGCTGCGCGCCGCAGGCAAACCGCTCGACGGCTGGGATGAGTTCTGCACGCGCTTCGTCGCCTATGTGCAGGGCGGGCTGGACGAACACGGCGTGTGCCAACTGCACGACCACATCCGCGGCAACGCGCTGTTCTATCTCGCGCTGCCCCCAGGCGCGTTCGCAACCGCCAGCCAACTCCTCGCCCGCGCAGGACTGCACGACGAAACGCACGGCTTCCGACGACTCGTCATCGAAAAGCCCTTCGGCTACGACCTCGAAAGCGCACAAACCCTCGACCGCCAAGTGCGCGAACACTGGCGCGAAGAGCAAATCTTCCGCATCGATCACTATCTGGGCAAGGAGACCGTGCAGAACATCCTCGTGTTCCGCTTCGCGAACCTGCTGCTGGAGCCGCTGTGGAACCGCAACTATGTTGAGCATGTGCAAATCACGGCGGCGGAGACGGCAGGGCTGGAAGGGCGTGCGAGTTATTACGACCAAGCAGGCGCCCTGCGCGATATGATCCAAAACCACCTGATGCAACTGTTCACGCTGACGGCGATGGAGCCGCCCAGCAGCCTCGTGTACGACGACCTGCGCACCGAGAAGGTAAAAGTCCTCAAGAGCGTGCGCCCCATCCCGCGCAGCGCAGTGAACGCCTTCGCCGTGCGCGCCCAGTATACCGCAGGCATGGTAAACGGCGAGCGCGTGCCTGGCTATCTGGAAGAGGAGGGCATCCCCCGCGACTCGCGCACGGAGACCTACGCGGCAATCAAACTCTATGTGGACAACTGGCGTTGGCGGGGCGTGCCGTTCTATTTGCGCACGGGCAAACGCCTCGCCGCCGACCGCAGCGAAATCGCCATCCAGTTCAAAACGCCCCCGCTACACCTGTTTCGCGAAACGCCGCTCGATCGGCTGGAGCCGAACTGGTTCCTGTTCGAGATGAAGCCCGCCGAAGCCATCTACCTTGTGGCGCAAGCCAAGAAGGTCGGGCTGGAGTTGACCCCGCGCACGCTGGTGCTGCGCGCCCCCTACCGCGAGGCGGGGCAAGAGGGCTTCGACGCCTACACCACGCTGCTGCTGGACGCGCTGGAGGGCAACCGCCAGCACTTTCTGCGCTTTGACGAGGTGGAGTGGGCGTGGCGCGTGTTAGACCCCATCCTCAAAGCGTGGCAGAGCGACGACAGCCCGCTGCCCACCTACCCCGCAGGCAGCGACGGTCCCCCCGAAGCCGTGCGCATCCTGGACAGCGAACAGCACCACTGGCGTGCGCTAAGGGGGTGAAGTAGGGCGACGCAAGGTTGTAGGGGCGACGGGCCCGTCGCCCCTACAACCCGCCGCACCGTGGCGGAGGGGCTGGGGTCAAGTCTATCCCATCTCGACGCGAGTCCCTTCCGAACGAGCCAGCAGGAGAGACCTTTCCCCTACCGAAAAACGAGAATATGACCAACCGTGCAATCCAACAGCATGTCTTCCCGCAACTGCGCGTGCGCGACTGGCAACGCGCCCACCGCTTCTATGTGGACGGGCTGGGGTTCCAAGTGGACTGGACGCATCAGTTCGGGGAGGGGTTTCCCGTCTTCGCGCAGGTGAGCCGTGAGGGACGCGCGTTGTTCCTGACCGAGCATGCAGGCGACTGCGAGCCGGGCGGCGCGGCGTACATCGTGCTGGACGACCTGGACGCCTTCTACCACGAGGTACTCCAGCGCGGAGTCGTGCAGCCTGAACCGCCCGACGAGACGCCGTGGGGACGCCGCGAGATGCATCTTGTAGACCCTGACGGCAACCGTCTGCGCTTCGCCGCGCCGTTGCACGCGCCCAACGGATAGCGGCTTGCAGGAATCTCGCGCGGGGCGTTGAAACGCTTCAGTACCATGCAAACGCAAGGCAGTTTCCCGTGGGTGGTGCGCTACAACGAACCGCTACAGGGCGCGCCCGACTTTAGCTTTTTGCTGGATCACAAGCCCGCAGGCTCAAAAGGCTGGGTGCGCGTCGGCGCGGACGGGCATTACTACCTCGGCAACCGACGCATCCGCTTCTGGGGGGTCAACATCACGGCGGGCGCGTGCTTCCCCGAACCCGAAGACGCCTCGCGCATGGCGACCCAAATCGCCCAAGCAGGCTGCAACATCGTGCGCTTCCACCATATGGACGCCTTCTGGGCAAGCCCGTGCCTGATTGACTACGCGCGGGGCAACTCGCGGCACTTCAACGCGCAAGCACTCGCGCGCTTCGACGAACTGTTTGCGCAACTGCGGGCGCGGGGCGTCTACGCCAACCTCAACCTGCTGGTGAACCGACGCTTCTACGCCGCCGACGGGCTGCCCGCCGAGATCGACCAAATCGGCGAGGTGAAGGCGCAACACGCGATTG
>Ga0101945_1001801_pt1 | contig 18257 bp, 16 predicted proteins | sample DewCreD2012metaG_2_FD_75246 | JGI IMG/M metagenome (GOLD analysis project Ga0101945, IMG submission 75246) | Hot spring sediment bacterial and archeal communities from British Columbia, Canada, to study Microbial Dark Matter (Phase II) - Dewar... ... | reverse complement strand
CGCGGTCGTCCCAACTTCAGAACCTCACCACACTGGACCTGAGGTACAACAAGATTGGCGACGCGGGTGCCAAGGCGTTGGCCCAGTCCCCCTACTTTCGGAACCTCACCACGCTGAACCTGGGGTGTAACGGGATTGGCGCTGCGGGGGCGGAGGCGTTGGCAAAGTCCCCTCATCTGCACAACCTCACCATGTTGGTCCTGTGGGACAACGGGATTAGCGAGGCGGGGCGGGAGGCGCTCAAGAACTCGCCGTACTTGCGGCAGTGCGAAGTGCGGCTATAAGGCGAGCGGGGGATGGCAGGGTCACGACCGGGGTGTCTTTTTGCGGCCTTTATCCTGATGACTCGGTTTGTGGAATTTGACTCTATGGCCTTCTGGAGGACGCCCGCTGATATTTTCTGGGTGAATGTGAGCGGTTTTTGGCGGGCGAGAGGGCCGGTTGGGGGGCGCTTGTGGGTGGACGGCGGGATCGCTATGGTGAATGGTAAAGGAGGGCAGAGACGATGAGTGGATTGCTAGCAACAGTGGTGGAGCCTCGTGGTGCTGAGGCAGAGATGAGCGGGGCAAGCGGGATGGGTCCACGGTCGAGCGCGGCAGGGAGTGGCAGCAGTACTCCAAGTGGCAACCAAGCGGGGAGTGCAGCCAGCAGCGGCGCAGGGGGCAGTGCGGCGAGCAGCCATCCGGCTCCGGCCAGTGCAGCGGGTGTAGCCAACCGCAGCGGGCAGAAGTTGATCCTGGTGGTCGATGACGACCGGGAGATGGTGGACGGTCTGCGGGCGGTGCTGGAGCGGCACGGCTACCGGGTCATCCACGCCCACGACGGGCATCAAGGGAAGCAGGCGATTTATCTGCACCGACCGGACCTGGTGATCCTGGACATGATGATGCCGCGGATGGGCGGCTTCCCCGTGCTGGAGCATTTCCGGGATAAGAAGGACGCTCCGCCGATCATTATGATCACGGCCAACGAGGGCAGCCGGCACAAGGCGTATGCGGAGTATTTGGGCGTGGTGGATTACATTCGCAAGCCGTTTGCGATGGAGCGGCTGGTGGAGGCGGTGAATCGGGTGCTGCGGGGCAGCGGCGGCGGGGAACCGGGCCAGACATCTGCGAGCTGAGGCGCGGGCAGCTAGCCGAAGCGGAGGCATTTTTATTTGCGTCCCCAGCGGCGGCGCTGGCGGAAGAAGTCGGTCAGCAGGGCGGCGCAGCGGTCGGCCAGGACGCCACCGAGGATCGGCAGGCGGTGCGGCAGGCGGGGATCGGAGGGAATCTGGTAGAGGGAACGGCAGGCGCCGGCCTTGGGGTCGTCGGCACCGTAAACGATCAGGGCCAGGCGGGCATTGACCGCGGCGCCGGCACACATCGCACAGGGTTCCAGAGTGACATAGAGGATGCACTGTTCCAGGCGCCAGGAGCGGAGGGCGTTGGCGGCCTGGGTCAGGGCGATCATTTCGGCGTGAGCGGTGGGGTCCTGGAGGCGTTCGCGTTGGTTGTGAGCCGCGGCAATGAGGCCGCGCTGGGGGTGGACAATCACTGCTCCCACGGGCACCTCGTCCTCCTCGGCGGCTTGGGCCGCTTGCTCCAGGCATAGCTCCATGTGGTAGACATGAAACGGGTGCTGCGGGTCATGCCAGAGCGGGGCATGCGGTGCTAGCCCGCTGTCAGCGTCATGAGGGAACGGCCAGTCGAGCAGATTCATGGCAGAAGCCGAGGGGTCAGGAACTCAGGGGAAAACCGGCTTTTCCCCGCCGCGAGGGTCTGGCTCCTGGACCGCCTGAAAGAGGCCGTGGGGAAAGTCCAAGAGCCTGTCCGCCGCGTGGTTGCCAGCATTGTAGCGGGTGAGGCGAAAGGGGATCGTTTTTTCGCGGAGTCTCCCTTGTGCGGGTCTGGCGCGCGGTTATCATGGATGTAGCGGTTCTGCCGTCCAGAGGGTCGGGAGCGGGACGGAGCAGGACCGCGAGCTGCCGGGCTGATCTGGCAGGCCGAAGCCGAAGCGAATGGCTCTTGGCAGGCGCGAGCCGAGGTCCAGCGGCAGCCGGTCGCCCAAGGAACGCTCCGGAATGCGGAGGTCTGTAGGAAAAGGAGGGAGTCATGGATTTCCGTCCGTTGGCTGAAGCGGAACGCCGGCAACTGTTGGCCGCCCTGCGGGGCAATGCGGATCGCGGATTGGCCCTGCTCATGGACCGCCGGGATACCAGCTTCGTCGGTACGACCGAGGAATTGCCCGCCGAACAGGTCATGACCGCCGTCAAGTCGGTCCCCTGCCACTATTGATGGTCCGTCGCTGAAGGCATCGGGGCAGCGGCGTCGGGCGACTGCTTTCGGCGTCGGCTGCTCCCGGCGCCGGGCAGTTCCTCCCCGGCGAGGGACTGCCGCCCGGTGCGGGAACGCTGCTCAGGCAGGCGGTTCAGCTCGCCCCGGCAGGGTTCGGGCTTCTCCGCGGCTGGACCTGTCTGTCGAGGCGAAGACGACTGAAACCACCGTCCGCGACGAGGGTCTGCTGGACAGATATGGGACTGCTCGACAGCGAACAGGGGAAGCGCCGGCTCCTGACCGTCGAAATACCGGCGATCGAGGCGTACAACGAGGGGCGCGACCCGCAATACCGCATCACGGTTCACCGGAAGGACAGCATGCTGATCCTGTCCTACCGTCTCAAGCCGTGCCACAACATCTACCAATGCGAGACGCGGCTGCTCTCCAGCTATCCCCTCGTGCCGCCGGAGACGCGGATTCTCACGCCGCTCAAGCACTGCCCGCACCTGCTCGACGGTCAAACGCTCTGCTTGTGGCGGCAAGGCTCGACGCGGGCGAGCAGCCGGTGGGACCCCGCCCGCTTCACCTGCGTCTTTGCCGTGCTGGCGGCCTGGCGCTGGCTGGCTTGCTACGAGGTCTGGTACGAAACCGGGGAATGGCCCCTGCCGGAAGCCAAATGAGCTGGGGGAAGCGACCCATTCCCCCACCGGGCCGGCGCAAGCCGCGGCGGCGCAGCTTCCCCTCTTGTGCCCTGCCGCCTCACAGCCAAGCCCCACTTGCCCGGCCAACGCTCGCCCCGATACCACCGACGGCACGGCAGCCGCAACCGCATCCCCTGCGCGCTTCAGGAGATGGCCATGGCCCGACTGTTCCAAGCTGGAGTCGGCAGCGGCGGCATGGTCGTGTTGGACCTGCTCTGCCGAGACAGCCAGATCGAGCAGATCGTGCTGGTGGAACCGGATGTGTATGCTCCGCATAACGTCGTCCGGCATCTGTTTCCCCCCTCCGCCATTGGACGGCGGAAGGTGGAGGTGGCGGCGGAATGGGTGCGCGAACGCCGGCCCGATCTGGCGGTGCAGACGTTCGCCTGCAACCTGCATGATGCGGCCTGGCAAGGGGAACTCGCGGCAGCGGCCCAGGCTTGCGATGTGGGAATCTGCGCGGTGGACAACGAACCGGCCAAGTATGCCTTCGACGCGCTGATGCGCCGGGCGGGCCGGCCCTGGACGCTCGGCGAAGTGCTCAGCGGGGGGATCGGCGGCTGGGTCCATTGTTTTGTGCCGGAAGGCCCCTGCTATGGCTGCGTGGCCAGTTACCTCCAACGGGAAGTGGTGGAAGCGCCGCCGTCGCCGCCGCCGGATTACTCCCAACCGCAGGCGGCCCAAGCGGAGTTGACCATTCCCGCGTCCGCCGCTGCCATCCATGCCATCGCCTCGCTGCATGCTCTCGTCACGCGCGAGCTGCTTCAAGCTGTCTGGGGCAAGGACGAGGAGAAGAAGAAGGAGGAAGCGAAGGAGAGCGGCGGGGCGAAGGATGGGGAGGGGACGAAGGAATCCCCCCTCGGCTTCACTTCCCTGCTGTGGAGCTTGCAGCGGGTCGAAGGCATCTTCGACGAGCCATTCCGCAGCTACCGCTTCCGCATCGCCCGTTCGCCCACCTGTTTGCTCTGTTCGGTCCGGGATCGCGGCGTCGGTCCTGGGGAGGCGTTGGATGTGGCCCTCGATCAGGCGCTGGCTCGACTGGCACCGCCCTGACCGCAGCCAGTGCATGGCGCTGCGTGCCGGCCTGCGCTCCTTCCGCTGGAGCTACGAGCATTTGGGCCTGGTGGCCCCGGCGGACGCCATTCCCTGGGTGGCGGAAGCCGTCCGGCTGGAGATCACCCTCGCCGGCTCGGACCTGCTCGCCTGCCGCCGCACGGACTTCACCCTCCACGGAACCAGCGAAACCCCTCTCCCCTGCCAGGACCTCCAGCGCGTGCAGACGGGTCTGTACCGCCTGGAGTTCCGCTTCCCCTTGTCGGCCGTCTGGCCGGCCGCCGTGCAATTCTGCTGGCGCGATTACACGCTGCTGAACCTGACGCTGCCGCGCTTGACGCAAGAGGATTACCTGCGCAGTGTGCGTTGGCGGAGCTGGGGCGTGGCCATGCGCTGGCGGCAGAAAGCGGTCACGGCCCGCTGTTTCAGCCGTCGTTCGCTGCGGGGATTGGCCGCCGCCGTCCTCGTCAGTTCCCCCCACCGCCTCCTGCCGCTGGCCTCCCTGCAACCCCACCTGTTCGTCCAGGGTCTGCCGAACGGCCCCCACTTCGAGCTGCCCCTGGTCCTCACCGCATCCCAGCAACTGGACACGGAAGCCCTGCTCGCCGTCCCCTTTCCCCAAGCCCTGCTCCAGAGCCAGCAGTGCCACTGGCAATGGCGCACCACGGGATACTCTGGGCATGCGGAAACCATCACCTTCCTGCCGCCCCAGGAATGGGAGCACCAGGTGGTCCTCCGCGATGCCTGTTTCTACCTGAACACGAACCGGGGGTGGGTCCGCCATACGGAGGCTTCCCTGCCGCACGAATCGGGCCTCTTCGCCCCCTGTTTCCTGTTGCAAGCGCCTCCCGGTTCCGCCGGTCTGCTTCCGCTGACGTTTTACGCCCTAACTTCGCAAGCCCCCCGTCTCCGCCGCCTGCGCCAGGAATGCGTCCTGGTCACCTACATCCCCGGCCTGTTCCACTTCCAGGATTTCCCGCAACTGACCAGCTTGGAACTGCGTCACGGCTCGCGCATCCTCAGCACGCTTTCCCTCAGCCGCATCCCCCAAGCCCGCTTCACCGCCGAAGGCGGCTTTCGCCAAGCCCCCGACGTGGTCTGGACCGAATCCGCCGAAGCTGAACTCTGGGAACGTCTCCAGCGCCTCTCCCGCCTTGGCCCGAACAACAAACATCCCGGCACCTGACCCGCCCCTCACCAGCGGCGGTAACGTTCGTGTTGCAGAAGCTGATAGCTTTGCCAGGCGAGCAGCCCGAAGAGCAAGGCCGTCCACCACGAGCCGAGGGGAACCCACGGAGGAAGGACGCGGGACAAAGGTCCGCCGCCGCGCAGCTCTTCCCACCATCCCAGCAGGCCGTAAAGAGCGAGGAGGGAAGCGGTCCAGAGGGAAATCTGGAGGGACAGATACCGGCCTGCCCCTGCCCGCCAACCTTCGCACACCTCCCGGCAGACCTGCCCGCCATCGAGAGGATAGACCGGCAGAAGATTGAAAATCCCCCAGTACAAATTGACGACGATCAGCAGGTGGTAGGTGAAGGCCAGCTCGGTGGGGGCGCCGCGGACCGGCCAGGGGGTGAGGCGGGCCAGACCGTAAAGCACCGCCGCCAGAGCAAACCCTGCGAAGGGACCGGCCAAAGTCACCACAATCCGCGCACCCCGCCGATAGGGAACGCGATCCGCCACGGTCAGGCCGCCAAACATCCACAAAATGATCGCCGCCGCACTCCCATGATAACGGTAAGCCAGCGCATGCCCCAACTCATGGACCAGCACGGCCACAAACACCACAGCGATCCAGAGCAGCCAGTAGAGCAAACCCATCTGGAGAAACGAGCCGCCCAAGAGCGCCGCCACCAGCCAGAACAGCGGATGCACCCGCACCGGAAACCCCAGACAGCGGAAACGTACATCATAAGCCGTCCGTTCCGGATCGTCGAACACTCTTGTCCTCCTTCCCCCCTCTGCTCTGACGGCCGCCCTGGAGGGATTGTAGGACTCATCCCCGATCAGCGGTATAACCATACCCAGAGAGTGCTCGCCCCACTGGCCGCCGCCCTTGAAGCGTGGACCTCGAGGGGAACCTGAACCTGAGACCGACGAGCGACAGACCCCGGAATCCCAGGCTAAGACGGAGGCCACAGGCCGGCGGGGGGCAAGGCAGCGGCGCTCTTCCGGGCCAAGCGGGAGCCAAGCATGGACTGGACAGCCTTGCGGGATGAGTTTGCAGCCGTCACCGGACGCTGGGCCTTTCTCGATCACGCAGCGGTGGCGCCTTTGCCGCGCTGCGCGGCCGCCGCCCTGCACCAGTACGCCCAGAGCCTCGCGGAAAATGGCGTGGCCGCTTTCCGGATTTGGTTCGACCGCGTGGAGCAGGTCCGCATCCTCGCTGCCCAACTCCTCCATGCCCCCAGCCCGGAAGACATCTGCTTCATCCCGAACACCACCTGGGGCATCAACCTGATTGCGGAAGGGTTCCCCTGGCAGGCGGGGGATAATGTGGTCCTGGCGGCGGAGGAGTACCCGGCCAATCAGTATCCGTGGCTGAATCTGGCCCCTCGCGGCGTGGAAGTGCGACGGGTCCCCAGCCGGGGAGCGCGCCTGCTGCTGGAAGACCTCTACGCCGCCTGTGACAGCCGCACGCGGGTCCTCAGCATTTCCTCGGTGGAGTTTGCCAGCGGCTTCCGCAACGACCTGGCCGCCCTGGGCGAGTTCTGCCAGAAGCGCGGCATCTTTTTCTTCGTCGATGCCATTCAGTCCCTCGGCGCCTTCCCCCTCGATGTCCAGGCGCTGCCGATCGACGCGCTGGCCGCGGACGGCCACAAATGGCTGCTCGGCCCGGAAGGCGCCGGCATTGCCTACATCCGCCGGGAGAAGCTGGAGATGCTCCATCCGCTCGGCGTAGGGGCGTTTAGCGTGGTCCGGCCCTGGGAGTTTTCCCGCATCGATTTCACCCTCAAGCCCCACGCGGGACGCTACGAAGGCGGAGCGTACAACATGGCGGGGATCACGGCCTTCGGCGCCTCGCTCCAGATGCTCTTGCAGGCCGGCATCGAGCGGATCGCCGAGCGCATCCTGGAGCTGACGGACTACCTCTGCGAGCAGGCCCAACGGCGGGGGTGGACTGTCTTCAGCAGCCGGCTGGAGAAGGAGAAATCCGGCATCGTGTCGCTGATTCATCCGGTCTGGCCGGCCCGCGAGGTGGTCCGCCGCTGCCGGGAACGGGGCGTGGTCGTCAATGCCCGCGCGGAGCGCGTCCGCGTCAGCCCCCATGCCTACAACACCCGCGATGAAATCGACCGCTTCCTGGACGCCGCCACACCCTGACCCGGAGGCGGAACGGGACGCCGCGGTCCCTTCCGCAGCACGGCCACCGGCGCCATCCTCCGCTTCCCCGACTTGCAGTAGGATGGACTGGAGAACCCGTGGCGCTGCTGCCGATCCACACTCGGCCATGCATCCCCTCCGCGGGAGAAACCGAACCGCCTGGAGACGCGACCGTGCCTGCTCCCCTCAATCCCCGCTATGCCGTCTACACCGGCACCTTCGACCCGGTCCATCTCGGACACCTGGATATCATCCAGCGCGGCAGCCAGCTCTTCGACCGCCTCATCGTCGGCGTCGGCATCAATCCGGAAAAGACCACCCTCTTTTCCATCGAGGAGCGAGTCGAGTTGCTCCAGCAGGTCGTGCAGGGCATTCCCCGCGTGGAGATTCAGCCATTCCTTGGCCTGGCGGTCCGCTTCGTGCGCGAGGCCGGCGCCCGGATCATGCTCCGCGGCCTGCGCACCCTCTCGGACATGGAGTACGAGTTCACCATGTCCCTGATGAACCTCCATTTGGACCCGGACATTGAGACGGTCTTCCTCATGGCCAAGGAAGAGTATTCGCACATCAGCAGCTCGTTGTTACGCCAGATTGCCATGCTCGGCGGGGACCTGAGCCGATTTCTGCCCGATGTGGTGCGTCAGGCTTTGGAGGCCAAAGCAGCGGCGGGACAGATTCTGCCGGCCCATTGCACCGGCCCATTCCGCGGCGGCCACTGAGGCGTGGTTCACGGATTTTTGCCCGCTTTCCCGAAGTCTTGTTCACGGTGTCTTGCCGGAAAACGGCGGAATGCTCACCGGCGGGGCGGAAAAGGGCGGCGGGGTTGCACCGGGCGGCGGATTCTGCGGCTTCAACCCTGTACTGCCGGGAACATGGCTGCCAGGAATGCTATTCCCACCGGGGCTGCTTCCCCCCTTGTCGCTGGCCGGATTGGTCCCCGACCCGCTCCCCCCACCGGTCCCTTGCGTCTGCTGGCTGAGGATCTGCCCCAGCTTCTGGAAGAAGGCGCTGGAATCCTCGGTCACCTTCTTCGTATCCACGACCGTCTGGATTTCCGCCTTGCCCCCTTCCCCTTTCTGGACCGAGAGGCGGTACCAGCCGCAGTACCACCCCACCACCGCGAAGGCGACGACGGCAAAGCCGATCAGGGCAAACAGATTGCGCATGGCTTGTGCTCCCAGGTCCGAGAAACCGCAGGTTCCGGCAGGGTACCGCTTACCCGCCGCACCCGCAAGGCGAATCCATTCTACGCCCCGGCCCCTGCCCTGCCGCGAAAATCCGCATCGCGCTTCCAGCTTCCAGCCGCCCCCAGCGCAGGCCGCCGCTCGCAGCAGAAAGTGCTTCCACCGCCTGGTCCTTCCTGTACGCAGAACGACGAAAGTTGGGCCGAGGGAGGCGATTTTGTGGCCCAAAGGCATCCCGTCTTGGAAGTCCGCACCGCACCCACGTAGAATGCAGTAGCGGAACGGAGGCGGCAAACTCCTCTTGCCAGACTGGGGGAAAAGGGATATGGTGGGGTGTCGCACCCCTTTCCCTTTCCCAATCCGAAGCCCGGCGGCGTGGGAACTGATATGGCGTGATTGGGTCTGATCCGGGTTTTGCGGACTTCCCTGCCGCTTCCGCCCGGCCTGTTTTACGGAGGATTCCAACAGCAATGGCACAGGCAAACGTCATCCTCGACAAGCTCCGCGCGCAACTCAACACCAGTGACTACCGCAAACTCCACTGGGAGGGGTCGTTCGCGGATTATCTCAATATCGTGCTGGAGCATCCCGGCGTCACCCGCACGGCCTACCAGCGCCTCTACGACATGATCCTCCACCACGGCATCGAGGAGGTGTACGAAAACAAGGACAAAATCATTCGTTACAAGTTCTTCACGGAGTTTGCGCACAAATACGGCGACGCCATCTATGGCCTGGATCGCCCCCTCATGCAATTGGTCAACGTCTTCAAAAGCGCCGCGTTAGGCTTTGGCACCGAACGCCGTGTCATCCTCCTGCATGGGCCGGTCGGCAGCGCCAAGTCCACCATTGCCCGCCTCCTCAAGCGCGGCCTGGAGGAATACAGCCGCACTGACGAAGGCCAGCTCTACAGCTTCGCTTGGCGCAACCCCGACGGCTCCGGCTGGACCAAAGACCCCATGCACGGCGAACCCCTCCAGCTCGTCCCCGAAGAGTTCCGCCCCGCCCTCCTCGCCGAACTCAACGCCAAGTGCCGTAAACCCTACCCCTACGAAATCCAGATCAAAGGCGACCTCTGCCCCTACAGCCGTTACGAGTTCCGCCAGCGCTTGCAAAAATACGACGGCGACTGGCTCAAAATGCTCGAACATGAAGTCAAAATCTACCGCCTCGTCCTTTCGGAAAAGGACCGCATCGGCATCGGCACCTTCCAGCCCAAGGATGAAAAGAACCAGGACTCCACGGAATTGACCGGCGACATCAACTACCGCAAGATCGCCGAGTACGGCTCGGATTCCGACCCCCGCGCCTTCAACTTCGACGGCGAGCTGAACATCGCCAATCGCGGCATCGTCGAATTCATCGAAATCCTCAAGCTCGACGTCGCCTTCCTCTACGATCTGCTCGGCGCCAGCCAGGAACACAAAATCAAACCCAAAAAGTTCGCCCAGACCGACATCGACGAAGTCATCCTCGGCCACACCAACGAGCCGGAATACCGCCGCCTCCAAAACAACGAGTTCATGGAAGCCCTGCGCGACCGCACCGTCAAAATCGACATCCCCTACGTCACCCGCCTCAGTGACGAAATCAAAATCTACGAAAAGGACTTCAACCCGGAGAAAGTCAAGGGCAAGCACATCGCCCCGCACACCATCGAAGTCGCCGCCATGTGGGCCGTCCTTACCCGCTTGACGCCCCCCAAGCATGCCAACCTCACCCTCCTCCAGAAAATGAAACTCTACAACGGTAAAACCCTCCCCGGCTTCACCGAAGACAACGTCATCGAGCTGAAGAAGGAATCCCCCAACGAGGGAATGTCCGGCATCAGCCCGCGCTACATCCAGGACAAAATCAGCAACGCCCTCGTCTCCCACCCGGATGAGGACAACATCAATCCCTTCATGGTGCTCAACGAACTGGAGGCCGGTCTGCGCCACCACTCGCTGATCAAAAGCGAAGAGCAATACCGCCATTACAAGGAGCTGTTGGCCGTGGTGCGGGAAGAATACGAAGACATCCTCAAAAACGAGGTCCAACGGGCCATCGCCGCCGACGAGGAAGCCCTGGCTCGCCTCTGCGCCAACTACATCGACAATGTCAAGGCTTACACCCTCCGCGAAAAGGTCCGCAACAAATACACCGGCGCCCTGGAAGAACCCGATGAACGCCTCATGCGTTCCATCGAGGAAAAAATCGACATCCCCGAAGGCCGCAAGGACGACTTCCGCCGCGAAATCATGAACTACATCGGCGCCTTGGCCATCGACGGCAAAAAGTTCGACTACCGCACCAACGAACGCCTGCAAAAGGCCCTGGAACTCAAACTCTTCGAGGACCAAAAGGACACGATCAAGCTCAGCACGCTCGTCTCCAGCGTGGTGGACAAGGCGACCCAGGAGAAGATCGACGTGGTCAAGAGTCGCCTCATCCGCAATTACGGCTATAATGAGTCGAGTGCTACGGATGTGCTCAACTACGTGGCTTCGATCTTCGCCCGCGGCCAGTCGAAGAAGTAACCGGCGGGCTGCACGCCGATGGGGCCGCCGACTCGAACCCCAGGCTAAAGCCCGCCCCTGAAGCCTGGGCGCGGAAATGCCGAAGCTGCGGGGCAAAAAACCGAACCCGCGGGGCGAAACGATCCACGACACCAGGCACAGCCTCGACGCGGGGCGCTGAGGGATGGGGGCCTGACCGACCTGAAGGTGTGAACCTGGTCAGGTCCGGAAGGAAGCAGCCATAAGCGCTGGAGGGTGCGGCTCAGGGCACCCCCATCCCTCAGCGTCCTGCACCGTACCTCACCCTCGCAGCCATGTCCCGCGCAATTCCGCCGGTTGCTCTTCTCCTGCTGAGTAACCACGGCACCGCGAGAATAATGGAACAAGCTTTTCCTACATGCCATTTTCCCCTGCACAGGCCGCACAGATTTAGCTTGACACATACCAAAGCATCGATTAGCACCTCATTTTACATAAGTATTTTCCGTAGCCTGTGGTAATTTACTTTCCAGGAGTGATTTCATGCTTTTGCGTTTTCTGACATCGAAAATCCTTTGCCGCCATGCTAATAAAAGTCAAAGAAAAGGAAGTACCCAAGACGATCTGACCCCTCTCAAACACTTTGGCAACGAAAATTACCAACGGATTAATCACAGACGGTTAGAGCATCTGGCTTCCCTCCATTTACCGCTAGAGAATCTGCGGGTTCTGGAAGTTGGAGCGGGTATCGGCGACCTCACGTCATTTTTCTTGGATCGAAACTGTGAGGTGGTGATTTCAGAGGGCCGTCAGGCCAACTTGACGTATCTGCGGCAGCGCTATCCCGAACTGCCCGTGATTTTTCTCGATTTGGACAATCCCCCTGAAGATTTGGGACAGCACTTCGATGTAGTTTTTTGTTATGGGGTGTTGTATCATCTTTGCCACCCTGCAAAGGCCTTAGCTTTTTTGGCTCGGCATTGTCAAAAGATGCTATTACTTGAAACTTGTGTTTCCTACGGTTCAGAATCACAGTTAAATCCATGCTCAGAAGACGCGGCGATACCGACACAATCCTTGAGTGGTTCAGGTTGTCGTCCCACACGTTCCTGGGTCTACCAAAATCTAGCTCAACACTTTGAGTATGTTTACATTCCTCGCACTCAACCCTATCACCGGGAGTTTCCCTGTGATTGGACTATACCGCCTCCATCCCCCGGCCTGACACGGGCGATCTTTATTGCCAGCCGCCAACCGTTGGAAAATCCCATTCTGACCCCGGAGCTTTTGGTTCGTCAAGTGCGCATTTTTGCCGGTTGCTCTTCTCCTGCTGCCCCTTCCCCGGATACGATGCTATAGCGAACTTACCGGAGTGAAAGACCAAGGCGGCACGATCCGCGGCGTCCAGCCTCCAACCAGGGAGACTGACCTCCCAGCGAGGCATCGACCTCCGCCGAGACATCGACCTCCCCATGAGGGGCAAGCTTCGCAGACGTGACGCGTCGGGCCGCCGACAGACTCGGTTCCGCTCTTCCTGATCCGCAGGGGTGTTGGCCGTGGGGCAAAAAATCGAACAGGATTTGCAACGCTTCCACAAGATCGTGCGCGGCAAGGTCAAAAGCAATCTGTCGAAATACCTCACCCGCGGGGAGCTGATCGGCAAAAAGGGGAAAGACCTCGTGTCGATTCCTTTGCCGCAGATTCAACTGCCGCAGTTCCGCTACGGGAAGAAGAACTCCGGGGGCGTGGGGGTCGGGCCGGGCCAGCCAGGCCAGCCGCTGACTCCGCCGCAAGGCGAAGGGGAAGCCCAGGCGGGCGAAGACCCCGGCGCCCACATTCTGGAAGTCGAGCTGACCCTGGAAGAGCTAGCGGACATTCTCGGCGAGGAATTGCAACTTCCCCGCATCCAGCCCAAGGGCGAACGGAACATCGTCAGCGAGAAAGATAAGTATTCCAGCATTCGCAGTGTCGGCCCTGAATCCCTGCGGCACTTCAAGCGGACCTTCCGCCGGGCGCTCAAGCGGCAATTGGCCAGCGGCACCTATGACCCGGCCAACCCCGTCGTCATCCCCATCCGGGAAGACAAGCAGTACCGCAGTTGGAAGGAGGTGCCCAAGCCGGAAGCCGTCGCTTGCGTCTTCTACATGATGGATGTCTCCGGCAGCATGACCGACGACCAGAAAGAGATCGTCCGCATCGAGGCCTTTTGGATCGACACCTGGATCAAGCGGCATTACAAAGGGGTTGAGACGGTGTACATCATCCACGATGCCCTCGCTGCTGAAGTCGATGAGCACCGCTTCTACCACACCCGCGAAAGCGGCGGGACCAAAATCTCCTCCGCCTACGAATTGTGCAATCAGATCATCGACAGCCGCTATCCTCCCAGCCAGTGGAACCTTTACGCCTTCCACTTTTCCGACGGAGACAACTGGGGGGACGACGTCCCGAAATGTATGGAGATTCTCACGGGACAGTTGCTGCCCAAGCTCAATCTCTTCGGCTACGGCCAGGTGGAATCCCCTTACGGGACCGGGGAGTTCTACGCCCATGTGGCGGAACTCGCCGAGGACCACGAGAACCTGGTCGTCAGCCGGATTGCCGACCGGGAGGAAATCGTCCGCAGTATCCGGGAGTTTCTCGGCACGGGGCGCTGAGAGGGTTCTAAATCCGGCAGCCCGGCCTGCGTGCGCCTGAGGCAGACTTTACGCCGCTGCAAGCCCACCTCGCCGGCAACCCACGGGGAAGGAATAGGGGAGCCACAGGAGTACGGGAGCGAAACGATGGTTTGGGGCTATTACAACACGAATCTGCCGCCGCACCTGCGCGTGCTCAAGGATGAAATCGAGGGGTACGCCCGCGAGTACGGCTTGGACTTCTTCGAGACGATCTTCGAGGTCGTCGATGCCGATGACCTCAACGAAATCGCCGCCTACGGGGGATTCCCCACCCGCTATCCCCACTGGTCCTTCGGCATGCAGTACGAGGAGCTGAAGAAGAGCTACGAATACGGCCTGTCCAAAATCTACGAGATGGTGATCAACAACGATCCCTGTTACGCCTACCTGATGCGCTGCAATCACGTGGTGGACCAGAAGCTGGTGATGGCTCATGTCTACGGGCATTGCGATTTCTTCAAGAACAACGCCTACTTCGCCCATACTAACCGCAAGATGATGGATGAGATCGCCAATCACGCCGCCCGCATCCGCCGCTATGCGGAACGCTTCGGCGAGGATGAGGTGGAGGCCTTTTTGGACAAATGCCTGTCCATCGACGATCTGATTGACATCCACTCGGTGGCGATCAAGCGGCGGGACGAGACCACCCGTTACGATTTCGCCGCGGCGGGGCCGGAAGCAGAAGCGGAGACGGCCCAGCCGCTCAAGTTCCGCGCCAAGCCCTACATGGATGAGTTCATCAACCCCCCGCAGGCCCGCCAGGCCGAGGAGGAAGAACGCCGACGGCTCAAGGAAGTCCGCGTCCCCCACTTCCCCGAACGCCCGGAAAAAGACGTCCTCCTCTTCCTCATTGAGCATGCCCCGCTCAAACACTGGCAGCGGGACATCCTCAGCATCGTCCGCGACGAGGCCTACTACTTCTACCCCCAGGCGCAAACCAAGATCATGAACGAAGGCTGGGCCTCCTACTGGCACTCCACCATCATGACGCAGAAAGCCCTGCATCCTTCCGAGCTGATCGATTACGCGGACCATCACTCCGGGACGATGGCGACGAGCGCCCGCCGACTCAATCCCTACAAGCTGGGATTGGAGCTATTCCGGGACATCGAGCGGCGGTGGAACACGGGGCAGTTCGGCCCGGAATGGGAAGCCTGTGACGACATGGAGAAGCGCCGGAACTGGGATAAACAGCTCGGCCTGGGCCGCCAGAAAATCTTCGAGGTCCGCCGCATCCACAACGACATCACCTTCATCGACACCTTCCTGACGCCGGAGTTCTGCCGCGAACACCGGATGTTCTCCTACGTGTACAACGAACAGGACAACAACTACGTCATCGAAAGCCGGGAATTCGAGAAGATCAAACAGCGCCTCCTCTTCAGCCTCACCAACTTCGGCAAGCCGTGGATCTATGTCATCGATGGCAACCACCGCAACCGCGGCGAACTGCTGTTGCGTCACCACTACGAGGGGGTAGAATTGAAATTAGATGAGGCCCGCGATACGTTGGCGAACATTCAGTACATTTGGGCCCGTCCGGTACACTTGGAAACGGTCATCAATGACCGTCCGACTTTGTTGAGTTTTGATGGTTCCGAACACACGCAGCAAGCGATAGGAGGCTCGCATGAATCCTCCCGTTCCTCATCGGCCCGGCGCACCTGATCCGTCCTACTCGTTGCTTTCCCCCAGGCCCGTGGAGGTGCTGGCCTTTGCGCAACGGGCGCTCACGCCCCTGACGCAGGAGGAGTGGGAGCTGGTCTGTTGCGATCCCGGCCCGGTGAAGCCACCGGAAGGGTATCACCAGGCTTATTGGCGGCACCGTACGGAACCGGCCCAGATCACGCTCCAATGGCAGGCGGCAGACCATCTGGCCCTGCTGCTGCGGCAAATCCAGTGGGAGCGGCCCGCCCGCGCGCTCCGGCCCGCCGCTGACTCCCTGCGCCTCTGGGCGGAACAGATGCGTGCCCTGCCGTGGGAACTCATCCCCGCTTGGACGGTTTGCGAGCTTGACGCCCAGCGCCGCGAGGGCTTCCTCCGCAGCCAATGCCTCATCCAAAGCGACGGCCGATGGTACTACGAGCTGCACTATCAGCTCGACTCCAGCGCCCGCTTGGAGCTGCGTTACTACCGGGTGCCGGCGGATCGGCGGCGCGTCCAGGACAGCTTCCCCCTCCCCCGCCTGACTCTCGTGCGCCTGCTCGACATGGTCCATAACGCCCTGCGCCGCTGCGCCTGAGCCGCATTCCCCCCGTTCCCCTAAGCTACGCCGTTCGTATCAATCCTTGGAGCGGCGGACCTCCACGATCACGGGCCGGGTGGCCTCGAAGAGTTTGAGCAGCTCCTCGGCTTCGCGTTTGTCCACCTTGTGTTTTTCCAGCGTTTGGCGAAGCAGGGCGGCCATCGCGTCGAACTCCGCGTCGGTGATCTGCATCCCGGCGTGGGCTTCCTTGAGGTTGCGCTTGCCGCTGTATTCCAGCGGTCCGCCGGTCAGGAGGCTGAAGAGTTCCAGCATGAGGCGCTTCTGGCGGGCGATCTCCGGCACATCGAGCTTATATTTGCCGCCGCGACTGAGGTTGACCTTCGGGTCTTTGACACAAGCGTCCACAAAGTCATCCACGATGGCCTTGACGGCGGCTTCCCCCCCTAGCCGGAACCAGAGCGCCGGCAGCTTGAGGTCCGGTCCCTTGGGCGACGGGGCGATGGTGTTCTGGATCTCATCGAGGGCTTCGCGCAGGACATGGGCCGCCTCTTCCGGTTTGAGCCGGCTGGCCAGGGTCAGTTTTTCCCGCACCATCTGCTGCAATTTGGGCCGGTGATCCAGCAGGCTTTCCAAGGCCAGCAGGCAGCCCTGGTAGAGCCGGTAACACCCCTCGTGGTTCCCCTTGTTGTAAATGTCAGTGCCGAGCAGGGCCGTTTCGTACACGGTGGTGACAATACGGCGATCCAACTCCAGGCGTTCCAGGGGCTGCCCCGTGCCCTGAGCGGTTGGTCCTGGCCCTGGCTGGGCTAATCCCCCATACCGTCCTGCCAGGAGCAGAATCATCCCCGCCACCAATGCGCTGTGTCCGCCAAGCCGAGACATAGCCAGTCCTCCTCGTTTCGCTCTGTGCCCGCTTCGGACGCGGGTTGTGCCAGCCGTTGGCCCTTCTGCACGAGCAGCCGAGGTCCTCGCGCCTTCCGTCCTTCCTCCAGTGTAGCGTCTGCGGGCCGCTGCACTAGTCCCGCTCGCCTCGATCGCCCACGGGCGCTTCCCTCGGTTCGCTCAGATCAGGTGTGGCAGCTACCGCCGTCACGGGCTGAAAGGTTGACCCAGACGGCCGATTCGACTGGACACTTTTACAATTGAGTGTGCACCGATTGATCACGGGGAAGCGGAATCGGGATTGTCGGTTTTTCGGACAAGCCGCCTCAAGGTCATCTCCTGCGGAAAGTTATGGGTCAGAGGGGAGGGGCCGCCGAAGGGGGCCGGGCGGGAAAACTCCTTGGCAAGCGACTCTGGTTCGGTTACATAATGGGGAGAGAGCCGGGAAGCTCTCAATCCGCCCTCCGCGAAGCGAGAGGTGGGAGGAACACGGGTTCCTCGCTCGCTGCGCTCCCTTTTCTCCGGAGTGCCTGACCGGGGAGAAAGATCAGGTGGGCGGGCAAGGCTTCCATAGCCTCGTCCACGGCGGGACAGAGGGGAGGCCGGAGGTGAAAACATCTATGGCGCGACGGAGCGCCGATCCGGATTGTAATGGCCGTTGTGGTAGCGGCCTGCGGCGTTCGGATCGCTTCTTACACGGTTTGCACGCCGCCAAGCGTGTGATCTTCGTCTCCCACATCCATCCTGATCCCGATAGCCTCGGCAGCATGTTGGGTTTAGCCCATCTCGTGCAGCACCGCCTGGGCAAGCCGACGGTGATGACGCGGGACGGCCCGATCGCCCGGCCGGAAAACCGGGCCATGGTCGAGGTGCTCAAGCTGGACCTCAAGCCGATCGAGTCCATCGACTGGCGCGAGGAGGACGCCGTGGTCATGGTGGATAGCCAGCCGAACACCGGGCGGCATTCCCAACCCTACACCCAACGCCTCTATGCGGTCATCGACCATCACGACACGCCCGGCGACCTGACCGGCGTACCCTTCGTGGATATTCGTTCCACTCACGGGGCCACCTGCACGGTGGTCACCCGCTACCTCATCGAGCAGCAGGCACCGATCCCGGAGCGTGTGGCCACCGCCCTGCTCTACGGCATCGAGACGGAAATGACCGGCTATCCCCGCGAGGCCGGCCCTGCCGATGATGAAGCGCTGCTGTTCCTCTACCCCCTGGCCGATAAGGATCGCATTGCCCAGATTCGCAATGCCCGCCTGCCGCAAAGCCACTTCGGCTGCCTGCTCCAGGCCCTGCAAAGCTCCTTCATCTACGACCGACTGATCATCAGTTGGGTCGATGAAATGCCGCACCCGGAACACGCCGCCGAGATCGTGGACTTTATGATCCGGTTCGATCAGGTGGATTGGGCGGTCTGCGGCGGAGTCTGCGGGCAGAAGTTTGTGCTGTCGCTACGGGCGGCCATTGAGAACGCCCACG
>Ga0101945_1001797_pt1 | contig 18339 bp, 29 predicted proteins | sample DewCreD2012metaG_2_FD_75246 | JGI IMG/M metagenome (GOLD analysis project Ga0101945, IMG submission 75246) | Hot spring sediment bacterial and archeal communities from British Columbia, Canada, to study Microbial Dark Matter (Phase II) - Dewar... ... | reverse complement strand
ACGCGGTCAAGGGCCACCGGATCGACCTGTGTTTCGCAAGCCGCGGCGAGGCGCTGCGCTGGGGGGTGCGGACGGTGCGGGTGGTGGTGTACCAGTGCGACTGACGGCGAGCGGCGTGACCCCGTTTGTGGCCTTCGGCTACCTGGCGGCAGCGGCCCGTGGCGAGATACCGCCGGTCCTGAGCCGGGAGCGCGTCGCCGCCTGGATCGCGTCGCGGCCCTGGGCGCAGGAGAAGCGCCTGCGCCTGGAGTGCCTGGGGCGGCTGCGCGAGTACACAGAATGGTGCGATAAGTTGGTGGAGGAGGTGCTGCTTTACCTTGAGCGAACGGCTGTCGTTCACGGTACCGGGAAAGCCGACACCAAAGGAAAGGCCGCGGACAGTAAGGCTGCCAAGCGGCAAGGTCGTAACCTACACGCCGGCAAAGACCGTCCTGTATGAGAATTGGGTCAGGCTCCACGCGCCGGAGCCGCAGGGTGGGTTGCTAACCGGCCCCGTCATGCTGGAGGTGGTGTTCTACCTGTCCAGGCCGAAGCGGAGGCGCAAAGGCGGACCGGCATACCCAACGGGCGGACCGGAGGCGGACAACGTGGCCAAGGCGATCATGGACGCCCTGGAGGGGTACGTGTACAGACATGACGGGCAGGTGGCGGGCCTGGTTGTGTGGAAGCTGTACGGCGACAGGCCGCGGGCGGAGGTGACCGTGATCCAGCTGGACGAGGAGGGTGGAACAGTGCAGGAGCGCGTTTGCCCGAAGTGCGGCCGCAAGTGGTATAGCGCGGTAGAGGAACAAGAGTACTGGATCTGTAACGAATGCGGAGCTAAGATACCAAGACCTAAACTGGAACAAGATTTAAATAAGACAAAATGTGACCAAGGAATTGTACGAAAATGACCAAGGGTTTGTGCGACATTCTAACTTTCTCAGGGCCATCTTTCTAACAGACCCCAGATGTCGTATCATGGAGGTGGCTTCCAAAAATCTTAGAAAGTTTACGGGGGTGGGAGGGGTGCCGTCCTACACGTGCAACCGCTGCGGGCACACCTGGCGGGGAAGGTTGAACCGACCGCCGGCGGAGTGTCCGAAGTGCCGCAGCCGTCTGTGGTGCGTTCCCAAGCGGAAGAAGGGCGACTACCGCCGCTGTGGGATACATAACAGGATAAAGTCCATGGCCAGGAGGCTGCGGGCCATACCGAACGACATCACAGAGGTGAACGCCTAATGCCGACCGTTGTATTGGACCCAGGGCACGGAGGATATGATCCGGGCGCAGTAGGGCAGAAGGGAACAAGAGAGAAAGACATCACCCTGGCCGTAGCCCTTAAAGCAGGGGCGTACTTACAGCAGGCAGAGGTGAAGGTGGCCTACACGCGGATAGGCGACCAGGTACCGCGGCCAGGAGACCCAAGCCGTGACCTGGCCGCGAGGTGCGACATTGCCAACAAGGTGAGGGCTGACCTGTTCGTGTCCATCCATTGCAACAGCGCCACAAACCAAAGCGCACGAGGAACGGAAACCTACTCGTTCAGAGACACGGGCGAGGGCAGGCGCGCGGCTGCCCTCATTCACGCCGAGCTGGTGCAAGCGTTGAAACTTCCGGACCGCGGACTAAAGACCGCCAACTTCTACGTACTACGCCATACGACAGCGCCGGCAGTCCTGGTGGAACTGGCCTTCATCTCCAATCCCGACGAGGAAAAACTGCTGGCCGATCCGGCATTCCAGAACAGGGCAGCAAAGGCCATCGCCGCAGGCGTAGCCGCCTACTTCGGATTGAAGTTGAAGGAGCAGGTGCCACGGAAGTTGAAGGAGCAGGTGCCACGGCTGGTGATCGACGGCATGACGGTAAACGACGTACCTTTTCGGGTCATCGACGGCGTAACATGGGTGCCGTTAAGACCGTACACGGAAAGGCTTGGTTTCAAGGTCGCCTGGGACGAGGAGACGCGCACGATAAACGTCATCACCGGGAGGTAGCAAACCAGTGACCGAGCGCCAGTTGATCGACCGCTTTCTCAAACAGGCGTGGCGGCACGACATTGAGCACGACGAGGTGCGCCGGGAGGTATCCCTGCACCTGCCGGCCAACGGCACCATCGGCGCCGTCTTCGACCGCATCCAGGCCGACCTGATCCTAGAGAACAAGACCAAGGCCTGGGTGTGCGAGGCCAAGGTGGTCATGGACCCAGGATCTATCGGCCAGGCCCTGGTGGCCGCCGAAATCTACCGCGAGCTGCTGGGCCGGCGGAAGGAAGTCATACCGGTTGTTATCGCCGGCCAAGCCAAGAACGTGCTGAAATGGGTAGCCCAGCGCCTAAAGGTTAGAGTGATAGAGGTTGCTTAAACGGGGGGATACTGCACAAGGCCCCGGCCTACGTCTTCGAGAAGTAACCAGGACATGCAAACAAACTGTTGACAACCTTAAACGCGGCGGCTAATTTGGAGGCAGGAAAATTCTTTCAGGAGGTGTCTCTTAATGGCCAGCAAGCGTCCCTTGATGGAACGCCTGCGCGACCTGTCCCAGAAGTGGGTCACCCGCGCCGAGACTGCCCAAGCGGACTACGTGCGGGAGATCTCACGGCCCGACGTGTGGCAGATCTGGCAGCAGAACGCCGCCGCCGCCGCAAGCACCTACAACGCCGCCATGCAGGAGGTCATCAACACGAACCGTTGGGGCACGGTGATGTCCCGCATCGACCCGCGCGTGTACGGCGAGCTGACCCGCGCCAAGGCCGACCGCCGCGTTCAGGGCATCCGCATTTCCGCACCAAGGTGGGCAGCCAACTACCAGCCCATCGCCGAGGCCATCGACCGGGTGCGCCCGACCCTGCCGCCGCGCGGCCCGCGCATGAGCGACGCCAACATCCAGCGGTTTGTCACCACCATCAGCGCCATCCACGAGGCCGCCCTGCGCCGCCGCGGCGTGACTGCCAGTTCTCCGACCGTGGCAGCCGGCTTCGGTGCGCCGTCCGTGTTCGAGCTGCCGCCGGTAGCGCAGCCGACCGTCCCGGTGCAACAGCAGGCCAACCAGCGGCCCCAGGTGGGAACCTACCTGTACGGCGGCTACGGGTACCAGTAAGGCGGGTGGCCTAGATGCCTAAGCTGTACGGGCGCGTAGAGACCAACAACGTTATTCCGGCCAACGGCTCCCACCTGACCTGGCACGACAAGGAGCTGGCGGGTTACCTGGAACTTTTGGGCGTCATGGTAGCCCCCGACCTTGACCCCGCGACCCAGGTGAGCCACCTTGACTACATGCTCCTAGAGGTGGACGACAAGCAGTTCCTGGACCGATTCAAGGTCAACTACTACGCAAACATGCTCCCCTTCGCCCAGGTGCACCCCGGCCGCAGGCCGATGAACGTCTTCACGCCCTCCGTCAAGATCAACAAGGGACGGGAGCTGGGCCTGCGCTTCTTCGCCGACGCCACCGGCGTGGACGACCCGTACTACGTCCGGCCCGTGGGCATCCTCTACACCGAGGACGAGGTGAAGAGCATCTTCGGCCTGGAGAACCCGGATGACTTCGAGAAGCAGGAGGGCGGCTACGGCCAGACTTCGCCCAAGGTGCTACCCTTTAACAAGTACAGCACCAACGAGAAGAACACCAAGGCCGGCGAGTGGTACGACCTGGACGACCTTTCCTTCATCGTGCGCCCGCACCAGGAGCTGACCATCGTCGCCATCGGCTGCGTGCCTCACGCCAACCAGACCAAGCTCCAGATCGCCAAGGGCGACAAGGCCATCGTCAACGCCACCGACCCGTTCAACACCACACCTGACTTCAACGAGCTGCCCTTTGGTAACGCCTGGCAGGACGCTGGCCCCTACGTATTCCCGGAGGCCGTCAGACCCGTCTTCAAGGACGAGTACCTGCGCGTTCAGGTAATGGGCCCGAGCGTCATTCCCGCCGGCGGCGCCCTGGTATGGGTCAAAGGCATCTGGAAGGAGGGAGTCTAGGTGGCCCAGATCGTTATTCCCATCACGGCCGCTAAGGCTGCTAACGCGGACATACCGCTGCCGGGCGGCGCCAAGCTACACACCCTGGCCCTGGCCTACAAGTTCGTCGGTTCCGACGGCACAGCGGCGGCCGCCTTCTCCACCCTGACCGTGGACCCGAAGGGCGACGGGAACGCGAGCGGCGCCGGGGCCATCAAGCTCCAGGCCAACGGCAAGGTGGTCAGGTGCGGCGACGCCTTAGATACCAAGGCGTCCCTGATACTGGTCGGACTGGCGCCGGGAGAAGCACAGGGCTACGGGGAGGTGTAAACCTTGCTCCCTAAGCCCGTAATCCACAGCGGCATCGTAACGGTGCCAGCGGGGGGAGAGGTTTGGCTTTTCACCGAGGTCGCCGACATCATCCGCGAACCGGGAGAACGGGTGCCGGTCAAGGTCGTTCTCCTTTCTTTTTCCACCACCCGCGACCCAGACCTGTGGATGCAGTTCTACGACGTGCGCGACCCTATGTTCGAGCCTTTCTGCACCGCCGGCCTGCCGGGCCTGGACAACCTGGTCGAACCCGTGGCCGTGACTGTGCACGTAGGCCACGAACTACGGTGCAAGGCGATCAACCGAGGCGTGGCCGCCAAGGACATCACCTACTTCTTCTACCTGGAGAAGCGCCGTGAGGACAACGTTTACACCCGGCAATACGTGTTCGCAGGCAGCCCCACCTTGGCGCCGCGCGAGGACCGGTACGAGGCGGCGCGGATCGCCGTCGCCCCGGACGAGGTGGGCATAGTCTACCGCCTGGCCTTCGACCGCAACCCCTCGGTCCGCGCCTTTCTCGAACTGGACACACAGACGCAGCCCCCGACCGCCGGCCTGAACCTGGGCACGCTGCCGGGCATCACCCGCCTGGTGCCTGTCTACTACGTCGCCGCCGGTCCGGAGGGCGACCGGGAGCTGAAGGTCTTGCTGACCAACATGAGCGATGTCAACCAGACCGTGCCCTACCTGGTCCTGGCGCACGTCTACAAGGCGAAGGTGGCCGAGAAGAAACCGGAGGAGACCGAGGCGACAGCAGCGGCCGGGGAAGCGGGCGGCCAGGGGTACGCCTACAGAGGGGGTAGAGGTTAGTGAGGTGGACCGGTAAGGTCAAGCAGATAACCCGCGTGCAGCGGTCGCAAAAGAAGGGGAACACGGACCTGGTGGAGGTCACGATCAAATCTGCCGACGGCAGGTACACCCTGCGCCTGCGCTTCGATCCGGCAACCGCCCCAGATCTGGCTTTAGACGATGTGGTGGACGTGGACACCGGACTGGAGGTGCGCGTGCGCCAGGAAGAAATCGCCTGGAAGGAGGGTAGCGCATGCGCCGTCTCATAACCGAGCCTGTAGTCCTTGAGCCAGAGGAGGGCGAACCGGGGCCGGGAGGAACGGAGCCGGGCGTGCCGGGCTACCCGCCGACACCGCCGGAGCAGGACATCTATCTACCACCACCGGAAGGGCCGACCCCGCCAGAGGAGGTGGTCGCCCCTCCGGTCGAGCCGCCGGCCGTGGAGGTGCCGCCGGTGACGATTCCACCGGTGGAGATGCCGGAGGTACCAAGCGTCACGATACCGGAGATCCCGGACATACTGGCCGGCCTGAACGAATTGCTGTCTTCCACCCTATCGCTTTTGGACGAGGAGCGCCTGAAGAAGTGGCTGACGGTGACGCCCGTACCGGAGATCAAGACCTACGTCGTGCGGGAGGTCATCACCTGCCCGGCCAGGCAGCCGGGACTGGAGCCGGAGACGCGCAGCCGGCAATACTTCCCGACGCCGGGCTTCCGTTACACCTTCCTGGGGCCGCTGGTGATAAGCGCCGACTTCTACACCAAGGAGGCGAAGGTGTGGATCGGCCCGGACATGAACCTGGACTGGACGCCGGGCGGACTGGTGCTCACCGGACCGATGAGCGTGGACGTGCCGCGCGCCGCCTTCTGGCGGGGCGGCCAGGGCTTCATGGTCCAGGTGGAGAACGCTAGCTACACCGACAGCGTGGTGGTCACCTTCTTCTTCCCGGTGATCGAGATGGACGAGTTCTTTTACGCGCAGTACTGGCAGCCGCTGACCGAGCACACCTTCCAGGCGCCCCTGCGCCTGATCGAGAAGATCACCTTCGGGTTGCCGATTGACGCCGGTCTCCCGGCGCTGTAGGGGGTGACGGCACTTGGACCCGATCATACACCTAGTGACGAATAAACTGCGCTTGCGGCAGGACACCGCCGCCGGTAAGGTCTACCTGGAGCGATTCGAGAACGGTGTATGGGTAACCCGCGCCGAAGTAGACGCGACAGCAGGAGAGGCGGGTTGGGCCAAGTACCTGGGACTGACCGCTGCCGAATTACAGGCCATACAAGAACCAGAAGGCGCTACCCACGGGGACATTCTTTTCAGGGGAGCAACCGCATGGACGAGGTTGCCGGCCGGCCAAGCCGGTTACTTCCTGAAGACCCAGGGACCGGGCGCTGACCCCGTTTGGGCTGAGCCACCCGCGGGAGGGGCGGGTGCGCGCACCGCAACGGTAATAGTGGCCGCAGCAGACTCATCGGCACGAAGCAAGCAAGGCGCGGATTACGTGGTCCCGGAGGGATTAACGAGCGCCCAGACGGTGGTCAACCAGGCAATTGGGGATCTTCCACCTTTCGGCGGCAAGGTAGTTGTCTTAGAGGGCACCTACATCGTAGACGGGAGTATCCTTGCGCCCTCGAACGTCGAAATTGAAATCGTGAAGGGCGCAACAATCAAAGTCAAAGATGGTGCGCCTGCTACCATCTACATCATACAGAACGCCGATCAGGTAAACGGCAATACCAACATTCGCGTAACCGGCGCAGGCAAACTTGACGGAAACAAGGCGAACCAGACAACAGCGGAAACCTTTGGCGTGCGCTTCGTTAAAGTTACGGACGCTTCCGTATCGGGCTTGATCATGACCGGTTTCACGGACGAGGGTGTATCCTTAGATTCTTGCGAAAGAGTAGTCGTAAGGGGCAACGTGTTCACCGATTCGGCTTACGGCGTGTACACGTACAACTACATCCGACGGTGCGTATTCGCAGAAAACATCGCCTTGGGAATCACGTCCATCCCGCTTTACCTTGACTACACTGAGTACTGCCTGGTGGCAGGCAATGTAGTAGTTGGTTCAGGTTCACACGGAATAGGTATTTACGACGACGTAGGTTCGGTGCTGGTTGCGAACCAATGCTTGCAAAACACATCGAGCGGCATGCGTATTTATCGTGGCTACGAGACCGTGATCGCAAACAACATGTGCGTCGCGAACGGCATGTACGGCATAAGTGTGGACACCTCGTCATACAGGGTGAGCGTTATCGGAAACTATGTCCGCCAAAACAGCCGGCACGGCATACGCTGTTACAGCTGGGTGACACACTCCATTATCGCGAACAACTTCTGTAGCGACAACGGCCAGGCGGCCAACAATACCTACGACAACATTAACCTAAGCTTTAACTGTGACAACAACTTGATCCAGGGTAACAAGTGCCACAAGGGTACCCTAATCAACCTTCCGAGATACGGCATCCGCATTGATACCGTTGACTGCGACAAAAACCTGGTGATCAACAACGACTGCCTCGATGGCGGCGCGACCAACGGCATAAGCGACGCCGGAACGAACACCAATTTCGGACCAGGCAACCGCATCAACGACGGAACCTGGAGCACCACTCCGGGCTAAGATTGGGGTGATGACCGGTGACTCTTGACGAACTTACCAAGATCGAAAGTATACTAAACGAACTGCGATTGCTGATCCGGAGGCGGGAATTGGCTGCCGACGGGCGAATCACCGTGAGGCACCCGCTTACCGATGACGACGTGAGTCTAGACGTTCCAAAGACTGAACTGGCGAAATTGAACTCGCGCATTAGCGAACTCAAGAAGCAACTGAAGGACGCGGTAAGGTCCATGTAGGCAGGTGATTTAAGGTGCAGACCACCATGAAGGGCATGCGCGCCTACCTGATACCGACCACCTACGTCAACAAGGGTGTGGACGTGGGCACGTCGAGTACCAAGGTCCTGGACGCCAACCCTGGCCGCAGGTATGCGGCCTTCTTCAACGACAGCAATACCACCATCTACCTGGCTTTTGGGGAGGCGGCTGCCGTAGGCGAGGGTGTAAGGATACCGCCGGACGGCGTGTATGAAGTAACCTGGAACAACCCGCTGACCGCAGCCGTGTACGCCGTGCACGGCGGCACGGGCACCAAGCGGCTGACCGTGATAGAGGCGTCATAAGGAAGGTATGACACGATGCCGCTACCGCTTACTGCATGGCCCAAGCACCGCGTGGACCTAGTCTGCACCGGCAAGACGCCCAGGGCCGCCGGGCCGCGAACCACGCCAGAACGGAAAAGGGTATTTGATGCGGGTTTTTACGGCCGTCCGGCAATTGGACCGGCCCGTGTGATCTACGTCTGCTACGCGGGGGACAGGCTACGTGCCATAAGAACAACCGACTGGCAAATTCTGTGGACCTACGACCCGGAGCCAATATCCGTAGATAGCTGGGAGCCTACCATCCGGGAGGACGGCGTAATCTATATTGCAGCCAATGAGCATGTATTGGCCGTCCATCCGGACGGAACCCTAAAATGGAGTTTTTGGGCAAACCAGTACACCCAGGTGGCCGGTTCCATCGCCGGCCCGACCATCTCGGCGGACGGGACCAGGGTGTACGCCGCAAGCGCGGACGCCGTTCTGATCGCCATAGACGCGGACGCAGGCACGGAGGTTTGGACGAACCGGGACGTGGTGGGAGCATCGGGCACCAGCCCGCCGGCGGTGGGACCGGACGGCACCATTTACTGGATGGTGGGCGGCAGGCGCATTATTGCCGTAAATCCGGACCGCACCACAAAGTGGATACACGATGCGGGCATAAGCGGCCCAAACCGCACGCCGATAGCGGGAAGCAACGCGGTGTACGCGGTTTTTGGAACGAGCATGCGCGCCGTACGCCTGGCAGACGGCGGCCTGGTATGGAAGTACCAGTTACCCACCTTGAACAATTCCATACCTTCCTTAGATGAGGCCAACCAGGCCGTTTACGTTGGCACACAAGGCGGAACGTCACCAGAAACCCTGTACGCCCTAGACCTGGCCGGCAACACGAAATGGACCAGGAGCATTCCGGGCGTAAATCTCCAGGGTCCGGCAGTGGACAAGAACGGCAACGTGTATGTGACGACGAGGGGAACTGCCAGAGTTATGGCGGCCTTCGACCCGGCAGGGACGGAACTGTGGACATTATCCCTGCCGGTAAACGGTCACGACCCGGTGATTGACGAAACCGGCGACATTTACCTGGGAACCGACAGCAGCGGCCTTCAAGTTTTTGGGGTGCGAAAGGTGCCCGTCCATCGGCCACAGCGCCTCAACCCAATGGTCCTGGGTACCGTACTGCAAGACTGAAATCGAAGGGTGATACTCATGTGGCCGTTTACGCGACGAACAGAGCAGCCAAAACCCGAACCACAGGGTGACCAGGCCCGTGCGGAGGTAAGGCCAATCCGCCCGGAGATGCCCCTGCTCTCCCAGGCTTCCCGCATTGCACCGCACGTCTTCCAGGCGTGGAAAACACTTTGCGTGCAGCAAGGGACGACAACGGTGAAGCGCCTCAAGGACCTGATCGAGCGCGAGGTCCAAGACCTGGGCGGCAACGGCGACCCGATAGAATTCGCCAGCTTGTGCCAGCAGATGGGCATACCGCCGGCGCAGCGCGTGGTGGAGCTGATGGAGCGGGACCTTATGGACAGCGGCCAAGAGGTGCCGCAGCCGGGGCCGACGCCGGGATCGCTACAGCAGGGAGTCCTGGAGGCCGTGCGCCGCGCCAACAAGGAGATCGACGACTCCTTTACCGCGGCGGAGGTGGCCCGCGAGATGGGCATCCGGGTGCAGGAGCTGTCGAACCAGTTTTTGGGCCAGGTGGCGGAGCTGACCGTGGCCCTGTCGGACGTTTCCGCCAAGTACGGGACCCTGGTGCGGCAGCTACAGAGCGCCCCGGACTTTACCGCTTGGACGACGAAGCTGGAGCAGGCCATATCGACCATGAACCTGATCACCAAGCAGCAGCAGGACATAGTAGACAGGGCGGAAATGATCATCGAGAATCAGAACGCCATCACCGAGTTGTTCAAGAAGTTCTCCGAGACCGCCGTTACCACCATCGTCAACAACGTGGTCGGCCGCCTGGGAGACCAGATCGACCAGCGCCTGACCCGCCTGAACCACCTGGACAAGTTGGAAGGCATAGGCAGGTCGCTTACCGACCTGATAACAGTCAACAACAAGATTGTGGAGTTGCTGGAAAGGAGGAAGTAAGGAGGCGATAAAGTGGCTAACCAGTTCACGTACGTGCGGTACGAAGTGCGGCCACAGCCCCGCTGCCCGTACTACTACCGCGCCAGGCCGGAGCAGGACTTCTACCTTGACGAGTTCCTGACCCCGGTGGCGCGGGAGATCAAGAAGATTACCGACGCCACACCAGGCGACACCTTGGAGGCGGTGGGGCCGCGGCTGTTCGAGGTGGTCCGCCAGGTGCAGTACGTGACGGACCAGGACGGTAAAGGCGTGCCGGAGTACTTCAAGTACCCCGTCGAGACCCTGAAGGACAAGACCGGCGACTGTGAGGACCAGAGTTACCTGCTGGCCTCCCTGCTACAGGGCGCCGGCGTCCCGAACGTGGTCATAGTATTCGGCACCGTCGAGGTGGACGGGCGCCGCTTCGGACATGCCTGGGTCGAGGCCCAGGGCAAGTTCATCGAGTCCACATACCCGGAGTACAGGCCCCTGGGTGCCAGGCCGAACTTCTACCACCCGGAGATCGCCGTCAGTTGGGGGTACGCCTACCAGATGGGCGCGCCGATGGGCTGGCAGATCGGCGGCCCGATAGGGCAGAACATGGGCAACCCCAACGGCCAGCAGGAAAATCAGGAGGTCACCAGGGTCCTGCCGCAGCCATCGCCGGAGGAACTGGAGAAGCTGCACCGGAAGCTGAAGGAGCTGGAGGAGCGCCCGGAGACCGGGGCGCGGCCAACCCTGTGGAGACTGCCGTAAAGGAGGAAAGACGGAATGCACATTGAGAACTGGACCAAGCTGTCGGTGTGCGTCATAGTGTGCGTCACGGCGGGAGTCCTCGGCTTCTATGGGCGCATCGACGCCCAGGCCGTGGTGGCGCTGCTTTCGGCCGTACTCGGCTACGTCTTCGGCAACGCCCACGGCGTCATATCCGCCAACCGGAGCCGGCAGCCCCGGTAGGGGGAATAGCCGTGCGGATATGCAAGGACTGCAAGCGCCACGAGAGCGTGGTCGGCAGGCTGTCGAAAAGCGGCCTGTGCCCGGAGTGCGCCGTAAGGCGCATGCAGGCCAACTGGCAGCGCATCCGCCTGGAGAGCGCACGCCTGCGCGAGCGGTGGGAGGCGGAGCGGTCCCGCACGTACACCCTGGAGGAAGTGATGCAGGAGCTGGCTTCCGGCCAGGACGCGGACCGCGACAACTAGGGAGGTGAAGGCGCGTGCCCCAGGTGGTGCCGCCCGAGGACGACAGGAAAATACGCGAGCTGATGACCCTCCCCGAAGAATTGACGCCGGAGGAGGTTCAGGCCCTACTGCGCGTCACGCCGCCACCGCCGACGGACGTGGGCGCCTTTATGGGGCAGGTGCTGGCGGCCGACGTGCGGAAAGAACTAGAAGCAGTGCTGCCGAAACTCCCCCCGGTGGGCGTGCCGGCCACACCCGACCCGGAGATGGAGGCCATGGAGGAGGAGGACCGGCGCACCGCCCTGGAGGAGCAGCCGGAGATGGCGATTGCCGCATACACCTACGGCCTGGCCCCGGAACTCCAGGAACTGAAAAGCAAGTACGACGACTTCTTCGCCAAGCTGCGGATGTGGAAGTCAGAAAACCTGAACAAGGCCAAGGCGTACAAGGACAACGGGAAGCGTGCCCTGGATAGCTGGAAGCAGCAGGCCATCAGCCAGTTGAAGCAGGTGGTGAAAAGCACCGCGCCCAGGTACTACCAGGTCCTGGGGGAAATCTACCGCGTCTATTACACCGAGTACGCCAAGCTGGCCGTGGAGTACGAAAAAATCCGGGCCACCATCTACCAGGGGTACGCCGACACCTACTACAAGGCGCGCGCGCAGTACTACCAGGCGTACAATAACCTGAAGGCAGCGCTGATCCTGGCAGGGAGATGAGGAGATCAAAGGAGGGAGTCAGGCGCCAGAGGCAAGGGTCAAGGGCACGGAAAAGGTAAAGGACCGATGGGCAATCTGAAGAAATAGAGAGGCCAATGAGAAGCGGAAGGGAGAAAGCGGGATGGGATGGAAACTGACACTCTTTGGACTCCACCCGAAGAAGACACGCAGACCAAAGGGGTGAGACCGTGCCGCAGGTGGCGGAGTACATGGCTCAGGCCCTGCCAAAGGAGCTGCTGAAGGTCCTACACGACCGGCTGAAGGGCCTGCCGGAAACCGGCGTCCCGGCCGCGGCCGATCCAGAGGTTGACCGCATCGTAGAGGAGGAAAAGAAATTTCTGCTGACCGTAGACCCGGCCCTGGGTGCTACGGCCTACACCTACGGCCTGCCACCGGAGGTCATCGCCGTTAAGCAGAAGTACGCCGAGCTGTGGGAGGGACTGAAGAAGTGGCGGGACGAGGGCCTGGCACGGCTGAAGACACGGTACCTCGCCGAGAAGGAAGAGCTGGAGAAGAAGCAGTTTGAGGCCATGACCGCCGTGGCCGAGAAGGTCCCGCCGGGACCGGACCAATGGGAGGCCCTGATCCCGGTCTACGAGGAGTACGGTGCCAAGCTGAACGCGGCCCTGGACCGCTACGCCGAGGACCGGGAGGCGGTGCACCAGGCGTACCTGACCGCCTTCATGAAAAGCCTGGCCGACTACACCGACGAGTTCTACACCGCCATGGAGAAGGCCGGCGCGTAACGCAAGGCGAGGGGGTAAGGCACCTTGCGCGACCCGGAGATCAACGCCAAACTGCAAGACCTGGGCGCGCGGCTGATTCCCACGGGAGGCGCACCCGCGGTTGGATACGGCTTCTTCACCTGGCTGAAAGAGGCATGGGAAAGACTGTTTCCTCCCAGAGAGCAGTACCAGCTAACCCCGGCGCAGATGCTGGCCCAGGAGAGGCGCTTCTCGGAACTGAAACAACTACGGCAGCCCTACGCGGCCAAGGAAAACCAGTTGTACCAATCGTGGGACTGGCACCTAAAACAGGCCCAGACATGGTACGAGACGCAAAGGAAAAACCTGCAACAGCAGTACGCCACAGACGTTGACCGACTGAAGGCCTTGTACCAGCGCGGGTACATTACCAGAGAAATGTACTACTCGAAGCTGAAGGAGCGGTACCGCCAGTACCAGAAGGATCTTAACTCTCTCGCAAGGGAGTACACCATGGTTAAGGACAGGATCAACCGGGTACACCGCAAGCACATCCACAACAACCGCGTGGAGTTCGGCAGGAAATGGTACAAGAGGAAAGCAGAACTGGAGCAGCGGGCAAGGTGATCCCAGGTGGCACTTGAGGCCGTGCTGGCAACCATCGAGGCCCAGGTGGCAAAGGCGCTACCTGCGGAGGTTTACCAAGCCCTGAAGACAGAGGAGGCTGCGGTTCAGACCCAGGCCATACCCGTCGTCAGAGACCCGGAACTGACATTCGGCTTCGCGGAGTTCGCTTACACGGCCATCGCACGACGGATAGTCCACTGGCTGTTCACGAGGGGAATACCCATAGCTCTAGCGTACAAGTACGTCAAAGACTACGCCACCACCGTGTACGCCTGCTACCAGGAGACCGCACCTCTACGGCGGGAACGGGACGCCAAAGTTGCCGCCGCCAAGAGGATATACGACCGCGAACTACAACCGCTGCGTGCATGGTATCGGCAGAAAGAGAGCGAGATAGTCAACCTGCGGAAGCAGGGGAAGATAAGCACGGTGGAAGCCACGAAGCGGATGGCAGAAGTGAGCCGGCACTACCGGGAGCGCCACACGGAAATCCTGCGGAAGTACAGGCAGACCGTGGAAGCCGTGGAGAAGGCTTACGACCGCCCCATAAGCGATAAGTTCTACTCGTGCTTCAGGGCCAGGATGTACAAGGTGCCGGAGACGATGCCGGAGAAGTTGCCGGAGAAGGGCACGACCCCGCCCAAGACGCCCAAGCGGCCGCCATACGACTTCACCAAGCTCCTGCCCACGGACATAATCGAGGTCAGGGCCGCCTTCAAACAGAAGGGGTACAGCGTCAGGTGGGACTCGAAGACGCAGCAGGCCGTGATCACCAACCCGAAGACCGGCAGGTACACCCGGTTCAAGGGGCCGATATACAACAACGTCATGTACATCACCGTCCAGCAGTTCCAGCAGTTGGTGGAGGAGCTGGAGAAGCCGGCACCGCCGCCACCGCCCCCGCCACCGATGCCGCCGCCACCGAAGACACCGCCGCCACCACAGATACCGGCACCACCGGAGATACCACCGCCGCCGGAGATACCGGCACCGCCACAGATCACGCCACCGCCGACACCATAGCGCACAAGGGGGTAAACAAAGCTGATCCTCACCGACCCGGAAACCACACGCGAGTACGAATTGCCCCCGGTGTACCTGTACACGGGCCTGACGGGAATAGGTTTCGCCTTCAGCCCGGTTGCGTTGTTCCAAGCTGTGACCCAATGCAACCGGCAGGTGGAGTACCTGAAACGGGAGCGCGACGCCAGACTGGCCTACATCAAGCGCGTATACGAGTACGACCACAAGGAGACCGACGAGTGGTACATTAACGAGAGAAAGCGCATACTCAAGGAAAAAAGGGGCACCGAACTACTCAAGGCCCTCAAGGACCTGCACGCCCTGTACTACAAGGACAAGCTGCGGATAAACAAGACATACCTGGAGAGCAGGGAAACCATACTAAAGAACTTTAACTCGAAGATCAGGGAAGAATACACAAGATGCATAAGGCAAAAGATGGGGTTACGTTAACGGCCCCCGAGGAAGCTCCCTGGCGGGAGCTTTATTATTTCCGCGACCAGTCAACGGCCCCCAGGCCGCCCCGGCTGACGCCGGGGCGCGAGAACAAGGAAGCTCCCCTGGCGGGGAACTGGTCAACGGCCCCCAAGAGGTCCGGCCTTCGGCCGGGGCGGAAGCGGAAAGCTCCCTGGCGGAAGCTGTTTTATTAGTCACCGGCCCCCAAGGTCACGGCCGCTCCGCTTCGCTCCGCGGCCGCCCGCCCACCACCCCGGAGGCACCACCGCCCACAGGCGGCGACTGCGGCGGGAGCTTACCCTTTAGAGCTTGGTCAACGGCCCCCAGGCCGCCGCGAAGCGGCGGCAGACGGCGGGGGCACCCCCTTGGCACCCGGTGCCCCCGCACCCCCACCCCCACCCCGCCTAAGCGGAAGGGGGCCGTTGCGACGGCCCCCGGACTGGCGGCCTGCGGCCGGGGTGCCGGCCTTGGCCGCCCGCCGCTCGCCGCCCGCTCCTCCAGCGTACCGGACGCTCTCCGCCGGCCTCGCCACGAGATTGAGTTTTCAGCGGAAGGCTCGGCCGGCTCCGCCCCCTCGCGCAAGGGTATAGGGCCGGCTCCCTCCATACCGTACCGTGACCTCCGCCGGCCCCGTCCGGCCCTCGCCGCGCCAGGCTCGCTCACCGGCCCCCGGCGGCGTGGTGGCGTCCAGACACCCCGCTCGCGGCGCGGCGGGGCCGGCCGCCCTTGCGCTTCGGGGTACGCGCCGGTCCGCTGTCGTCGCCGGGCGCGCTCCCGGCCCGGCACAATACTCGCGGGAGGTGGTGCTCATGCTTTGGGAGCAGGTTCAGTTCGTCTGCTACACGGGCTTCGTGGTGTGCGTTCTGGCGGCGGTGGCGGTCGCCCTGGGCGGCGACCTGCTGTCGTTCATCGGCCTGGTGCCGCGCAGGCGGGCGGGCGCGCTGTCGCAGCGCAACATCCCGCTGCAGGAGTGGCAGCGCGCGCGGGAGCACTTCGCCGGCCAGGGTGCCAGGCGGCCGGCGCGCCCAGGCGAGGAGCTGGTGGTTGCGGCCAGGCAGGCGGTGGGCCAGGCGGTCGCCGCCCGGCAGGCGGCGCGGCCCGTCGGCGTCTGCTGCCGCTGCGGGGCCGTCGTGTACGACCCGCGGCTGTTCTCCCGCACGTCCTGGCTGTGCGCCGCCTGCGTCGGGGAGCGGGTCATCGCAGGCGGGCGCCGCGGCGGCCGGCCCCGCAAGGGGGGTGCGGCGTAATGGTCTACCTGCTGCACTTCCACCGGCCGTACAAGCACGCGGAACACTACATAGGCTACGTCAACGGCAGCGAGTCCCTGGAGCAGCGGCTTGAGCGCCACCGCCGCGGGGACGGCGCCCGCCTGATACGGGTCATCACCGAAGCCGGCATCGGTTTCGAGCTGGCGCGCGTGTGGCCGGAGGGCGACCGCCACCTGGAGCGCCAGCTGAAAAACTGGAAGAAGGCCCGGCAGCTCTGCCCCATCTGCCGGGCGGAAAGGAGGTGCACGAAATGAACCGATACTACCAGCGGTGCTGCCGTACATGCTATTACTTCGACTGGTCTACCGTCTACCTGCCGGGCAGCCGTTTCGAAGGCGTCTGCACCTGGTGGGAGGAGCGGTGGGAGCAGGGCGAGAAGGTCCGCGGCCCGATCCACCCGCGCCCGGACCATCCAGCCTGCTTCATGTACCAGTACAACGAAGCCTGGCGCGGGAACCGGGAACTCCACCGCGACATCGCCAGGCAGCGGGGCTGGATGTAGGCCCCACCGGCCCGCCGGGGGCCGTCATACCCCGACGCCGCCAGGCGCCTCCGCAACATCGCCTACCTGCTGGAGAAAGAGGGGCCGTGAGGCCTTTTTTTTTGCGTCTCGCAACGGCCCCCAGACCGCCGGCGCTTCGCGCCGCGGGCGCTCGCGCCGGCCCCGCCGTCCCGCCCCCGCCTTCGTCCCGGCTGGCGCCGGGACCCCACCGACCCCGGCGCCCTACGGCCAGTCCATCGCCTCAAGCAAGTAGCGCCGCCCTTTGCGGCTCCTGGCGAAGCGGTAGACCGCGGTTTCACCGTCCAGCCTCTGCGGCGCGACGCCCGCCCGGCGTAGCCTCTTGATGACCCACAGAGACGAAGTCACCAGTTCCACGACCGGCACGTCGTCGTTCCAGGAAATCGTCGTCTCGCCGAGACGCCTCCGCCCCACCAAAATCACCCCCTCAACACCATGTTACACACGTCGCAACTGGAAAGAAAAGCCCGCGAAAATAAAGGCTTTTTTCTGGAAACGCGGACGAAAAACGGGCCTAAAAAAGGCGGGTATAGGTAAATGTATTACCGGCCGGTTAGAAGCCCATTACAGGCCATTCTGACGCGAATCCGCAGCATACCCGTCGGCCACTAGGGAGAGGAACGGCGCCGGCACACGGGAGTAACCCGGATCCGCACGCTAAGGGGGTAAAAAGCCACTTACCCAACCCGTAAGAGGCCATTGCAGGGCTTACAGACGAGCGTCATGCTCGCCACATCCTCCCCCGCCCGCCACCACGCCACGGCTCCGACGGCACCGCAGGGCGGCCGGCCGTCGGCCTCGCCCCCCGGCCACGCCACCCGCACTCTCCTCAAGAGAAGCCGGAACCACAGCGCCGTCGGCGGCCACAGCACACCACACCGCGAAGGTCAACGGCCCCCAGGAAGAGGAAGCGGTCGGCCCCGGCTAACGCCGGGGCCTTCCTAACGCCCGCGCGCCCCGGCGCCATTCTGCTGCGCCGGCGCCTTACGCGCCGCAAGGGTTCGGCCGCCTCCCTCCATACCGTGCCGTGACCTCCGGCGGCCCGCCTCGCTGCGCTCGGCGCCCTTGCGGCGCGGCGCCGGCGCATGACGCAGATGGCGCCCGCGCGGGCGAAAAATGCGCGGGCTAGCAAAAGGAGGTGGCTGCTGTGGTGCTATGGGAGGCACTCCTACTAAAGCAGCTGGCGGCCGGGCTGGCCTGGCTCGACGAGGCCCTGGCCGCGGCGACCGACAACACCACCGAGTTTACCATGGTGCTGGACGAGGACGAGACCTGCCGGGGGACATGAGACTGACCCGGATACCCCGGTCCGGGGAAACAAAGAAACGAAAAAATTAAACTTTAAACATTCTGTAGGTATTGACATAGACAGGCCGTTGATCTATTATAGATATAGAAACCGTTGAGGAGGGGAAAACCATGAAATATGCACTGCAGGTATACACCACAGCCTTTTCGCCCCGTATTTGGGGGCTTCCCGTGTGGGACACCGTCAAGGTGTATCCCACTCGGGAGGAGGCGCGCC
>Ga0101945_1001790_pt1 | contig 18429 bp, 19 predicted proteins | sample DewCreD2012metaG_2_FD_75246 | JGI IMG/M metagenome (GOLD analysis project Ga0101945, IMG submission 75246) | Hot spring sediment bacterial and archeal communities from British Columbia, Canada, to study Microbial Dark Matter (Phase II) - Dewar... ... | reverse complement strand
CAGGTGAAGCATGGCCTAGACCCGCCTCCGGTAACGGGTAGCGGCTCCCCGGCCCATCCGCTCCACCTTGCCTTCCCGGATAAGCCGGTTCAGCAAGGCTAGGGTTGCCCTGGGGGTAAGCCCCAGCTGGGCTTCCACCTCCCGGCGGGAAAGGGGATTGGCCAGGAGGCCCAAGGCCCTTTCCCCCAAAGGATCGCGCCGCACCAGGTAGTACCTTCCCCCTTCCTTGCGCAAAAGGCCCATGCGCTCCATCCGGGTGAGGACCTTGCGGGTAGCTTCCAAAGGAAGCTGTAGGGCCCGGGCCAGCTCCTCGAGGGTGGCCTCCCCCACCCTCCGCAGGTGGCCCACGGTGATGAGGTGGTCCAGGCTGAAGCCACCCAGGCGCTCCTGAGCCTCGGCCAGCTCCCGCACAAAGGCCTCGTCCAACTCTGGGTTGTAGAGGACCAGGGTGAGGGCCTCGGGGTAAAGGCGGTACTCCGGAGGCTCTTTGCCGTACTTGAGGAGAAGGCGGTACATCTTGTCCACCCCGCTTCCCGCCCGCTCCACGTAGCCAAGCCGGTAGAGGGCCTCAGCCAGACGGGGATTCCGCCTTTTGGGGGGGTGGCGGAGGATGTTCTCCGGGGTAATGCCGGGAGGGAAGCTCCCCGGGTTGGAAACCTCCAGGCGATCGGGGTAGTGGTGCACCTGGATGGCATCCGGGCTTTGCCAGTCCCTGTGGATCAAGGCGTTTAAGAGGGCCTCCCGGTAAACTTCCTGGTCAAAGTCCCAGATTTCGAGGCGGAATAGGCCCACCGTGAGGTAGCGAACCCGGTTCCTGGCCTGGATTAGGTCCCTAAGTCGCTCCAAAAGGGCGGGAATGGAGCGCAGAATATCCTCCCTGAAGGCGTAGCCTTCCGGGTCCACGCCGGCCTCGTGATAGTAGTAGCTCACCTCCGCTTGGGGAAGAAGCCGCTTCAGGGCCAAGGGGGTTCCCGCCAAAAGGAGGCCCGCCACCGTGGGCTTGTCCTGTCCCTCCACCCGCTCCAAAAGCCCCAGGGCGAAGAGGAGTTCCAGGTCCGGCAAGGCCGCCAGATTGCTTCCCCGCTCCTCTAGGATGCGCCTAAGGCGCAAAACCTCCACCGGGTCCAGGTCGGAAAGGCTGGCCGCCGGCAACACCTGGGCGGTAAAGTCGGGCTCCGGCAGGGCCTGGCCCATCCTCAACTCCGTGAGCCTCTTGCCGTCCCAAAAGGGCACCCTCCCTGCCCCCACGGCGATGGCCGCTGGGCTCTGCGGTACATGAAGGGCCAAAACCCGTCCCATAGGCCCCTCGATCACCTCCACATAGGGCAGGAGAAGCCCCTGGGTGAGTTGGAAAAGGGCATGGGTGATCTGCAAGGGATGGATCTCCGAGGCTCCCACCACCCGTCCCTCCCCATCCACCCCCAGGAAGAGAATCCCGCCCCGGTGGTTGGCTAGACCTGCGGCGTAGCGGGCCAGCTCCTCCGGGGAAAGGTCCGGGGGCAGGAAGAGGGTACGCTCGTCCTGTCCCAAAGAAAGCCGCTCCAAGAGTTCTTCCCACGTCACGGGCCTCAGTTTAAGGGGAGAGGCCCGGCGTGGAGGGGGTAGATTGTGCGCTTTTCTGTGCAATCATATCTGTACATCTGTGCACTTTCAGGCTGACGATATGCGATATGCGTGCCCATATCAGTGTTGCATGCCCCAAAAGCTTTTGCTAAGTGTCAAGCTACTGCTTGACATTATGCATACCCGGTGCTACCCTCAGCCCTAAGGGGGTGACGGACCATGCGGAAAACCCTATTCCTAGCGGTGAGCGGGCTCTCAGGACTGGCCTTGGCAGAAGGGGTGGATGGAGCAGCCACGGCCTGGATGCTGGTCTCCACGGCCTTGGTGCTCCTCATGACCCCGGCCCTGGCCTTCTTCTACGGCGGCCTGGTGCGGAGCAAGAACGCCTTGAACACCATGATGATGAGCTTCGCCGCCTTAGGCTTCGTGGGAGTGGGCTGGGCGCTCCTCGGCTACAGCCTGGCCTTTGGCGAGGGCGGTCCCTGGCTAGGGAGCCTAGACCACGCCCTTCTGAAGGGAGTGGGCCTCGAGGCCAAGGGGGAGATCCCCCATCTCCTCTTCATGGCCTTCCAGGGCACCTTTGCCATCATCACCGCCGCCCTCCTCACGGGGGGCATGGTGGAAAGGATGCGCTTTCCCGCCCTCCTTCTCTTCCTGAGCCTCTGGGGGCTTTTGGTCTACGCTCCCCTGGCCCACTGGGTCTGGGGTGGAGGATTTTTGGGCTCCTTGGGAGCCCTGGACTTCGCCGGGGGCACAGTGGTGCACATCAACGCTGGCATAGCCGCCCTGGTGGGGGCCTTGGTCTTGGGGGCCCGGAAGGACTACGGCCGCCAGGCCATCCTGCCCCACAACGTGCCCTTTACCCTCCTGGGAGCGGCCCTTCTTTGGTTCGGCTGGTTCGGATTCAACGGGGGAAGCGCCCTGAGCTCCGGGGCCCTGGCGAGCCTGGCCTTCGTGAACACCCTCCTCGCCCCCGCGGCCACCCTCACCACCTGGGCTCTTTTGGACCTCCTGCGCACCGGCAAGGTCACGGCGGTGGGCCTGGCCACCGCCATCGTGGTGGGCCTGGTGGCCATCACCCCGGCGGCGGGGTTCGTATCCCCCCTGTCCGCCCTGGTGCTGGGGGCGGTGAGCGCCTTCCCCAGCTACTTCTTCCTGCTCTGGCGGCCCAGGAGCCGGCTGGATGACTCCCTGGACGTATTCGGCGCCCACGGGATTGCGGGCATCACCGGCGCCCTCCTCACTGGCCTTCTGGCGGAGAAGACCTGGAACGGAGTAGCAGACGGCTTCCTCTTCGGCAACCCCATGCAGCTCGCCATCCAAGCTTTGGCGGTGGGGGTGGCGGTGGCCTACTCTGCCCTCGGCACCTTCCTCCTCCTTAAGCTCACGAACCTCCTTACCCCCTTGCGGGCGAGCCCCAAGGAGGAAGGGCTGGGCCTGGACGTGACCCAGCACGGGGAGGAAGCCTACGTGGAAGGCGAGGGGGCCATCCTGGTGCTCTCCGAGGCCAGCCCCCCTGCCCTCAAGCCCGCAGGAGGTAAAGCATGAAGCTCATCGTGGCCATCATCCGGCCGGAGAAGCTCCAGGACGTCCTGGAAGCCCTCTTCAGGGCGGAGGTGCGGGGGCTGTCCATCAGCAGGATCCAGGGGCACGGGGGGGAAACGGAAAGGGTGGAAACCTACCGGGGCACCACGGTGAAGATGGCCCTGCACGAAAAGGTACGCCTGGAGATCGGGGTGTCCGAGCCCTTCGTTCGGCCCACGGTGGAGGCCATCCTCAAAGCCGCCCGCACCGGGGAGGTGGGGGACGGAAAGATCTTCGTTTTGCCGGTGGAGAAGGTCTACCGGATCCGCACCGGGGAGGAGGACGAGGCTGCCGTGACCCCGGTACAATAAAGATGTGACGGCCAGGCAGCGGGCCATCCTTCACCTCCTAGTGGAGGAATACATCAAGACCAAAGCCCCTGTGCCCTCGGCGAGGCTGGCCGAGGGCCTGGGGCTATCCCCTGCCCTGGCCCGGTATGAGCTCATCGCCCTCGAGGAGATGGGCTACCTCTCCAAGCCCCACGCCTCCGCCGGAAGGGTCCCCACCCGGCAGGCCTTCCGCCAGTACTCCCTTTCCCTCCTCCCCCCAAAACCCCTTCCCGAGGCCACCCAGGAGCGGCTCCAGCGGGCACTGGAGGGGGCCAGGGAACCCGAGGCCTTCTTGGTGAAGATGGCGGTGGGGCTTTCCGGGTACCCTGCCCTTTTGCGCTTGAGGCCCAGGAACTCCCCCAAGGTGCTCCAGGTCCACCTCTCCCCCCTGCCGGAAGGCACCCTGGCGGTTTTCGTCCTGGAAGGGGGAAGGGTGAAGGAGGCCCGCCTTCCCCTCAGCCTTCCCACAGAGCGCCTAAGGAAGGCGGAGGAAGCCCTCTCTGGACCCTTTGCCGTCCTGCCCCCGGCTCCCAGGGGCCTCGAGGAACTTTTCGCCCATCTCTCCCGGGCCCTTTCCGCAGGCCTCTCCCTCGTCTACCGCGAGGGGTTGGCCGAGGCCTTAAAGGAACCGGAGGCCAAGGACCCTGGCTTTCTAGAGCGCCTGGTGGCCCTTTATGAAGCCGGAGGGGACGAGGCAGTCCTGACCCCTCCCGGCCGGGTGGACGTGCGGGTGGGGGAGGTGGAGGGCTTGGCTCAGGTGCAGGCGGGCTTCGCCCGGGGGGAGTGGCTGGGGGAGCTGGTGCTCCTGGGACCCATGCGCATGCGCTACCTCGAGGCCCTCTCCGTGGCCTCGAGCCTCAGCCGGGTCTATACTGGGCAGCATGCGGGTTGAAGTGCGGCTCTTCGCCCTTTACCGGGAACAGGCGGGCACGGACCGCCTCTTCCTGGAGCTGCCCGAAGGAGCCCGGGTACTACACGCTAAAGAAGCCCTGGAGAAGCGTTTCCCCAGCCTAAGGCTGGAGGGCGGCATGGCGGCGGTGAACCAGGCCCTGGCCCAAGGGGAAACCCCCCTAAAGGAGGGGGACGAGGTGGCCTTTCTGCCCCCGGTCTCGGGAGGACAGGACTCCTACGGCCTCACCCATGAACCCCTAGACCTGAAGGCCCTGGTGGACTGGGCCACCGCCCCCGAGTATGGGGCGGTGGTGAGCTTCCTGGGCACCACCCGAAGCCCCAACCGGGGGGAGGAGGTGGCCTTTTTGGAGTACGAGGCCTATCCCGGCATGGCGGAAAAGGTCATGGCGGAGATCATCGGGGAGATGCGCTCCCGCTGGCCCCTGGGCCGGGTGGCCCTCTGGCACCGCCTGGGCCGGGTGAACCCCGGGGAGGCCTCCATCGCCATCGTGGTTTCAGCCCGGCACCGCCCCGAGGCCTTCGCCGCCTGCCAGTACGCCATCGACCGGGTGAAGCAGATCCTCCCCGTCTGGAAGAAGGAGCACCGGCCGGACGGTAGCTTCTGGGTGGAGGGTTTCGCCCCAGAGGAGCACCGCCTCTAGGGCCCCAAGCCATGGCCTCTTTTTCCTTCCTCCTGGGCCTCCTCCTCTTGGTCCTCTGGGCTTTGCCCCTCCTTCTGGGCTTCCTCTCGGGCCGGGCCTACCGGCATGGGCGCAGGCGGGTGGGCCTGGGCCTCCTCCTCTTCGGGGGCTTCCTGGGGCTCCTTGCCCGGCCCAGGCCCTTGGGGCTTCTCCTCCTCCTCCTGGGGCTAGGTCTGGGCTACGGGCGGCTACGCTGAAAAACCCCGGCGAAAGCCTTACAATAGGACGATGACCGAGCGGTCCTTGCGCCCGCTAACGGAAGAGGAATACCTGGCCCTGGAAGAGGCCAGCCCCGTGCGCCACGAGCTGGTAGGGGGCATCCCTTATGCCATGGCCGGGGCCAGCCTGGACCACAACCTCATCGTCACCAACCTGGTGGCCCTCCTAAAACCCTTGGCCCGGGCACAAGGATGCCGGGTCTACAGCGAAACCGCCCGGCTTAAGGTTTCCGAGGACACCTTCTACTACCCAGATGTCATGGTGGTCTGCGGCCCCAAGGCCCATCCCCTCTACGAAACCGCCCCTTGCCTGGTGGTGGAGGTTCTCTCCCCCGGTACCGAGGCCCAGGACCGACGCGAAAAGCTTTCCCGTTACCTTAGGCTCCCTAGTCTCCAGGCCTATCTCCTCCTGGAGGGAGCCAGGCCGGGGGGCGTCCTTTACCGCAAAACCCCTTCGGGCTTTCGGGAGGAAAGGGTGGAGGAACTCCTTATCCTGCCCTGCCCGGAGGGGACCTTGAAGCTTGAGGAAATCTACGAGGGCGTGGCATGAAACCCATCCTGGAACTCCTCCCCGAAGAGCTTCCCGGCGAGGGCTACCGCAAGGCCCAGATCGCCCACTGGCTCTACGCCCGGGGGGCCATGGACTTCTCCGAGATGACCGACCTGCCCAAGAGCCTCCGGGAAGCCCTGGCCGGGGAGTGGCGCATCTCCGAGTTTGCCTTGGTGGAGGCCTACCCAAGCCGGGACGGAAGCGTCAAGTACCTCTTTACCCTGCTGGACGGAAGGAAGACGGAAGCCGTCTACATGCCCTACGAGAACCGCAAGACTGTCTGCCTCTCCAGCATGGTGGGCTGCCCCGCGGGGTGCACCTTCTGCGCCACCGGGGCCTTGGGCTTTGGCCGCAACCTCACCGCGGCGGAGATCCTTTCCCAGCTCCTGGCCATCGCCCACCACCAGGGTATCTCCCCCAGGGATATCCGAAACGTGGTCCTCATGGGCATGGGGGAGCCCCTCCTGAACCTGGGCAACGTGCTTAAGGCCATCCGCATCATGCTCCATCCCAAGGGCCTGGCCATGAGCCCAAGGCGCATCACCCTCTCCACCGTGGGCATTCCCAAGGGCATCTACCGCCTGGCGGAGGAGGACCTTGGGGTGCGCCTTGCCCTTTCCCTCCATGCCCCCGACGACGAGACCCGCAGGAAGATCATCCCCACCGCCCACCGCTATTCCGTGGCCGAGATCCTCGAGGCGGTGCGCCACTACTACGCCAGGACCAAAAGGCGGGTCACCTTTGAGTACACCCTCCTGAAGGGTTTAAACGACCACCCCTGGCAGGCCCGGCTTCTCGCCAAGCTCCTTAAGGGCATAAGCGCCCACGTGAACCTGATTCCCTTTAACCCCTGGGAAGGCGCTCCCGTGGAAGGCACCCCTAAGGCGGGCATCCTGGCCTTCGCGGAGGAGCTAAAGCGCCTTGGGATTCCCACCTCCATCCGCTTCAGCCGAGGGCAGGACGTAGGGGCAGCCTGCGGCCAGCTGGCCTTAAAGGCCCCCAAGGCCCTCACCTTCACACCGACTCTAGAAGGCGCCGGGCAATAATGAGCTTCAGGATCTCGCTGGTACCCTCCCCGATGCGGGTCAGGCGGGCGTCGCGCCAGTAGCGCTCCACGGGGTAGTCCTTGATGTACCCGTACCCCCCCAGGACCTGGATGGCCTCGTCGCAGGCCTTCACCGCCACCTCGCTGGCGAAGAGCTTGGCCTGGGCGGCCTCAAGGGTATAGGGCCTTCCCGCGTCCTTAAGCTCCGCCGCCTTCAGGTAAAGAAGCCTTGCCGCCTCCAGCTCCGTGGCTGCCTCCGCCAGCTTGAAGGAAACCCCCTGGTACTCGGCAATAGGCCTGCCGAAGGCCTCCCTTTGTTTGGCGTAGCGGAGGGCGTAGTCCAAGGCCGCCCTTCCCAGGCCCACCGCCATGGCGGCGATGCCGATCCTGCCCCCATCCAGCACCTTGAGCACATCGTAAAACCCCTTGCCCCTCTCCCCCAAAAGGCTGTCCTCGGGCACGAAGAGGTCCTCGAGGACCAGCTGGGCGGTGTCCGAGGCGTTCAGGCCCAGCTTCTCCTCCTTGCGGCCGATGCGAAGACCCTTTTCCGGACGGAAAAAGGCGAAGGCGGAGATGCCCAGGTGCTTCCTCTCCGGGCTTGGAGCCGGGTCGGTGCGGGCCACGATCACGTAGACCCCGGCCACGCTCCCCTGGGTGATGAACTGCTTGGTGCCATTGAGCACATATCCCCCGGACACCGGCTCAGCCCGGGTCTTAAGGGCGGCGGCATCCGAACCCGACCCCGGCTCCGTAAGCCCCCAGGCCCCCAGGGCCTCCCCCGAGGCCAGCTTGGGCAGGAAGGTCTCCTTCTGCCTTTCGTTCCCTGAGAGGAGGATGTGCCCCGTGGCCAAGGAGTTGTGGCTGGCCACGGTAAGGGCCAAGGCCCCGTCGTAATAGGCGATCTCCTCCACCATACGGGCGAAAAGCCGGCTTTTAAGCCCCGCCCCGCCATAGGCCTCGGGCACCGTAGCCCCGAAGACGCCGAACTGGGCGAGCTTCCTCACCAGCTCAAAGGGAAAGGCCCCCGTGCGGTCCCTTTCCGCCGCCCCCGGGGCCACCTCCGCCTTGAGAAACTCGCGGAAGGGCCCCAAGACCGCCCGCTCCTCCTGGCTTTCCTCAAACCAGAGCCCCATGGCGGGCATAGTATAACACTTTCTTGCGATATGGCAAAAATACGTTATCCAACAGGCCCCCGGAATCCCGGGCCATGGGGTAGTTTCAAGGGGGATGCTCCTCCTGGCTGGCCCCACGGATACTGGCAAGACCACCCTGGCCTTAAGGCTTTTGGAAAAGGCCAAGGAAGCCTACCTCCTGGACCTGGACCCGGGACAAGGCTCCCTACCCGGGGCCCTCACCCTCTTCCACTACCGGGAAGGAACCCTCACCCCCCTACGCCGCTACCTTCTGGGGGCCCTGTCCCCTAGAGGGATGGAGGCGCAGGCGGTGGTGGGGGCCCTGCGCTTAGCCCGCCTCATCCCCAAAGGAAGCCCCACCGTAGCCGACACGGATGGCTACCTGGACCCCGGGTTTCGGCTCTTACAGATAGAGGCCCTGGTGCCCGCCGAGGTCCTGGTCCTGGGGTGGGAGGAACTTTACCAGGCCCTTTCCTGGCGCAAGGACCTAAGGGCGCGCCTGGCCCCGCCCCTTCAGGGGGTCCGCAGGAAAACCCCGGCCGAGAGGCGGAAAAACCGCCTGGAAAGGCTTTTTGCCCACTTCCAGGGGGCCAGGCCCCGCCCCCTTCCCCTCGGTCGCGTGCCCGCATACCTTATGGTGCCCCCCGAGCCCCACCGGCTTTACGGGCTCCTGGACGAGGAAGGGTTCCTCCTGGGCTACGGGCGGCTTCTAGCCTGGGCGGGGGATGAGGGGCTTTTCCTCACCCCCGTGGGGGAGGAGGTGGCCAGGGTGGTACCCACCCGGCTTCTCTTCCCTATCCCCGCACTACCAGGTTGAGGATCTTGCCGGGGACGTAGATTTCCTTCACGATGGCCTTGCCCTCCACGTGGGCCTGGACGTTTCTCACCTTGAGGGCCTCGGCCCTGGCCACCTCCAGGGGGGCGTCCTTGGGAATCTGGATGGTTCCCCGCACCCTCCCGTTCACCTGCACCGCCACCTCCACCACATCCTTTTCCAGAGCCTTTTCGTCCAGCTCCGGCCAGCCGGCTTCAAAGAGGCTATCCGGCCAGAACCAGTGCCATAGCTCCTCGGCGATGTGGGGGGCGAAGGGGAAGAGCATCTGCAGGTAGTAGCGGATGGCGGTGCGGTAGACGGGGGTCACGGGCCGCACCTTACGGTACTCGTAGAGGGCGTTCAAGAGCTCCATCAGGGCGGCGATGGCGGTGTTGAAGCGCAGGGCCTCGAGGTCCTCCGTGACCTTCTTGAGGGTGGCGTGGAGCTTCCGGTAAAGCTCCCGGTCCGGACCCTCCAGGCTCTCGGCGGCAAACTGGCCCGAGGTGGCCAAAAGGGCCTCCCGGTCCTCCGCCACCCGGCGCCATATGCGGTTCAGGAAGCGCCAGGCCCCCTGCACCCCCTCCTCGGTCCAGACCATCTCGTTTTCGGGGGGTGCGGCGAAGAGGATGGTGATGCGGGCGATATCCGCCCCTTCCTCCTTCACGAAGGGCCCCACCATGACCCCGTTGCCCTTGGACTTGCTCATCACCGCGGGCTTCCAGAAGTGAAGGGTACCGTCCTCGTGGGGCCTGAGCTCCGCCCCCATCTTCCGCACCTCCTCCAGGGAAAGCTCCCTCTCCGGGATCTCCAGGCGGATGCGGGTGGGCTCGGGCAGGCGCACCCTATCCCCCTCCACCTCCACGGGGCCGAAGTCCGTCCAGGCCAGGACCATGCCCTGGGTGAAAAGCCCCTGGAAGGGCTCCTCCACCTTCACCAATCCCAGATCGTGGAGGAACTTGGTGAAGAAGCGGCTGTAGAGGAGGTGAAGCACGGCGTGCTCCACCCCGCCAATGTACTGGTCCACCGGCATCCAGAAGTCCGCCTTCGTGGGGTCAAAGGGAAGCGTTTCGTTCTTGGGGTCGGTGTAACGCAGGTAGTACCAGCTGGAGTCCACGAAGGTGTCCATGGTGTCGGTGTCCCGCTTGGCGGGGCCACCGCATTTGGGGCAGGTGGTCTCGTAGAACTCGGGGTGGGCCTCCAGGGGGCTTTTCCCCTTGGGCCGGATGTCCTCGATGTCCTTGAGGTCGGGGAGGAGGACGGGAAGCTCCTCCTCGGGAACCGGCACCACCCCGCAGGCTTCGCAGTGGACCATGGGAATGGGGGTGCCCCAGTAGCGCTGGCGGCTGATGAGCCAGTCCCGGAGGCGGTAGGTAACCCTAGCCCTTCCCAGGCCCCTCTCCTCCAGCCAGGCCACCACCTTCTTCTTGCCCTCCTCGCTGGGGGTGCCGTCAAAGGGCCCCGAGTTCACCATGATGCCAGGCTCCTCGTAGGCGGCCTCCAGGGGCTCGGGTAAGGGCTCACCCGGGCGCTCAATCACCTTCCTTATGGGAAGGCCGAACTTCTTGGCGAACTCAAAGTCCCTCTGGTCGTGCCCGGGCACCCCCATGATGGCCCCAGTGCCGTAGCCATAAAGCACGTAATCCGCAGTCCAGATGGGGATCTTCTCCCCGGTGGCGGGGTTTGTGGCGTAGGCCCCGAGAAAAACCCCCGTTTTCTCCCGGCCTTCCGCCTGGCGCTCGATCTCCGTCTTCCGCTTGGCAGCCTCCACATAGGCCTCCACCTCGGCCCGCCTTTCGGGAGAGGCAAGCCTTAAGGTGAGGGGATGCTCCGGGGCCAGGACCATGAAGGTGGCTCCAAAAAGGGTGTCGGGCCGGGTGGTGAAGACGGTGATGGCCTCTTTGAGGCCCTCCACGGGGAACTCGATCTCCGCTCCCTCCGACCGGCCGATCCAGGCCCGCTGCATGGCCTTCACCTTTTCCGGCCAGTCCAGGCCCTCGAGGTCCTCAAGAAGCCTTTCCGCATAGGCGGTGATGCGCAGGTACCACTGCTCCAGCTCCCGCTTCTCCACCGGGGTGTCCTCGTGCCGCCAGCAGCGGCCCTCCACCACCTGCTCGTTGGCCAAGACCGTCTGGCACTTGGGGCACCAGTTCACCAGGCCCTTGGCCCGGTAGGCCAGGCCCTTTTCCCACATCTTCAGGAAGATCCACTGGTTGAAGCGGTAGTAGTCGGGCTCGCAGGTGGTCACCTCCCGGTCCCAGTCGTAGAGGATGCCCATGAGCTCGAGGCTCTCCTTGGCCTGGCGGATGTTGTCGTAGGTCCAGTCCCGGGGGTGGAGGCCGAACTTCAAAGCGGCGTTTTCCGCGGGTAGGCCGAAGGCATCCCAGCCCATGGGATGGAGGACCTCATACCCCTGCACCTTGCGGAAGCGGGCCAGGACGTCCCCCATGGTGTAGTTCTTCAGGTGGCCCATGTGCAGGTCCCCGGAGGGGTAGGGGAACATGACCAGCACGTACTGCTTCCCCTTCCTTCCCGGGACCTCCTTGGCCTTCATGAAGCCCTTTTCCTTCCAGAAGCGTTGCCACTTGGGCTCTATGGCGTGCGGGTTGTACTTCTCCATGCGCTCCTCCCTCAAAAAAACCCTTCCCCCAAGGGGAAGGGACGGCCAGGCCCCTTCCCGCCTTAGGGGATTAGCCTGGCCGGACTCATGGGAACATGATACTGCAACCCGGCAAAAAAGCGTGGGGCGCCCTAGTCCTCCATCGCCCTCGCCACCACCGCCCCCAGGAGGAAGACCCAAAGCACGAGATATAGGCCGAGTAGCGCCAGGACAAACCCCGCCAGGGGTCCGTAGAGGAGCTCGTACTGGGAGCGGGGAAGGAGCTTGGGAAGCCCAAGCCGCACCCCCTCGAAGAGAAGGGCCGCCACCCCTGCCCCCACGCTCAAGGGCACCAGGTGGCGAAACCCTTTGAGGCCGCGGAAAAAGGCGTAGGTGAGGAGAAAGAGCAAAAAGGCCAGGAAGAGGGGTAAAAAAGCCTCCAGGGGCCCCAAGGCCCCCCGCCACTCCGGGGGGAGGAAGCGGAGGAGAAACCCCAGGGCCAGGCCCAAAAGGGCCAGGAGGATGAGGGCAAGGCCCAAGACCACCGGCATGAGGAGGCCCAAAAGGCGGTGGCGAAAACCCAGGGGGCGGCCAAAGATGAGCCCCAGGGCGTAGCTCAGGGCGGCGAAGAAATTGCTTCCCGACCAAAGGAGGAAGAGGGCGCTCACCAGGGTGAGGGGGAAAGCCCCCCGGGTGAGGAAGCGGAGTAGGTCCTGGGCCAGCTCAGGCCGGGCTGGGAAAAGACCCTCGGCCAAGGCCTTCACTCCCCCCAAAAAACCCTCCCTCAGGGCCTCGCTTCCCGAGAGGAAAAGGCCAAAGACCCCCACCAGGAGAAAGAGAAGGGGCATGAGGGAAAGAAGGGCGTAGTAGGCCAAGGCAGCGGCGAAGAAGGGCACATGGGCCTGGGTGTAGAGGCGTAACGCCTTGTGCAACACGGGCTCCCCTTTCCTACCCGCTCCCCCCGGCGGACACCCTCCCCTACCTCCCCTAGGGGGCACCTATTCCCGCTCCTGCCCCTCCCCCAGGGCCACCCACTTGGTGGTGGTGAGCTCCATGGGCCCCATGGGGCCGTAGGCGTGGAGCTTGGAGGTGCTGATGCCGATCTCCGCCCCCAGGCCCAGCTGGAAGCCATCGTTGAAGCGGGTGGAGGCATTCCATAGGACCAGGCTGGCGTCCACCTCCTCCAAAAACCGCCAGGCAGCCTTGGGATCCTCCGTGCAGATGGCCTCGGTGTGGCGGGAGCCGTAGCGGGCGATGTGTTCCAGGGCTTCCTCCAGGCCGGAAACCACCTTCACCCTCAGGATCAAGTCCAGATACTCCCGGTCCCACTCCTCCTCCTGAGCGGGCACCGCCTCCTTCAGGAAGGGTAGGGCTTTGGGGCAGGCCCTGAGCTCCACTCCCCTTTCCCGCAAGGCCTTTTCCAGCATGGGAAGAAAGACCTCGGCCACCCTCTCGTGCACCAACACGGCCTCGAGGGCATTGCACACGGCAGGCCGCTGGGTCTTACCGTTAACGACCAGGCGGAGAGCCATATCCAGGTCCGCCCTCTCGTCCACGTAGAGGTGATTCACCCCCTTGGCATGGGCCAGGACCGGCACCCGGGCCTCCTGTTGCACCAGACGGATGAGCTCCTCCCCACCCCGGGGAATGAGGAGGTCCAATAACTCCAGGCGGCACATGGCCAGGATGGCCTCTCGCTCGGTGGTGGGCACCAGGCTCACCGCCTCCACAGGAAGCCCGGCCTCCCTCAAGGCCCGATGCCACAGGGAAACCAGGGCCTGGTTGGAGCGGAAAGCCTCCTTTCCCCCCCTGAGGAGCATGGCGTTTCCCGCCTTCAAGGCCACGGAAACCGCCTCCACCGTGGCCCCGGGCCGGGCCTCGTAGATGAAGCCGATGAGGCCCAAGGGGATCCGCATCCTTCCCACCCTAAGGCCGTTTGGCCGCTTGCTAAGCCCCTCGATCCTCCCCAAGGGATCCGGGAGAGCGGCAATCTGACGAAGACCCTCGGTGAGGCTCCTAAGGTCCTTGTCCTTGAGGGCCAGGCGGTCCAGCTTGGCCCGGGATAGCCCCGCCTCCTCCGCCTCCTTGAGGTCCTCTTGGTTGGCCTTTAGCACCTCCGGCCAGGCCTCCTCCAAAAGGCGGGCCATGGCCAGAAGAGCCCCGTCCCGGTTCCCCTTGGCGATCTCGGGAAGCCGGGCCCGAGCCCCCTCCGCCAGTTCCCTCAGCGTTTTCTCAAGATGTTCCCTTTGGGAAGCAGCTAACTCCCCCATGCCTCCTCCTTCAATGCCAGGTGGTCCCGGTGGACCACCTCCTCCGTGTAGCGATAGCCCAGCAGAGCCTCGATCTCGGCGCTTTTGTGCCCCTTGATGCGCTCGATCTCCTCGGCGGCGTAGTTGGCCAGGCCCACCCCCACCTCTTCCCCTGCCTCGGTGAGGAGGCGCACCGCCTCTCCCCGACCGAACCGCCCCCGCACCGCCTTGATGCCGGCAGGCAAGAGGCTTGCCCCCTTCTCCCTTAAAGCCCTCACCGCCCCGGCGTCCAGCACCAGTTCCCCCTTGGGCCGAAGGAGGCTGTAAAGCCAGGCCCTTTGCCCCCGGTACCGCCTTCGGGCGTGGAAGTACGTACCCAAGGGAGCTCCCGCCAGAGCCTCGAGGATCACCCCGGGCCTTCTTCCCGGGAGAAGGAGGGTGGGTATCCCCACCCTTCCGGCGATGCGGGCGGCAAGGAGCTTGGAGCGCATCCCCCCGCTTCCCAGGGGATTTCCCTCCCCAGCATGGGCCAGCACGGCCTCCACCCGCTCCACTTCCGGGATGGGGCGGGCGCTGGGGTTCTTCTTGGGGTCATCCTCATAGAGGGCGTCCACGTCGGAAAGGAGGAGCAAAAGCCCTGCCTCCACCAGGGCCGCCACCCGGGCGGAAAGCTGGTCGTTGTCCCCGAAGCGGATCTCCTGGAAGGCCACCGTATCGTTCTCGTTGATGATGGGAACCGCCTTCAGGCGCAAAAGAGCCTGCAGGGTGGCCTTGGCGTTCAGGTAGCGCCCGCGGCTCGCCAGATCCTCGGCGGTGAGGAGCACCTGGGCCACCGGGGTAGGGGTGAAGGCTTCCCGCCAATAGGCCATGAGAAGAGGCTGGCCGATGGCGGCCAGGGCCTGCTTGGTGGGCATGTCCTGGGGGCGGGGCAGGCCCAAGGCCGCCATCCCCGCCGCCACCGCCCCCGAGGAAACCAGAACCACCTCCCGCCCCTCCTGGCGCAGGGCCAGAACCTGGCGGGCAATCTCCTGCATCACCCCCTGCTCTAACCCTTGGGGCCCCGCCAACACGGCGCTTCCCACCTTGAGGACCAGCCGCTTGGCCTCGAGTCCCGGCCGCATTAAGGCCCAGGATAGCATCCCCCACGCAGCCGCGGATGGCACCCGCACCACCCTGAGCCTCTGACGCTGAGCAGGGGAAGCGCGGTTTGCCCCGGAGGATCCTGTTCCTGGAGGTACCTTTGGAATCCAGCCTTCCAACGGACTAAACGTTTGAATCCTCCGCTTTCCCTGCTACGAAGCGTCCCTGGCGAAAGACCACCTTTCCCTCCCGCCTAAGCCGCACCAGGAGGGCGAAGAGGGTGGCCTTCCTAAGCCCGGGACGGAGGGATTGAAGCTGGGCATGGAGATCCTCGAGGGTCTTAGCCTCCCGGAGTAGGGCAAGAAGATGGGCTTCTAGACGCCTATCCCGCACCAACCCCATTATTGACAAGGGGGGCTTTCCCATGCTACCTTGAGGGTCGGCTTGGGCCCGTAGCTCAGCTGGATAGAGCGGCTGACTACGGATCAGCAGGTCAGGGGTTCGAATCCTCTCGGGCCCGCCAAAGCCCCCTGGGGAAACCAGGGGGAACGTTTTTTCAGGAAAGCCCTACAATGGGGCCATGAAGATCTACACCAAGACCGGGGACACAGGGGAAACCGGCCTTTACGGGGCCGAGCGGGTGGCGAAGGCCCATCCCCGGGTGGAGGCCTATGGCACCGTGGACGAGGCCAACTCCGCCTTGGGCCTGGCGCGAAGCCTCCTTCCCCGGGAACACCTGGACCTGCACGACCTCCTGGAGCGCATCCAAAACGCCCTCTTTGACCTGGGGGCCGACCTGGCCACCCGCATGGGGAGCCCCTACGAGAAGAACATCGCCCGCATGGACGCCCAGGACGTGGAGGAGCTGGAGCAGGCCATTGACCGCTACATGGAGGAAAGCCCTCCCTTCCAGGGCTTTATCCTCCCGGGAGGGCATCCAGCAGCGGCAGCCTTGCACCTGGCCCGCACCGTGGTGCGCCGGGCGGAGCGCAAGGTGGTGGCCTTAAGCCGGGAGGAGCCCGTGAATCCCGAGGCCATCCGCTACCTCAACCGCCTTTCCGACCTCCTCTTCGTCCTGGCCCGGGTGGTGAACGCCCGGGAAGGCGTGCGGGAAGAGGCGTGGCTGGTGAAGAAGAGGCGCTAGGGCCAGGGCTTACCGTAGACCCTCACCTCGGCCCCGGGAAAGGCGGTCTCCAGAAGATCCTTTAGGAAAAGGGCGGCAGAGGGCAGAAGCCCTCCGCAAGGACCCTCCATGTAAAGGAAAAGGTAGCGGGGCCTCCTGGGGGACTGGGAAAACCCCAGGCATCCCTCGTACTCGGGGAAGTACTCGTAGAAAAGGTCCAAGAGGTCCCGCACCAGGTCCCTGGCCTCGGGCAGGGCCTCAATGGAACTTTGCGGCTTGACCCAGAAGGTCATGGCCTTCATGCGAATCCATTATGGCCCTTGACCTGAATCGAGTGGCGTGATATCACATAGATATATGATTGAAGTCGCCAGTCTTACCAAGGCCTACGGCCAGCGCCTGGCCGTGCAGGACCTCACCTTCCAGGTAGCCCCCGGAGAGGTCTACGCCCTCCTGGGCCCCAACGGGGCGGGGAAGACCACCACCTTGCGGGTTCTCTCCACCCTCATCCGCCCCACCCAGGGCAGGATCAGGGTGGCGGGGTTCGATGTGGTCCAAGACCCCCTCGAGGTGCGCCGGCGCCTGGGCCTGGTTAACGGAGGCATGCGGGTGTACGACCGCCTCACGGGGCGGGAGGTACTCCGGTTCTTCGCCGGGTTTTACGGCCTCGAGGGCCAGGCCTTCCAGGAGGCCCTGGACTGGGTAGCAAACCTTTTGGAGATGGAGGAAACCCTGGAGCGAAGGGTCATGGAGATGTCCACCGGTATGCGCCAGAAGGTGGTCATCGCCCGGGCCATCCTCCACCGCCCTCCCGTCCTCCTTCTGGACGAGGCCACGGCCGGGCTGGACGTGTTCGCCCGCAGGGCTCTTCTGGACTTCGTCAAGGCCTACCGCCAGTTGGGCAACACCATCCTCTACTCCACCCACGTGATGAGCGAGGCGGAGGAGGTGGCGGACCGGGTGGGCTTTTTGCACCAGGGCCGGCTGGTCTATGAGGGAAGCAAGAAGGAAGCCCTGGCCCTAGGGGAGGGAAGCCTGGAGCAGGCGTTCGTGCGCAGGGTGAAGGAGGCCGCATGAAGGATATCTACCGCATCTTTTGGAAGGAACTTGTGCAGGTCTTTCGCGACCGCAAGCTGGTCTTCTCCACCCTGATCCTCCCCGTCCTGCTCATGCCCCTTTTCATGTTCGGGCCCAGCCTGGTCCTCCAAAGGCTCCTGCAGGGCGCCGAGGAGAAGAAACAGGCAGTGGCGGTTCTGAACCTACCCGAAGAAGCCCTCCGCGCCCTAGAACAGGCCGGACTCTCCCCCAAAGCCCACCCCGACCCCGAGGGAGCCGTGCGGGAGGGAAAGTATCCCGTGGGCGTCCGCTACGAGCAAGAGGTGTACCGGGTTTACGGCCGCCTGGCCGGAGGGCTCACGGAGGGGCAGGTGGCGGTGGGCAAGGTGCAAGGCGCCCTGCAAATCCTTAAGGAGGCCAAGGTGGCCGAGGCCCTGGCCCAAAGGGGAATCCCCCACCAGGTCTTCACTCCCTTCCAAGTGGTGGTGGCAGACACCTCCCCCGAGCGGGAAAAGGCCAGGGGCCTTCTGGGTTTCCTTCTCCCCTTCTTCCTGGTGGTCTTCGTCTTTGCGGGCGGGCAGGTGGTGGCGGTGGACGCCACCGCCGGGGAGAAGGAGAAGGGGACCCTCGAGGCCCTCCTCATGGCCCCAGTGCCTCTTTGGCACCTGGTCCTGGGCAAAACCCTGGCCTCGGTGGCCCTGGCCCTTCTTGCCGGGATATCGGCGCTTTTGGGGCTGGCCTTGGGTGGGGCCTGGGCGGCAGAGATGAGAAACCGCCTCCCTACGGAATCCAGCCTAGCCCTGGAACTGGGAGGGCGGCTGATCCTGGACGGAACCACCTTTCTTGCCCTCTTCCTCTCCGCCTTCCTGCTGGCCCTCTTCATGGGGGCAGTGATGGTGAGCCTAGGACTTTACGCCCGAAGCTTCAAGGAAGCCCAAGGCTACCTGGCTCCCCTCCAGCTTCTCGTCCTGCTCCCCCTTCTCTTCCTCCAGTTTCGGGGCTTCTTTGAACTGCAGACCTGGCACCACCTGGTGCCCCTCTTCAACGTGGTCCTCCTCATGGACGCCCTCCTGAAGGGAAGCGCAAGCCCCCTGCAAGCAGGCCTCACCTGGGGTTCCACCCTGGGCTACGCGGGGCTTGCCCTCCTGGCAGCGGTTCGGGTTTTTTCCCGGGAAGAGGTGGTCTTTAGGAACTAAAAGGAGGCAGCATGCGCGAGGTAAAGGAAACAGCGGCGTGGCAGCAAAACGGCCTTCTGGCCCTTTTGGCTCTCCTCCTGGCCCTCCTCTGGCTGGGCTGGGCAGGGTATCGGTTGGTGGGCGAGAAGGAGCTTTTCTACCTCTGGCACCTCATCTCCGCCCTTCTGGCCTCGGGGCTTTTAAGTACCCTCCCCCAAGATTTTCAACTCCACACCCCCCAGGGCCTTGAGGGCCTGAACCACCGCCTCCCTAAGCTCCTCAACCCCCCCGTAGTGCCGCCGAGGCATCAAAAACCCCTTCA
>Ga0101945_1001781_pt1 | contig 18550 bp, 18 predicted proteins | sample DewCreD2012metaG_2_FD_75246 | JGI IMG/M metagenome (GOLD analysis project Ga0101945, IMG submission 75246) | Hot spring sediment bacterial and archeal communities from British Columbia, Canada, to study Microbial Dark Matter (Phase II) - Dewar... ... | reverse complement strand
GGGCCCGATGATCCCGGTGATGGGATCCGGGAAGTCCAGGGCGGTGCGCTCTGCAAAGGACTTGAACCCCTGGAGAACGAGGCGGTCGATGCGCCAAGTGTCCTTCATGGTAGGCGGAAAGGTTGGCTTAGATCCAGATGGGCTAGGCCCGGCTTGGGTTCTCCCTCCACCAGGAAGCGCACCTCCTGGGCCTGGGGGAAGGTGGAAAGGAGGGTATAGGCCAGGCTGTAGAGGCGCAGGGCTTCCTGGCTGGCATCCAAACCCAGGGCAAAGTCGGCGGGAAGATCCACCACGAAAAGCTTGCCCAGCCGATAAAGGGCCCGGGGCTTGGGGGCTTGAAGGGCCTCGGCCCAGGCGGCCAGGACCTTGTTTTCCGGGGTATCCCCCGGGGCCAGCTCGAGGGTGCGGGTTTCCTTCAGGAGGCCCTGGGGCGGGTTGGGTAGGTAGAGGATCATGGGCAGGCTGCTTACGGCCGAGGTTTCCTCCGAGGGCAAGGGCAGGGCGGATGGAGCCTGCCCTCCCTGGCCTTGCCAGTAGACCAAGGCCCCCAAGGTGAAGAGGGCGAGGCCGAGGAGGTTCCAGAGGGTCAAGAGTCGGCGCATGGCTACTCCAGATAGGTGCGGATGGCCTGGGCGATGGCCTCCGCCACCTGGTCGCGGGCCTCAGGGGTTTTTAACCGTTCCACCCCTACCTCGAGGACCACCCCCGCCCCGGGGATGTCGGTGAGGGCGTAAGGACCCTCCGCCCGGGCCAGCACGATGCCCAGGGCGGAAAAAGCTTTTTCCAGGGCCTCGGCCAGGCGCCGTGGGTCGCCGGCGTAGACCTTTAGCAAGGCGGCTTGCTCTGCCGGGGCCGAGGCCAGGAGGGCCTCGGCGTTTTGGGCTAAGGGGGTGGAGCGGGCCTTGGGCAGGTAGAGGTTCACCGCACTGCCCTGGGTGGCATGCAGGGAAACCACCACCGAGGCTGCCTGAGCCAAGCTCAAGCGGGCCTCGAGGGGCACGGTTTCATCCCCTTGCCGGGAGAGCCGGGCGTTGGGCAGGCGGGCGGCCACCCGCCTGGCTAGGTCCAGGGTGAGGTCCTTCTCCAAAAGCCCCCCTGCCGAGATGCCCGGGTCCTTCCCCCCGTGGCCGGGGTCCAGGAGGACCGTGGGCCTGGGTCTAGCTGGGGGGCCCCACTCCAGGACCACCTGGCCTCCTCCGGGGTAGTAGAGCCTACTGGGCGGGGTTTCCAGGGTGAGGCGAAGTCCCCGGGCTTCCTGGCTCAGGCCTGCTCCTTCTCCCTGGGCCAGGAGGAAGAGGACGCTATTGCCCTCCACCAGGGCGTTCACCTCCCGGGAGAAGCGAAGGAGGATCTGGCCCGGCCTTCGCTCCACCCCCACAAGCCTGGCCCAAGGCAGTTGGAGGAGGATGCCCTCCTGGGCCCGGTATTCCAGGCCCAAGGCCTCGCTTAACGGCCGCAAGGGGACGAAGACCTCCTGCCCCCGTTTCCAGGCGGTCCCCCGGGCAGCGGCCTGGGCCTCGTTTTCCACCAAGGGGAAAACCTTGTAGCGGCTTCCCAGGCCCAAGCCCACCTGGCCTTTCCCTTGCCAAAGGGCGAGCCCCAGGCTCCGGGCTATCAGGCGCACCTCCCCATAGGACACGCCCCGCCCCCCTGGGTAAAGGGCCTGGCCCACTTCTCCTCCCACCAAGAGGGGTCTTGGGGCTTGGGCCAAGGTGGTAAGGAAAACCAGGCCTAGCGCAAAAAACCTCATAGCTCCTCCAGGGCGCGGCGCACGGCACGCTTCTTGTCGTCTTCCTTTCTTTGATAGGCCTTTTTGCCCCGGGCCAGGCCCAAGAGAACCTTGGCGTAGCCTCTCTCGTTGAAGTAGATCTTAAGGGGCACCAGGGTAAGGCCCCTCTGTTCCACCCTGCCCCTTAGCCGGTTGAGCTCGTGGCGGTGAAGGAGGAGCTTACGCTTTCTCCTGGGGTCCACGTTGGTATAGGATCCCTTTTCATAGGGAGCGATGTAAAGGTTTTCCAGGTAAAGCTCGCCGTTTTCAAACCTGGCAAAGCTTCCCGTAAAGTCTACCTTACCGGCGCGCAGGGACTTGACCTCGGTTCCCTTTAGGGCGATCCCCGCCTCGTAGGTTTCCAGGATCTCGTAGTCGTGCCGTGCCCGGCGGTTCTCCAGCACGAAGGCCATCTTACCAGAGCCGGTAGGCCTCTATCCGGCGGTGGCGGAGGATGGGGTAGCGGGCCCGGTACTCTTCCAGGAAACCCAGGTCCAGGTCCACCACGAGGAGGCCTTCCTCCCGCCTCGAGGCCAAAAGGCGCCCATCAGGGGCTACTGCCAGGGAAGGGCTTCCCGTGTCCGCCCGGTTGGCGAGGAGGAGGTAGGCCTGGTTCTCCGCGGCCCTCGCCCGGGCCAGGACCGCAAGAAGCTCCTGGTACTCCCCCGGCCAGGCGGAGCCCACCAGAAAAACCTCGGCGCCCATCAAGGCGTAGCTGCGAAAAAGTTCGGGGAAATCCAGGTCATAGCAAAGGGCGAGCCCAAACCTTTGTCCCTGGAACTCCCACACCACGGGACCTTCCCCAGGCTCAACACCCTCGTCCCCTTCCTCCCCCAGGGCCAGAAAGGGATGCACCTTGTCGTAGAAGGGGCCCTGGGGGAAGACGCCAAGCCGGTTCCTGGGGCCTTGGGCCAGGTAGCCCGCTACCACCCTCATGCGGCTTTCCTCGGCCAGGGCCTCGAGGGCTTGGGGAAGGTCTTCTTCCTCTTGCCTCCCCAGGACCAGCTCGGGGAGGAGGAGGGCCAAGGCCCCCTCCTCCCGGGCCTGGTGCACCAGGGGGACAAGGATCTTTAAAAGCCTGGGTAGGCTTTCCTGCCTTCCAAGGTGCGCCAGGGCCAGCCGCACGCTAGCGCCTTCCCAGGACCTTCCAGGCAGAGGGCAGGACCAAGGCCGCCACCACCGCCTTCACCAGGTCCCCGGGGATGAAGGGGAAAAGCCCCATGGCCAAAAGGGCGCCGGTGCCCGCGAACTTTCCTGCCCCCATGAGCCAGGCGGCAAGCCAGGGAAGCCCTACCAGGTAGAGCAGGGCGTTGCCTGCCAGCATGGCCAAAAGGGTTCCCAGGAAGCTCCGGTCCAGGCCGAACCGCTCCACCAGTAGCCCCACCAAGCCTGCGGCCAAGGGGAAGGCCAGAAGGAAGCCCCCGGTGGGGCCAAGGATCTTGGCCAAGCCCCCTGTACCCCCGGCGAAGACGGGTAAGCCCATGGCTCCTTCCGCCAGGTAGGCCAAGAGGGACAGGAAGCCAAGGCGGCTTCCCAACGCTGCTCCCACCAGGAGGATCGCCAAGGTTTGGCCGGTGATGGGCACGGGGGTGAAGGGCAGGGGAATGCTGATCCTGGCGGCCAGGGCCACCAGGAGGCTACCCGCCAGGATCAGGGCCAGGTCCCGGGCCAGGGTGCGGTGGGGCCAGAGGGTTTTAACCAGGGGTGGATAAGGGAGAACCTCGGTTTTCATCTTCCATACCTCCTCGACCACGCGGGGTGGTCGTCAACAAAAATACGATCTTGAGGTTGACGGGTCAAGGGGGAGGGTTTGCTTAAGCCAAGTGCGGTCAGTCACTTATGGACAAGCCGATATACTGAAGCCATAGCTCTTGACCCCTACGGCAAGGGGGCGAGGAGCCACGTGGGGAGGTAAGCTATGAAGGTAGGCATCAACGGATTCGGCAGAATCGGCCGTCAGGTGTTTCGGATCCTCCACGGGCGGGGGGTGGAAATAGCCCTCATCAACGACCTTACCGACAACCGAACCCTGGCCCACCTGCTCAAGTACGATTCCATCTACCGCCGCTTCCCCGGCGAGGTGGGGTACGATGACGAGAACATTTACGTGGACGGCAAGGCCATCCGGGCCACCGCCATCAAGGATCCCAAGGAGCTTCCCTGGGGAAGCCTGGGCGTGGATGTGGTCGTCGAGTCCACGGGGGTGTTCACCGATGCTGACAAGGCCAAGGCCCACCTCGAGGCGGGAGCCAAGAAGGTCATCATCACCGCCCCAGCCAAAGGGGAGGACATCACCATCGTCATGGGGGTGAACCACGAGCAGTACGACCCGGCCAGGCACCACATCATTTCCAACGCCTCCTGCACCACCAACTCCCTGGCCCCGGTGATGAAGGTCTTGGAGGAGGCCTTTGGCGTGGAAAAGGCCCTCATGACCACCGTCCACTCCTACACGAACGACCAGCGGGTCCTGGACCTGCCCCACAAGGACCTGCGCCGGGCGCGGGCGGCGGCCATCAACATCATCCCCACCACCACCGGGGCCGCTAAGGCCACGGCCTTGGTGCTTCCTTCCCTGAAGGGCCGTTTCGACGGGACTGCTTTGCGGGTGCCCACGGCCACGGGGAGCATCTCCGACATCACCGCCCTTCTCAAGCGGGAGGTGACCGCAGAGGAGGTGAACGCCGCCCTCAAGGCGGCGGCCGAGGGGCCCTTGAAGGGCATCCTGGCCTATACCGAGGATGAGATCGTCCTTCAGGATATCGTGATGGATCCCCACTCCTCCATCGTGGACGGCAAGCTCACCAAGGCCCTGGGCAACCTGGTAAAGGTCTTTGCCTGGTACGACAACGAGTGGGGCTACGCCAACCGGGTGGCGGATCTGGTGGAGTTGGTGCTGAAGAAGGGGGTTTAGATGCGCACCCTTAAGGACTTGGAGCCCCGGGGGAAGCGCATCCTGGTGCGGGTGGACTATAACGTTCCCATCAAGGACGGCGTGGTGCAGGACGATACCCGCATCCAGGAAAGCCTTCCCACCCTGCGCCACCTCCTCGATGCAGGGGCTTCCCTGGTCCTCCTCTCCCACCTGGGGCGGCCCAAAGGGGTGGACCCCAAGTACTCCCTGGCCCCGGTGGCGGAGGCCTTGGGCCAGTACCTTTCCGGCGTCCGCTTCGTGCCCCATAGCCCTGGTTCCGACCAGGCGCACCAGGCGGTACAGGCCCTGGCCCCGGGGGAGGTGGCCCTCCTGGAAAACGTGCGCTTTGAGCCAGGGGAGGAGAAGAACGACCCCGATCTTGCCGCCCGTTACGCCCGGCTGGGGGAGGCCTTTGTCCTGGATGCCTTTGGCAGTGCCCACCGGGCCCACGCCAGCGTGGTGGGGGTGGCGAGGCTTCTCCCTTCCTTTGCCGGGCTCCTCATGGAAAAGGAAGTGAAGGCCCTTTCCCGGCTCCTCCGGGATCCGGAGAAGCCCTATGCGGTGGTCATCGGGGGGGCCAAGGTTTCCGATAAGATCGGGGTCATAGAAAACCTCCTGCCCCGCATAGACCACCTTCTTATCGGCGGTGCCATGGCCTTCACCTTCGTCAAGGCCCTTGGGGGCGAGGTGGGGAAGAGCCTGGTGGAGGAGGACCGCTTGGATCTGGCCAAGGACCTGCTTCGGCGGGCGGAGTCCTTGGGGGTGAGGGTGCACCTGCCCGTGGATGTGGTGGCGGCCGAGCGGATCGAGGCTGGGGTGGAGACCCGTACCTTCCCTGCGGACGCCATTCCTGTGCCCTATATGGGCTTGGACATCGGGCCCAAGACCCAGGAGGCCTTCGCCGAGGCCTTAAAAGGGGCCAGAACGGTCTTCTGGAACGGGCCCATGGGGGTCTTTGAGGTACCGCCCTTCGACAAGGGTACCCTGGCGGTGGGCCGGGCGGTGGCGGCCTTGGAGGGAGCCTTCACCGTGGTGGGAGGGGGTGACTCCGTGGCGGCGGTGAACCGCCTGGGCCTTAAGGACCGGTTTAGCCACGTGTCCACCGGGGGTGGGGCGAGCCTCGAGTACCTGGAGAAGGGCACCCTCCCGGGGATTGAGGTCCTGGAGTAGGAACGCCCGTTCCAACCCCGCCCCCTGGGGCGGGGTTTTCCTGTAGGATGGCGGCATGCGCAGGGTCTTGGTGGCGGGAAACTGGAAGATGCACAAAGTGCCCTCGGAGGCCCGGGTTTGGTTTACCGAGCTCAAGAGGCTTCTGCCTCCTTTAGAGTCCGAGGTGGCGGTGCTGCCTGCTTTTCCCATGCTTCCCGTGGCCAGGGAGGTGCTTTCCGGTACCCAGGTGGCCTACGGGGCCCAGGATGTCTCCCCTCACCGGGAAGGCGCCTTTACGGGGGAGGTTTCTGCCCGGATGCTTTCCGATCTGGGGTGCCGCTATACCATCGTGGGGCACTCGGAGAGGCGGCGCTACCACCACGAGACGGATGCCCTGGTGGCGGAGAAGGCGAAAAGGCTTTTGGAGGAGGGGATTACCCCCATCCTTTGCGTGGGGGAACCTTTGGAGGTGAGGGAAAGGGGAGAGGCGGTGCCCTATACCCTGGCCCAGCTAAGGGGAAGCCTCGAGGGCCTCAACCCTCCGGGTCCTGAGGCTTTGGTGATCGCCTACGAGCCGGTCTGGGCCATCGGCACCGGACGGAACGCCACGCCACAGGACGCCGAGGCCATGCACCAGGCCATCCGCCAGACCCTGGCCGAGCTTTATGGCGAGGAGTTCGCCAGGAGGGTGCGGATCCTTTATGGGGGGAGCGTGAACCCCAAGAACTTCGCCGATCTCCTTTCCATGCCCAACGTGGACGGGGGACTGGTGGGCGGGGCCAGCCTGGAGCTGGAAAGCTTTTTAAGCCTCCTCAGGATCGCCGGTTGAGCCGAGGGAGGCTTTGGGCTACCCTTTACCTATGCGCCTGCATCCCCGCACCCAAGCTGCCCAGGAGAGCATCTTTCCCAAGATGAGCCAGCTTGCGGCCAGGCTCCAGGCGGTGAACCTGGGCCAGGGTTTTCCCTCCAACCCACCGCCTGCCTTCCTCCTCGAGGCGGTGCGCAAAGCCTTGGGGCGCTACGACCAGTACGCTCCCCCGGCGGGGCTTCCCCTGCTCAGGGAGGCCCTGGCGGAAGAGTTCGGGGTGGAGCCCGAGAACGTGGTGGTCACCTCCGGGGCCACGGAGGCCATCCATGTTCTCCTGCAGAGCCTGGTGGGTCCCGGGGACGAGGTGGTGGTCCTGGAGCCTTTCTTCGACGTGTACCTGCCCGATGCCTTCCTGGCTGGGGCCGAGGCCAGGCTGGTGCGGCTTGAACTTGGGGAAAAGGGCTTCCGTCTGGACCTCTTTGCCTTGGAAAAAGCCATCACCCCCCGCACCCGCCTGCTTCTGGTCAACGCCCCCATGAACCCCACAGGCTTGGTCTTCCGCGAGGAGGAGCTAAGGGCCCTGGCAACCTTGGCCCGAAGGCACGACCTCTTCCTGGTTTCCGACGAGGTGTACGACGAGCTTTACTTCGGGCAAAGGCCAAGACGCCTGAGGGAGTTCGCTCCTGAGCGCACCTTTACCGTGGGGAGTGCGGGGAAGCGTCTCGAGGCCACGGGTTACCGGGTGGGCTGGATCGTGGGGCCCAAGGAGTTCATGCCCGCCCTGGCGGGGATGCGCCAGTGGACCAGCTTCTCCGCTCCAAGCCCCCTGCAGGCGGGGGTGGCGGAGGCCTTGAGGCTGGCCCGGAAAGAGGGGTTTTACGAGGCCCTGCGGGAAGGCTACCGGAAGAGGCGGGACCTGCTCCTTTCCGGGCTCAGGTCCATGGGCCTTAAGGCTTACGAGCCTGAGGGCACCTACTTCCTCATGGCCGAGCTTCCCGGCTTTGATGCCTTCCAGCTGGTGGAAGCGGCCAGGGTGGCCTTGATTCCCGCCAGCGCCTTCTACCGGGAAGACCCTCCTCCTGGGCTTTTCCGCTTTGCCTTCTGCAAGAGCGAGGAGGAGATCTCCCTGGCCTTGGACCGCCTGGCCGCCGTGGTAAACTCCCCTGCGTGAAACCCAAGGTGGTCCAGTACCTGGATAGAGGAGAGCTTCCCCTTAAGGAAGGGGAAGCCCTTGCCCTTTACCGGGCCATGCGCCGGGCCCGGTTTTTCGACGAGAAGGCCTTGATCCTCCAGCGCCAGGGGCGGCTTGGGGTCTATGCCCCCTTTATGGGCCAGGAGGCGGCCCAGGTGGGGGTGGCCCTGGCCTTGGGGGAGAGGGACTGGGTGGTGCCCAGCTACCGGGAGTCTGCCCTGCTCCTGGCCCGGGGGCTTCCCATCCACGTCCTGATCCTTTACTGGCGGGCCCACCCCGCGGGCTGGCGCTTTCCCGAGGAGGTACGGGCGGTGAATCCCTATATCCCCATCGCCACCCAAATTCCCCAGGCGGTGGGTCTGGCCCTGGCGGGCCGGTACCGGGGGGAGGACTGGGTGGTGGCCACCTCCATCGGGGATGGCGGGACCAGCGAAGGGGATTTCCACGAGGGGCTTAACTTTGCCGCGGTTTTTGATGCTCCGGTCCTCTTCCTGGTGCAGAACAACGGCTACGCCATCAGCGTGCCCCGAAGCCGGCAGATGCGGGTGGACTTCATCGCCAGGAGGGCGGAGGGGTATGGGATTCCCGGGGTGGTGGTGGACGGCAACGACGCCGTGGCTGTTTACCTGGAGGCCAGGAAGGCGGTGGAACGGGCACGGAAGGGGGAGGGCCCCACCCTCCTCGAGGCCCTCACCTACCGCCTGGCTCCCCACACCACCTCCGACGACCCGAGCCGCTACCGCACCCGGGAGGAGGAGGAAGCTTGGCGGGCTAAGGATCCCATCCTGCGCCTCCGCAAGGCCCTGGAGGCGGCGGGGCTTTGGGATGGGGATGCGGAGGAGGCTCTTTTGAGGGAGCTGGAGGAGGAGTTTGCTCGGGAGCTGGCCTTGGCCGACCAGGCTCCCGAGCCCAGCCCTGAGATGATCGTGGAGCACGTCTACAAGGAAATGGGTCCTGACCAGAAACGGGCTTGGGAGGCTTTGAGGCAAGGGAAGCACGTGGAGGAGCTATGGTAGCGGAGAAGGCCAGGGTGCTGAACCTGGTCCAGGCCATCAACGAGGCCCTGGACCTGGCCTTGGCTCGGGACGAGCGGGTTTTGGTCTTCGGGGAGGACGTGGGACGGCTTGGGGGGGTGTTCCGGGTCACGGAGGGCCTCCAGGCCAAATACGGCGAGAGCCGGGTGTTCGATACCCCCTTGGCGGAAAGCGGCATCCTGGGCCTGGCCATTGGCCTCGCCATGGGAGGGATGCGACCTGTGGCGGAGATCCAGTTCGCTGGTTTTCTCTACCCGGCCCTGGATCAGATCCTTTCCCACCTGGGCCGCTGGCGCCATCGTTCCCGGGGGCGGGTGGGTCTCCCCGTGGTGGTGCGGGCTCCTTATGGGGGAGGGGTGCACACTCCCGAACAGCATGCGGACTCCCCTGAAGCCCTTCTGGCGCATGCCCCGGGGGTTAAGGTGGTGATTCCCTCGAGCCCTGAAAGGGCCAAAGGCCTTCTCCTCGCCGCCATAGAGGACGAGGACCCGGTCTTCTTCCTGGAGGCCATCAAGCTTTACCGGGGAGCCCGGGCCGAGGTGCCTGAGGGCTACTATACCCTCCCCTTGGGCAGGGCCCGGGTGGTGCGGGAAGGGAAGCACGCCACCCTGATCGGCTACGGGGGCATGGTGGAGGTGATGCTGGAGGCGGCGGAAGTAGCGGCTCGGGAGGGTGTGGAGGTCATGGTGGTGGACCTGGAAACCCTGGTCCCTTTGGACGAGGACACCCTTCTGGAAGCCGTTCGGGAAACCGGCCGGGCGGTGGTGGTTTACGAGGCCATGCGCACCGGAGGATTTGGGGCCGAGATCGCCGCCCGGATCGCCGAGGGGGCCATTGATCACCTCCAGGCCCCTGTGGTGCGGGTGGCGGGGTACGATGCCCCTTATCCTCCCTTCAGCGCCATCGAGCACCACTACCGCCCCAACGCTCGCCGGGTGCTGGCGGCTTTAAGGCGGGTGCTCACCTACTAAGGCGGTCAGGTTCAAGAGGCTTCTTGGGGCGGGGTGAGCAAGGCTTGGGCGCGGCTGGGGAGTTGGCGAGCCAGGAAGGCAGTGCCCTTATTCGGGGGGAAACGGCGTGCCCTTTGGGGTGCACGCTCCACCCTTACACCCTGTTTCTGGGATAAGCGTTCGGTTGTCCGCAAGCCAGCGGTACACCTTAGGCCCGAGGCCGGTTAACTTGAGGAGGGCAAGCGAAGGCAGGAAAGGCCAGAGGGGAGGAAGGAATTTGGCCAGCAAGACGAGGGCGTCAAAGCCTTGGACAACTTCATGTTTCTTCCCCGCTTGCCAAACCACGTGGATTTCTCGGTCTAAGGCTTGGAATGTGAGGCCGAAACGTTCGAAGCTCGGGTCTTTGCGGTAAGAGGTAACCTGGCAGAGGCCGAGGAGGTCCAGGCGCAGGATTAAGTGCCCTGCCCTGGTGCAGAGAGGGCAACCGCCGTCTATATAGACGACGAGGAGCTTAGGGGTATGGGCCTTCTCGGCTCTGAAAAGGCCAACTTTGCCCCGCATGCTCATAAGGAACCTTACCACGTAGGTTCAGGGGAGGGGCATCCTTTGGTTACATGGCCGGGAGGTTGGGTCACGGCTTTCGACTGCCGTAAAGTGAAGGGTATGGAGAGGCCCATTTCCGAGAGGCTTTTTTTGGAGGCGCAAGCCCACATCCCAGGCGGGGTTTCCAGCCCCGTTAGGGCCTTCAAGGCGGTGGGGGGTACTCCTCCCTTCCTGGTGCGGGGGGAAGGAGCCTACGTGTGGGACGCCGATGGGAACCGGTACGTGGACTATGTGCTAAGTTGGGGGCCCTTGATTCTGGGTCACGCCCACCCGGAGGTGGTCAGGAGGGTTAAGGAGGTGGCGGAGCAGGGCCTTACCTTCGGGGCTCCTCATCCCCTCGAGGCCGAGCTGGCCAAGGTGGTGAAGCGGGCCTACCCCCAGGTGGAGCTGGTGCGCTTCGTGAACTCGGGGACCGAGGCCACCATGAGCGCCTTGCGCCTGGCCAGGGGATATACAGGGAGGAAGTATATCGTCAAGTTCCGGGGCAACTACCACGGGCATGCGGATGGCCTTTTGGTGGAGGCGGGGAGCGGAGCCCTCACCTTTGGGGTACCGAGTAGCGCTGGGGTGCCCGAGGAGTACGCCGGCCTCACCCTGGTCCTGGAGTACAACGATCCCGAGGGGCTTAGGGAGCTTCTTAGGGCACGGGGTGAGGAGATCGCTGCCATCATCTTTGAGCCGGTGGTGGGCAACGCCGGGGTCCTTATCCCCACAGAGGAGTTCCTCAAGGCCTTGCACCAGGCCCGGGAGTATGGAATCCTCCTCATCGCCGACGAGGTGATGACGGGCTTTCGCCTGGCCTTCGGTGGGGCCACGGAACGGCTTGGGCTTAAGCCCGATCTCATCACCCTGGGCAAGATCCTGGGAGGCGGCCTTCCCGCCGCCGCCTACGGGGGCAGGCGGGAGATCATGGAAAAGGTGGCCCCCTTGGGACCCGTCTACCAGGCGGGGACCCTTTCGGGGAATCCCCTGGCCATGGCCGCGGGCCTGGCTACCCTGGAGATCCTGGAGAGAAATCCCGGCTACTACGGGTACCTGGAAACCCTGGGGGCTAGGCTGGAGGCAGGGCTCAAGGAGGTGCTTTCCCAAAAGGGTCTTCCCCACACGGTAAACCGCATGGGCTCCATGATCACGGTTTTCTTCACCGAAGGGCCTGTGGCCACCTTCCAGGAGGCCAGGCGCACGGATACGGAGCTCTTCAAGCGCTTCTTCCACGGACTCCTGGACCGGGGGGTGTACTGGCCGCCCTCCAACTTTGAGGCGGCCTTCCTGTCCGTGGCGCATAAGGAGGAGGATGTGGCCTTTACCCTCGAGGCCCTGGAGAAAGCCCTTTAGCCCATGACCCTTAAGGAACCCATCTGTGCCATCGCCACTCCCTTGGGCAAGGGGGCCATCGGGGTGGTGCGGCTTTCCGGGGAGGGGGCCCTGGAGGTGGCAAGCCGGGTGTGGCGGGGAAAGGACCCCAGGAAGCTGAAAGGGGGGCGCTTTACCCTGGGGGAGGTGGTGGACCCGGAAACCGGGGAGGTGTTGGACCAAGCCCTGCTTTTGGTCTTCCGAGCCCCCAGATCCTACACGGGGGAGGATGCCTGCGAGTTCCACACCCATGGTTCGATGGCGGTGCTGAGGAGGGTCCTGGAGGCCCTGGTGAAGGCGGGAGCCCGGATGGCCGGTCCTGGGGAGTTCACCTTCCGGGCCTACATGAACGGGAAGCTGGACCTGGCGCAGGCAGAAGCGGTTTTGGCCCTGGTGGAGGCGGAAGGGGACCTGGCCCGCCGCCAGGCTTTGAGGAGCCTCGAGGGGAGCTTCTCCCGGAAAATCGCCGCCTTGGAGGATAGGCTTCTTTCCCTTCTTGCCCACATCCAGGCCCTTCTGGACTATCCCGAGGAGGGGGTGGAGCCCCTCGAGGCTAGACGAGTGATTGGGGAGGTGCTGGAGGAGGTGGAGGCCCTCCTTGCCCAGGCAAGGTCCTCCCGCCTGGCCCAACGGGGGGCCCGCCTGGCCTTGATCGGAGCTCCCAATGCGGGCAAAAGCTCGCTTCTAAACGCCCTTCTGGGCTACGAGCGGGCCTTGGTTTCCCCCATCCCCGGCACCACCCGGGACTACCTGGAAGCGCCTTTGGAGCTCTTCGGCATCCCCCTGGTGGCGGTGGACACCGCGGGCATTCGGGACACCTTGGATCCCCTGGAGCGGGCAGGGGTGGAAAGAGCTTTAAGAATTGCTGAGGAAGCCGATCTCGTGCTCTACGTGGCCGACCGCTCGGCTCCCAGGCCTTCCCTTCCTCCCTTACCCCCAAGGACCTTGAAGGTGGCCACCAAGGCGGACCTACCTCCCCTTTGGGAGGATGCGGAGTTTATCCCGGTGTCCAGCGTGACGGGGGAGGGATTAGGCCAGCTTAAGGAGGCCATCCGGGAGGCGTTTTTGGGCAGGGGGGGAGGGGAGTACCTCCTGAGCGAGCGGCAGATCGAGGCCCTTCATCAGGCCAGGGAGAGGCTTTTGGAGGCGAAAAACCTCCCGGAGGACCTTATGGGATTGGCTCTCGAGGAGGCCCTCAAGGCCCTGGCTTCCTTGAGGGGCAGGAAGGAGGTTTCCGAGGAGGTGGTGGCCCGGGTTTTCCAGAATTTCTGCGTGGGGAAGTAGCCAGGCCCCTCAGGGCAGGAAGGAATCCAGGATGGCCTCCACCTGGTCGGTTTCGATCAGGAAGGCGTCGTGGCCATGGGGGCTACGGATCTCCCGGTACCTTCCTCCGCTTAAGCGGGCCACCTGCCGCACCTCCTCGGCGGGGTAGAGGAGGTCGGTGTCTATGCCCACGAAGAGGGAGGGCAGGTTTTTTAGCCGCTTCAGGGCTTCCTCCACCCCACCCCTTCCCCGGCCCACATCGTGGGTATCCATGGCCCGGGAGAGAACCAGATAGCTTTCCGCATGGAAGCGCTTAAGGAACTTCTCCCCCTGGTAGTCCAGGTAGGTTTCCCCCTTTTCGGGCTCCTGGCCCCAGCGGGTTTCAAAGCCCTTGGGTGCCCGGTAGCTCATCATGGCGATGCCCCGGGCCAGGGCCATGCCCTTGGGGGCAGGATGACCGGCATGGTACTCAGGGTCTAGGAGGATAGCCTGGCGGCTTAGATGGTTGAAGGCCCGGGCCCAGGGGCCATGCCTTGCGGGAGCGGCCAGGACCACCAGTTTCTTCACCCTTTCCGGGTACATGAGGGCGAACTCCAAAGCCACCATGCCGCCCAAGCTTCCCCCGATCACGATGGCCTTCTCCACCCCCAGGTGGTCCAAAAGCCTTGCCTGGACCCGGGCCAGGTCACGGATGGTAAGGAGGGGAAACTCCTTGGCGTAGGGCCTTCCCGTGCGGGGGTCTAGGGAGAGGGGTCCGGTGGAGCCATAGCAGCTTCCCAGGTGGTTGGCGGAGATCACGTAGTAGAGAGCAGGGTCCAGGATCCGCCCGGGGCCCACCAGGGAATCCCACCACCCTTGGGGGCCGAAGGCCTTTTCCAAGGGGGAGAGGCTTTGGAAGGTGGCCTCGTCGTAGGTGCCTGCCAAGTGGGCGCTTCCCGTGAGGGCGTGGAAGACCAAGACCGCGTTGTCCCTGAGCCGGGAAAGCCGGCCGTAGGTTTCAAACCGCAGGCGCACCTCGGGCAGGAAGCCCCCAAGCTCGGTGTAAAACCCTTCCCGCCTGGGGAAGAGCACGGCGGTGCGGGGCCTGGGAGGGGGGATGGAAAGGGGGGAGCGGGGAGGCTTGAGGATGAGGGCCTCGTGCTCCCCCCAGGTTTCCAGGGCAATCTCGCTCATGCCAGGGCCTCCTTCAACTCCGCCTTCGGGTCGTCCACGCGCCCGAGGCCTGCGCGCAAGCGCACCATCTCCGGCAAAACCCCGGCCGGGGTTTGTTCCTCCAGAGGGGGCTGGGAGTGGGTGGTGGAGGCGGGGTGGATGGTGAGGGCCGGGGATTGGTCGGTGGGGCCGCTTGAGGTGGCCAGGGCAGCCTTGCCCCCCTCGAGGGCCACCAAACACCCTTCCCGCATCCCCGCCGTGGGATTCCTGACGCGGCTATGGATGATTCCGAACCCTTTGGGGGCGAAGGGATTGGCGGCGTGTTCGGGATTCTGGAAAAGGTAGCTGGGGGTGGAGCGAATGGGCACCGGGTGGCTTAGGATAGTGGGCCCAGATTCGTATCCGCCGTGGGGTTGCAAGGTTTTAGAGCGCATCTTTGGCCTCCTTTCCAAGGACCCGCCTGGGGCGCTTGGGAAGGGGCCAATAAGAAGGCCCCTTCTGGCGGGAAGTGCATGGGCACCGTTCTCTCGCCTAGAAGGGGTTGGGCGTGGCGCTTACCCCCCTCTCTTATCGTTCCCGGGCGTTTCCCCCACCCGGGCCGGCCTTGGCACCAGCCCCACCCGCATCCGGCCATGAAACGGAAGGGATGGGAGGTTGCCGCGGTTTCACAGGGCCGTACCCTCCACCGCTCTGGATAAGAGAACGGGCTGGTTTTCGCCGCGCCCCGGCGCGGTTAAGGGTCAGTGTAGGGGTTTGGGGCTTGGCCGTCAACACCCTTTGACCTTTTGGCCCTACTCTCCTATACTGGACTCCGCTACGGGGAGTAGCGCAGCCCGGTAGCGCACCTCGTTCGGGACGAGGGGGTCGCTGGTTCAAATCCAGTCTCCCCGACCAGAAGGCCGGCCTTCGGGCCGGCCTTTCGTATACTCCTCCCGTGGGCTTTCTGGCGGGCCTTGCCCTTTTGCTTTTGGGGTTGCACCTGATCGGGGAAGGGCTTTCCTCGGTCAAGGGAAAGAGGTACCTGCTGGCCCGGGCTTTTGCCAGGCCGGGGAGCCTTTTGTTTTCCGGTCTTCTCCTGGGCCTTCTTTCGGGTAGCGGCACCGGCCTTTCCCTCCTGGCCCTGGGGCTTTTGGAAGGGGGTATCTTCTCCCTGGGGCAGGCCGCCCTCCTTTCCCTGGCCGCCACCGCCGGGGCCAGCGCCTGGGTGGGGGTGGTGGCCCTGGCGCAAAGGGAGGTGGCCGAGGTCCTGCTGGCTCTGGGCCTCCCTCTTTTCCTCTTCCGGGGAAGCCGAAGCGGCGGGTTGGTTCTTTTGGGCTTGGGACTTCTTTTCCTGGGCTTTTTGGAGATGGGCCAGGGGGCCAAGGCTTTTGCGCCCCTTTTGAGCCTTCTTAATCCGGGTCCATGGGCCCTGTACCTGGTGGGGATCGTCCTGGCTTTTTTCCTGGGAACTGCCAACGGGGTGGCGGCCTTGGCCCTGGCCCTTATGCCCTTTTTGGGGCAGGGGGGCAGCATGGCCTTGACCCTGGGGGCGGGGGTGGGGGTTTCGGGAGCCCTTTTTCTGGCGGCCTTAGGGGGCAGGCGGGAGGGGTGGGCCCTAGGGGTTGCCCTTTTGGGGCATCGCTTTCTCTTTTCCCTGCCCTTTTTGCTTCTGCTTGGGCCGCTTGGGGGCGTGGGGGTGGTGGGGCTTCACCTCCTAAGCCACCTGGCCTACGCCATAGGCTTTCTTCCCCTTCAGGGGCGTTACCTGCGCCTAACAGAAAGCCTCTTTCCCCGCCGCACCGTAAGCCCCAAGTACCTCTCCCCCGAGGCTTTGGAAACCCCTAGCCTGGCCTACGCCCTGGTGCAACGGGAGCTTGGCCGGGTGGCGGATGCCGTGCGGAACATGCTGGTGCGGGCGGTGCGGATCCTGGCCCAAGAGGAAGGGGGCGAGGCGGAGCTCGAGGCGCTTGAGGACAAGGTGGACCGGCTTACCCGGGAGGTGGTCCTCTATACCGCCGAGCTTTCCACCCGCACCCGGGACGAGCGGGCGGTGCGGTTCTTCGTGGCGGCCAGCGAGCTTGAGCACCTCGGGGACCTGGTGCGCCGGGTGGTGCGCCAGGCGGCGAAGCTTTGGGCGCAGGGCCTGACCTTTAGCCCAGAAGGCAAGGAGGACCTTCTGGAGGCGGGAAGGTTGGTGCTGGGCCGCCTCGAGCGCATGGCGGCCGCCTTGGCCACGGGGGACAAGGCCTTGGCGGGAGGGGTTTTGTCGGAGGAAAGGGAGGTGGTGGCCTTTCTGGATCGCCTGCGCCGGGCCCACCTGAGCCGTTTGGAGAGCGGCAGGGCGGAGAGCCGGGCCACCACCTTGGCCCACCTGGATCTCCTCATCACCCTGGAGGAGGTTTCCAGTGGGGTGGACAGGCTTTGCCGCCTGGTTCTGGAGCTTTAAGCTAGGAAGCGTGGTGAGGATCCTGGGCGGCAAGGCCAAAGGGGTGTCCTTGAAGGTGCCGGCTTCGGCCAGACCCTCCCCCGTGCGCCTGCGGAAGGCCCTTTTTGACTACCTTCGCCTGCGCTACCCCAAGCGGGGCCGGTTCCTGGACCTCTATGCGGGGAGCGGAGCGGTGGGCCTCGAGGCGGCCAGCGAGGGCTTTGAGGCCACCCTGGTGGAGAAGGACCAGGAAGCGGTGGCCCTTCTTAAGGAAAACCTCCGCCGTACGGGGCTCCGGGCCCGGATCGTTCCCCTTCCCGTGGAGGTCTTCTTGCCTGAGGCCAAGGCCCGGGGTGAACGCTACACGGTAGCCTTCATGGCTCCGCCCTACCTCCTGGACCTGCCCCAGGTCTTTCAGGCCCTCTTGGAGAGCGGCGTGGTGGAGAAGGGAGGACTCTATATCCTGCAGCACCCTAAGGACCTGCACCTCCCCTTAGGGGAGCGGCGGGTTTACGGGGAAAATGCCCTCACCCTGGTGGAGGCTTAGATGCACGTGGTCTATCCGGGAAGCTTTGACCCCCTTACCAACGGCCATTTGGACGTGATCCAGCGGGCAAGCCGCCTCTTTGACCGGGTCACGGTGGCGGTGCTGGAAAACCCCAACAAACGGGGGCAGTACCTCTTTACCGCTGAGGAGCGCCTAAACATCGTGCGGGAGGCCACCGCCCACCTGCCTAATGTGGAGGCCCATACCTTTTCCGGCCTTCTGGTGGATTTCGTGAAGCAGGTGGGAGCCCAGGCCATCGTCAAGGGCCTGAGGGCGGTTTCCGACTACGAGTACGAGCTCCAGATGGCCCACCTGAACCGTCAGCTTTTGCCGGGCTTGGAAACCCTCTTCATCCTGGCCGCCACCCGGTACTCCTTTGTGTCCAGCACCATGGTCAAGGAGATCGCCCGCTACGGGGGGGATGTGTCCAAGCTGGTGCCCCCGGCCACCCTAAGGGCCCTTAAGGCCAAGTTCGGTCAGGGGTAAAATCCCTTCGGAGGTTGGCATGAAGGCTTTTTCCGGCAAGTACGGGAATACCCTGGAGTTCGGTCACCTCATCGGGGGGGAGGAGGTCTTTGAAGGGAGGGTCCTGGAGAGGCGGAATCCCTCGGACCTCGAGGACCTGGTGGCCCGTTTCCCCGAGGGCACCAAGGAAACCCTGAGGAAAGCCGCCCTAAAAGCGCGGGAGGCCTTTAAGGAGTGGAGCGAGACCCCGGCGCCCGTGCGGGGGCAGGTGCTTTTCAACCTGGCCAAGATCCTGGAACGGGAGAAGCCCACCTTGACCCGGCTCATGGTCAGGGAGGTGGGGAAGACCTTCAAGGAGGCGGGGGGAGATGTCCAGGAGGCCATTGACACTGCCATCTTCTTCGCATCCGAGGGCCGGAGGCTTTACGGCCAGACCGTGCCCAGCGAGATGCGGAACAAGGAGCTCTTCACCTTCCGCAGGCCTTTAGGCGTGGTGGGGATGATCACCGCGGGGAACTTCCCCATTGCCGTGCCGAGCTGGAAGCTTATCCCTGCGGTCCTTGCGGGCAACACCGTGGTTTGGAAGCCTTCCGATGACTCCCCGGTTCTTTCGTATATCTTCGTCAAGCTCTTTGAGGAGGCGGGCCTCCCTCCCGGGGTCATTAACGTGGTCTTTGGAGGGGGGAAGGACTCCACGGGCCAGTGGCTGGTGGAGCTCATGGACGAGGGTCTCCTCAACAAGTTCGCCTTCACCGGGAGCACCAAGGTGGGGCGCTGGATCGGGGAGGTGGCGGGGCGGAACCTGATCCGGCCCACCTTGGAGCTTGGAGGAAAGAACCCCCTCGTGGTGATGCGGGATGCCGATCTAGATTTGGCGGTGGAAGGGGCCTGGTGGAGTGCCTTCGCCACCGGCGGGCAACGGTGCACCTCGGCGGGGAACATCCTGGT
>Ga0101945_1001777_pt1 | contig 18594 bp, 21 predicted proteins | sample DewCreD2012metaG_2_FD_75246 | JGI IMG/M metagenome (GOLD analysis project Ga0101945, IMG submission 75246) | Hot spring sediment bacterial and archeal communities from British Columbia, Canada, to study Microbial Dark Matter (Phase II) - Dewar... ... | reverse complement strand
GTTTTGAGTCCTTACACGACCCTTTTGGTCGGAGGAGAAGTCGTCAAACTCCACAAGAAGGACCTCGTCCTCCGCCCCCAGGAGGCTAAGCCGGGGGTTTAAGGGCTCGCCGGTTCTCGGGTCTTCCAGCTTCAGGTTCCACTTGCCCTTCTCCTTCTGCCAGCGGAAGCCAATGGTGCCCCCGGGCATCCTGGGGCCTTTCTCCTCATCCCAGAGGAGGAGCTTGAAGTCCCCGTTCTCCTCCTCGGCGTACTCCGAGAGGCGGTTAGCCCTGAGGTAGCGCCCGGGGCGGCCATCCCGGATCTCGATCAGGAAGGGGGCGTCGGTGTACCGCTTCAGGTAGTCCAGGAAGTAGGGCACCTCCCGCTCGGCGTAGTACTCCTTGAGGAGGACATGGTTCACCGCCATCCAGAAGGCCCCATCCTGGCCGGGATGGATGGGAATCCACCAGTCGGCGTACTTGGAAACCTGGGAGAAGTCGGGGCTAAAGACGGTGAGCTTGGCCCCCGCATGCCGCACCTCGGAAATGAAATGGGTGTCCGGGGTGCGGGTCATGTTGAGGTTGGAGCCCATCACCGCGATGAAGCGGGCGTTGTACCAGTCGGCGGACTCGTGAACGTCCGTCTGTTCCCCCCAGATCTCGGGGGAGGCGTTGGGCAGGTCGCAGTACCAGTCGTAGAAGCTCATGGGCACGCCGCCCAAGAGGGAGAGGAAGCGGCTTCCGGCGGCGTAGGAGATCTGGCTCATGGCCGGGATGGGGGAAAAGCCGATGACCCGGTCCGGCCCGTAGCGCTTCACCGTGGAAACCACGGCGGCGGCGATGAGCTCCAGGACCTCGTCCCAGCTCACCCGCCTGAAGCCTCCCTTTCCGCGGGCCTTCTGGTAGCGCTTGCGCTTATGAGGATCGCTCTGGATGGCCTCCCAGGCAGCCACGGGGTCGGGGTGCTGTTTTTTGGCCTCCCGCCAGAGGTCCAGAAGGGCCCCCTTGGCGTAGGGGTACTTCACCCGGATGGGGCTATAGAGGTACCAGCTGAAGCTGATGCCCCGCTGGCAACCCCTGGGCTCATAAGGGGGCAGGCCCGCCTCGAGGCTCGGGTAATCCGTGGCCTGAAGCTCCCAGGTGACCACCCCGTCCTTGACGAAGACCTCCCAGGAGCAGGAACCCGTGCAGTTTACCCCGTGGGTGGTGCGCACCCTCTTGTCGTGCTGGAACCGGTTGCGGTAGAACTCCTCCCACTTCCTTTCCGCTGGACTTTCTATTTCCCTGATCCAATCCTTCATGCTTACCTCCTAAGCTGGCTTTGGATGCGCTCTGCCAGGCTCTTGGGCCTTAGCTGCCAGAGGATGGCCTGGTAAAGCAACAAGAGTCCCAAAAGCACCAATCCCGCCACCAAGAACCGGCCCAGATACAGGGAAGCGGGCCTTGGAACTTCATTGGAGACCTGCACCAAGAAAGCGGCCAAAGCCGCGGCCTCGGCCTCGGTCAAAGGCTTGCCCTTGTAGGCTTCCCGCATCACGGGGAAAGCGGGGTTTTGTAACAAACCGGTAAGCCCCGCCTCGCCCCCCAGGCGCTTGGCGGCATCCGTGAGGTCCTTGCCCAGGGACCCCCCGCCAAGGAAGCCCACCCCCGCCACCGTGTGGCAGGCCTGGCAGGGGGCCCCGCCGTTCTGCAAGGGCTTCTGGCCCAGGTATAGGGCCCGGCCTAAGGCGGGATCCCCTTGGACCTGAGGCGCGGGCGCCGGGGCCTCGGCTTGGGCACCCGATAAACCCTTTAGATACTGGGCGATGGCTTGGGCCTCGGCCTCGGATACCTGGGGCATGGGGGGCATGACCCCGCTATAGCTCACCCCATTTACCTCCAGGGGGCCGGAAAGCCCCTCCCGCACCACCTTCACCACATAGGCCTCGTCCTGTACCCGTGGGTTCCCCGCCAAGGGGGGGATGGCCCCGGGGATACCCTGTGCCTCTGCGCCATGGCAGGAAGCGCAGTACTGGCCGTAAAGGGCCTTCCCCTCCTGGGCAAACGCTGGGGAAAGAGCCAGGAACAAGGCCAGGGGAAAGAACCTTTTGCCCTTCATCCTCACCTCCGGCTTGCAGTTTGGAGGGAGGCACTGGCAGGCACTTTCCGGATGCGGGACATTTGTCCTAAGAGAGGGCCCTTAGGCTTAGGGCAGATGAAGCCCTTGGCCCGGATCCGACTGGACGCGAAGGGCCTGGTGCGGGAGGTTCAGGCCGACCCTTCCTTGGACCTGGAGGGGAACGGCCTCCCCTGCGCCCTTTTGGTCCAAGGACAAGACCCCTTTGGCCGACCCCTTTGTCCCCGCTGCCCCGTGCAACGGGAGCTGAGGAGGGGAGCCTACCGGGCCAGCACCCCATTGCTGGTCAAGGGGCGGCGCCTCCGCTGCCAGGGATACCGGGAAGCGGAGGGCTTCCTGGTGGAGCTTTACCCCGAGCGGGCTGAGCCCCCAGATCTCCTTCTGGAGCTTTCCCGCCTGACCCAGCACCTTCTGCGTAACCCCGAGGGGTTCCCGCAGGCCCTCGAGGACTTCCTCCGCGCCCTACGCCTGGCCCTAGGCATGGAGGCCGCCGAACTCTTTCTGATAGACCCCGAGGGCCATCACCTGATCCTCACCGCCTACGAGGGCCTTCACCGCGAGGCCTTCCTGGAAAGGCCCTGGTTCCAGTTGGGGGAAGGCTACCCCGGGATTGTGGCCCTGAGGCGCGAGCCCCTCGTCACCCACGCCCTGGGGGAAGATCCCCGCTACCTGAGGCAGAAGGTGAAGCAACTGGGCTACCAAACCTATGTCTGTTGCCCCCTGGAGCTTCCCCACAGCCTCATCGGCGTCTTAAACCTCGCCTCCCGCGACCCCCGGTTGGACCACGAGGCGCTTTTAGACAGCCTCGGCCGCATAGGCCCCCTCTTTGCCAGCACCCTCTACACCCTCCTGACCCGCTTAGGGGAGGTAGGGCTCGAGGCCGTCGCCCAGCACCTCCTCCGGGGCGAGGCCTCCGAGGCCCTCCTCACCTTCCTCCAGAAGGTACGCCGCCTCACAGGGGCCACGGGGGTGCAGGTGGTGGCGCGGGAAGGGCGCCGGGTGGCGCTGGGCTGGGTCCCGCCCTGCACCATGGAGAACTGCCCCGCCTGGCGCGGGGAGGTGGCGGGCCTGAAAAACGGTCTCCCCGACTGCCTCGAGGCCGAGGGCCGTCCCCGGATCTGCCTTCCCCTCTGGGCTAAGGGAGAGGTGGTGGCGGTCCAGACCCTCTTCCACGCCCGTCCCCCACGCCCCCCCACAGGCCCCGCGGCCCCTGCCCTCTGGCTGGAGCGGCTGGCCCTTCCCCTGCTCTTCCCAAAAGAGGAGGCCAGGCCCATCCCCGAGCTGGAGGTCTATGCCCTGGGGGGCTTCCGGGTCCGCTACCGGGGGCGGGAACTCGGTCCTCGGGACTTCGGACGGCGGGGAGCGTACCAGCTCCTCAAGCTCCTCCTTGCCAACAAGGACCGGGCCCTGTACGCCGAGGACCTCGCCGAAACCCTCTTCCCCGAGCTCCCTCCGGAGAAGGCCCGGCAGGAGGTCTACACCCTGGTCTACCATCTGCGCAAGGCCTTGCCGGGAATCGTGGAGCGGGAGGGGGAGTACTACCGGCTAAGGCTCCCCGAGGACCGCTTCCTGGACTTTGAGCGCTTTGAGGCCCTGATGCGCAAGGCGGACCTCGAGGAAGGCCTCGCCGCCTTCAAGACCCTGCGCCAGGCCCTGGAGCTCTACAAGGGCCCCCTCTTCGGCGATGACCCCTACGGGGAGTGGGCGGAGGCCGAGCGGGCCTACCTGCAGGAGAGGGCCCTCTCCGGCCTTCTGCGCCTGGGGGAGCTGGCCGAGGCCCTGGGTTACCTGGAGGTGGCCAAGGAAGCCTACGCCAGGGCCTTAAAGCTGGAACCCTTCCTGGAGGAGGCACAAAGGCGCCTGAGCTTCTTGAAGGGGTAAGGAATGGATCTTAAGCAGGTTCCCCTCTTCCGAGACCTGAACCCCGAGGACCTCAAGGCCTTGGAAGGCGAGGCCAGGGCCAGGCGGCTCAAGCGGGGGGAGGTGCTTTTCCTCGAGGGCGAGCCCGTTCATTCCCTCTTTGTGGTGGAGAAGGGCCTCATCAAGGTGTACAAGCTGGACCCGGAGGGGCGCAAGCAGGTGGTGCTCCACCTGGAAGGCCCAGGACGGGTCCTGGCCGAGGTGGCCCTCTTCCTGGACCGGCCCACCTACCCCGCCAGCGCCGAGGCCCTGGAGGAAAGCCAGGTCCTGGCCATCCCCAAGGAGCGCTTCTTCCAGCTGGCGGAGGCCCGTCCCCCCTTGGCCCGGGCCCTGATCCGTTACCTGGCCCGGCGCCAGGGGCAGCTTCTCCACCTTCTGGACCGTCTGGTCTTCCACGAGGTGCGGGAAAGGCTGGCGGAATACCTCTTGGAAACCCTGGCGACGGAGGGCCAGGGCTTCCTCCTTCCCACCAATTCCGAGCTTGCCGCCCTGCTCGGCACCGTGCCCGAGGCGGTCTCCCGCAACCTGGGAGAGCTCTACCGGCAGGGGCTCATCCGCCTCCAGGGGCGAAGGGTATATGTGGACCGCCTCGAGGACCTAAGGTCCCTCCTCTCCTGAGGCGGGCACCCCCGCGAAGCCCCCGCCCAACGCTTCGCCTCAAGGCCCCTTCCGCCCGATGAACCCCTGGTGCGCCAGGGGCGGGAAACCGGCCTCTCCCCCACCTGCCGCGACCCTGCCCCGGCCTAAGGGCGGGTCTTGGCCACATCCTGGGGCTTTAGGGGGCTCGCCCGAAGCTTCTTCACTTCTTCCGGAGATATGGGCCTCGGGTTCTTGTTGCCGAAGGAGGAGAGGACGTAATTGAGAAGAGCAGCCACCTCCGCGTCGGAGAGCTGGCCGTAGCCCGGCATCACGCCGTTATAGGTGGCGCTACCCACCTTTAGGGGCCCTTGGAGGCCGAAAAGGACCACGCGGATTAGGTAGACCCGCCCCTTTTCCTCCTTGGCCAGCTGGTCTAGGCCCTTGAGGCTGGGGAAAACGCCGGGAACCCCAAGCCCTGTGGGTTGGTGGCAAGCCTGGCAGTACTGGCCGTAGAGCTTGGCCCCCTCCTGGGCCAAGGCCAGACCCAAAAGGCCTAAAGCCGCAAGCGCGCCAACCAAGAGTTTCTTCCTCAGCATACCCTTCACCTCCCGATCACGTGCTTCCCCACCTTCTCCAGCCAGGCCGGGGGCACGTAGGCGCACCGGGGCTCGCTTGCCAAATAGTCCCCGGTCTCTGCCCAGGCCCGGGCCCGGCTTCCCCCGCAGACGTAGCGGTACTCGCACACCCCGCACTTCCCCTTGAGGAGATCCTTGTTCCGTAGCTCCCGGAAGAGGGGGCTATTTCGGTATATCTCCAGAAGAGGTTGTTCCCGGATGTTCCCCGCATAGAGGGGCAAAAACCCCGAAGGGGCTACATCTCCGGTGGCGGAGACGAAGACGAAGCCGTTTCCGTCCGTAACCCCTAGCCGGGAGTGCTCCATACCGTCTTGGAAGTATTCCCGATAGAGGCTCTCCCCCGCGGCCAGCGCCCGGTCCTCTACCCCTTCCTCCTGCCGCCTTTGCAGGACCACCCGGCGGAAGTGGTGGGCCTCCGTGGTCTTGACGTGGAAAGGATAGGTCTTGGAAATCTGGTAAAGCCAGTGGAGGACTTCCTCAAACTGTTTGGTGGAAAGCTGCCGAAGAAGCCCTCCCCGGCCCACTGGCACCAGGAAGAAAAGGCTCCAGAGGACCACCCCCTTCTCCGCTAAGAGATCGGGAAGGGCTTGGATCTCGGGCCAGTTATCCCGTGTGACGGTGGTGTTCACCTGGGTGGGAAGCCCCGCCTCCCGGGCCCAGGAGAGGGCCTCGAGGGTCCTTTGGAAGGTCCCCTCCGCCCCGCGGAAGGCATCGTGGCTTTCGGGGGTGGCCCCGTCCAAGGAAAGGGCCAAGCGAGTCACCCCCGCCGCCTTAAGGCGGAAGACCATCTCCCGGGTGAGAAGCGGCGTAGAAGCTGGGGTAAGGCCCACCTTGAGGCCTAAGGCCTTGGCCTTCTCCAGGATCTGAAAAAGGTCCTTCCGGGCCAAAGGATCCCCTCCCGTGAGAAGGAGGAGGGGCTTGGGGTGGTAGGTGGCGACCTCCTCTACAAGCCGAAGCCCCTCCTCCGTCGTCAGCTCCCCCGGAAGAGGGTGAGGCTCCGCCGAGGCCCGGCAATGCCGGCAGGCCAGGAGGCAGGCATGGGTCATCTCCCAGGCCACCAGGTAAGGGTAACGGGCAAAATCCGTGGTCTCTATCCCGCTGATCTCCATCCACCCCTCCCTCCATCCCCGGCTCATACACTGGGACCTCCAAATCCCTGTTTCCATGACCTGAGTCAAGGAGACAGGTCCCCGGGCGCTTCGGTTTCCCCGGGGACCCCTACCCGGTTTAGTGGTGATGCCCGGGTTGTGACCCGTTTGCTCACCGGTCCACAGGCGCGTACACCCGGATGATGCCCTTCATGTAAGGGTGGATGCTACAGATGTAGGTGTACTCCCCGGGCTGGGTGAAGGTGATGCGGTAGCGGTCTGCGTGGCCCAGCTTGGGGGTCACGAAGGGCTCGGGTCCCCGGACATCAATCACCACGGCGTCGTGGAGGCCGGTACGCTCCCCCTCCAACAGGTCAAACACGTCCTCGTTGACAAACTCCACGGTGGTACCAACGGGGATTTCCAGAACCTTAGGATAGAAGGAGTTGCCCACCATCTGCACCCTCACGGGAAGGGACTCTAACGCCCTTGACCCCACAGCCAGGGGTTGGCCCTGGGCCGGGTCGGGAGGCACGCGCACCGTGTGGTCGTGGTCGGGGATTCCCAGGCCGTAGGGATCCAGGACCCGCTTGGCGTCGGCAGGGATGGCGGCTAGGGCCTTAGGCCCTTCGGCCCGGACCTCCTCCACGCGGGGAGCCTCTTTCTTGGCCCGAAGGATGCCCAGAGCCCCCTTGATGGCGGTGTTGAAGACGTGGGTCACCAGGGTGTAGTCCCCTTCTACGGGAGGCACTCGCCACTCTATCACCCAGGAATCCGAAGGTCCCGCCAAGACGGTTTGGCTGCCCTTCATGACGTTGTCGGGGTTCCCCTGGTAGTAGATGTACTCCCAGATGCCGCCCACCACGTGGAAGGTGCTGGTGAGGTTCGGTCCGACGTTCAGGAAGTAGATGCGCACGTAGTCTCCGGGGCGCACGGGGATGGGCTCGTTCACGTAGCGGAGGTTGAAGCCGTTGAAGACCACGTAGGTAGCCCTGCCGTCAAAGAAGTCCCTCCCCGAGGCGTACCACTCGCTTTGCACGATGTAAAGCTTGAGGTCGGGCTGGCGCCCGAGCTCCGCCTCGAGGCGGTACTTTTTCTTGGGCTCCACTACAATCATCCCGTGCTGGCCCCCCATGGTGTGGGTCATGATCCCGTGGCCTCCAGGAGCGCAGTGGTACATGAAGACGCCAGGAAAATCCGCAGTGAAGCGGAAGATCCGCTCTTCACCAGGCTGGACGTTGCCCAGGAACTTGGAGGTCTGGGTGTTGGCCGCGTGGATGGAGAGGCCGTGGGCCACGCTATCGGCATTCTTCAGCACAATCTCCACCGTGTCCCCTTCCTCCACCAAAAGCATGGGCCCAGGGCTCATACCGTTGAAGGAAAAGCCCTTGACGTAGACCCCCTCGTCCACCGGGAAAACGCTTCCTTACGCCACGAGCTCAAAGCGCTTCACCGTAGCCAGGGCAGGCGCCCCTAGGAGCACCGCCGCCATCAGGAAGAACCTCGCACCCTTCATCGCCTTTCCCTCCTTCGGATCCTAACTCGGACCCTTTCGTCCTCGTTTTAGCACCACCCCCCAAGGACAGGTGTCCTTGTGACAAATGTCCCAAACCTGGCCCTCTAGGGACCTGCCGTTTTACCTCCAGCCTCTTTCCCGTTACCATCTGGCTATGACCCCACGAAGCCTTCTGAAGCGGGAGGAGTCTTACGCCCTTCACGCCCTTCTCCTCCTGGCCCAGGAGCCGGGGATCTCCGCCCAGGAGATGGCCACTAAGCTCAAAGCCCCCCCTGCCTTCATGGCCAAGGTTCTCGCCAAGCTGGCCAAGGCGGGCCTGGTGGAAAGCCGGGTGGGCCGGGCAGGCGGGGTACGGCCCAAGCTTCCCCCTGAGAAGGTCAACCTCCTCCAGATCATGGAGGCCCTATCGGGGCCCGTGACCCTGGATCTCTGCGCCACCCTGAAGTGCTGCCCCACGGAGGAGAGGCAGGGGTTCTGCCACCTCAAGCCCCACCTGGCGCGCTTAAACCGGGAGATTCGCCAGGCCCTCGCCTCCCTAACCCTGAAGGACCTCCTGCCCAAGGCCCCTGAGGAGGCTTGACCCAGGTCATGGCGGGGAATCCCCCGGACGGCAAGGCTTAGGGGTATGGAAGGCATCACCTTAAGGACCACGGTGAACGAGATCCTCGAGCGTTTCCCTGAGGCGGTTAGCCTTTTGAGCCAACTGGGCCTGGACACCTGCTGCGGCGGGGCAGAGCCTTTGGAGGAGGCGGCCAAGGCCGCCGGGCGGGACCCCCGGGAGGTCCTAGAGGCCCTCCGCGCCTTCCTCGCCAAGGAGGCCCGGTGAACCTCCTGGAGAGGACCCGCTATGGGGAAATCCGGGGGGTGGAGGTCCTTGCCGACCACCCCGAGGTCCGCCTCGTCCTCTTCAGCCTGCAGAAGGGGCAGGAGGTGCGGGGCCGGGGGGAACCCCGGGTCCACCTCCTCTGCCTCGAGGGCGAGGGCACCCTGTGGGCCGGGGAAAGAACGATCCCGGCAAGCCCCGGAACCCTCCTCGCCTGCGCGCCAGGCGAACCTCACGGGGCCAAGGCCGGGGAAGGGCGGTTTCTGGTCCTTGGCATCATCACCCCCAGGCCATGATCCTGGCAAGCCGGCTTGCCCTCACCACGGCCCTCTTCTGGTTTATAGCCGCCAACCTGGTGGGGCTTCTGCTCGGCCTGGGTGTCCTACCCTACAATTGGCGCCCTGCCCACGCCCACATGCAGCTTTTGGGTTTTGTGGCCCTCATGATCTACGGCGTGGCCTACCACGCCCTGCCCCGTTTCCGCGGCGTGGTCTTCCGCAGGCCCGGGCTCGCCCTTTTCCAGGTGGGCCTGGCCAACCTGGGCCTGCTGGGCATGGCCCTGGCCTGGGGGCTTGGCCTGGGAACGGGCATCTGGGGAGCCTTCGCCACCCTCTCCTTGGCCGCAGGCCTCCTCTTCGCCCTCTTGGCGCTGGAAATCTTGTGGGGCTAAAAAGCCCCGTCCCACGCTTCCTTAACCCTAGCGAGGTGAGTATGCGCACGACCCCAAGCGTGCCCTTAAAGCCGGTAGCCCTCCCCACGGAGCACGGGGGCTGGGGGTTCACCCTCGAGCCTCTCCTCCTCGCCCTCCTCCTCTCCCCTGGCCCCCATACCCTAGGCCTCTTTCTCCTAGGGCTCTTCGGTTTCCTGGCGCGGCACCCTTTGAAGCTCGCTTACCAGGACCTGAGGCGGGGAAAGCGCTACCCGAGGACCGAGCTGGCCCTGAGGGTGGGTGGGATATACCTCGGTTTTGCCCTCTTGGGCCTCCTCCTCACCGCCCTAACCGCTAAAGGGCCCTTTCTCTACCCCCTCGCCCTGGCCTTCCCCCTGGGGGCCTACATGGCCTACATGGATGCCCAAAACCGCTCCCGGGACCTTTTCCCCGAGATTGCGGCCGCCCTCTTCATGGCGGCCTTCGCCCCCGCCGGGGTCTTGGCGGGCGGGCTCCCCCTGGAGGTGGCCCTGGGAAGCTTCCTGGCCCTGGCCCTAAGGGATGTGGCCGCCCTCTACTACGCCAGAACCCAGGTCCTCAGGGCCCGGGGCCAAAGCCCCAAGGTCTATCCCGCCCTCCTCGCCCTCGGGGGTAGCGCCCTCTTGGCCTTCCTCCTCTTCCTAAAGGGCCTCCTTCCCCTCCTTACGCTCCTCGCCCTCCTCCTCCTCGCCTCCTTTGGAAGCTTCACCCTCTTCCGGCCCCCCGTCCCTGCCCGGGTGGTGGGCTGGACCCAGATGGGCTTCGGCTTCCTCATCGTTTTGGCCACTGCCTTGGGCTACACCCTCCAGGGCCTCCCCACGGCCCTTCTTGGCGTGCCCGCCCTTCACCGGGTGCTGGGCCTACCCCTTGTGTTCCTGGCCTTCCCAATGGGCTTCTACCTTCTCTTTCGGCGGGAGGTGCCCCGTCTTTCCCGGGTGCTTCTCGGCCTCTACGACCTGAATGCCCTCCTGGGCCTGGTCTACCTGGCCTTGGGGGGAAGGCTCTCCCCCCACCCCCTCCTGGCCCTCCTGGGGGTAGGCCTCCTCCACCTCCTCCTGAAGCGGCCCTATCCCTGGCCCGGTCTGGGGTTTCTCCTCTTGGGGATGCTTCTCCTCTGGCACTAGGCCAAACCTAGCCCCGGTCCCCGGGGGGCCACCCCCATGGCGCCGCGCTCCCTGCGGCCAGCGGGCTGCACCCTCGTCTGGCCGCACGGCACCGTCCGGGGAAGGGCTCGGCCATCGGGCAAGGCCCTCTGGGCCCGCCTTGACCTGGGTCATAGACGGGGAGGGAGGGTAGGTGAAGGCTGGAGGCCTGGGCGGCCCCCCCGCCTAAAGGAAAGGAGGCAAGATGATTTACCCCTTTGAAGGCAAAGGGCTAGTGAGGCCAGGGGGTCAGGTCCGGTGCCTGGACCTAAGCCGGGGGAGAAAGCAGACCCTGAAGGTGGAGCGGAGCGAAGACGCTCTCCTGGCAGTTCTCAAGGGGGTTATCGTCGTGCGGTTCTGGGGGCGCTCCCTCCGCCTCCAGCCGGGCCGGACCGTGAGGGTCCGGACTGGCCAGCTCCACCTGGAGGCCCCAGAAGGCGGGCGTATCCTCTGGATCACCTTGGGGCTTCCGCCAAGTGAGCTCGCCCGGGACCACAAGGAGCTTGAAGCGCTTCTGGAGGCCCTGCCCTCCCAAGGAGCAGCCGAGGCCCTGGTTCAGAGGCTCCAGGCCCACATCGCCCTGGAGGAGGCCCTCTACTACCCCACCCTGAGTCCGGGAAACCGTCGGGATCGGCTCCTGGAGCACCGGCTTCTCCTGGAACTTCTGGGAGAGCTCCAAAGCTCCCTCCGGGAAGGCCGGCCCGTGGATGGGGTGGTGGAGCGCCTCAAGATCGCCCTCCAGGCCCACAGCGAGGCGGAGCTAAAGGTTTAGTCGGGGAGGATCCGCACCCCGGGTTCCCGGAAAAGATAGGTGTAGGCCCAGTCCAGGAAGACCAGAAGGCGGTTGCGGAAGCCCACGAGCTCCCTCAGGTGCACGAAAGCCCAGAGGAGCCAGGCGGGAAGCCCGGCCACCCCGAGGCCCCAAAGCTCCGCCACCGCCCGATTGCGGCCGATAACCGCAAGCTGCCCCCGGTCGCGGTAGCGGAAGGGGAGGGGGTCCTGCTCCCTTAACGCCCGGAGGAGGTTTCGCGCCGCCCACCGCCCCTGTTGCAGGGCCACGGGTGCGAGCTGGGGGAAGCCCAGCCCGTTGAGGTCCCCCACCACGTACACCTCGGGATAACCGACAAGCCGCAGACAGGGGTCCGTGGGCACCCGGCCCCGAGCGTCCGCAGGAAGCCCAGGAAGGGGGTTCCCCCGCACCCCCACTGCCCAGAGGACGAGGTCCCCTTTAAGCCGCTCGCCCCCGGAAAGCCTTACCCATCCCTCCCCCACCTCGGCCACCTGGGCCCCCAGGCGCACCCTCACGCCAAGTTGGGCCAAGGCCCCCTCCGCATACCGGCCGAGAGCCGGCCGGAAAGCGGAAAGGAGCCGGGGCCCCGCCTCCAGCAGGGTGACGGTCCCCGCGGGCACCTCGGGGAAGTCCCGTGGCAGGGCGTAGCGCAAGAACTCCGACAGCGCCCCGGCGAGCTCCACGCCCGTGGGCCCGCCCCCCACCACGAGGAGGTCCAGGGGGCGCCCCCTGCGGGCCGCTTTTTCCAGGGCCTCGAGGAGGCGGTACCGGACCCTTAGGGCCTGGCCCAGGGTCTTGAGGAAGAGGGCATGCTCCCTCACCCCCGGCACCCCCAGGTCGCTAGGGAGGCTTCCTGTGGCCACAACAAGGAAGCGGTAGGGAAGCGCATCCCCGCCCTCCAGGAGGAGCCTTTTCCCCTCGAGGTCCACCCGCTCCACCCGGCCGAGGAGAAACCGGCCCCGGCGCAGCAAGGCCCGCAAGGGGTAGGCCACGGCCGGCCCCTCCAGGAAGCCGGTGGCCACCTGGTAAAGGAGGGGCTGGAACAGGTGGTGGTTCCGGGCGTCCAGCAAGAGGTAGGGAACCCGCGCCCTTTCCAGAACCCGGGCGGCGGCAAGCCCTGCGAAGCCCCCGCCCAGGATCACCACCTCTGGCCAAGCCCCGCCCATGCCTGCTCCCGCACTTTAATCCGGCCGTAGCCCCCGGGGGGTCAGAAGGCCTCCTCCAGGATCCTCCGCTTGACCTCGGTGATGAGCCGGTTCACGTCAATGCCCCGCGGGCAGGCCTCGGTGCAGTTGTGGGCGTTGCGGCACCGCCACACCCCGTTTCGCCCGCCGAGCCAACTGGAAAGCCGCTCCTCGGCCCCTCGGTCGCGGGAGTCAAAGAGGAAGCGGTGGGCCTGCACGATGGCCGCCGGGCCGATGTAGTGCCCGTTCACCCAGTAGACGGGACAGCTGGAGGTGCAGGCGGCGCAGAGAATGCACTGGGTCCCCTCCTCGTAACGCGCCCGCTCCTCAGGGCTCTGGAGCCTCTCCCGCTCGGGCGGGGGCTCGTCGTTGATGAGGTAGGGCCGCACCGCCCGGTAGGCGGCAAAGAAGGGCTCGAGGTCCACGATGAGATCCTTCCGGGCGGGGAGCGCCCGCAGCGGCTCCACGGTGAGGATCCGCCCCAGGTCCTTCACCAGGGTCTTGCAGGCGAGGCGGTTTCGGCCGTTGATGGTCATGGCGTCCGAGCCGCAGACCCCGTGCCCGCAGGAGTAGCGGAAGGCCAAAGTCCCGTCCACCTCGGCCTTGACCCTGAGAAGCAGGTCCAAGACCCGCTCCCGGCCCTCCGTCTCCAGGGAGAAGGCCTGCCAGTAGGGTCCTCTGCCCGGCGCTCGCCTGAGGATGCGGAGTTCCACCCTCATGGCTTCTCCACCAGGAAGCGGTAGTAGCGGAAAGGGAAAATCCCCCGCTGCTCCTGCTTCAGGATGCGGTAGCCGTACTTGCCCGCCCAGGCAGGGACCTCGTAGGGGGCGTAAACATTTTTGGAAAGGAGTTCCAAGACCGCCCCCGAGGGCAGGGCCTCCATGACCTCGGTGGCCCGGATGAACCCCAGGGCGCAGGGCGTGCCGCGGTTGTCCAGGCGATGGAGGGGTTTCACCTTGAGGTCCTCGAGGCGGCACACTCCCTTGACCGGGGAGCACTGCAGGGGAACCTCCTGCCTTACCTCCACCACCAGGCGGGGCGGCGCGGTCATTGCCCCCCCTCGAGGACGTGCACGTTGGGCAGGGTCTGGGCCCAGGTGCGGTTCTTCTCTATGTAAACCTTCCACTGCTCCGGGACGTCCTCCTCGGGGTAGATGGCGTTCACCGGGCAAGCGGGCACGCAGGCCCCGCAGTCAATGCACTCGTCGGGGTGGATGTAAAGCTGCTCCCCGGCGTCGTAGATGCACTCCACGGGGCAGACCTCCTGGCAAGACCGGTCCTTCACGCCGATACAGGGCTCACAGATCACGTGGGGCATAAGCACCTCCAAGCCCCAGCCTGCCCCCTCGCCTTCCCCTCGTCCATGACCCGGATCAAAGGTTTTTCCCTCAGGCCAACCTCCACCTGCACCGCTGAGGACCGCTCCCGGGAATAGGCTCCTTGCCCGGCATCACACTCTGGAGCTCAAAGGAGGAGGAAAATGGGGATAGGGGGGAGAATGGGGCATGGGTCGGGTTAAACCTTGGCTTTGGCTCCTGCCCCTGGGCCTGAGCCTCGCCCTTTGGCTTTCCGGCCCCAAGGGGACCCTCTGGGTAGAACCCGTCCAGGCGAGCCCCGAGGCCCTCCAGGCCGTTTACGCCCAGGCCCACCCCGGGGTGGTCCAGGTCCGGGACGGGGAGGGGGGAAGGGGAACGGCTTTCTTCTACGCCCCACGCCTCCTCCTCACGGCCTACCACGTGGTGGCGGAAGGGGGCCCCTTCCGCCTGCGCCTGGCCACGGGGGTGGAGGCCCAAGCCCAGGTCCTGGGGTTCCACGAGCCCTTTGACCTGGCGGTGCTCCGCACCGGGGCCCAGGCCCCAAGGGTCCTCCCCTTGGAGCTTTCCCGGACCCCTAGGGTGGGGGAAGCCCTCCTCCACATCGGCAACGGGCACAACCAGTTCATCGCCCCCCGGTATGGGCGCATCACCCGGCTTTTCGTGGACCCCTCGCCTTTTCTTCCCCAGGGCCTGGTGGGAACCAGCCTCCCCCTTTCCCCCGGGGATTCGGGAGGACCCGTGCTGGACCTCGAGGGAAAGGTGGTGGGGGTGGCGGTGGCCATCGGCCAAACGGAGGAGGGCTTCCGGAGTTTCTTCACCCCGTTCCTCGGCCGGGGCCAGGTCCTGGCGGAGATGGAAGGGGGTAAGCGAAGCTACTGGCCCTACCTGGGCCTGAGGGGTCCAAGGGGCTTAACCCCGGAGCTGGCCCGGGAGCTGGGCCTGCCCCCGGGTGGGGTGCTGGTGGGCGAGGTGGTCCCGGGCGGGGCCGCCCACCAGGCAGGGCTAAGGGGCCTGGAAACGGGAGGGGTGCCGGATGTGATCCTCGAGGTCAACGGGGTCAAGGTGAACAGCTTCGAGGACCTCCTGCGGGAGGTGCGCCGCCACCAGGTAGGGGACAGGATCCGCCTTAGTGTGCGCCGGGGCGGGGAGGTCCTCCAGGTGGAGGTGGAGCTCGCTCCCTTTCCCGGAAGGTGATCAGCCCATGAGGTCCCGGTAAGCGGGAATCCCCGGCGCACTCCCCGAAAGGAGCACCGCCCGAAGGATCGCCCGGGTTACGGCGTCGGCGGCGTAGGCCCCGAGGCGCAAGAGGATGTAGGGGTCCACCCCCTTCCCCTCCCCCAGGGCCAGGGCGAAGACCAGGTCCCCATCCAGGGGCGTATGGGCCGGGCGAATGGCCCGGGCAATCCCGTCCTGGGCCATGATGGCAAGCCTCCTGGCCTGGGCCTTGCTAAGGGGCGCATCCGTGGCCACCACCGCCAGGGTGGTGTTCTGGCCCAAAAGGAAAGGGTAGCGGTAGTCCTCAGGCCCCCCCTGGTAGCGGGAGCGGTCCGGCAGAAGGGCCCTTTCCTCCTCTGCAAGGAGAGCCTCCCCGTAAAGCCTCCCCGTCTGGGGGTCAAAGGGCCGGCCCAGGCTGTTGACCGCCACCAAGGCCATGACCCGGTGGCCTTCCTCCAGAAGGTACCCCGCCAGGCCCACCCCGCCCTTGACTCCCCCCGCCACCGCCCCCGTGCCCGCCCCCACGCTACCCTCCTCCACCCTTTCCCCTGCGGCCAAGGCTGCCTGGTACCCTGCCTCCACCCCGGGCGGGCGGTGGATCCTCCCCCGGCCCAGGTCGTAGAGGACCGCTGCGGGCACGATGGGCACCACACCCCCTGGGGTGGGGAAGCCCTTTCCCCTTTCCGCCAAGTAGCGCATGACCCCATCCGCCGCCCTTAGGCCGAAGGCGCTTCCCCCGGTAAGCAGGATGGCCTGCACCTTCTCCACGGTGTTCTCCGGGGACAGGAGGTCGGTTTCCCGCGTACCGGGAGCCGCCCCCCGCACGTCCACCGCCCCCACCGCTCCCTCTTCCACCAGGACCACGGTGGAGCCGGTGAGGGCCTCGAGGTCGGTGAAATGCCCTACCCTTAATCCCGGCAAAAGGGCCGCCTTGCCCCACAAGGCTTCCGCCATAAGGCCAGTATCAGGTAGGCTAGGGAGCAGGACAAGGAGGAAGTATGTGGGAGTACCTGATCCACGGCGAGCCTTCTCCTAACGTCCAAACCTTTCTGGAAGGGCTGGGGAAAGCCCTGGAAGCCCAGGGGTTTCGCTACAACCCTCAGGCCGAGGCTCCAAACCTGGTGCTGAACGCCATCTCCCTGGAAAACCCACGCCCCTATCGCCGGCGGGCCCAGGCTACCTTCGTGGCCTCGGTACTGGAGCTTCCCGCCTTTCCCGAAAACCCCCTCCAGGCTCTCTACCCCTACTTGGTCCGGGCTCTTTCCAACGTGCTCCTGGCCTATGTGCCCCACCAGGGGGTCAAGTTCCTCACCCTGGAGCTTGGGCACTACGACGAACCCAACGGGGAAGGGTTTTACGAGAGGGTGGCCGGGCGCCTGAAGCCCATCGCCTGCAGCCGCCTGGTCATCAACAACATCTTCCACACGGACCTCGAGCCCGAACTCTGGCAAGGGGACGAGCTTACGGAAAGCATGTACCGGGCGGGGAAGAAACTCAAGGAGTGGGACCTCCTTCCTGCTCCCTTCCCCATCGAGGAGATCCTGCCCCCCGAGGACCTGCGGCATGTCAAACGGCTTTACGGTATCGGGGGTCTTTCCTATGGAAACCTCTCCGTGCGCAAGGACGAGCGCCGCTTCTGGATGTCCGCAAGCGGGGTGGACAAGGCCAACCTGAAGGAGATCGGCCGGGACATCCTCATGGTGAAGGACTACGACCCCGAGCAAAACGCCATCCTCCTCTCCGTGCCCCCCCACGTGGAACCCAGGCGGGTCAGCGTGGATGCCATCGAGCACTGGATGATCTACCGGGCACACCCCGGGGTCGGGGCCATCCTGCACGTGCACGCCTGGATGGAAGGGGTTCCCGCCACCCCCTTCAACTACCCTTGCGGCACCTACGAGCTGGCCCAGGCGGTGGCGGAAAAGGTGCGCCAAGCCCCTGACCCCACCCGGGCGGTGGTGGGCTTGAAAAACCACGGCCTCACCATCACCGGGCGCAGCCTGGACGAGATCATGGAGCGGATAGAGGGTAAGCTCATCCGCACCGTGCCCATGTCATGAAGGCCCTCCTCTACACCCCTTCCCTTCCCCGCTTCTTCGCCGCCAGGGTCCTGGGCAAGCGATTTCCCAAGGGCCTTCTACCCCTAAGCCTCACCCAACTTCCCCTTCCCGAACGGCAAGGCTTCGTACGGGTGAGGGTCAGGCTAAGCGGGGTTTGCGGCTCGGACCTGGCCCTTCTCTACGGGAAAAGCCCCCCATCCATCAGCCCCTTTTTCTCCTTTCCCGCCGTCCTTGGCCACGAGATCCTGGGGGAGGTGGAGGGAAGCCTGGTGGCGGTAAACCCTCTCCTCACCTGCGCCGACCGCGGCCTTCCCCCCTGCCCAAAGTGCCAGGAGGGCGAGGAAGGCCTATGCCAGAACGTGGCGGAAGGATCCCTGGCCCCAGGGATGCTGGGCTACAACCGGGACCTGCCCGGGGGCTGGGGAGAGTGGATCCTGGCCCGGCCCGAGCGGCTTTACCCCATCCCAGCCCACGTCCCCGAGGAACGGGCCGTGCTCGCCGAACCCCTGGCGGTGGTGGTGCGGGGCCTTAAGAAGCTGAACCCCTGGCCCAAGGAGGTTCTGATCCTGGGCATGGGTACCCTGGGCCTTCTGGCCCTCAAGGCCCTTAGGGCCCTGGGGTTTTCCGGAAAGGTCTACGCGGTGGCCAAGTACCCCCACCAGGCGGAGCGGGCTTTGGCCTTCGGGGCGGAGGGGGTCTTTGGAAGCGCCAAAGAGGCCCTGCTGGAGCGGGCCAAGCGCTACCGCTACCTCCTCTTTGAAGGGTACCGGGGTGGGTACGAGGCGGTCCTCGAGGCCTCGGGAAGCGGGTCAGGTTTCCGCCAGGCCCTTACCCTGGCCCAGGAAGGAGGCCGGGTGCTCCTCCTGGGGGCCCCTGGGCTGGACTGGGCCGACCTCTCCCCCTTCTGGTTCAAGGAGGTGGGCCTGGTGGGAAGCTACACCTATAGCCCCGAGGAGTTTGCCCAGGCGGTGGGACTCCTTCCCGAGCTGGTGGGCCTCGAGGCCCTCATCGGGGGCATCTTCCCTCTTACCGACTGGCAAAAAGCCCTCTCCGCCAAGGGCAAGGCCCTATTCCGGCCAAATGTGTCCTGAAGGGGAGTATCCCCTGGTCTGGGGGGCTATACTCCTGGGAAACCCTTAGGGGGTGGGCATGGCCTGGGAAGAGGAACCCTTCTTGGCGGCAGGGGAAAGGCTTCGGGCCCTCCTGAAGGAGGTCAAGCGGGTCATCGTGGGCCAGGACCACCTCCTGGAGAGGATGCTGGTGGCCCTTCTCGCCCGGGGCCATCTCCTGATCGAGGGGGTGCCGGGGTTGGCCAAGACCCTGGCGGTGAAGACCCTGGCCCAGGCGGTCGGGGGAAACTTCAAAAGAATCCAGTTCACTCCCGATCTGGTGCCCGCCGACCTCCTGGGAACCCGCATCTACAACCCCAAGGAAGGGGAGTTCAAGACCGAGCTCGGTCCCATCTTCGCCCACCTCCTTCTGGCGGACGAGATCAACCGGGCCCCGGCCAAGGTGCAGTCGGCCCTCCTCGAGGCCATGCAGG
>Ga0101945_1001724_pt1 | contig 19178 bp, 22 predicted proteins | sample DewCreD2012metaG_2_FD_75246 | JGI IMG/M metagenome (GOLD analysis project Ga0101945, IMG submission 75246) | Hot spring sediment bacterial and archeal communities from British Columbia, Canada, to study Microbial Dark Matter (Phase II) - Dewar... ... | reverse complement strand
GGAGCAGGTGCGCGCCCTGGGCCCGCTGCGGCTGCAGGTGCCGGAAGAGGTGCCGGCGGCGCGGGAGCGAGAGGAGGTGGCGGCCTGATGGCGGATGCGCCGCAAGCGGGCAAGCCCAAGGTGGCCTTCTACTGGTGTGCCTCCTGCGGGGGCTGCGAGGAGGCGGTGGTGGACCTGGCCGAGGCCATCCTGGAGGTGGTCGGCGCAGTGGACATCGCCTTCTGGCCCGTGGCCCTGGACTTCAAGCGCCGGGACGTGGAGGCCATGGAGGACGGATCCATTGCGGCATCGTTCATCAACGGGGCGGTGCGCACCACGGAGCAGGCGGAGATGGCGCAGCTGCTGCGGCAAAAGTCGAAGCTGGTGATCGCCTTCGGCGCCTGCGCCCATCTGGGCGGGATACCCGGGCTGGCCAACCTCTGGGACCGGGAGAGTATCTTTCGCCGGGTGTACCTGGAGTCGCCCAGCACAGACAACCCGGACGGCGTCCTGCCGCAGGTGCGCTCTGAAGACGACAGCCGCCCCCTCACCCTCCCCGGCTTCTTCGACACCGTGCGCACCCTGGATCAGGTGGTCCCGGTGGACTACTATCTCCCCGGCTGTCCGCCCACACCCAACGTCATCCTGCAGGCGGTGCAGGCCCTGCTGCGCGGCGAGCTGCCGCCGCGGGGAGCGGTCCTCGCCCCGGACCACGCGCTGTGCGAGGAGTGCCCGCGCAAGGATTCCAAACCGGAGCGCCTGGCCCTGGGGGAGTTCAAGCGGCCGCATCAGGTGCTGATCGACGAGGGGACTTGCTTGCTGGCGCAGGGACTGCTCTGCCTGGGCCCCGCCACCCGGGCCGGCTGCGGGGCGCTGTGCGTCAAGGGCAACATGCCCTGCTCGGGGTGTTTCGGGCCCACCAGCCGGGTGCGCGACTACGGCGGCAAGGCCCTCTCGGCGCTGGCCTCCATCGTGGCCAGCAACGACCGCGACGAGATCGTCCGCATCTTCCAGCAGATCCCAGATCCCACCGGGACGCTCTACCGGTACAGTCTGCCCGCCTCGCTGCTGCGACGGCGGCGGGAGATCAGGGCGGCCTAGGAGTGTGCCCCGGGTGGGTAAGGCAGGTGGATGGGATGACACAGGAAGGGCAGCAGGCGGTGCAGAGGGCGTGGCGGGAGGGAGCGATCCGGGCCGGCGCTGAGTACGTGCGGCGGCGTATCACCATCGACCCCATCACGCGCCTGGAAGGGCACGGGAAGATCGACATTTTCCTGGACGAGCAGGGGCAGGTGGAACGGGCCTACTTCCAGGTCCCCGAGCTGCGGGGCTTTGAGAAGTTCGCCGAGGGGCGGCCGGCGGAGGAGATGCCGCAGATCACCTCCCGCATCTGCGGGGTCTGCCCCACGGCGCACCACATGGCCTCCACCAAGACCCTGGACGCCCTCTACCAGGTGACCCCGCCGCCGGCGGCGCGGAAGATCCGCGAGCTGGTCTACAGCACCTTCATGACGGAGGACCACGCCCTGCACTTCTACTTCCTGGGCGGTCCCGACTTCGTCGTGGGACCCACGGCGCCCGCCGCCGAGCGCAACGTCCTAGGGGTGATCGCCCGCGTGGGGCTGGAGGCGGGGCAGAAGGTGATCGCCATGCGGCGACGGCTGCGGGAGCTGATCGCCCTGGTCGGGGGGAAGGCGGTCCATCCGGTGCTTGGCCTGCCGGGCGGCGTGGCCAAGCGCCTGTCCCCCGAGGACCAGGCCCGCTTCCAGGAGGTGGCGCGCGACGCGGTGGAATTCGCCCGCTTCACCCTGGGTCTCTTCCAGGACGTGATCCTGAAGAACCCGGAGTACGTCGACCTCATCCGCGGCGACGCCTTCACCCACCGCACCTACTACATGGGGCTGGTGGACGAGCGCAACCGCGTCAACTTCTACGACGGTCGGGTGCGCGTGGTGTCCCCCGAGGGGAAGGAGCTGACCACGTTCGCCGCGGCCGACTACCTGGACCACGTGGCCGAGCACGTGGAGCCGTGGAGCTACGTCAAGTTCTGCTACCTGAAACCTGTGGGGTGGAAGGGGTTTGTCGACGGGCCCGAGAGCGGCATCTATTGCGTAGCCCCCTTGGCGCGACTCAACGTGGCCGACGGGATGGCCACGCCCCTGGCCCAGGAGGCCTACGAGCAGTTCTATGCCACCCTGGGCGGCAAGCCGGTGCACCACACCCTGGCGAACCACTGGGCGCGGGTCATCGAGCTGCTCTACGCTGCGGAGCGGATGCAGGAGCTGGCCAACGACCCGGAGATCGTCGACCCCGAGGTGCGTACCCTGCCCACGGCCACACCGCGCGCGGGGGTGGGCGTGGTGGAGGCGCCGCGGGGGACGCTCTTCCACCACTACGAGACCGACGAGCGCGGGGTCATCCAGCGAGCCAACCTTATCGTGGCCACGCAGAATAACGCCGCGCGCATAGCCATGAGCGTGGAGAAGGCGGCGAAAGGGGTGCTCTCAGGACGGGAGCTCAGCGAAGGGCTGCTGAATATGGTGGAGATGGCCTTCCGCGCCTACGACCCATGCCACGCCTGCGCTACACACTCTCTCCCGGGAAGCATGCCGCTGCTGCTGCGGCTGCGCGACCGGCAGGGCAACGTCCTGGCGCTGCTGCGGCGAGACCACGACGGCAGCCTGCACCGGGAGTGAGGGGGGAGGTCGTCGGGCCGGGGCATGTCTGCCTCTCCACGGGAACAGCGGACCTCCGCGGCAGCACGGGTGCTGTGCCTGGGCAATCCGTTGCTCGCCGACGACGCCCTGGGGGTGAAAGTGGCCGGTGCGCTGGTGGGGCGCATGCCTCCCGGGACGGAGGTGGTGCAGAACGACCTGACGGGGTTCGGGCTGCTGGAAGACCTCCTGGAGGTCCCGCACCTAGTCGTCGTGGACACGGTGCGCACCGGGGCGGCCCCACCCGGCACGATCCACCTCATCCGGGAGGAAGACCTGCGGTCTGCGCCCGGTCCGTCCCCCCACTACGTGGGGCTCCTGGAGATGCTCCATCTGGCCCGCAGGCTGGGGTTGCCCGCCCCGCAGGAGGTGGCGATCCTGGCCGTGGAAGCTTCTGACTGTACCACCATCGGCGGGGAGATGCACCCGGCCCTGCGGGAGGCGGTACCCCTGGTCGTGGAGCTGGTGGTGGGCATTCTGCGGGAGTGGAACCGCCCGGCGGAAGTCTAGGTGCACGAACTGGCCCTGACCGAGGATATCCTGGCCGCAGCCCTGGACGCCGCGCAGCGTGCAGGCGCCCGGGCGATCCGGCGGCTGCATCTTGTGCTCTCCAGCGCCTCGCACATCGAGCCGGAGACGGTGCGCCTGCACTTCGCCCTGATCAGCCAGGGGACGCCAGCCGAAGGTGCCGAGCTGGTCTTCACCGCGCGGCCCGTGGAACAGACCTGCCGTTACTGTGGCCGCACGTTTGTGGTGACGGCCGAACTCACCTGCCCCGCTTGCGGCGCGCCAGCCCTGCCGGGGACCCCCGGTGACGAAATGACTCTGGAGGACATCGAAGTGGACGTTCCCGCAGCTCCCGGTTGACCCGCCCTTGTTACCGCCTGCCGCTCCCCGATCGCTACCCAGGCGCGCCTCGCCTAACCGACAAAGCCCTCCACCGTGATCAATCGCTTGGCCACAGGATCCACGGCGAGAAAGAGGCTCTCCAGGGCCACGGCGCCGAGCAGCGGGGGGCCAGCCGGGCTGATGAAGCAGGGGGTGGTCACTTCCTGTCCGTTCAGGGTCAACTGCACCTCCGCCACCGGCCAGACCTCGCGCCGCCCCCCGGCGACGACCACAGGGTGGTGGCGGCGGGGCACGAGACTCAGGCGTCCCGCCAGGTCCGCGGGCACGACCAGGAGGGTAGCGCCGGTATCGACGAGCAATTCCACCTCTTCGCTCTGCCCGGTGGGTCCGGTGAGGCGTGCCGGCACGCGAAACAGGCCCATCGATGGGTATAGTACCATCGGCGGTGATAGGCCGTCTGCCTGACCCGCGGATCGAGCAAGAGCCTGATAGGCCCTACCGGTGAGGACCGATACAGTCATAGAGGGAGCCTGACGATGCAGCCCGCAGAGCAGCGCGTTATCGACCGGCAGGGCCTGGACAAGCTCCTGACCGGGCTGCGGCAGGCGGGCTACACGCTGATCGGCCCTGTGCGGCGCGGGGCTGCAATCGTCTACGAGGAGATCTCTTCCCTGGCCGACCTGCCAGCGGGGTGGGAGGAGGAGCAGGGCCCCGGGACCTACCGCCTGAAGCGCCGTGATGACGCGGCCCTCTTCGCCTACACCTCCAGCCCGGGGTCCTGGAAGCGCTATCTCTTCCCTCCCGAGCTGCGCCTGTGGCGGGCACAGAGGACCGACGGCGGCTGGCAGCGCATGGACCAGGAGGAGGAGAGCAGACCGTACGCCTTCATCGGGGTGCGGGCTTGCGACCTCAACGCCATCCAGGTCCAGGACCGGGTCTTCCTGCAGGGCGCCGTTCCCGACCCCGCCTACGCCCTGCGACGCCGCGGGGCCTTCATCGTCGCGGTCAACTGCGGAAGGGCCGGAGGGACGTGCTTCTGCGCTTCCATGGGTACGGGACCACGGGCCAGCGGCGGGTACGACCTGGCACTCACGGAGATGGTCTGGGAGGGGCGCCACGACTTCCTGGTGGAGGTGGGCACGGAGCGGGGGGCGGAGGTCCTGCGCGGTGTGCCCTCCCGCCCGGCCCAGGCCGCCGACAGGGAGGCCGCCGCGGCCATCGTCGCCCGCACCGCGGCGCAGATGGGCCGTCACCTGGACACCAGGGAGATCAGGGAGGTGCTCTACCGGAACGCGGAACACCCCCGCTGGCAGGAGACCGCCGCCCGCTGCCTCACCTGCGGCAACTGCACCCTGGCCTGCCCCACCTGTTTCTGCCACGCGGTGGTGGAGGTCACCGACCTGGCGGGAGAGCATGCGGAACGCTGGCGCCGCTGGGACTCCTGCTTCTCCCTGACCTTCTCCTACATCCACGGCGGCAGCGTACGCACCTCCGCGGCCTCCCGCTACCGGCAGTGGCTCGTGCACAAGCTGGCGGCGTGGATTGACCAGTTCGGGACTTCGGGGTGCGTGGGCTGCGGGAGGTGCATCACCTGGTGTCCCGTGGGGATCGACATCACGGAAGAGGTCCGAGTCCTGCGCGGTGAGGGGCAGGCCGGAACGGGCGGAGGGAAGGAGCAGACCGATGGAGACCCTTGAGCCGCTGCTGGCCGCACATCCGTTCTTCAAGGATCTGCGCCGCGAGCACCTTCAGGTGCTGGCGGGTTGCGCCGCCAACGTACGCTTCGAGGCGGGGCAGTACATCTTCAAGGAGGGGGAGGAGGCGAAGACCTTCTACCTCCTCCGCCACGGCCGCGTGGCCCTGGAGATGGCGGTGCCGGGGCGGGGAGTTCTGACCATCCAGACCATCAGCGAGGGGGACGTATTGGGCTGGGCGTGGCTCTTTCCTCCCTACCGCTGGCACTTCGATGCGCGGGCCGTGGAGCTGGTGCGGGCCATCGCCATGGACGGCCAGTGCCTGAGGGAGAAATGCGAGCAGGACCACAGCCTGGGCTACGAGCTGGTGAAGCGCTTTGCCCAGATCATCCAGGAGCGGCTGCAGGCCACGAGGCTGCAGCTGCTGGACGTCTACGGCCATGTCTCGCACCGCTGAGGCGCCGCCTGCGCCCATGTGGCCCATGCCCTGCCGCGTGCGCGCACGGCGACGCGAGACCCGGGATACCGTCACCTTGGAGCTGGAGGGGGCGGGGTCGGAGCTTGGGGAATTTGCACCGGGGCAGTTCAACATGCTGTACGTCTTTGGCGTGGGCGAGGTCCCCATCTCCATCAGCGGCGACCCGGCGCGTCCGGGCCGGCTGGTGCATACGGTGCGCATGGTGGGGGCGGTGACGGGGGCCCTGGGCCGCCTCCCCCGCGGTGGAGTGGTGGGCGTGCGCGGTCCCTTCGGCACATCCTGGCCGGTGGAGGAGGCCGCCGGCAGCGACGTGGTCGTCGTGGCCGGGGGCATCGGCCTGGCGCCGCTGCGCCCCGCGCTGTATTCTCTCCTGGCGCGACGGGAGCGCTTCGGGCGCATCGCCCTGCTCTACGGAGCGCGCACGCCGGGTGACCTGCTGTACGTGAGGGACCTGCAGAGGTGGCGCAGCCGGATGGACCTGGAGGTGGACGTGACGGTGGACGCCGCCACCGACGGCTGGCGGGGTGACGTGGGAGTGGTGACCACGCTGATCCCGCGGGCGCGCTTCGACCCCACCAGCACCGTGGCCCTGGTCTGCGGCCCGGAGGTGATGATGCGCTTCACCGTGCGCGAGCTGCAGGCTCGCGGCGTCCCGGATGGGCGGATCTACCTCTCCATGGAACGCAACATGCACTGCGGCATCGGGCAGTGCGGCCACTGCCAGTACGGGCCGTTCTTCGTCTGCCGGGACGGCCCGGTCTTTCCCTACCAGCGCATCGCCCCGTTCTTCCGCCTGAGGGAGCTGTGATGGTCCGCGCGATCCGCCGCCGCCCAAAGCTGGCCGTCTGGAAGTTCGCCTCCTGCGACGGCTGCCAGCTCAGCCTTCTGAACTGCGAGGAGGAGCTGCTGGCCATCGCCGGCCAGGTGGAGATCGCCTACTTCCTGGAAGCCTCGCGCGCCACAGTGCGCGGCCCCTACGACATCTCCCTGGTGGAGGGGTCGATCTCCACGCCGCACGACGCCGAGCGCATCAAGGAGGTGCGGCGGATCTCCCGGGTCCTGGTGACCATCGGCGCCTGCGCCACCGCCGGGGGCATCCAGGCGCTGCGCAACTTTGCCGACGTGAAGGAGTGGCGGGGGCTGGTCTACGCCCGTCCCGAGTACGTGCAGACGCTGGAGACTTCCACACCCATGGCCGCCCACGTGCCCGTGGACTTCGAGCTGCGCGGCTGCCCCATCAACAAGACTCAGCTGGTCGAGGTGCTGAGCGCCTTCCTCCACGGCCGGCGCCCGGCCATCCCCTCCCACAGCGTCTGCATGGAGTGCAAGCGGCGCGGCACGCCGTGCATCATGGTGGCGCAGGGGACGCCCTGTCTGGGTCCCATCACCCAGGCTGGCTGCGGCGCCATCTGCCCCGCCTACGGCCGCGGCTGCTACGGCTGTTACGGCCCCATGGAGACGCCCAACACCACCTCCCTGATGACCTGGTGGAAGGGCCTGGGGGTGGATGACGGCGACCTGGTACGGGTCCTGCGCACTTTCAACGCGGGAGCGGAAGCCTTCCGCGCGGAGAGCGAGCGTCGTGAAACGCACTAAGACCATCAAGGTGGACTACCTGGCGCGCGTAGAGGGCGAGGGCGCCATGGACGTCCGCATCCGCGGCGGCCGGGTGACCGAGGTACGCCTGCGCATCTTCGAGCCACCACGCTTCTTCGAGGCCTTCCTGCGGGGGCGCCGCTTCAGCGAGGCTCCGGACATCACGGCACGGATCTGCGGCATCTGCCCGGTGGCCTACCAGATGAGCGCGGTGACGGCCATGGAGGACGTCTGCGGCGTCCAGGTGGAGGACCCGGTACGCCTGCTGCGCCGCCTCCTCTACTGCGGCGAGTGGATCGAAAGCCACGCCCTGCACATCTACCTCCTGCACGCCCCGGACTTCCTGGGCTACGAGAGCGCCATCCACCTGGCCCGCGACCACCCGGAGGTTGTGCAGCGGGGGCTGCGGCTGAAGAAGGCCGGCAACGACCTGATGACCCTGCTTGGGGGACGGGAGGTCCACCCCATCAACGTGCGCGTGGGCGGGTTCTACCGCGTGCCGGCCAAAGGCGACCTGGCCCAGGTCGCCGAGCAGTTGAAGTGGGCGCGCGATGCGGCGCTGGAGACGGTGCGCTGGGCGGGGACGCTGCCGTTCCCCGACTACGAACACGACTACGAGTTCGTCGCCCTGCGCCATCCCCAGGAGTACCCCATCATCGAAGGGCGGCTGGTCTCCACCCGGGGGCTGGACATCGCCGTGCGCGAGTACGACCACCACTTCGTGGAGGAGCACATCCCCTACTCCAACGCTCTCCACTCCCGGCTGCGGGCGAGGGGGGCCTACCTGGTGGGGCCGCTGGCCCGCTACAACCTGAACTTCGACCGCCTCCCGGCCTCAGTACAGGAGGCGGCGCGGGAGGCGGGGCTGGGTCCGGTCTGCCGCAACCCCTTCCAGAGCATCGTGGTGCGCAGCGTGGAGGTCCTCTACGCCTGCGAGGAAGCGCTGCGGCTGATCGACCTGTATGAGCCCCCGCAACAGCCGTTCGTCGATGTTCCCCCACGGGCGGGGACGGGATACGGCTGCACCGAGGCGCCGCGGGGCATCCTCTACCACCGCTACACCATCGACGCAGCGGGGGTCATCACCGAGGCGAAGATCGTCCCTCCCACGGCGCAGAACCAGAAGGCGATGGAGGAGGACTTGCGGGCGTTCGTCGCTCCGCGAGTCGACCTGGACCACGCCACGCTCACCTGGCAGTGCGAGCAGGCCATCCGCAACTACGACCCCTGCATCTCCTGCGCCACCCACTTCCTCACGTTGCGGGTGGACCGGGGGTAGGCCGTGCGGTCGGCCCTGGTGATCGGAGTGGGCAATCCCTACCGGCGTGATGACGCTGCGGGCCGGGAGGTGGTGCGCCGCCTGCGGCGGCGGGCGCCGGGTGGTGTCCGCCTGGCGGAGCTCGGCGGCGAGGGGGCCGCGCTGCTGGAGGCCTGGGAGGGAGCCGACCTGGTGATCCTGGTGGACGCCGTCGCCTCGGGGGCGGCGGGGGGCACGGTGTACCGCTTCGACGCGGCGGACGGCCCGCTGCCAGCGGTGCTGCTGCGGGACTCCACGCACGCCGTGGGGGTGGCGGACGCGGTGGAGCTGGCCCGGGCCCTTGGGCGGTTGCCCCGCCGCCTGCTGGTCTACGGGATCGAGGGGGAGCACTTTTCCGCCGGCGTGGGTCTCTCCCCGCGGGTGAGGAGGGCAGTGCGCGGGGTGGTAGCATCGATCCTGGCGGACCTGCGGGCTGAAGGTGAGCGGGATGGCTGACCTCCGCGTGCAGCACGTTCCCCGGCGAGCGGGGAAGGGGCCCCGCGCGCGGGAGTCCAGTGCACGGCTGCGCGTGACCATCCGCGGCGCCGTGCAGGGCGTGGGCTACAGGCCTTTCGTCTACCGCCTGGCCATGGAGATGGGCCTGGCGGGATGGGTGAGCAACACCACGCAAGGTGTCTTCATCGAGGTGGAGGGCCCGCCCCCGGCCCTGCGCGCCTTCCTGCGGCGGGTACAGCGGGAGCGGCCGCCGCGAGCGGCGGTGCACAGCCTGGACGCCGTCTACCTGGACGCGGTGGGATTCGTCGGGTTCCAGATCAAGGAGAGCACGGCGGAGGGGGCCAGGACGGTTGCCCTCCTCCCCGACATCGCCACCTGCCCGGACTGCCTGCGGGAGCTCTTCGACCCGGCAGACCGCCGCTACCGCTATCCGTTCATCAACTGCACCAACTGCGGGCCGCGCTTCAGCATCATCGAGGCGTTGCCCTACGACCGGCCCAACACCACCATGCGCAGCTTCGCCATGTGTCCGGCCTGCCGGGCGGAGTACGAGGACCCGCTGGACCGCCGCTTCCACGCCCAGCCTATCGCCTGCCCCGCCTGCGGTCCACACCTGGCGCTGTGGGATGACCGGGGGCGCGTCCTGGCCGCCCGGGAGGGGGCGCTGCAGGAAGCGGCCGAGGCGCTGCGCCGAGGTGCCATCGTGGCCCTCAAGGGGCTGGGCGGCTTCCAGCTCCTGGTCGATGCGCGCAGCGAGGAGGCGGTGCAGCGTCTTCGCCGACGCAAGCGGCGCGAGGAGAAGCCCTTCGCCCTCCTCTACCCCTCGCTGCAGGCGGTCAGGAGGGACTGCCTGGTCTCGGGAGAAGAGTCGGCGCTCCTCACCTCACCTGAGGCGCCCATCGTCCTGCTGCGCCGCCGAGCCGCCGCATCCGTCGCCGCCGCGGTGGCTCCGGGCAACCCTTCCCTGGGCGTGATGCTGCCCTACACCCCCCTGCACCACCTTCTGATGGCTGAGCTCGGGTTCCCCGTGGTGGCCACCAGCGGGAACCTGGCCGAGGAGCCCATCGTCACCGACGAGCACGAGGCGCTGCGCCGCCTGGACGGGATCGCCGACCTCTTCCTGGTGCACGACCGGCCCATCGCCCGGCACGTAGATGACTCAGTGGCCCGCGTGGTCCTGGGGCGCCCTTTGCTCCTGCGGCGGGCTCGCGGCTACGCACCCCTCCCCGTGACCCTGCGCGGCGCAACATCAGGAGAGGGCCCGCTCTTGGCCGTGGGGGGCCACCTGAAGAACACCGTGGCCCTGGCCGTGGGGGAGCAAGTCTTCATCAGCCAGCATATCGGTACGCTGGAGACCGCCTCCGCTTACCAGGCCTTCGTCCGGGTCATCGATGACTTCGCCCGCCTCTACGGGTCCACGCCCCGCGCCGTGGCCTGCGACGCGCACCCGGACTACCTGTCGACCCAGTACGCGGAGCGCTCGGGCCTGCCGCTGGTGCGGGTGCAGCACCACCACGCACACGTCCTGGCCTGCATGGCCGAGCACGAGCTGACCGGCCCCGTCCTGGGCGTCTCCTGGGATGGCAGCGGGGACGGGATGGACGGCACGGTTTGGGGAGGTGAGTTCCTCCGAGTGACGGCGGGGGGTTTCCACCGCGTAGCCTCCTTCCGCCGCTTCCCACTGCCGGGAGGCGAGCAGGCGGTGCGGGAGCCCCGGCGGACGGCGGTCGGTCTGCTGCGCGCTGTCTTCGGCGACGCCACCTTCGAGATGGTGCACCTTGCGCCGGTCGCCTCGTTCTCCGAAGCCGAACGGCGGGTGTTGCGGCAGATGCTGGCCCGCGGGATCAACTCGCCGCTGTGCTCCAGCGTTGGGCGCCTCTTCGATGCGGTGGCGGCGATCCTGGGGATCCGGCAGCGCTGCAGTTTCGAGGGGCAGGCGGCCATGGAGCTGGAGTTCCTGCTGGACGGCGTGGCCACCGACGAGGCCTACCCCCTGCCGGTCACCGAGTCCACAGGTGCCGGTGGTCGGCTCCTGCTGCTCCTCGATTGGGAGCCGATGGTGCGGTCCGCCCTCGACGACCAGCGCGGTGGCGCGCCCCCGGGCCTCATCTCCGCCCGCTTCCACAACGCGCTGGCAGAGGCTATCCTGGCCGTAGCCCGCCGCATCGGGGAGGAACGTGTCGTCCTCACCGGGGGCTGCTTTCAGAATGCCTACCTGACGGAACGCGCGGTGCGGCGACTGCGCCGTGAGGGATTCCGCCCGTACTGGCACCAGCGGATTCCGCCCAACGACGGCGGCCTCTGTCTGGGGCAGGTGGTGGCGGCGCGGCTGCGGGGGGAGGAGTGCGACTAGATGTGCCTGGCTGTTCCGGGAAAGATCGTCAGCGTCAGCCCCGGCGAGGGTCTGGAGCGCAGCGGCCGGGTGAGTTTCGGCGGGGTGATCAAGGAGGTCAACCTGGCCTTCGTCCCCGAGGCGCAAGTAGGCGACTACGTCATGGTGCACGTGGGCTTCGCCCTCAGCCGGGTGGACGAGCGGGAGGCCGAGCAGATCTTCGCCTACCTGGCCGAGCTAGAAGTGGGGGAGCCGGCCGGGGAGCCAGTGGTCTCCCGGGGGTCGCAGCGCTCGGGGGAGTCGCCCCCCTGAGAACGGGCGGGTGAGGAGGCCGTGAGGTTCATCGACGAGTACCGCGACGCTCGGGCTGCGCGGCGGCTGGCCGCAGCCATCGCCCGGACCACTACCCGTCCCTGGACCATCATGGAGGTCTGCGGCGGCCAGACCCACACCATCGTCAAGTTCGGCGTCGACGAGCTTCTCCCGCCGCAGATCACGCTGGTGCACGGGCCGGGCTGCCCGGTGTGCGTGACGCCGCTGGAGCTCATCGACAAGGCCGTGGAGATCGCGGGGACGCCCGGGGTGATCTTCTGCTCCTTCGGCGACATGCTGCGCGTCCCCGGGACGCACGGCGACCTGCTGGCGGCCAGGGCTCGGGGCGCGGACGTGCGCGTGGTCTACTCACCGCTGGACGCTCTGGCGGTGGCCCGGGCCAACCCTGGCCGACAGGTGGTCTTCTTCGCCGTGGGCTTCGAGACCACGGCGCCGGCCAACGCCCTGGCGGTGGTCCAGGCGCAGCGCCAGGGCGTGCGCAACTTCAGCCTGCTGGTCGCCCACGTCCTAGTCCCGCCGGCGATGGAGGCCATCCTGGCCTCGCCGGGCAACCGGGTGCAGGGATTTCTGGCTGCGGGACATGTCTGCACGGTGATGGGCTACGAGGAATACCGCCCTCTGGCCGCGCGGTACCGTGTGCCCATAGTGGTCACCGGCTTCGAGCCCCTGGACGTCCTGCAGGGAGTGCACATGTGCGTGCAGCAGCTTGAAGAAGGACGCGCGGAGGTGGAGAACCAGTACGTCCGGTCCGTCCGCCCCCAGGGCAACCGCGCAGCCCGGGAACTGATAGCCCAGGTCTTCTGCGTGGTGCCGCGGCGCTGGCGGGGCATCGGGGAGATCCCCCACAGCGGCCTGGGGCTGCAGCCGGCCTACGCCGACTTCGACGCGGAGCGGCGCTTCGGCCTGGCCGGGCGGAGCGTGGAGGAGCCCACGGAGTGCCGCAGCGGCCTGGTGTTGCAGGGAGTGCTCAAGCCGCCGCAGTGCCCGGCCTTTGGCACGCGCTGCACGCCGGAGCACCCTCTGGGGGCCACCATGGTCTCATCGGAGGGTGCCTGCGCCGCCTATTACCGCTACCGCCGCGTGCCGGCACAGGGGTCTCCGTCGTAACGCCACCACGCCGGGAGGTGCCGCCGCCATGAGGGACGCAGAGGACTTTGTCCTCTCCTGCCCCATCCCCATCAGCGAGTACCCGCAGGTCCTGCTGGCGCACGGGGGCGGGGGCAAGCTGATGCACGGGCTGATCGAGAAGATGTTTCTTGTCGCCTTCCGCAACCCGCCGCTGGAGGTGCGCCACGACGGGGCGGTGCTTCAGGCGGAAGGAGGCCGGATCGCGCTCAGCACCGACAGCTACGTGGTCCGGCCGCTCTTCTTCCCCGGGGGGGACATCGGCACGCTGGCCGTCAACGGCACCGTCAACGACCTGGCCATGTGCGGCGCCAGGCCGCTGGCCCTCAGCGCCGCCTTTATCCTGGAGGAGGGGCTTCCCATGGAGACGCTGTGGCGCGTGGTCCGCTCCATGCAGGACGCCGCGGCCGCCGCCGGCGTGCCCATCGTCACCGGCGACACCAAGGTTGTGGACCGGGGCAAGGGGGACGGCCTCTTTGTCACCACGGCCGGCCTGGGGATCGTGCCTCCGGGGCGGGACATCCGCCCGCAGCGGGTCCGCCCTGGCGACGTCGTCCTGCTCAACGGCGACGTCGGCCGGCACGGGATGGCCGTCATGGCCGTGCGCGAGGGACTGAGCTTCGAAAGCGAGATCACCTCCGACTGCGCCCCCCTGGTGCAGCCGGTGATGGCGCTGCTGGAGGGCGGGGTCGAGGTGCACTGCCTGCGCGACCTCACTCGCGGCGGGCTGGCCGGCGCGGTCATCGAGATCGCCCGCGCCGCCGGGGTGCACGTGGAGCTGGATGAGCAGGCCATCCCCGTGCGCCCCGACGTGCAGGGGGCCTGCGAGATGCTGGGTCTGGATCCACTCTACGTGGCCAACGAAGGGCGCTTCGTGGCGTTTGTGGTGCCACAGGACGCGGAGCGAGCGCTGGAGATCCTGCGTGGCACTGCGCTGGGCTCAGACGCGCGGACCATTGGCCGCGTACAAGGCGCCCGTGACGGAGGTCTCGTCACGATGACGACGACCATCGGCGCCTCGCGGGTCGTTGACATGCTGAGCGGTGAGCAGCTGCCGCGGATCTGCTGACCGATTCAGTCGGCAGTGGGGTCGATCAGCCTGAGTTCGCGGAAGTACGTTCGGTAGAAACCCCGATCGCGGGTCAGGAGTGCATCCGCCTGGAGCAAGGCGTGCGCGCCGATCAGGAAGTCCGCGATCACCCGTTGTCGCGGAGCCCGCGCTCCCCGTCGGCTCTCCCGCCACAGGCTCCCTGCCATCTCCGCCGCTTGGCTGGAGATCGGGTCGAACTGGATTCCCAGCAGGGCAAACGCCTCGCGGAAGGCTTCCGGTGTGGGGAAGTGCGCCCGCACCTCGGCCCACACCACGTCGCAGGCCAGCAGGGCCCCGGCGTCGTACGCCGATCGCAAGGCCTGGCGAGACTTCGCTCCGAATGCCGGGTCCGCGCCCAGGACATCCAGGAGTACGGAGGAGTCCAGAGCGGTCTTCACGCCCGCCTCGACCTGGGCCCCCGCATCTCGTCCAGGAGGGCATCCGTCGGCTTGCGGAGCCTGAGGATCCCGAAGATCCGGTCGACGGGGTGCCCGCCCGCACTCCCCTTCCGCAGCAGAACGCCGTTCTCGCGAATCTCGAACGTCACCACAGTACCAGGCTGCAGGCCCAGTCTGTTCCGCACCTCTGCCGGAACGGTCACCTGACCCTTGGAGGAGACCCTGCTTTTCATACAGTTATTGTAAAACGTAAACCAATCGAGGTCAAGAACAAGCCCCGGGCCCGGTTGCATGTCTCCTCCGACGAAGTGCTCTGCAAACAACGCGGGCGGTGCCTGCCCGGACGGCGGTAGGCCGTCGCCAGGGTCACCGCACCGCCCGCACCCGACAAACTCCCCGCGCCGTGTCCCCCTGGCGTAGGGAAACCGCATGGTGGGCCGGCCACGAACCTATAGATGATCTACCGCCGCGTACCCGGCTTCGCCAGCAGGTTCTCCAGGAACTCCTCGTGGCCGACCTCGTCCCGCAGCAGCTCCGTGGCCAGGGCGTAGGTGGCGTGGTCCTTGCCGAAGGTCAGCTTGGCCAGGCGGTTGTAGGCGGCGATGGCGCCGCGCTCGGCCTTGATCTGGTCTTCCACCATGCCATCCGCGTCGGCCCAGTCCTGCCGCGGAGCGGTCCACGGCGCGTTCGCCCCCGCCTCCCACTCTCGGGGGTGGACCACCGGGTCCCCGCCCAGCTCGATGATGCGGGCGGCCAGCTTCGCCGCATGCCCCAGTTCGTCGTTGGCCTCCTCCTTGAAGTGCTCCATCAGCTCCTCCCCGTGGAAGCCCTCCGCCACCTGGGAGGTGATCCAGTAGGAGTAGAACGCCAGGAGCTCATCCAGGTAGGCCTTCTTCAACTCACGGATGACCTCAGCGACGTCCACCTCTACGACGGAACGGCCTTGCTCTCCCATGCTGCACCTCCTTGGATTGGGCTTGCCCTGCCTTCCGGCACTGCGGACAGAGACCGCGCACGGTGAGGTGGCGCTCCAGGAGGAACCCGGAGGCCCGGGCCAGCTGCGGCAGCAGCCGGCCCACATCCGTGGCCAGGTCGACCACGGCCCCGCAGCGCACGCAGACGGCGTTCACGTGAGGGGAGGAGCGGCCGTCGTATCGGGTGACCCCGTCCGCCCCTTCCAGGGGAACCGCCAGGCCCAGCGCGCTCAGCAGGTGCAGGGTCTTGTAGACCGACGCCCTGCTGACCGTGGGGTGCCGCCGCCGCACCCGGCGAAAGAGCGTCTCCGCCGACGGGTGGTCCGCAGCGGCGCGCAGCTCCGCGAAGAGGGCCAGACGCTGGGGCGTCACCCGGTGGCCGGCCGCCCGCAGCGACCGGAGGAAGGGCAGGACCTCTGCTTTGTTGAGATTCATTCTCAACAAGGATTATATAGCCGTTAGGCTCTTGGGGCAAGAGGGAATTCAGCGGCCGCCGTCTCAGGAGTCGGCCTCCACCAGCCCCTTGCGGATAGCGTACTTGATGAGCTGCGCCGGGCGGTGCAGGTCCAGTTTCTCCATGATGTGCTGCCGGTGGGCCTGCACGGTCTTCACGGAGAGGTGCAGCAGCTCCCCGATCTCGGCGCTGGTGTACCCTTCGGCGATCAGCTTGAGGATCTCCCGCTCCCGAGGCGTGAGCTCCTCATAGGCCCCGGCCTCCTCCCCGGACTCCACCCGCCGCAGGTAGTCGGCCACCAGCGCCGTGGCCATGGAGGGGTAGAGATAGGTCTCGCCGCGCGAGGCGGCCTCGATGGCGTCCACCAGCTCTCCCGGCCTGGCCTTCTTCAGCACGTAGCCGCAGGCGCCGGCGCGCAGCATCTGGAAGAGGTACTCCTCGTTGTCGTGCACGGTCAGCGCCAGCACCTGCATCTGAGGGAACTCCTCCTTGATCCGCCGCGTGGCTTCCACACCACCCAAGCGGGGCATGGCCACGTCCATCAGCACCACGTCCGGCCGCAGGGCGCGCACCTGGTCCAGGGCGCTCAGCCCGTCCTCTGCCTCGCCCACCACCTCCACGTTGGGGGCCGCCTGAAGGAGGGCGCGAATGCCCGCGCGGACCAGGGTGTGGTCGTCGACGATCAGCACCCGCAGGGCCATCTCACACCCCACCGGGGACAGCCACGTCCACGGGCAGCTCCACCTGCACCACCGTCCCCTCCCCCGGCCGCGAACTGATCCGAAGCCTGCCGCCCAGCAGAGCCACCCGTTCCTCCATCCCCACGATCCCCAGGCGCCGCCGGGCCGGGTCGGCCAGGGTCGACTCCGGGTCGAAGCCCACGCCGTCGTCGGTGACCGTCAGCCGGACAGTGCCGTCGGTCAGCTCCAGGGTCATGGTGGCCAGGCGGGCCTGGGCGTGGCGGGCGATGTTCGTCACCGCCTCCTGGGCCACGCGGAAGACGGTGGTCTCTACGGGCCGGGGCAGCCGCCGCTGCCCGAACCCGGTGGCGGAGAGACGGACCTGCACGCCCGCCGGCTCCAACAGGTTCTTGGCGTAGTGGCGCACCGCCGGGATCAGGCCCAGGTCATCCAGCAGCGTCGGGCGCAGGGCGAAGATGATCTTGCGTACCTCCTCCAGCGTCTGCTCGGCCACCCCCCGCACTGCGGCCAGGGTGGCTCGAGCCTGCTCCAGGTCCTGGGGAACGACCTCCTCGGCAGCATTGAGGCGCATCATCAACCCGGTCAGCGACTGGCTGACCTCGTCGTGCAGCTCGCGGGAGATGCGGAACCGCTCGTCCTCGTGGGCGCTGATCAGCCGGCTGAGCAACTCTCGGCGCAGATGCTCCTTCTCCCGCACCTCCTCAAAGAGGCGGACGTTCTCGATGGCGATGGCCAGCTGGTTGGCCACCGTCTGCAGCAGCATCAGGTCGGTGCGCTCGAACGGCTGCTCCCGCGCCCGGGCCACCACCATGGCTCCCAGGTCCTGGTCGCGCGTGCGCAGGGGGACGGCCAGAGCGGCGCCGACCCCCGGGATGGGGCGCTGGTCCTCGCCGGGTCCGCCCGGGGTGGAGAGCGGGCGGCCGGCCAGCCCCCCGGTCAGCGCGGTCCCCCAGGGCGCGACCAGCGCGGGCTCGCCGGCTGCGGCCATGGGGCGAAGGCCTTCCTCGCTGCGACCGTAGACGACGCAGGCATCGGCGTGTACCGCTTCGCGCATGGCCGCCGCCGCCTCGTGCAGGGCCGAGGAGAGGTCTGCCGCCGCGGTGAGGGTCTTGCTGAAGACGGTGAGCGTGGAGAGGCGGCGCGTGAGGTCGCTGATTTCCTCGGCCAGCGCGGCCGTCGAACGTTCGATCCGGGCGCTCATATCGTTGAAGGCCGCCGCCAGCACCCCCAGCTCGTCCCCGGTGCTCACCGCCGCCCGCGCGCGGTAGTTCCCCCGGGAGAGCTCCCGCACCGCGGCCACCATGGCCGACAGCGGGTCCAGGACGAAGCGGCCCAGCAGAACGCTGAGCGTCCCCAGCGCCAGGAGAAAGGTGAAGCCCACCAGGCCGGCCAGGAGATGGGCGGTGGAGCGCAGGTGTGCCGCCACCTGTCCCGTGCCCAGGGAGACGCCGATGGCCCCCAGCACCGGGACGTCGGCGGCGTGGCAGGCGCGGCACTCGGCGCGGTTCTCGATGGGGGTGAGGACATGCAACTCCCCGGCCTCCGGGCGCTCCTCGGCCGCCGCCTCCCGGCGGCTGAGCACGCGTGCCAGGAGGGCGGAGGGCCGCAGGACGCCCACCTCCTCTGCGCGCGAGGAGGCCCAGACACGCCCGTTGGGGGAATAGATGCGCACCCGGTGGATTCCCGGGGTCTCCTCGATGTGCCCGATGATCTGCTTCATCTCCCGAGGGTTGTTGTTGATCATGGTGGTGGTGAGGCTTTGCAGTATGGTCCCGGTGAGGGTCTTGGCCATGGCCTCGAACTGCTGCAGGGTAGCGCTGCGCTGGAAGAGGACCAGAGCGTATATGGAGAACCCTCCGACGATGAGGAAGATCGCCACGATCCACAGGGTAATCTTCAGGTGCAGGCGCACCGCGCCGCCCTCTCCTGGGCTTTCATCCGGACATGCCGCCGGCAGCCTCCCGCTACGCGCCGGCGCACGCCGCACCTCCAGCATGCCCTCTCGAGGACAGGGCAAACCATCGGGCCGACAGAGTATCCACATCCACCAGACTTCCCAGGGGGCGGCGCGCCGGCTTGCTCCCGGGCAGACGGACGGCGGCCGGACGTGCTCCGGCCGCCGTGCGTGTGGACTGCAGGTGCGGGTTACTTGACGGTGGGGAATCCCTGGGCGGTCCAGCCGTTCAAGCCCAGCGCCAGGTTTTTCACGTTGGTGTATCCCAGCATGACCAGGGCCATGGTGGCGTAGGCGCCTCGGGTGCCCACACCGCAGTAGGTGACGATGGGAGCATCCCTGGGCGGGAGCTTGTCCAGATTGGCCACCAGGGTGCGGATGGGGATGTTCACCGCGCCGGCGATGTACCCGTTGGCGTACTCGGTGGCCTCGCGCACATCCAGCAGGAAGATCTTCTCCCCGGCGTCCAGGCGGGCTTTAAGCGCCGGCGCGGCGATGCCGTTGAAGTCCGCAGGCAGCGCGCTCAGGTAGGCGCTGATCGCCTGCTGAATGGTGGGAACCTGGGCCGTCGCCGGGACGGCGGTGCCCATGGCGATTGCCACCAGCAGGGCTAGAAAGACACGACGCATCTTCATCCCTCCTTCAGCGTGTCGGCCCCGGCGGGGCGGTGACCACCCGGCCGTTGGCCTGCGAGTCGTTGGGGTCCAGGTCCTGCAGCCGCAGGAAGAGGTTGGGGTTGTTGTGACAGGCGACG
>Ga0101945_1001007_pt1 | contig 19395 bp, 20 predicted proteins | sample DewCreD2012metaG_2_FD_75246 | JGI IMG/M metagenome (GOLD analysis project Ga0101945, IMG submission 75246) | Hot spring sediment bacterial and archeal communities from British Columbia, Canada, to study Microbial Dark Matter (Phase II) - Dewar... ... | reverse complement strand
TGTAGGAGGGAGCAATGCCAACAGGGCAAGAAGGACGCTGCTGCCCATCGCCGCGGAGTACGTTGCCCCAAGCCACAGGAAGCACCAAGGAAACCAGTCGGGGAGGAGGAACAAGATTTTCAGCGTTGCAAGCGAAGCAACCCCGAGCGCCAGCGTTGCACAGGCAGCCGCATAAGTGGGCGCAGCAAACCGGTCGACGTGTCGCCGCACGGCAAAGCTACCGGCGGCAATGCCGACCAAAAATGTGCCGAGCATCGTACCGAAGGCGTACGTGGAAGACCCAAACACCGAGGCAAGCGCGCGAGTCCAGCAAACCTCGTAAGCGAGTGCGCTAAAGCCTACGGCGCTGTACGCCACCAGCGGGACCCAAGTATGCCGCACACCTCCAGGAATCGTCGCGCGCGGGGCGACCTCCTCCGGGGCGGTGTCGGCTGGCGGGTGTTCGACACCCACCCGATGTGCCCACGCAATGACCAGAACACCGACGAGAATGTCCAGCATCGCTGCCAGGATGTTGCTGCCCCGCAGCCCCCAGCTTGGCAGCAACCAAAACGTGGCGGCGAACACACCCACAACCGCGCCGAAGGTGTTGGCTGCGTACAAAAGAGCGGTCGCCTGCCCTACCCGACCGTGCGCGCCTGCGAGGGTGCGAACGACCACCGGCAGCGTCGCTCCCATGGCGACGGTGGGCAGCAGCAAGACGACGAGCGTTGCAAAAAACCGGGCTCCAGAGCCCACCCAAAATCCGGCCTCGGCAAGATGTGGCTGCAACTGACTGACGATCGTATGGACAAGCCACGGAACGGCGAGTGCGTACACGCCCACAGTAGCCTCGAGCCAGCCGTAGGCTGCCAGTGGCCGGCGTGCCCACTGAGCCAGCCACCCACCCATCCAGCCACCGGTTCCGAGTCCGAGCATGTACGCCACCAAAATCGTGCTGGTGGCCAGGGTGGTCGACCCAAACGCCAGCCGAAGTTCGCGCATCCAAACAGCTTCGAGGGCGAGACTGGCAGCGCCTGAACACAAGAGACAGACAGACAAGACGCCGGCGAGACCGGAACCCGTGGGCCTCCTCCGTAGCGGCGCGCCCCGCGTTTTTGGGGACGTTGTTTTGCGAGCCGATACGGTCGCGGTCGTTCCGGAGCGCTTGTCCTTGGCCATCGCGAGCCTTGGCCTCTTACCCGTTTGCAACCCTGAACCGCAACCATGTTCCTCGCTCTTGTCGCGAAATCGAGAAAGCGAGGGCAACGAGCCGATGCCGTGACTGAACAGCTCCCGAAATTTCGCCGGCAGTCGGTGCGTTGGCTTGACGTGGCCCAGATGGTGCTTACCTGGAGACGCGCATCACAAAATCACAAAGGACAAAGGGAAAAGGAGGGACGAACAATGGCTCGATGGGATCCATGGCAAGAAATGGAGGCGTTGCGGCGTGAAATCGATCGCGCCTTCGAGAGTGCGGGCTTGCGCTTCCCGTCGCTGTTGCGCACTGGCTTGTGGCCTGGCCGAGGAGAACGCGGATATCCGCCGGTGAACGTGTACGAAGACAAGGACGCGTTTTACGTAGAGGCCCTTGTTCCCGGCGTGTCTCCTTCCTCGGTGAACCTGACCGTACTCCGAAACAGCTTGACCATTAGCGGTGAGAAACCGCGACAAGGCGCCGGCAAGAACGAAACCATCCATCGGGAGGAGCGAACCTCGGGAAAATTCTCGCGCCGGATCGAACTCCCGGTAGAGGTCGACGAGGCAAAGGCGAAAGCCGAATACAGAAATGGCCTGCTGGTGGTGACCTTACCGAAGGCCGAGCAAGCCAAGCCCAAGGAAATCACCGTACAGGTTGGGTGATCTGGCGCTAGAAAGGAGGAATCGAACCATGACGGAGAAAGCAGTGAGCACGACCCCTGCCCCCGGTCAAACGGTACGGACTCGCGAAGCCACACGCGCTGAGGATCGGTACGTTGCCCCGGCTGTGGACATTTACGAAACGCCCGAAGAGCTTGTTTTGTTGGCCGATTTGCCCGGTGTCGCAAAGGAGGATTTGGAAGTACGGTTGGAAGACGATGTACTGACCATCCGGGCCACACCGAAGCACACGGCTCCGGGCGAAGCGGTGTGGCAGGAGTTCGAATTGCCGAATTTCTTCCGGCAATTTGAAGTGAGCGAGGTCATCGATCAAGAAAAGATCTCCGCTGACTTCAAACATGGTGTACTCACCTTGCATCTGCCGAAGGCGGAAAAAGCGAAACCCCGGAAGATCGAGGTGAAGGTGAGCTGAACCGCCTGGTGCAGTGGGCAGTTCGTCGCGGAGCTGCCCACTGCACGTTTAACCGGCGGAAAACACGACGCCTGGAGGTGACCCATGGCAAACTTACTCCCTGCCCAGTGGCGGCGGACGCTGGCTCGATTACGAGAGGATGTACAGGACGCGCTCTCCCGTTGGCTGTCTCGCCGCAAAGAGTCTGCTTCCCAGGAGGTGGAAGAGGCGCGCGAGTTGAGCTGGTCTTTCCCCGCCTGGCCTGCGATCGAGGTGGATGAGACAGCCGATGCAGTGGAAGTGCGGGCTGAACTCCCTGGACTCGAAAAGGACGACTTCCGCCTCGAAGTGGTGGGTGACTACCTCGTTTTGCGAGGCGAGAAGAAGCGAGAGCGCGAGGAACATCGGGAGGGGTTCTGGTATTCGGAGTGCGCCTACGGTGCCTTCACCCGCTGGATCCCCTTGCCCGCCGCAGTCGTCGCGGAACGAGCACAGGCGAAGTTTCGTAACGGCCGGCTAGAGGTCGTCCTGCCGAAAGCCACACCGGCAAAGAAAATCCCGGTCGCGGTTCGTTAGCTCGCCGTCCAGTCTGCCCCGACAAACGCGCCCGCGTCGCGCGATTTCCACGAAGGCAGGGCATCTTGTAAAGGGAGCCTGTTCCCCACTAAGGCGTGCGACGCGGCTTTCGTAAGCGTTTGCCGGAGGAGGATGCCGATGAGTTTTAGCGACCTGTTTTGGTTGTTTTTTATTTTTTCCGCTTTGCAGCCCCTGGTGCGTCAGCGCTTGCTTGACGCTGCGCGGCAGCGCCTCATTGCTCGGATCGAAAAACGTCGGGGCTCGCGCGTGATCCTGCTTGTGCATCGGCAAGAGACCATGAGCCTGCTTGGATTTCCGGTGATGCGGTACATCGACATCGAAGATGCGGAGGCAGTGATGCGAGCGTGCGAGCTCACCGATCCAGAAGTGCCGCTCGACATTGTTCTGCACACGCCGGGAGGATTGGTGCTCGCTTCGCTGCAAATTGCGAGGGCGGTGCGGGAGCATAAAGGAAGGGTGACCGTATTCGTGCCGCACTACGCGATGTCGGGCGGCACGCTAATCGCCTTGGCAGCGGATGAGATTGTCATGTCGCCTCATGCGGTCCTGGGGCCGGTCGACCCCCAGCTTGGTCAATACCCCGCTGCCTCGCTCCTAAAGGTCGTACGCGAAAAGCCGATCGCTGAAATCGATGACCAAACGTTAGTGCTCGCCGACGTTGCAGAGAAGGCCATTGGCCAGGTTCGTGATGCGGTTGCGGAGTTGCTCACACGCAGTCAAACGCCCGAGCAAGCACGGAGGCTGGCGGATTTATTGTCCACGGGGACATGGACGCACGATTTCCCGATCACGGTCCAAAAGGCCCGTGAGCTTGGTCTTCCGGTGCGGAGCGATATACCCACCGAGGTCTTGGAACTCATGGAGTTGTACCCGCAGCCGGTTCGGCGTGTTCCTTCGGTGGAGTATTTGCCTGGGCCGCGCCGAGCCGAACGCGGAACGGGTGGGAGTTCCCACTAGGGCATTGGCGGAGGTGCGGGCGACGGAAGTTCGAGCGCCACGCGAGGGTCATGAATTGGCTGGAATACTCGGTACTGGCGTTCACGATGCTGTTTGTGATCGTCGATCCGATTGCTGTTGTCCCGGCCTTCTTGGCGATGACACCCGAGCGCACCCCCGAAGAGCAGGTGCGCACCGCACGGGTGGCCTGTGGCGTGGCTGCCGCGGTGCTGGCGGCCTTCACGCTGTTGGGCGAGTGGATTTTTCACTACCTGCGGGTCACTCCGGCAGCGTTCCAACTCGCGGGCAGTATTTTGTTGCTGCGGATTGCTTTGGATATGTTGCACGGCCAGCGCTCAGCGGCACAAGAAACCAACGAGGAAGTTCTTGCGGGTGCCGCCAAAGACGACGTTGCCGTGAGCCCGTTGGCCGTTCCCATGCTGGCAGGCCCCGGTGCGATTTCTACCGCGATCATTCTCTACCAGCAGGCGGCGCATCCGGCCCAGCGGATTCTACTGTTTGTTGTAATCGGCGCTGTGCTGCTGGTGAGCTATGGGATCTTTGTACTTGCCATTCATGGGGTTCATCGGTTGAGCCCGTTAGCCCTGAAGCTGCTCAATCGCTTGATGGGATTGTTGCTGGCTGCCGTGGCTGTGCAGTTTGCACTCGATGGGCTGCAACAGCTTGGCTGGTGCCAGCGCTGAAAAACGCGCGAATTCGGTAGGAGGTTGAACAATGACGGACGAAGCAACGGCAACACAAGCTTCGCTTGCGCCGTTTACGTGGAACCTGGTCACGCGGAACCTGCACGGCCACCCGCTGTTGCGCAAGCAGTTGACTCGGCGCGTGCAGGCGCTGGGCAAACTTTTGCGCCACTATCCGCCGGACGGGGTGCACTTGCACGTAGCCTTGGAGAAAAACCCGCATCGCACTTTGTACGTGGCTGCCCTCACCTTACGCTTGCCAAAGCACATCCTGCATACGGAAAAGAGTGCGCGGGAGCCTATTCTGGCCGTCGATAAAGCCTTTGCGGCGCTCGAGCGCGAAGTGGCAAAGGTCAAGGGGCATCAGCGGAAAGAAGAGGAGTGGAAACGGAAATTGCGCCGCCAAAAGTTGGCGCTCGTGCGCGCCGCGGGTTTTGCGCCCGAGCCGCTCCCGGAAGGGGAGGGACCGCAGGACCCCCAGGCCGTCGTGGTCGAGTTCCTCAAACGGTACTACCGCCGCATGATCGACCACGTGCGGCGGCATATTCGTCACGACGAGTTCACCGGGGAGCTGCCACCGCACGCTGTGGACCCTCGCGGCGTTGTCGACACCGTTGTCGAGCGGGTGCTCCAGAACTGGCGGAACAAGCCAGCGCAAATGGGGTGGCTCGTGTGGTTCTTCCGCTTGATCCACGAGGAATTGCGTCGCCGCCGGCGAATGTTCCAGGAAATGGCGGAAGAACGGCTGCCGGTCGACCAGGAAACGAAGCGTCCGGACGAGGAGGAGGATCTCGCCGCAGGCTACGACGCCGAGCAGCCGCTGGACATCATCGTGCGAGAATTCGAACCCGTGCTGACGGAATTACGGGAACTCGTGCCTGATCCGACCGCGCCAAACCCGGAAGAAAGCGTGGAGCGGCGAGAAATTCTCGAAGCGCTCCAGCGCATTGTGCAGACGTGGTCGCGCCAGGAGCGGGATGTCTTCGAGCTGCACTTTGTGCAGGGATTTTCCGTTCCTGAGGTCGCACAGATTACCGGACTCGACCAGAACCGCGTGAAGGAAGTTGTCGACACGATCCAAGCACGAGTACGCGGGGTGTTGGCGGGCGAGTTGTCATCCTAAGAAGCGCAGGACGTGCCATACCGGCGCGGGGCAGTCTGGTGCCATGCTGCCAAGCATCCATCGTTCTCCAGCGCAGCCAAAGCTCCGGGCTTGGCGGCGAATGCGAACTCGGGCGCACACGGGGTCGACCGTGCGTGTCCGGAAGCGATGTGCGGTAACCCGAAGTGAAGGGAGGGAACGATGACCAAGCAGCATGCACCAGGATGGTGGCAAGAACTCAGCGAGAGCTGGCGGGTGCAAACCCTTTACCAGCGCTTCGAGACGCTCGTCGCGCTAGCTCTGACCTTGTTGGTCAGCTTGGTGATCGTGGTTGCGTTGACGCGACTGAGCGCTTCGGTGGTGGGGAGCCTTTTGTTGCAGGCGTGGAATCCCCTCGATCATCGTGTCTTCCAAGCCGTGTTTGGCGACATTCTTACCTTGCTCATCGCCATGGAGTTCAACCATACCGTGCTGTACATGGTGCGGCGCCAAGAAAGCGTGGTGCAAGCACGCGTGGTGATCTGGATTGCTTTGCTCGCGTTGGCGCGAAAGTTCATTGTGCTCGACGTCGCCACGACGGTGGCGGAACAAATGTTCGGTTTAGCGGCAATCACCGTGGCGCTTGGCTTGGTCCTTTGGCTTGCCGGCAGGGAGGTGGCGCCGCCGGGACCGGAAACGCCGGACCGCTCGCATGCTTGAACAGCTTGCGGGCGAGACTCTCGTTTTGGTTGCGGCCAGCGCGTTAGGCGTCTGGCTTTGCGCTCGCCTTCGTTTGCCCGTCGTGCTCGGGTACCTAGTTGCTGGGCTCGTGGTCGGCCCTCACGGCACCCATGCGGTTGGCGATACCGCGGGGGTACGCTTCTTAGCCGAACTGGGGGTCGTGTTTCTGATGTTCGGTATCGGGTTGGACTTTTCCCTCGGAACATTGTGGGCCGCGCGACGCGCTGTGTTTGTTGCCGGCGGTGCGCAGGTAGGGCTCACGACCTTAGCGGTGGCGATCGTCGCGATGCTTGCAGGTGCGGAAGTGGACGACGCCGTGGTCATTGGCGGAGCGGTCAGCATGTCCTCCACCGCCCTGGCCGCGAAGCAGCTTGCCGATCAAGGAGAGTTGTTCACCCAGCACGGTCGGCTCGCGGTGGGAATTTTACTCTTTCAGGACCTCGCAACGCTCCCGTTTTTGGTGCTGGTCGGCTCCCGGCGCCAGCCGGTTCCCCTGCACGGCTGGGAAATAGTGTGGTCGTTTCTCATGGTGGCCGCCGTCGTTGTTCTGGTTGCCGCAACAGGGCGATCGGTGTTGCACCGCCTTTTGGGGAACGTCGCCCGAATGCGCTCCAACGAACTGATGTTGCTGACGGCCTTGCTGTTGGCCATCGGCATGGGGTTCGCCTTGCGAGCGTTAGGGTTCTCGGCTCCGATCGGGGCGTTCCTCGTGGGCATGGTGCTCGGCGAGACCGATTTTCGCCATCAAATCGAGGACGACGTACGCCCGTTCCGCGATGTTTTACTCGGGCTGTTTTTCGTCACCGTGGGAATGACGCTCGACCTCGCGTTGCTTGTGTCAGCGTGGCCGAGCGTACTTGCCTGCGCGATGCTTTTCATCGCGGGCAAAGGTGTGCTGGTTGCTCTCGTCGGCTTGTCGCTTCGCTGGCCCCGAGGTGTGAGTTTGCGCACGGCAATCATCTTGGCCCATGGCGGTGAGTTTGGGCTCTTGCTGCTCTCGCAGGCACTGCAAGGAGAAGTGCTGCCGGTCGGCGTGGCACAACCTTTACTCGGAGGGCTGTTCCTCAGCATGGCGGTAGCGCCCTTGCTAATTGGCCGTAACGAAGCCTTGGCACGTCGCCTTGCAGGATTGCGGCCGAGTACAGCCGAAGCCGAACAAGTGTCTTGGCTGGAAAGCGAGAGCCAGCAGTTGGATGGCCACGTGTTGCTTTTGGGTTGCGGGCGCGTTGGGCGGCAAGTGGCGGCGGTGCTCGAAGCAGCCCAAGTGCCCTACGTGGCGTTCGAGGCGGACCCTGTACGGTTCGAGCAGGCGAAGCGGCAGGGTTACCGCGTGATTTTGGCCGATGCTTCGCGCCTGCGACTTTTGGACGCTGCCGGGATCGCACGTTGCCGGCTAATTGTGGCCACGTTTAGTTATCCTCGACTGATTGAGCGGATCGTCCACCATGCCCGACAGCGAAACCCAGCGGTGGCGGTGATCGTAAGCGCTGCCGAAGAAAGCGAACTTCCGCACTTAGCTCGTGCAGGGGTGACGGCAGTGTTCCCTGAGAGCTTGGCGGCGGGTTTAGCCTTGGGAAATCAGGCGCTTTTGCTATTGGGGCGCTCCCACGAGGAGGCGGCACGAGTCGTTACGGAGCTTCGGGCGCTATTGAACCCAGAACTCGCTGGTCATATCGGAGTGTAACTCGTTGACGTTGACTTATCCTTGTCACCGGGAAACAAGGCCCAAGTACAGTGGCCTCCGCAGCGAGGCTCGGTCGTGCGGATACGACAGCAGAAGACCATGCAAGATGAGGATCGTGACATGACAGAAAACCGGGACCGGAGAATTGTCCTGATTGCCCCGCCTGGGGCTGGGAAAAGCACGCAAGCCACTCGTTTGGCAGAACGCTTTGCCATCCCGTGGGTGTCTACCGGCGAGCTATTGCGAGCTGCCGTCCGCGAGGGCACGCCCCTGGGGCGCGCAGCACGCAGCTACATGGAACGTGGGGAAATGGTCCCCGACGATGTCGTGATCGCGCTGGTTCGCGAACGCCTGGCAAGCCCGGATTGCCGCAACGGCTTTATCCTCGACGGATTCCCACGCACCACCGCACAAGCTGAGGCGCTCAAGGCAGCCGGGGTCACGTTGGATTACGTGATCGAACTGGATCTCGATGAAGCCGAAGCCGTGTTGCGCTTGAGTGGCCGGCGGGTCCATCCCGCTTCCGGACGCACGTATCATGTTGTGTTCCATCCCCCGAAAGTAGAGGGAAAGGACGACGTGACCGGCGAAGATTTGGTGCAACGGTCGGACGACACCGAAGAGGCCGTGCGTACCCGCTTGCAGGTGTACCGGCAACAAACAGAGCCCGTGGTGGCCTTTTACCGCGAGTGGTCGGCGCGGCAGGATCCGAATGCCCCACGGTATTTCCGGATTTCGGCTGCAGGAACACCGGATGAAGTTGCTGCCCGGCTCTTGCAATTGCTGGGGTCGGAAAAGGAATCCCAAGAGACGGCGTCGTCGCCGGCGAGCTGAGCTCGCCACTTCTCCACACTCGGATCCTGGGAGGAACGTGCGTGGTGGACCCCGCCAACGTGCGCCAACTTTCGCACCGTCCAGCCCAAGTGGGCGCCGTGAACCAACGGGTCTCGAGCCTGCACGCATTCTTGGTATTGCGCCGGGCAGCCCAAATCATGTTGGCGGTTGCTGGAGCCTCTCCGCGCTTTCTGTGGGAACGCTGGCGACTGCGGGGCCAGCCGGCGGCGACGCAGCGGGCGCTCGCCCGGACCATTGTCCACGTCTGCACCCGCCTTGGGGCCACGTTCATCAAGGTTGGGCAAATCCTTTCCAGTCGCAGCGATTTGTTGCCGCAGCCATTCGCGCGTGAACTCGCGGCGCTGCAAGACCGTGTGCCCGCGTTCGATGGCTCGATGGTGCGGGTCATTGTAGAGCGCGAACTTGGACGGCCCCTAGACGAGTTGTTTGCGGAATTTTCCCCCGAGCCGGTAGCCGCTGCTTCCGTGGCGCAAGTGCATCGTGCTGTGTGGCGCAAGACCGGAGAAGTTGTTGCGGTCAAAGTTCGCCGCCCGGACGTGCTGGAAAAAATTCGCCTCGACCGTGCTGTGCTGCTCACCATCGCCCGGTGGCTCGAGCGATGGGTTCCTTCGCTTCGGCTCGTGGCATTGGAACAGCAAATGGCGCAATTTTGTGCAGCCGTGGAGCAGCAAGCGCATTTGCGTAACGAAGCGGCCCACAATGCCCGCTTTACGGCCAACTTTGCCGGTGATCCGGACATTGCCTTCCCGCGCCTGATTCCCGAAGCATGTACCGATGCGGTGCTGACAATGGAGTTTGTCGATGGGGCGAGAGAAGAAGAATTGGATGGCTTCCCGATCGATCGCCGCGCCCTTGTCGCTGCGGGCGTGCGCTGTGTGGGGAAGATGATCTTCGAGCACGGCTTTGTGCACGCCGACCTCCACCCTGGAAATTTGCGTTTTCAAGCTCCGAGCCGAATTGTGCTGCTCGATCTCGGGCTGGTTGGTGAACTCACTCCCGCGGACCGCAAAATCACTGCCGAGACCTTGTTGGCTCTCGTGCGCGGAGAAGGCAAAAAGGTGGCGCGTTTGTTTTATGAAAATGCGCCGTTTCGTGCCGTAGCCGACTACGCTGCCTATGAGCGCGAGATGGAAACGCTCGTTGCCGAGCTCCGCCAACGGAGCTTGGCTTCGACCGAGTTTTCGCGCGATATCGCAAAAATTTTCGATGTCCTGCGCCGCCACCGCGTACAAGCCCGCGGTCACATGACCATGGTGAACTTGGCGCTCATGACCGCCGAAGGCCTGGGCAAGCGGCTGGACCCGTCGCTCGTGTTGGCCGAAGCTGCACTGCCCTACTTGTTGAACGGCGTCGAAGGTGCGGAATCGGTCCGTACTGCCTGACGTAACAGTGCAGTCGGCCAACGATGTTGGGCCCGCGATTCTGCCGAAGCACTTTGTATGGAGCCGAGGAGGGCGCAGGTGGACGCCTAGCGCCCAACGATGCATGAAGGCCTGTCACCTTGATTCTTTCGTGCGGCACAAAGCGGCTGAGAACGCTATTGCCGCCGCATCACTTGCCCGTCCGCCTCGCGGTCGCCAGGCTGCGCTGTCCGTTACTCTAGGTTCCTGCCCGCACGGTTTTGCCGCAACGACGTTTCACGAGGAACGGGAGCACCGCTCATAAAAGCACTGCGCACTCCTCGCCTGCGCAGCACGATGAGAGGGTTCAGGCGCGGAGCGAGTGGTTCGGCATCGCTTTGCGACCCATGCAAGGAGGATGTGCGCGCATCGGGCCGCCTGCTGTTCCGTCGGTCGTTCGGGCGTGGTTTCCGCACGCGCTCGGGTGTGCGGTTTTCGCGGCCGGGGCGTCCCCGAGCAGCCTGTTGAAGAAGTGGCTGCCAGATACACCTGGGGTTGCGTGGTCGGGGCGAAAAATTTTTCGCCCCGACCGCTGTCTGCAATCAAGGAGAGCGAAAAACCCCCGGGATCGGCACTCACATGGACGGTTGTTCGGGCTCGCGCCGCTTCGTCGAGATCCCCCACCTCGACTGCCCGTTCGACGCTTCGGAGGACACGCTCTCCGCATTACAGACCCACTGGCAATGCCGGCTTTTTCAACGCGCTTCTGGGACGACAGGGCCACATGTTCGGCAAGGGGCTTTCCTGATGATCAGCGATTCTCGAGCGCGGCACGTAACCGCGCTGCCAAGTTCGCGAGCTGCTCGGGATCCCCGGGTTTTCGTGCATGCAGCCGTAACGGTTCTCCCTCTGCGCGAGGCATCAGGTGCATGTGGTAGTGAAACACCGTCTGCCCTGCTGCCGAGCCGTTGAGCTGGAACACCATCAAGCCTGCGGGTCGCACGACTTCGCGCAGCGCGTGGGCAACTTTTTTTGCCACCGTTGCAACCGCTTGTAGGGACTCAGGGTCGGCTTCGAAAAGGTCGCTGTAGTGTTGCTTGGTGACCACCAGCGTGTGCCCCTCGCTGACGGGAAAGATGTCCAAGAACACGATCACGCGGTTGTCTTCGTACACCCGATGCGCCGGTGCTTCGCCACGTACGATCTTGCAAAAGATACACGTTTGCATGGCTCCCGCGTATCCGTTTTCTCGCTCGCCTGCCACCCCGTCGCCGGGCAGCAGGAAAGCCGGGCAGGCAAGCGTTCATCAGGATGGAGGGCGCGTTCAAATGCCTAGCGTGGGCATTCGAGCGGGGTCGGCCCTGGAGCGACAAGGACCGCGTGAGCTACCCACCCACGCAACTCAGGCGGTGGTGCAGGCAGGGTACGGAAGAGCCTTCCACGGCGGGAAGGGGTTGTTCACGCCGCAAACGGAACGCTGCAATTGACAAGTTGGGCGGATATCGGCGAAACGGGATGTGTGAGAGCTGCGTTGGTTGCCTTGGGTCTTGCTCTTGGGGTGCTAGGGGCCGGGACGTTGTACGTGCTGCCGACGGTGGTCGACCGCAGGTTCAACCAGGTGTTGCCCGCTTCGCCGTATCCGGTCCGCCCCGAGGTGCGGGCATGGTTCGATACGTTGTTCGTGGCCGACTTGCACGCCGACACGCTCCTGTGGGGTCGAGACATCTTGGTCGAGGCAAATCATGGCCACGTGGACCTCCCCAGGCTGGTTCACGGCGGAATTGCGCTTCAAGTCTTCACCGCTGTGACGAAAGTTCCGGCGGGGCTGAACTACGAGGCAAACGATCCGCATTCGGACATGATTCGTTGGCTCGCCATCGTGCAGCGCTGGCCATGGTCGACCTGGAACAGCCTGTTGGAGCGCGCGCTCTACCAGGCAAATCGCCTCGAGGCTGCACGACAATCATCGCAGGGCAAGCTGCGATTGGTGCGAAACCAGCGCGAGCTGGAAACATTGCTTGCGGAACGCGAGCGTAAGCGCGAAGTGGTCGGGGCGGTGCTCGGGGTCGAGGGGTTGCACTGCCTGGAAGGGCGCGTGGAAAACCTGGATCGGCTGTACGCTGCGGGGTTTCGTGTGCTTGGCCTGACCCATTTTTTTGACAACGAGGTGGGCGGTTCGGCTCACGGAAGGAAAAAGCAAGGCCTTACTGGTTTTGGCGCGGAAGTGATCCGCCGGGCCGAGGAACGAGGAATGATCGTCGATCTCGCTCATGCCTCGCCTGCGCTCTTTGCCGACGTCATCGCTCTCGTGAAACGACCTCCGATTGTGTCGCACACCGGGGTCCGGGCAACATGCGACACCGTTCGGAATCTCTCTGACGAGCAACTCCGCCAAGTAGCGGCGAAAGGCGGCTTGATCGGAATCGGCTACTGGGATGGTGCCGTGTGCGAGCCGAGCGTAGCCAGCATTGTGCGAGCGATCGTGCACGCGGTGAACGTTGCGGGTGCGGAACACGTTGCCCTCGGCTCGGATTTCGACGGGGGTACCAAAACGCCGTTCGATACAGTCGGCGTTGTGCAACTCGCCCAAGCGCTATTGGATGCCGGCTTGTCGCGAGAACAAGTGGCAGGAGTCCTGGGCGGCAATGTGCAACGGTTGTTGCGACAGTTGCTGCCGTAATCCCAGGAGCATGTGTGGGGCGGACTAGGAAGGAGAAGCGCATGCCACGTGCGGTGGATGCTGAAGCATTGATGCGGGTGTTGCAGCAGGCTGCGCCGCGGCCCCTCAGCATCGACGACATCGCCCGCATCCTAGGGCTCGAAGAGTTCGACCGTCGCCAGATGAAGGCCGCTCTCGAGGCTGGCGTGGAGGAGCGCAAGCTGCGCCGGATCGGCAAAACCAGGTACCAATGGGTGCGCGAACCAGAAACCGCCGTGCGCATCCGCGAAGCGGTGGAGCGGCGCCGGGCGCCACGCTCGCGCGCCGCGGTACAAGAAGAGCGCTTCGCGGGACGCTACCAGCGAGTACGGGCCGGTTACGGGTTCGTGGAAATTTTAGGGGCGGCAGCCCGTCGGTTCGCCCGCGACGTCTTGATCCCGCCGGGTTTGGAAAACGGAGCGATGCATGGCGACCGCGTGGAAATCGAAATCGTGCGCCGCGACCCACACTTACGGCGCATCGTCGGCCGCGTTACTCGCGTGGTCGCCTCGACGCACGAGACCATCCTGGGCACGTTGGAACCTACGCGCCGTGGCTGGCAGTTAGTGCCGGAGTTGGACTTGCTGCCCACCGTCGACATCGTGGGGCCGGTGCAGCCGCGGCGCGATCAGGCCGGGCTCATTGCCCGAGCTCGCTTGGTACGTCCCCCGACGCAGGTGCGACCTCCGGCCGGAGAACTCGAGATGGTCCTCGGGCCTGTGGACCATCCCGATGTGCAGTTCGCCATCATCGCGGCGGAGCACGGCTTGCGTACCGAGTTTCCAGAGCCCGCTTGGCGCGAAGCCGGACGCCTCCCGAACGATCCAACTCCTGCGGATTTCGAAGGGCGGCGGGATTTGCGGGACTTGCCGTTCGTGACCATCGACGGCGAAACGGCACGAGATTTCGACGATGCCGTGTGCCTGCAGGTGAGCGCCGGCGGCACGCGGGTTCTTTGGGTCGCGATCGCCGACGTTTCCCATTACGTGCCGGAGAAGTCGGCGCTCGACCAAGAGGCAATGTTGCGCGGCACGAGCGTGTACTTTCCCGACCGCGCCATCCCGATGTTTCCGGAGCAGCTCTCCAACCAGCTTTGCTCCTTGCTCCCGGAACGCGATCGGCTCGTTCTCGTTGCCGAGCTCCACTACGACCGCCTCGGCCATCGCCGACACGCGGAGTTTTATCCCGCAGTCATCCGGAGCCGCGCCCGGCTGACCTATACGAAGGTCGCCGCAGTGTTGTCCGACGCGACGTCTACAGAAATCGAGGCCTGGCGGGCATCGCTCGGGCCGATCCTCGACGACTTGCGGGCGATGCATCAGCTCATGCTGCAACTCAATCAAGCCCGGCTAGCAGCAGGCTCCTTGGATCTCGACTTGCCCGAGGCGCTCATCGACCTATCGGAAGAGGGCCGCAGCGTGGGCGTGCGCCTCCTGCTGCGCAACGACGCCCACCGGATCATCGAGGAGTTCATGCTGGAGGCAAACCGAGCCGTGGCTTTGTTCCTGCGCGAGCACCGCGTACCGTTCCCTTATCGCGTTCACGAACACCCCGACCCTGCCGACATCGACGAGCTGAATCGCTTTCTCGCCCGTTTTGGTTTTGCCGTGCATTACGATGGACAAGTGCGTCCTCACGATATCGCGCGGTTGCTGAAGCAGATCGAAGGCCACCCCCTAGCCCGGGTGCTGGCCCGGCAGGTATTGCGTGCGCTGGCTCAGGCACAATACAGCACCGTGAACATCGGGCACTTCGGGCTTGCGTTTCCCGTTTACTGCCACTTCACCTCACCCATCCGGCGTTATCCCGACTTGCTCGTGCACCGCCAACTCCGCCGCGTGTTGTCTGGCAAGCTCGAAGAAGCGCGGGCACTCGCGGAAACACTGGAAGCCTTATCGATCCATTGCTCGCAATGCGAGCGGCAGGCGGTCGAAGCGGAACGGGCCATGCTGGACCTGAAAAAGTGCGAGTTCATGTTCGACCACCTCTTGGAGCCAGAACCGGGTACCATCGTGAGCGTGACCAACTTCGGCTGCTTTGTGGAACTCGATGCGTACCCCATCGAGGGGCTGCTCAAGCCGGAAAGCTTTCCCGAGGACCGGTACTACTACCACGAGGAGGAACAAGCGTGGATCGGAGCACGCCGCCGGCAACGCTTTACCATTGGTGACCGGGTGCGTGTGGAATGCACGAACGTGTCGCTCAGGCGGCGCGAAATCGACTTTGCGTTGCTCGAACGCCTGTCCCCCGCGGAAGCCACGTCGTCCACCGCACCAGCAGCTTCCCCGCAGCGGCAGCGGCAAAAACGCCGTCATTGAGGAGATACCGGCAACACTGGCGCCCAGCGGGCGCGTGTGACACAGTGGTTCGGGTGATGGCGGAACAGTTCCAGTTCGATCCGTTCGACGAACGCACGCGGCGCAATCCGTTCCCGCTGTACGCACAGGCGCGGCGCGAGCATCCAGTGTACCGACACGAGGGCCTGCCAGTGGTGTCGGTGTTTCGGTACGACGACATCCAGGCCATTTTGCGCGACCCGTCGACATGGTCGAATGTGTTTCCGCCACCGCCCGGCTTCACCCGACCGGATCACCTGCCGCCAAGTATGCTCATGCTGGACCCGCCGGAGCACACCCGTTTACGGGGGTTGGTCCAGCAAGCATTCACGCCTCGGCGTGTGCGGGAGTTGGAACCACGAATCGAAGCCATCGCCGAGCAGCTGGCTTCTGACCTCGTGACACGAGGAACGGCAGACTTCGTGGCCACGTTTGCCTATCCGTTGCCGGTTGTGGTGATTGCCGAAATGATCGGGGTGCCTGCGGAGGACCGCGAACTGTTTCGGCATTGGTCGGACGCATTGGTGGAGAACCTCGGGGGTGGACTGTTGGGACCACCGTCGCCAGAAGCTCTGGCAAAGGAACTGGCCGCCGTGGAGGCCATGCGCGCGTACTTTGTGGAAAGGGTAGAGGAGCGACGCAGAAAGCCTCGTGAGGATTTGCTTTCGGCGCTGGTTGCTGCGGAACTGGAAGGGTCGCGTCTGACCTTCGACGAAATGCTGCAAATGCTCGTGTTGCTGTTGGTCGCTGGAAACGAAACCACGCGGAACTTGATTGCCAATGCAGTGTACACCTTGATCGAGCATCCAGAGTCGGAGCGGCAGTTGCGCGCGCACCCCGAGCACGTACCGGGCGCGGTGGAAGAAGTGCTGCGTTTTGCAAGCCCGGTACAGTGCGACGTACGGTACCTCGTGCGAGACACGGAGGTGGCGGGACGCCATGTCGAGGCGGGAACCATCGCACTGCTGTGGCTAGGCTCCGCCAACCGCGATGAGAGCGTCTTTCCCGACCCGGACGTCTTCGACATCGCACGTGCGGACAATCGCCACCTCGCCTTTGGGTTCGGTCCCCATTTTTGCTTGGGCGCCAATTTGGCTCGGCTGGAAGCTCAAGTCGCGTTGCGCGTTCTCCTGCGACGCGTGCGCCAGTGGCAACTGGCAACGAGCGACCCTTTACCCCTGCACCCCAGTTTGATTTTCCGCGCAATGACCGAACTTCCGTTGGAGGTCCGTGGATGAAGCACTCACCGGCATTTTTGCGAATCGTCGAAGAAGCGCGCCAGAAGATTGCGGAACTGACCATCGACGAGGTGAAGGCCATGCTGGAGCAGGGGGAAGATTTTCTCCTGCTCGACGTGCGCGAGGAAAGTGAGTGGCGGCAGGGCCATTTGCCTCGGGCCCAACACCTGTGCAAGGGCGTGATCGAGCGCGACATCGAATCGGTGTGTCCTGATCCGAATCGACGCATCGTGTTGTACTGCGGCGGCGGTTACCGGTCTGCGCTGGCCGCGGAAGCCCTGCAACGCATGGGCTACAAGCGCGTAGCTTCCATGTGGGGTGGCTGGCGCGCGTGGCTCGAAGCTGGTTACCCGACGGAGGGCTGAACCGCCTGGCTCGGGGCAGGACCCACAAGCGAGCTAGGACGTTGCCGTTTTGCGAGCCGCTTGCGCACGCAGTGCCCGCGGAAGCGGGAAGGACACGTGCTCTTCCACCACCGTGACCGGTTCGACCTTCGGGAAGCCGAGCGTGCGCAGCCGATCGATCGTCGCTTGCACCAGGTGCTCGGGAGTCGAGGCTCCAGCCGTGAGCCCGACAAAGTCCAGTCCCCGAACCTCGCCGGACTCGATGTCGCTCTCTTGCTCGATCAGCCGCGCCTCAGCGCCTTCCTTGCGCGCAACTTCGACAAGGCGGTTGGCGTTGCTCGAGGTGGGCGAGCCGAGCACGAAGACCAGAGGAGCCCGGTGTGCCAGGGCTTTCACGGCCAGTTGCCGGTTTTGCGTGGCATAACAGATGTCTTCTCTGGCAGGCAGGCGAATGGCGGGGAACCGCGCTTGCAGCGCGGCGAGGATTTCCTTCGTATCGTCCACCGAGAGGGTTGTTTGGGTCACCACCGCCAGGCGGTCGGGCTGCCTGACCGCGAGGGCTTGCACGTCCGCGACCGTTTCCACCAAGTACATGCGGTCCGGTGCATGTCCCATCGTGCCCTCGACCTCGACGTGACCGCGATGGCCGATCATTACGATCTCGTAGCCTTCTCGCGCGTAGCGCAGCACTTGTAAATGAACCTTGGTCACGAGGGGGCACGTGGCATCGATGACTCGGAGTCCCCGTGCCTTTGCCTCTGCCCTCACGGCGGGCGACACCCCATGGGCGCTGAAGATGACCAGAGAGCCGGGCGGCACCTCAGCGAGGTCGTCGACGAACCGGGCTCCTCGCGCTTGCAGGTCCTCCACCACATGGCGGTTGTGCACGATCTCATGCCGCACCCACACCGGCGGGCCATACCGTTCCAGAACCAAACGCACGATGTCGATCGCATAGGAAACCCCGGCGCAAAATCCGCGGGGATTGGCGAGCAACACCGTCCCGGCTTGGGCTGCCATGGTGGCAAACCGTCGCACGCAAGCGCGACCGACGCAAGACGTCCTGCCCCGCGGCATTGCCGGGAAGATCCCGTGGTGCTCAGCGGCTTGCGCCTTTTCAGGTACGGCCGCGTGGAACACCTGCGAGGTGCAAAGGAGCTTCAGGATCGGGCCGAACGCTCCCACCTTTCCTTCCCAAATTGGAGAAAAGGCCCGCAAAAGCAGTGCTGCGTCTAGCACGCAGCCGCCGGAACCGTTAGGCAAAGATTCGCCGCGCCCGCGGCATGCAAGTTGGAAGTTGGAGAAATTGCGATGCTTGTTCGGGACTTGATGCAAACCGAGGTCGTGACGCTGGATGCCAAAGACCACTTGGATTTGGCCGATTCCCTGATGCGACTCGGGCGTATCCGGCACATGCCGGTGCTGTCGGACGGGAAACTCGTCGGGATTCTTTCGCAGCGAGATTTGTTCCGGGCAGGAATTTCGACCGTCTTGCGCTTGCGCCCTTCTGCGGAGCGCGAGTGGCTGGCGAAAATTCCGGTTCGCGAGGTCATGACCAGCCCAGTGATTACCGCAAGGCCGGATATGTCCGTGCGGGAGGCGGTCCAGCTCATGCTCGATCACAAAATTGGCTGCCTGCCCGTGGTGGAGAAAGGCGAGCTGGTGGGCTTGCTGAGCGAGACCGACTGCTTGCGTTACCTCGCGCGCTTGCTCGACCTTTGGGACACCAAACAAGAACTGCCCCGGCTGGAAGAACCGGAGTGAACAGCCACGCAGACCGAAATGGCCATGACGCAGAAGATCGCCGGTTCCAAAGGAAGCATTCTGGTCGCGGAAGACGAGGCCGCGGTGCGCGAGAGCCTCACCGAGGTGCTCCGCGAAGAAGGGTACGACGTCGTCGCTGTACGCGACGGCACGGCAGCGATTCGGGCGCTGCAAGAAAAGGAATTCGATCTCATTCTCTCGGACATCCGTATGCCGGGGGCTGATGGACTCGAAGTGCTGCGGCACGCTCGCGAAGTCTCGCCGCAAACTCTGGTCCTACTCATGACCGCCCATGCCACCGTGGAAACAGCGGTCGAGGCCATTCGCCGCGGGGCGCAAGATTACTTGCTGAAACCGATTTTGTTCGACGACCTGCTGCACAAAATCGACCATTTGCTGACCCACCGGCAGATCGCGTGGGAAAATCAATTCTTGCGTAGCCAAGTGGAGCGCCAATGGGATTTTGAAAACCTCGTGGGCCGCTCTGCAGCGATGCGGGAGGTCATGAACCTGGTGCGCCGCGTAGCCCCCACGCCCAGCACCGTGCTGATCACGGGGGAGAGCGGCGTGGGCAAAGAAGTGGTTGCTCGCGCGATCCATCACTTCAGTGAGTATCGCGATCGGATTTTTCTGCCCATCAACTGTGGGGCGATCCCGGAAACTTTGTTGGAAAGCCAGTTGTTCGGCCACATGCGTGGTTCGTTCACCGGCGCCATTGCCAACCAAGAAGGGCTGTTCCAGCGCGCCCGCGGGGGCACGATTTTCCTGGATGAAATTGCGGACATGCCCTTGTCGCTGCAGGTGAAACTCTTGCGTGCGATCGAGG
>Ga0101945_1001708_pt1 | contig 19416 bp, 19 predicted proteins | sample DewCreD2012metaG_2_FD_75246 | JGI IMG/M metagenome (GOLD analysis project Ga0101945, IMG submission 75246) | Hot spring sediment bacterial and archeal communities from British Columbia, Canada, to study Microbial Dark Matter (Phase II) - Dewar... ... | reverse complement strand
GGTCATGGAAAAGTTACGCCGCCTGCCCAACATCATTTCCGCACACTTGATTAAACTGTAGTTAGAGCTGCATGCCTGCTGTTGTCGTTGTCGGAGCCCAGTGGGGCGACGAGGGAAAAGGCAAAGTCGTCGACATCTTCGCGGAACATGCCGATGTGATCGCCCGGTATCAGGGCGGGAACAACGCGGGGCACACCCTCGTGGTCGGCGGAGAGAAAACGGTACTGCACCTCGTCCCCTCTGGTGTTTTGCACCCCGGCAAGGTGTGCGTAATCGGCAACGGAGTGGTGGTCGACCCGGCGGTGCTGATCGAGGAAATCGAGCGGCTACAGCATCGGGGCTACTTGCTCGACGACCAACTTCTGAAGATCAGCGATCGCGCGCACTTGATCATGCCGTACCACCGGGCCATCGATTTGGCGCGCGAACGCCTTCGCGGAGAAGACCGCATCGGCACGACAGGTCGCGGGATCGGCCCCACGTACGAGGACAAGATGGCCAGAATCGGTATTCGCTTTGCCGATTTGCTGGACGAATCGTCGTTTCACGATTTACTGCGGAACACGCTGGCCGAGAAGAACGCGTATATCCGCGCCTTGTTGCAAGAGGAGCCGTTTGCGTTCGACGCGATTCACGAGCAGTACTCCCGGTACCGGGAGCGGCTGGCGAAGTATGTGACCGATGTGAGTGTGTACCTCGCGCAGGCGCTGTCCAAAGGCCAGCGTTTATTGTTGGAAGGCGGTCAGGGCACGATGCTCGACGTCGACCACGGGACCTACCCATTTGTGACGTCGTCGAACACCGTGGCCAGCGCCGCATGTACGGGCGTGGGAATTCCGCCCGGGCGCATTTCCTGTGTGGTAGGCATCGTCAAGGCGTACACGACGCGGGTCGGCAGCGGTCCGTTCCCCACCGAGTTGCACGACGCAACCGGGGAGAAGTTGCGGCAAGATGGGGACGAGTTCGGTGCCACGACCGGCCGTCCGCGCCGCTGCGGTTGGTTCGACGCGGTCGTCGTCCGCCACGCTGTGCGGATCAACGGCATCCAAGGGCTGGCGCTGACGAAGATCGATGTGCTGACCGGAATCGACCCGATCCGGATCTGTGTGGCGTACGAGTACAACGGCCAGCGCTACGAACACTTTCCTGCGAGCATGCAGGTGCTGCGAAATGCCCAGCCAGTGTACGAGGAACATCCTGGTTGGAACGAGCCACTCACCAGTGCACGCACAATCGAGGATTTGCCACGGAATGCTCGCCGGTACATTCAGAGACTCGAGGAACTCACGGAAACCCCCATGTACCTCATTTCGGTCGGGGCAAACCGAAACGAAACCATTTTGCTGCGCAACCCCTTCCACAGTTGAAGAGAGGGCCACGCGCACCGTTCGGCCCGGGAGCCGCGGATCGCCACGGGCAGGTGGCCCCGGCTGAAGCGTCTGCCTTGGTAAGTTTTTCTCTTGCTTGCGGCTAGGATGTGGCGGATAAAGATCGCCGGTGGGGGAGCCATGGACAAACGATTTGGGATTCTACAGGGCCAAAGCCGGCGATTCAGGGATGTTGAACAGCGCATTCTGCAACTCCGATATGGCGGCTGGTCTCGGTGCCGGAGCTACCGGGAGGTCGGGGCGTTACTTGGCTTGTCGCCGATCGAGGTGCGCCGGTTAGAACGGACCGCCTTGGAACGGTTGCGTCACGTTGGGAGCCCGCAACTGGTGTGGGACGAAGCGTAGTCGGGCTCTGATTGACGCGACTTCTCCATTGCTTCGCAAGGGGAAATCGCGACGGACGTTACGGAGCGCGTGCGGACATCGGGTCGGAAGGCCCCGGATCGTGAGCTAGTGGATACCACAGCTGCGCTTTCAGAGGTGCGCGCGACAATGCTCTTGAGAGTAGGGGGTGTGTGCGCGTCTTCTGCCTAGGCGTGGTCTTGTAGCTCTTGTTCGGGGAATGAACGAAACAAGGGCGCGGAGAATCCGGAGTTCGCGACCTGGGGTGGCTTGTGCACCGGTTGGGTGACGAAATGCCTGTCCTTGAACGAAACTCCCACCCCACGGGCGGTCAACGCGGGTTTGTAACAGATCGCTGATTCGATGCGGGATCCCGCGGAAGGTTGCCGCCCCTTAGGTAGTCAGAGATATACGCCGCCGTTTGGGCTCAGCACCTGCCCGGTAACGTAGCTAGCTTCGTCCGAGAAGAGATACGCTACAGCAGCCGCGACATCTTCTGGCACGCCGACGCGCCCTACGGGTGCGCGCTTCCCATACTCCGCAATGGCTTGCTCGGGGAGGCCTGAACCGCGCACGAGCGGAGTATCGATCAGCCCAGGTGCGACGATGTTTGCTGTGACCCCCGAACTTCCGAGTTCCAGGGCCAGCGCTTTGGTGAACCCTACGATCCCTGCTTTGGCCGCGGCGTAGTGGGCGATGCCACGGCCGCCGCCGTTCAACCCGGCAACCGAGCCAATGTTGACAATGCGGCCCCAGCCGGCGGCGCGCATGTCCGGCACCACGAAGCGCGCGCACAGGAAAGCGCCACGCAAGTGTACAGCGACCGTACGGTCGAACACCTCGGGAGCAAGCTGTTCGAGTGGAGTGTACACGCAAATTCCTGCTGCGTGTACCAGTCCGGTGAACGGACCGAGTTCGGCCCGCAAGCGGGTGACCGCTTGGCTGAGCGAATCCGCGTCTGCCACGTCTGCTTGGGCAAACGCCCACGGTGCCTCCGAGACCTCGTCGCCCCAGGACGCGCCTCCAGGGTTCACGTCGATGCCACCCACGGCCCAACCAGCCCTGGCCAGACGTAGCCCCACCGCTTTCCCGATGCCGGAGGCAATTCCAGTAACCAAGGCGACGCGCGGGACGCGTGAGTGCATCGACGATCCTCCCATCATCAATGGGGCACGATATGCCCTTCGAGTCCTCCGGGAATACGCTGGCTCAAGCGCTCCCAGGCGCGCACGATTCTCAGCGCTTCCTCACGATGCGGGAGACCCGTCACAACGGGAGTCGAGGTGTGGGCGTCGAGAACCTCCCAACACTCGTCGCCGGTGCGGCGCCAACGGACCAAACGCATGCGGTAATTCGGGGATGCCTGCTCCTCGCTCAGCACTTCACGCCCGATCGTCATCGTCCGTCCTCTACCAGCATCCGCGCTATCGTCCGGAGCAATCTCCCGGAAGAGAAGCGATCCATTCTCGAATCACATCGATGGCTTCTTGATGGACTCTCCGCCGACCAAGTTCCGGCATGGCAATGCCGGGATCTAGGGAGATCATGCGAAAGAGCAAGATCGATTGGTTGGGCTTGCCGGGCTCGATGTCGTAGCGAAAGCCGCCGGTCCCGCGGCCTGCTGCGACGGGCGACTTGCAGATACCCAAGGCCAACGGGTCGGTTTGTCCAATGCCGAGGAACAGCCCCGTCGTGCGTGCCGCTCCGGCTGGGTTATGGCAGTGCGCACAATTGACATCGAGGTACGTACGCGCTCGTTCTTCGACGGTGCCGCTTGTCGGGTCCTCCAACACCGCTGCTCGGGGGGCAAGCGTTGGATCGGCCGGAGCGCCTTCCAAAATCCCGATGCGCGTCCAATGCACCAGTTGGTTCTCGATCCCGGTGTCGTAGGCGAAGTCTTTGTTCAGATTGCGTGCCTTGGTACCGATGGGGCCCGTGTTCTTGAACGATTCGCGGTGACACTCCTTGCACTGGTTCGCGTTTGGCACATTGTAATCAAACGTCGCGGGCTGCCCGTCCGCTTGGACTGCCGTTACGCGCAAGGGCATTCCGAGCACTTTGAGCCGCGCTTCGGTCTCCTCAGCGTTCCAGACGTAGGGGAGACCGATCCAACCGTCTTCGCGTCGGATGAGCAAGCGAGTTTCGAGCAGTCGTTCCCCGCTGTGCGGGGCGCGCATGTCGTACGGATAGGCAAAATTCTTGATGATGACGGTTCCCACAGGGAAATCGAAGGAAGCTTGGGCGTCGTACTTGGCTTTCTTCCCTGGAGGCAAGTAAACGAAGCGATGTTTGTTCGTGTAATCCGAAAAGAGCTGCGTGTTGAGGTCGTAGGGCGTGACCCCATCGTTCGGCCGGAGTTCCCGCATCGGACCCACGAAGAACCGATAACTCGACAAGAACTCGCACGGTTCGTCGTTGACGTCGAAATTCACGCTGTTGCCAGGCGCAACGGTGCAGCGCGTTTCCGCATTGACGGCCACGGGAGTCGGGGTTGCCGGCGGTGGCGATGGAAAAGGTAGCGGCTGAGGTGCTTGCTCGCTGACTCCAGGAATCACCACGGGAGGCAAAAGCGGGAAGCGGCAGTCGTAGGGCTCGCGCGCATTACTGGCCTGCCCGCCGAACCGGGGCAAATCCACATTGTACAAGCGTGCCGCTGGATCCTGGATGCAGATGCGCAACGAGTCGGGAAGCTTGCCGTTCACGTACTTTCGGGAGTCTTCGAAACCATCGATCAAGATATCCGGCAAGGGCAAGCCAGTAATCGGACCAATCAGTTCGGTCGTGTCGGGGTCGCCGTCCGTTCCGCCATTTTCGTAAAGGTTATCGTAAATGAAGATGGCCTCGGAGTACTTATCGTAGCGCGGGTCGGCTCCTCGCAGATTCCCGATGATTTGCGCCGTGTTGTAGCTGATGATCAAAATTTGAAACGTTCCGTTGCTACGCAAGCGATTCCGGAACACCTGGACCTCGTCGTTGGCGAGAATCATGATTCCAGTACCGCGGGGCACTGCACTGACCGTGGTACCCCGAGGGGCAAAATTCGGCGTGTTGTTCTCGACGACGTCGTTGTCGAACACACGGGTGCGCCGACCATCGAGAAACGGCAAGCCAGGCAAGTTGAACACGAGGATGCCTCCGGTATTGTGCGTTGCGGTATTGTGGTAGACGTCGGCGTCGGTCGAGTTTTCGATTTCGATGCCCGCCACGTTTTCGTACACGTAATTGCGGCGGACGATGATGTTGTGACACTGGCCGACGTAAATTCCGGCGTCCGAAGCGCCACGGACCACCGAGTCCTCGATGAGGACGTTGGTGCACTCGATGGGATAGAATCCGTACGAGCCGTTCTCGGTGTTGGGCCCACGCGTCCACTCCGCCCGTACTCTCCTGATCGTGATGTTCTTCCCACCCAGTATTTTCAGCAGGTCTCCCGGGCTGTCTTCGAGGGCTAAGTCTTCGATCGTGAAATCATTGGCAGTGACGAGCAACCCCTCAGCCCCCGAAGTTTGGTTGCGGAACGACAAAATGGTGCGGTCTTTCCCTTCCCCCCGGATGGTCACGTTGTCCACGTCGAGCGAGAGCTGTCCAGACAGGCGATACACGCCGGCGCGCAACAAAATCGTATCTCCCGGACGTGCTTCGATCAGCGCGCGTTGAATCGTCTCTTGATCGTCGTCGCTGGGAGACAAAATGACGCAGCGGTCTCCGCAAGCGTTCGCTCCGCCGGGGACATTGGCGAATCCAGGCGGTTCACCGTCGCTGCCACAGCCCAAGAAAAACGTGGCAGGCGCAATCGTGATCAGCATGACCCAAAACCAAATTCGCGGCTTCATTTGGATCCTTTCCCCTTCCCTCGTGTGGAAACTGTCGAGATGCCGATCCTGAGACTACCTTGTGCGCTCGAACTCAAGCAAGACCGAGCCAAAGCTTGCTCTTTGGCCCGCAAACATCGGACGAGTGTGGCAATGTGCAGGGAACTCGTGGGCATCCTGGAGCCAGAGCTCTTTTGGCTCGACCAGGGCTCCACGTTTGGAAACATCGTGGTGCGGGGCATCGCATGAGCACGAGCGAGAAGGTCCTCACAAGGACTCGAGTTCTTCACGTACACGCCGGCGGTGCATGCGCGAGTTGAAGCTGAGCGATGAGCGTGTACCGTCTGGGTGTTCACCGGAGCCGTCATCGGGAAGAGTGTTGATTGCTGGTGTGTTTCCTGGTTAAGCGCAGCAATCCACATGTTGCTGCAGCACAAGGTAGCAATCGTTTCCGGTGTTGGTCCCGGACTAGGCCGCAGTGTTGCCTTGGCGTTTGCTCGGGAGGGGGCGCGCCTCGTGCTGGCCGCTCGCAATGCCGAGTACTTGACCAAGGTCGCGCAAGAAATTGCGGCTGCGGGCGGGGAGAGTCTCGCGGTTCCCACCGACGTGATTTCTCGCGACGCGTGCGCTGCCTTGGTGGAGGCGGCCGTGCAGTGTTACGGGCGCATCGATGTGTTGGTAAACAACGCGTTTCGGGGTGGTGTGGAGCCGCGGTTCGAGGAGGTCGATCTGCAGCTCTGGCGGGACGTGTTCGAGGTGAACGTATTTGGCTCGCTGCAGTTGACCCAAGCGGTCGTGCCCTCGATGCGGGAAGCAGGTGGAGGCTCGATCGTGTTCATCAATTCCATGTCTGCGCGCGTGATCGAGCCAGGAATGGGAGGGTATGCCGCGTCCAAGGGTGCACTGTTGGTGGCAGCTCGGACCCTGGCAAAGGAGTTGGGCCCTTACGGGATTCGGGTGAACTCCGTGGTTCCCGGGTACATTTGGAGCGAGAAATTAGCCCGTTATTTTCACTGGCTCGCGGAGCGAGAAGGCCGTTCCTTCGAGGCCGTGCGCGAGGACATCGCTGGGCGTACAGCGCTGCATCACATTCCCGACTCGGACGAAATCGCAGACACCGTCGTGTTTTTTGCCTCCGACTTATCGCGTGCTGTAACCGGGCAGGCGCTCGATGTGAATGCCGGGCACTATTTCGACTAGAAATTCGCAGGCCACGACTTCGGAACGCGGTATTCTCCTTTGGGGCGAGCCGTGGCGGGCCTGGCTGTTGCTCCTTGTTGGGGTATGTGCCGTGAGCGCGCAATCGGCTTCGTCCTTGGCGTTTTCCGTGTTGATGAAGCCGATGACCGCAGCGTTGGAGATCGATCGCACGACCTTTGCGTCGGCAATGAGCCTGCGGATGCTGCTCATGGTGTTGGCCTTGGCCCTTGTTGGGCTTGCAACGGACAAGGCTGGGGCCCGAGCTGTGTTAGTTGCTGGGGCGTGCGTGGTGGGATTGGGCACTGTAGGTCTAGCGTTGTTGCCTTCTTCGGCTTGGCTCTACCCAGTGATGGGAGCCATCGGGCCTGGACAGGCAGCCATTGGGTCGGTGGCCGCTTCGGCACTCGTGGTGCGTCACTTTACCGTGCGCCGCGGTTGGGCGGTGGGCATCCTCAACGGGGGCGATAATTTGCTCAATAGTGCCGTTCCCCTTCTTACGGCTGCGACGCTCCAACGTCATGGGTGGCGTGCAGCGCTGGTGGCGGTGGGCGCGGCTTACTTGGCGCTGGCGGCACTCGTGGCTTTGGTCTTGCGACGCGACGATGGCAAAGAGGTGCGAAGTCCCAAGCTGGCGTCACGAACGGACGGTGAGACGCGGAAGTCCCCCGGTAAGGCGTTTTGGTTGCTCGTCTTGGTGTACGTGGGCATCTACGCGTTCATCACTTCGGTGCAGTTGCATCTGCACTCTTACTTGACCGACTTAGGCTTGTCTCCAATCGTGGCTTCGCGGGTGTTGAGCGTGCAAATTCTCGTGGGCGCGCTCGGCGCACCGTTGATCGGCGGAGCAGCAGGCCGCTGGGGTGCTCGTCCCACCTTGTGCGTGACTGTGGGTGGGCTTGCTGTGGGCGCACTGCTTTTGTGGAATGTCGGCTCGAACTTTGGCTTTTTGGGGTGGGCACTTTTCTACGGTACCGTCAACAGTGGCGTAGTGGCCTTGCTGGCTCTCGCGCTAGCGGAGTTGTTCGGGCCGGCGCAAATCGGCCGGTGGATGGGGGTGGCCATGTCGTTTTGCATGGGCAGCACGATGGTCGCCAACGTCTATTCGGCCGCAATGTTCGATCGCTTCGGCACCTACTTGCCAGTTTGGCAAGGATACAGTGCCCTCATGATGGCTTTGTTGCTGCCGGTCGCGATCCTTACGCGCTGGGGCGATGTTCGAGCCAAGACCAAGTGACATCCAGTGCAGCAGTAGGTGGCGGGCGCCTGACGCAAACTTCGAGCAGCGTGACGGTTGGCGGCGTGACCGATCTGCGTAAGACGCATTTCGGTACCTGCGCCCGCTTCCTGTCCTCGGAGATCGGATCTAGTCTGCAAAGGTTGCCTGCATTCGACCGACGTTTCGTCCGGCTAGCGACGATGTGGGCACAGGTGGATGTTCGGGGTTCGAAGAACCGTGATTGCTCCGATGAGAGTTTCCGCTGGGAAGAAGTGCTGGTCAACCGGAGCGGAGGCCCGGCGGCGAAAAACAAAGGCGCTGGCGGAAGTCTGTAAGAGCGGCTCGCGCTAAGGTCGGAGTGCGTTGAAGATGCTGGCGTCGGCATGGATTCGTTACACGGTCGTTCTCGTTTTTGGCTACGTGTGCTTTGCGACGCCTGGGTCCGACGGTTGGCCGTGGGGCATGGACCAGTGGCTGTGGACCGGCCTACGCGACTTCCCGTTGGAAAAAGTCCGTTACTTGCCTCTCGCAACTGCAGTGCTGATGGTCACTGCGGATTTGGCGGGCCGGGTTGCACGATTGCCAACAATGGATGTGCGCCGCCGTTCTCTATGGGCGTGCGCGATCGCCGCGTTCTCCGGCGGGTGGTTTTTGGCGTTGCGGGTGCAGCATTGGCTCGGGGACCTGCACGGGATAGACCAGTGGCCGCTCCCGCAATGGAAGTTGGAGACCGCCGAGCCGCTCGGTGTTTTGACCTGGTATTACACGATCCATTGGGGGTATGCGTTAGGCCTTTGGCCATCGGAAGCTTGCCAACTCGTCTCCGTCTTGAGCGGGGCGCTGAGCGCTGTCGCCTTGTTTCTCTGGGCGCAACGCCTCACCGACCGATGGCCGCTACTGTTCTTGATGATTTTATCCGGTGGCTTTAGCGTGTTGTTTTACGGCTATCCGGAGAAGGGCACGCCGAAGTCGCTGGCACTCTTGTTCTGGTACGTGTACTCGGGCACCCGAGCGCTTCAGTCTGGCACGACCGGCTGGATGCTTGCATCCAGCGTTTTGCTGTCGCTTGCGGCTTTGATGCACGGGAGCGCACTGAGTTTCCTGCCAGCTCATGCTTGGGTCCTTTGGCGCAACGCAACACGTCGACAAGCGTTGGCAGGGGTTGCGGCGTTCCTGGCGCCGGTAGTGCTCATCGCGGGCTACGCTTGGATGGGCGCACCATATGCCGGCGGGAAGTGGGGCAATGTGGCGGCGCCGATCCAGTGGATCAAAGCCTACTGCATCACAAATTGCGGTTACGACTTCTTCAGTTGGAAGCACCTGCGGGACATCGTGAACTGCTTATTGGTATTGGCCCCGGTAGGAACTTTGTGTTTGCCCGAAGCACTCCTACGAGCTCGCGGCTCGGATCCGCTAGCACAATGGTTGGCGGTCGGTAGTTTGGGGTTCCTGTTTTTGTCCTCTGTGTGGTTTCCAGTGTTTGGGTATTACGCCGACTGGGACATTTTCGCTTCCACGCCTTACGTGGTTTCCACGTTGGGTGCGTACGTCGCACTCCGAGATTTGCCGGCAAGAAGTTTTCAAGGGCTGGCCGCGATGTGGATTGTCAGTAACGCGATCCACACTTACTCGTTCTGGCGCGCCTTCCAAGTCGGAGAGTGACCTAGGGAAACCCGCCAACCCGAACATGCCAGGGCACCGTGGTGCGGAGGCAGACGGTGGCGCTGCAGCCGGTTGAAAAGGCGGCTGCTCGATGCGCCCGGTAGCGGGCGCGGAGCTACCCAAGTGCTCGTAAGGACGAACAATGTTCGTGGTGACCCACCTGCGCCACACCAACGGTGGTGCGTGTGCGCTTTGCTGTCATTCGTCTCCGCAGATTGCGCCTTATCCGCGACGTGACGGACAAGGCCCTTCGAGGCATTTTCCTTACGGAACAACGATTTCCATGCCTCGTCTCGAGCGGTCGCCTCCAGGTTGCTCGGATCCGTGTCTCCTGGCGGGCGCTTCAGGTTCGATGGTGGAAGTGAGAGGGACATTCCCGCCCGAGCATCTGGAAGGTGGCAGCCCAGTTGTAACTCGGGCAACCATGCTGCGGGGCGGAAGCGCGTCCAATCCGGCGGCCCGCCAGGGGTTTGCTTCGTTGGCCGCACCCGTTTGCGCTGGACATCGGAGTTGCGTAACTAGGAACGGTGCCGCACTATTCCGAGGAAGAAATTCGTAACTATCTCCTTGCCGTCGAAACGCCGCCTCCGGAAAGAGCGGACTGGCACACTTGGACCACTTGGAACCTCCGCCGATTTCGCCGCACGCTCGAAGTCGTGCCGCCGGCAGAGAGCGGAGATCGCTGCCTCGAGATTGGGAGCATTCCGTACACGTTCGCTCTGCTGATGAAACGCTTCCATCAGTATTCCCTGGCCCACGTAGATTTTTTTGCAGGTGGGGAGCGGCAATTCCGCAAGATCATTCGCTTGCCGGCTCTGGGGGAAACGCATGAATTTGCGAGCGAGCTGTACGACGTGGAACGTGAGGACTTGCCATTTCCAGACGAAAGCTTCGCCGGAGTGCTTTGCTGCGAAGTGCTGGAACACTTGACGACGGATCCGGTTGCCATGCTGGCAGAAATCCATCGCGTGCTGCGACCGAACGGCTGGCTGGTCCTCACAACTCCGAACAGCGGTTGCCTGCGCAACGTGGTGGACTTGCTCCACGGTCGAAACATTTATCGCCCTTATGCGCTGGCCTTCGGGCCAACTTGGCGCCACAATCGAGAATACACCGCTGCCGAAGTTCGAGAGCTGCTTTTGGGCTGCGGGTTCGAGGTGGAACATCTCTCGGTCGAGGATATCGCCCCGAACCTCGAGCACCGACCTTTCGGTCACCGCGCGCTTCATTGGCTCCTGCGCCTTCGATACGGTCTCAATTACGGCGAGCAAATTTTTGTGCGGGCACGCCGGCGAGGGCAGTTTTGTTGGCATTACCCCTCCTGGTTGTTCCACCACACCGAGTTTTACGTCTCCGTGCGGCGGCCATACGTGCGCGTGGGGGAGAATGACGCAATCCAGCTTGGCAAAGGTTGGCTGGAAAGAGAGAGCTCCGATGGTGTCCTTGTACGTAGGATCGGGACGGTTGGAGCTATGCCGTATTTGCGCACGCGGCCGGGTTGCTCGCGTCTCGCGCTCGAGCTCCGCCAGTTCGAGCCCGAACCGCGGCAGCTACCGCTCGCGGTCCGCCCGTATCAGCACGCAAGCGTCAAGCTGGAGTGGACGGGCGAAATTCCGCTGGGAGGAACCGGGCGCCAACTTGCGTCGGTCGTGCTCCCTCAGCCAGACGAAACCCCCGCAATCGAGATCGAGTTTCTCGGTGGCGAAAACAGTGTGGGCTTGTCGGCAATTCGCTGGGACCGTTGAGGAATTCGGGCGCGCGAACAGAAATTCGCTTTGCGGCTGGGTTTTGTGCGGGTCGGCGGGTGTGCTCCTCTTTTAGTTTGAGGTACCTCTTTGGTTCCCTTTGCCGCCCGAACTTAGCCAGGAAGCCTCACAAAAATGCTGCACATCCCATCGTGGCGGGGGTTCCTCCGGACCTATGTCGGACGCGGTCTGAGCCGCGCCCAGAGGCAGAGTGCCGTCACTGGGCATCTTCACACTCAGTACGCGTTAGCAGGCCGCTTCCTTTATCGTCGCCGATGCTCTCGTTGGGAGAGGAAGAGCCTTGTCGACTGGCATGGAGGTCGGCGAGCCTGGAAGGAGCCTTTGGGTGAGTACCGCGACCGCGGGTATTTTTTCGGCCTCGGTCCCGACTGGTTGTCAGGGCATCGTAACGATCGCGATCCCGCACGTTTGCGGTGCGCCGCCGAGATTGTGGCTTAGCGCGACGGTGGCGTTCTTCACCTGCCGAGGACCAGCCTTCCCCTGGACCTGCTTGTAATTCTCGTACAACATCCGGATTCCTGTGGCACCGGTGGGGTGACCGAACGACTTGAGGCCACCGTCGGTGTTGACCGGCAGCTCCCCACCGAGTTCGAAGGTTCCGGCAGCAATGTGTTCCTTCGCAGATCCTTTTTCCGCGAACCCGAGATCCTCGTAAGTCAAGAGCTCGGTAAGCGTGAAGCAATCGTGAACCTGAGCCACGTGAATTTCTTTCGCTGGGTTTGCAATGCCGGCCTGACGGTAAGCGTCTTGAGCAGCGTAAATCGTAGGCTTCCAGCGCAAGAAGTCGAAAGAGGGGTCGGACTGTGGGTTCGGTCCGAGGGCAATGGTAATCGCGCGGATCAGCACGTAGTCGTCACGGAAGCTTTTGGCGAGTTCCCTGCGCGTCAGGATGGCCACTGCCGCCCCGTCGGACTGTGCGCAGCAGTCGTACAATCCGAAAGGCCACGAGATGATCGGCGCCTGCAGAACATCCTGGACCGTGATTTCTTTTTTGATCATCGATTTTGGCGCCAGCGTGCCGTTGTGATGATTCTTCACGGCAATCTTCGCGAGGTCTTCACGGCTTGCTCCGTAGGTTTCGAAGTAGCGCGCAGCGCACAAGGCAAACCACCCAGCAGGGGTCATGGGTAAGCCACGCACGCCAGTGGTAACTGCGCTTGGTCCACTGACCCCTCGATCCTTGGGCTTGTCGAAGCCGACGACCATCACTGTGTCGTACATGCCGCACGCGATGGCAAACACGCCGAACCGCAGCGCATCTGTTCCTGTGGCGCAGTAATTTTGCACCATGCTGACCGGCCGCCCAAAGAGTTTCAACGCGTCAGCAACCTCGGCGGTTCCCTTCGAGGGATACACGGCCCCGCAAAAGACCGCTTCGATTTGCTTTTGCGGTTCGTCGATGCCCGCATCTTCGTACGCCTCGAACGCGGCCTCCACGATCATGTCCTCAGGCGCCTTGTCCCAATTCTCTCCAAATTTGCAGCAACCCATTCCCACGATGGCAACCTTGTCGCGAATGGCTTCTGGGTTCATACGCGTTCCTCGTTCGGCACGGTTCTAAAAAGACTCGTTGTGACGTTTACCAACCGATGCTCCTGACCGGCGTGCATTTCCAAAAATAGTTCGGCGTGCCGCCGTACTCGTGAATCTTGCGGAAGGTGAACTCCACCGGCAAGTCCAGCTTGACTTCCTCGGGCACGGCGTCTGTCATTTGCAAGTACACGCGCGCACCGCCTTCGACTTCGATCGTGGTCACGATGAGAGGTGGGTCCGGGCTCCCTGCGAAGTAGTCGAACGTGAACGACATCACTTTGCCCTGCCGATCGGCCAGGCGGATTTCTTCGAAATCGTCACGTGCGAAGCACTGGAAGCATACGCGTTGGAAGGGAAACTGTTCCGTTCCACAGCGTCGGCAGCGTTGGCCATGAAATGCGATGTCCTCGTTACGGTCGCGGTAGTGGACCGTTGCGGACACTCCTTGGCCCCCTCGACGGTCGCCGTCCGAAGGATAGAGGGCGCGGTAGTTGAGGTACCGGTCGTAATCGGCCAGTTCGCGCCTCCGTGCCAAATGCCACTGCACCCCGCGGCGCTTGGCGAGTCGCTGAACCGCCTCGGTCGTGTGTACAACCAGAGCGTCTGCCCCGTCTCCGTAATTTGCCCACAGGAAACGTTCGCCTGACCGAGCTTGTTCCAAGGCTGCAACCAGAAGGATCGGAGCGAATGCCGCGCCGCAGTTTCCTAAACGGCCGAACAAGGGATCCTGCACTTGGGTTTTCGGATCGAACTGCGCGGCGCGAGCCACGCCGGCCAAACTACGCGCGTCCGGTGCGTAAGCTACGAGCTTGGAGAAATCCTGGGGGCGGGCGCCAGTTTTTTCGAGTAACGCACGGATTGCTTGCAGCACATTTTCGGAATAGCCGCGCTCCACGACGAACCGCTCTTCCCATGAGCGAACGAAGCGGTCCCACTCCGTGCGCCACACGTCGATGATTTCTTCGGCCAAAAACACTTGCTCTTCGAAAACCGCGGCGACCTCTTCGGTTCCTACGAGCAGCGCGGCGGCAGCGTCGCCAAAGTTCCGCTCGAGGGGCGACCGTGGCGGGGCCGGTCTGCAGTCCGCCGCCACGACGAGGGCATTGCGGGCAGAGCCCGCGCGCACCGCGTCGACTGCGGCGCGGAGCGCGACCGTGGCGGCCCGAGTGGAATCAGCAAAATCGGCAGTGACGACTTCGCGCCGTAAATCTAGAGCCTTAGCGATCAGCGCTGCACCTTGTTTCTCCCGGTATGGGTAGGAGGTGGAGGCAAAGTACAGAGCGTCCACTTGGCTTCGATCGATTCCTTCTAAACAAGCTGTTGCTGCGGCAACCGCCATGGTCGCGGCGTCTTCATCGAAATAAGCGATTGCCCGCTCTCCAGAACCACCACTCGCCTTGCGACCTCCGCTGATCGCTCCGAGCGAAAGCCGCAACATGGGAATGTAGGCACCAGTGGAACGAATCCCTGCTGTTTGCATCGGTTACTTCTTTTCTTCCTTTTTCTCTTCTTTTTTCTCGTCGCGACGCATTTGCGGAATGCCAATGGGCTGGAGATGCTCGAGGAACACCGCGTCGAAATTGGCGGCGATTTCCGCAGCGGTCAGTCCTCCTGGCTTGTACATCATGGCAATCGGGCGCAGTTGTTGGAACAATGTAAAACCATAGCCGCGGCGGCCGAAGATTTGGCCGTTCACATGGGCGGCCTTCTCCGAGGCGAGAAACGCGACCATCGGAGCGTTCCGATCCGGGTGCATTTCGTGTGGCGGCTCTTTGTTTTCCATTCCGGGCATTGTGGCCACCATGCGAGTGAGCCCAGCAGGAGCCATGGCGTTCACGGTAATGCCGTACCGCGCCAGTTCGAGCGCCCAGCACAACGTCAGCCCCATGATTCCAGCTTTCGCCGCACCGTAGTTGCTTTGGCCGAAGTTTCCGCGCAGCCCCGCGCTGGACGTGATGTTGATGATCCGACCGTAGTTTTGCTCCCGCATGTGCGGAATCGCGTGGCGCCCGCAGTTCCAAGTGCCCTTCAAGTGCACAGCAATCACCGCGTCGAAGTCTTCTTCGCTCATCTTCATGATCGTACGATCACGCAAGATGCCGGCGTTGTTCACCAAGATGTCGATCCGGCCAAAGTGCTCGATCGCTGTGTCGATGATTCGTTTCGCACCATCGAACGAAGCGACCGAGTCGTAGTTTGGCACCGCTTGTCCGCCAAAGGATCGAATTTCCTCCACAACTTGCATCGCGGGGTCTTGGGTCTGGCCCTGACCATCTACAGCACAGCCTAAGTCGTTGACGACGACTTTCGCCCCTTCTCGAGCCAATTCCAACGCAATTCCCCGGCCCACTCCGCGTCCGGCTCCTGTCACGACCGCAACCCTACCTTCGAGCAGCATCGTCTGTTTCCTCCCTATCTGGACGTTGCGATTTGACATCCGCTACCACTTCGCATATTTCGCGTCAATCGATCGATTGAATCACGAATGGACTTCGAACCGATTGCGAGCGTCGAGAAGGTTCGGCGGGAGTTTCGCGCCTGGTTGGCTGCGCACCAGCCGCCGGCGGAGGCATGGGAGCGAGTTCGGCGCAGCGGCGGCACTGCGGAGCGGGTGGAATTTCTGCGCAATTGGCAAGCAACGTTGCAGCGCGATCGCTGGGTCGCGCCGCACTTTCCGGAGGAATTTGGCGGGCGAGGCGGCTCTTTGCTGGACTATCTAGCAGTGCAACAAGAGCTGGCGCGTGCGGACGCCCCGCCGCTGGTGAACGGAGCGGCGGTAAGCATCTTCGCCCCAACGCTGCTTTTGTTTGGACGCCCGGAACAAAAGCAACGGTACCTTCCTAGGTTGTTCAGCGCCGAGGAACTGTGGTGCCTTGGATTTTCGGAGCCGAACGCAGGGTCCGACCTGGCATCGCTCAGAACCCGTGCAGAGCTTCAAAATGGCGCGTTCGTGGTGAACGGCCAAAAGGTGTGGACCACCTACGCGAACCAGGCGGACTTTGGTTTGTTTCTCGTCCGGACCGACCCTCAGGCAAAACCACACCTGGGCATCAGTTGCCTGATCGTACCGATGCGTACTGCCGGCGTAACGATCCGCCCGCTGCGAGAAATCACCGGCGACACGGACTTCAACGAAGTGTTTCTGGAGAACGTCCAGGTGCCGGCGGCAAACTTGGTCGGCGAGCTGCACCGCGGCTGGCAGGTCATTTTGACCGCGCTAGGCCACGAGCGCGGCACGTTGTTGCTTGTCGATTACGTGCGGCGGAAGATCGACATGGCGGCGCTCCATCGGTGGCTGCGTGACGTTGGAACACATACCGACCCGATCGTTCGCAATCGGTTTGCCGAACTGTACATCGAAGTTGCGATCATGGGTTTGCACGGGTTCGCATTGGTCAGCGAACTGCAGCATGGTCGGACCCCGCCAGACGTGTCGGTACTCAAACTGTACGGTTCGGAGTTGGTCCAGCGGCTGCAGGATTTTGCGGTAACCGTGCAGGGCCCTTATGCGCAGCTTTGGTGGGGCGACGAGCGCGTCGTGCGTGGCGGCGCTTGGCAATACGGTTGGTTGATGGCACGCGCAATGACGATCGCTTCTGGGACCTCGGAGGTTCAACGCAATATCATTGCCCAACGCCTGTTGGGGCTTCCGCGCGATTCGTGACCGCGCGCAAGCACCGTTACGGCGAAGGCGACGACCGATCCTCTTTGGCGCTGCTGCTGCCTTCCACTCTTTTGGGGTCCTCTTCGTCACGGCCTTCGAAGCTGCGCTTGAAATCGCGAATTCCTCGGCCGAGCGCTCCCCCGATTTCCGGCAGTTTGCCTGGTCCGAAAATGATCAGCGCCACAACGAGGATGATGATCAGTTCGGGAACGCCGAGTCCAAACATGTGGTGCGCCTCCTTTGCGACACCACCTTGCTAGCACCAACTGCGCTGCGCGGAAACCATTTTTCAAGGTGTATTTGGTTTCCTGCCAGCGCAGGAAACATCTGCTGCCGCCGGCGAACGAGCGGGCGGAAAGCCTAGTCGGAGGACTTTCATTGCGGCTCCGGAGCCGGGGTGAGTTGGACATCGATCATAAGATCCGAAGCAGCTCGTTCGAGGTCTGCTTGCAAATGGGCAATGTCGGTGCGCGCGGGTACGTCCATGGCAATCGACATTTGGTAGATGGGAGTTCCCGTACCTGGCTCCGGTCGCGAACTCGTTTCCATTCTTGTGATGTTCACCCCGTGCTGCGCGAGCACACGCGCAATCCGTGCGACAATCCCAGCTTTGTCTACGCCCGTGGCCTCGAGGAGATAAGGTCGCGCACCGGTGGCCACGCGGTAGGGAATCGGTTCTCCCTCCAAGGGCCGGAAGAACACCGTGAGGCGCTCCTCCCACTCCAAGCGTTTACAAGCGGCGGAAAGGCGCCGTTCCAAATCTTCGCCCTCGCCCGTGAGCAGCAAAAGCACCGCGAACTCGGAGCCGAGCAGCGTCATGCTCGAGTCTTCGAGGTTGCAATCGCACTCGTAAATGAGCTCTGCGAGGTCGGCGACGATGCCGGGTCGATCAGGCCCGATGGCGGAAAGAGCGAACCAACGCTTCATGACGTCGCGGGATCCTATGGTGTGTTGCTCCGCGGGTCAACGCCGCTCCGCGGAGTTGCTGCTCCGCCGATCGTCCGGAAGCACGTTCACCACGGGATGCCCAAGCGATAGGACGGAATGATCTTGATGTTTTTCTTTTGGGCCAGGCGGGCCACCTTCGGATCTACACTGTAAGCCACAACGAACACGAAGCGATGCGCGCCTAGAATCCCGTGCTTCTCGAGTCGCTGCCGCCGCCTTTCGAGCTTGTTCAAATGCGCTGCGCCGAGGCGCGTTTTTGCCTCGCCAAGCAGGGTGACGGCGCGCCCCTCCTGGAGCGCGACGCCAAAAATGTTGAGTTCGTCTGTACGTCCGTCTGGATACTCCAACCACCTCCGCTCGAGCGAGCCCTGCACGACGAGGTTGAATTGCTTTTTCAAAAGCCGGGGTAAGTAGCGGATCGCTCGGTCCTCGAGTCCGTACCCTACGGTGTCCGAAAGCGCGCCAAGAAGTTCCCTCGTCCGGCGATGATCACGAACGAGTTCTTGGACCTGCTTGGTAAGTTGCCGGAGTTCGTGTTGAGTTTGCCGATGTTCTTCTGCAAGCTGCCGGTGGCTCTCTGCTAGCTCGCGGTGGCTTTGCGCCAGCTGTCGATGGCTTTCTGCCAGCTCGTGGTGGCTTTGTGCCAGCTCGTGGTGGCTTTGTGCCAGCCGTTTGTGGCTTTCTGCTAGGTCCCTTAGCTCTTGTCGGAGCTCCTTGACCGCCTCGGTAAGCTCATTAACCCGTTCCTCCGTCCGGCGCTGTGCCTCGGCAAGTTCGTTGACCCGCTCTTCTGTGCGCCGTTGCGCTTCGGCAAGTTCGTTGACCCGCTCTTCCGTGCGCCGTTGCGCCTCGGCAAGTTCGTTGACCCGTTCTTCCGTGCGCCGTTGCGCCTCGGCAAGTTCGTTGACCCGTTCTTCTGTGCGCCGCTGCGCTTCGGCAAGTTCGTTGACCCGTTCTTCCGTGCGGCGCTGCGCCTCGGCAAGTTCGTTGACCCGTTCCTCCGTGCGGCGCTGCGCCTCGGCAAGTTCGTTGACCCGCTCTTCTGTACGCCGCTGCGCCTCGGCAAGTTCGTTGACCCGTTCCTCCGTGCGGCGCTGCGCCTCGGCAAGTTCGTTGACCCGTTCCTCCGTGCGGCGCTGCGCCTCGGCAAGTTCGTTGACCCGCTCTTCTGTACGCCGTTGCGCTTCGGCAAGTTCGTTAACCCGTTCCTCCGTGCGGCGCTGCGCCTCGGCAAGTTCGTTGACCCGCTCTTCTGTGCGCCGTTGCGCTTCGGCAAGTTCGTTAACCCGTTCCTCCGTGCGGCGCTGCGCTTCGGCAAGTTCGTTGACCCGTTCTTCCGTACGCCGCTGCGCTTCGGCAAGTTCGTTAACCCGTTCCTCCGTGCGCCGCTGCGCTTCGGCAAGACTCCGTAACTCTACGGTGAGTGCTTCTTGCGCTTGGACCAAGCGTTCCACCGAGTCCTTGAGCTCAGCGAACTCTGTTTTGGTGACCTGGTCTCGTGTTTCTTCGTACAGCGTCGCAAGGGCGCGCACGAGGGCGTTGGCGGCCTCCGGTTCCAAAGTCCGGCCCGCCACTGCCGAAAGTTCAGCTAGCGCCGACGCAAACGTTGCCACCAAGTTCTCCTAATAGTGTTGCTTCTCTGGAGCACGAAACAGGGACCTCGACGAAAATCTTTCCACAATCGTTCGTGCTGGTTCCCCTCGGCGCTGCAGATTTGCTGAGGGTAACAAATGGAGTCGGTCGAAAGTGTCTCGGAATCGCCTGCGCTCGACTTGCATGGGCTCACTTTCTTATTTTCCGACGTGGCTGAGAACGCTTTTCGTTCCTGCTGGAGAGTCCAGAGGCAGCACGTTTTGTGCCCAGCAAAGTAAGAGAGTAGGCGTCG
>Ga0101945_1001705_pt1 | contig 19458 bp, 21 predicted proteins | sample DewCreD2012metaG_2_FD_75246 | JGI IMG/M metagenome (GOLD analysis project Ga0101945, IMG submission 75246) | Hot spring sediment bacterial and archeal communities from British Columbia, Canada, to study Microbial Dark Matter (Phase II) - Dewar... ... | reverse complement strand
GAGGGCCAAGGTAGCGATTCAGGCCCTTATGACTTTTTTGGTGATGAATGTGAAGAGGATGGTGAGGCTTCTTTTGATGAAGGAACAGAAGTTAGGAATTTTGGAAACTGGATGAGGAAAAAGAAAGGAGAAAGAAAAGAAAGATAGAAAAAAGATAGAGATTAATCCAGAAAGTAACCCCCTGTATCCCATAATTTAGCCTTTCCCTAACTCTCAAAATGAGACTACTCCATAAAGTATTTACTTTTTCAGAAATCTCTTTCTTTTTGGAGGTAATTCCTCACTGAAGGGTGGAAATAAATTTAAGCCCGAAAGGAGTATTTCAGAAACCCATAGAATGCGGATGGATTGAATATAAATAGATCCTACGAATCGATCCATCATATGAATGGGTTTCTAATTAAAACAAACCGAAATGATGAGTTTTATGGACCATTTAAGGTAGCCGCACTATGGGTTTCTCCAATACCTCTCTCGGGCTTATTCCCCACCTCTGGGTGAGGGATTACTTTTGGAGTCCTTTGGTGAGTGGTGAAAACCATTTTTCTCCAATCATGACCGAGGGATTGCTTCATTTCAACCCCATGAAAAGCTTGACAATCCCTGATGAAACCGATATATATTTTTAAAATTCGGAAGAGATTTGAAAAACAATGGAATGGACACTGCTTCTCAATTCTACTTTTGAGCCTTTAAAAGTGGTCCATTGGAAGAAGGCCATTCTGTTAGTTCTCCTTGGAAAAGTGGAGGTCGTCGAAGAGTACGATCGTCTGATTCGAGGGGTGAGGTTTTCTATGAAGCTTCCTGCCGTCATCCGTCTTCGTCATTTCATCCAAAGAAGAACTCTCCTTATTAAATTCTCGAGACAGAACCTCTTTATCCGAGACCGGAGAACCTGCCAGTATTGTGGAGAACCTTTCGATCCTCAAGAGTTAACCTACGATCATGTCATTCCCCGTTCCAGAGGTGGGCCTACGGATTGGACCAATGTGGTTACCTGTTGTACGAAATGTAATCTTAAAAAAGGAGGGAGAACCCCGGAAGAAGCTGGAATGTCTCTCATCCGAAAACCTAAAGTTCCCATCTGGATTCCTCTATTGAATCGGAGTTTGGGGATAGAAGAAACACCCTCCTTATGGAAGAACTATCTCTATTTTGATCATGAGTTAAGTTCATAATTTTTATGAAAGAGCATCTTTTCAACTCAGCCCTCCTTCTTCTGATTTCGCCTCAACAATGCCATAAAGATTTCCATCTGAAGGATGAAAAAAGATCATGAAATACCTTTGGGCCCCATGGAGAATGGATTATATCTTGAGCTCTAAAGAAAAAGGATGCATTTTCTGTTTAAAACCTTTGGAGAATAGGGATAAAGAGAACCTGATCCTCTTCCAGGGGAAGGATGCCTTTATTATGATGAATCGGTACCCCTATAATAGTGGCCATTTAATGATCGTCCCCAAACGCCATTGCACGGAATTAGAGAAATTAAAGGAAAAGGAATTGAAGGAGATTTTCCATCTCTTACAAGTTTCCGTGAAGGTCCTCAAGGAGACCCTTTCTCCTCAGGGATTTAACATTGGAATGAATCTTGGAAAGATTGCCGGGGCTGGTGAAGAACATCTCCATTTCCATATCGTTCCCCGTTGGACAGGGGATACGAATTTTATGCCTATTTTAGGGGAAACCAAAGTGATTCCTGAATATTTACTGAATACCTATGAAAAACTAAAGGTTGCCTTCTCCCAATATATGAGAAGAAAGAAAAAGGGAGGTCCCAAACCGTGAGGTGGTTGAAAACCCTTTTAATCATGGTCATCTTTCTCCTTGTGATCCTTTTTTCCGTTCAGAACAAAGAGGAGATCACTCTGCGCTTCGGTCTTTTCCCTTTAAGAAATGAAACAATAGAGTTGCCCAAACTCCCTCTCTTTCTTATCATCCTTTGTTCGGTATTCCTCGGGATCCTGATCGGAGGACTGAGCGATTTTTATCGACGGTATCAACTCAAAAAGACGGTTCGCCAGAATATAAAGACGATCGAACGATTGACTCAGGAAGTGGAATCCTTGCGTCGCGTCGGTTCTGATCAGCCCTCTTTTCTTAGAAAGGATTAAACCGGCAAATAGGCCCTCATCCTAAACAAGGACCTCAGAGCACGATGGGTTTCCCGAACACCCCTCTCGGGCTTATTCCCCACCTTTGGGTAAGGGATTAATCGAATTGAAAATTTCTATTGAAATTCATTTTAAAATATGGTATATGTTTAATAAGTTGGTCTGCTCAAAAGGCGGGATTTACCCGCCTTTTTTTTAGAACGGATTGTAGATTCTTAAATATGGTTACAGAGATTAAAGAACGAGTAAAAACTCTTATTGATCCCATCCTTTTCGAGCAAGGGTTAGAGTTGGTGGAGATGGAGTACCGTAGAGAATCGAGGGGATGGGTCTTACGACTATATATTGACAAGGAGGGAGGGGTTACCCTCGATGACTGTACTCGGGTGAGTCAAGAGGTAGGTAGAGTACTGGATGTGGAGGATTTCATTACAAATCCTTATATATTGGAAGTTTCTTCTCCGGGGTTAACCCGACCCTTAAAAACAGAGAAGGATTTTAGGAAGGTCAAAAACCAGTGGGTGAAAGTAAGAACCTTCGAACCCATTATGGAACGAAGGGAATTTAAGGGAAAACTCCTCGAAGTCTCGGATCAAGGAATTGAAATTGAGACGGAGGGGAAAAGGATCCCCATTCCTTTCTCAAAAATTGGAAAAGCCAATTTAGAAATAGATCTTAAATAAGGAGAAGGTCGTATGCCATCCAATCTCAATTATGTCATTGAGCAGGTCGTCAAAGACAAGGGGATTGATAAGAAAGTGATCATTGAGGCATTAGAACAAGCGGTCCTTACGGCCTCAAGAAAGAAATATGGACATCACGGAGAGATTGAAGTCCATTACAACGAGGAGATTGGAGAGGTTGAACTCTTCCAATTCAAACAGGTCGTGGAGGAAGTGAAAGACCCGAATACCGAGATTTCTCTCAAAGAGGCTCGAACATTGGATCCAGAGGCTCAGATTGGTGATAGTCTAGGGGTGAAACTCAATACGGATTTCGGTCGGATTGGAGCCCAGACCGCCAAGCAGGTGATCATTCAGAAAGTTCGGGATGCAGAGCGAGAGAACATCTATAATGAATTTAAGGATCGAAAAGGAGATATCGTCAGCGGAACCGTTCAACGATTGGAAAAGGGGAATATCTATGTCACGATCGGGAAGGCAGAGGCTATCCTTCCCTTAAAAGAACAGATCCCAGGAGAAACATATCGGCAGGGGGATCGAATTCGGGCCTATATCTTAGACGTCCAGAAAAATACGAAAAGCCCTCAGATCATACTCTCAAGAACCCATCCTGGTTTCTTGATCAAGCTCTTCGAATTGGAAGTGCCAGAGATATCGGACGGGATCATCAAAATCATCAGTGCAGCCAGGGAACCCGGGGAGAGGGCAAAGATCTCTGTCTACAGCTCCAACCGGGATGTAGATCCTGTTGGGGCCTGTGTGGGGATGAAGGGATCCAGGGTGCAAAATGTGGTTCAGGAGCTAAGAGGAGAGCGAATCGATATCATTCCTTGGTCACAAGATCCAGCTAAATATGTCTGTAACACCCTGGCTCCTGCCAAAATTTCAAGGGTCTATATTGATGAAGAGAATCGACACATGGAGGTGGTTGTCGCTGATGATCAACTCTCATTAGCGATCGGGAAGAAGGGTCAAAACGTAAGACTGGCCTCGAAACTCACAGGATGGAAGATCGACATCAAAAGCGAATCAAAGATGGAAAAGATGTCTGTCGAAATCATAGAACAATTCAAATCCCTTCCTTATATGGGAGAGGTATCAAGTCGGCTTCTATATAATGAGGGATTTCGATCGCTTCAGGAGATTGCGGAGATAGATCCCGAAGAACTGGCAAAGATCTTAGAGATAGAGAAGGAGAAGGCCCAAGAGATCGTTGAACGGGCCATTGAGATCGTTCAGAAAAAAGGAGGAGAAAGAATAGAGACAGAAACCTCCTCGTCCAAAGAGGAGGCCTCTGTGGATTCGGTCGATCAAATTCCTGGAGTAGGAGAGAAGACGGCAGAGATCTTAAGAAGCCATGGCCTTACGACGATTCAAGATCTTTTGAATTCAGATAAGGAGAAGCTCTCTGAGCTTCCCGGGATTGGAACGAAGAAGGCAGAGAAACTGATCCAATCCGCTAAAACATACCTTGAAGGAAGGGAGACATGAGAAGGGGACACCTTCCAATTCGGACCTGTATTGGATGTCTCCAAAAAAAGAGACAAGACGAATTGGTTCGATTGGAGATGACCCCGGAAGGTAAGATCATTATTAATGAAAAAAGGGGAAAGGGTAAAAGAGGATACTATCTATGTCCCACTCCAAACTGTTTTACTATGGCTAAAAAGAGAAGCAAATTGGCCCAATCTCTCCGTGGGGAAGAATGTTTTCTCTCTTTTAAAGAGAGATTATCTCAGGAAGGCATAAGATGAGGAGGAAGTTAAATGGCGAAGGTGAAGGTTCTTGACCTTGCAAAAGAAGTAGGGATGGAGGATGATAAACTCCTCCTGAAATTAAAACAGATGGGGTTAAAGGTAAAGGATAAGAAACCAGAGCCTGCGCCCAAGGAAAAAGCCTCTTCAGAAGAAAGGGTCATTGAAAGAGACGCTGAAAAAGAAGTCATTGAAAAGAGAGTCAATCCGACCATTATTCGCCGTAGGACAAGAACCCTTCAGGTGGAAGCTCCGCCCGCTCCCCCTCAAGCGGTTGTGTCATCTCCTCCTTCTCTTGAAACCACCCCAGTGACCGTTTCTCGCAAAGAAGAAGTAATCCCAGAAGTCTCTCTCCCGAAAGAAGAGGTGAAGAAGAAGGTTCGAGTGACCAAAAAGAAAGAGGAGAAGAAAGAAGAGAAGCCCGAGAAGAAAGCTCCAAGAGGGAAAAAGAAGAAGGAAGAAGCTCCAGCCCTTCCAGAGATGGAATTGGAAGTAAAGGGAGAGATTTCCGTGAAAGAAGCAGAGATTCCTCCCCTTCCACCCCCGTTTTCTCCTCAAGTGGAAGCCATAAAAGAAAAGCCCCCCGAAGCTGAAAAGGAGAAGAAGGAGGTCCTCCCAAAGATAGAGATTCCTCTTCCAGAAAAGATCGAAGTGCCTGAAGAAGAGAAGGTGACTCCTCTTTACACCAAGAAAAAAGTGGTTGGAAAGAAGAGGAGATTGATCGAAGAGAGACTGCTCAGAGAGGAGTTTGAAGAAGAAGAGAGACCCGAAAAAGAGATAGAGCCGCTTCCTCGACCTTTTAGAACTGTAAAGAAGAAGGTCGTCGTAAAGACCCCGAAGAAAACAGAGATCACCGTTCCCAAACCAATAAAGCGAATCATTCGAATCGCAGAGGTCATCTCGGTAGCGGATCTGGCCAAACGAATGGGAGTCAAAGGATCCGAGGTCATTAAAAAACTGATGGAAATAGGAGTGATGGTCAATATCAATCAACTCATTGATGCAGACGTAGCCTCTCTGGTTGCCAGTGAATTCGGTTACGAAGTGGAGAAGACTTCGATCGAGACTCAGGACCTATTAGAAAGAAAAGAGGATAGACCCGAAGAGTTACGCCCCCGACCTCCTGTCGTGACCATCATGGGCCATGTGGATCACGGAAAGACGATGCTTCTCGACGCCATTCGAAAAACCAATGTGGTCGAGGGAGAGGCAGGAGGGATTACTCAACATATCGGTGCCTATGATGTCCAATTGGACCACGGTCGGGTCGTTTTTATTGATACCCCTGGACATGAGGCCTTTACGGCGATGCGAGCCCGAGGAGCGCAGGTTACAGACATTGTCGTTTTAGTGGTGGCAGCCGATGACGGGGTCATGCCTCAGACTAAAGAGGCCATTGACCACGCCCGGGCTGCTAAGGTTCCGATTGTGGTAGCCATTAATAAAATAGATAAACCCAATGTGAACATCGAGAAGGTGAAAAAGGACCTTGCAGAACTGGGTTTAATCCCGGAACAATGGGGTGGGAATACCCTCTATGCAGAGATCTCGGCGAAACAGAAGATCGGGATTAAAGAACTCCTCGAACTGATCCTTCTTCAGGCGGAGATGTTAGAATTGAAGGCCAATCCTAATAAACCTGCCCGGGGCACCATCATTGAGGCGAAATTGGATAAAGGAAGAGGGCCGGTGGCCACCCTTCTCGTTCAGGAAGGAACTCTCCGGGTGGGGGATATCTTCCTGGCCGGTTCCCAGTATGGTCGGGTGAGGGCGATGTTCAATGATCGGGGTCAGAAAATTGAAGAGGCCGGTCCCTCCACCCCCGTAGAGGTATTAGGGTTCTCTGATGTTCCGGAGGCAGGAGAGACCTTCATCGTGGTGACGGAAGAAAGGATGGCCAAACAGATCAGTCTCTATCGCCAGGAAAAGGCCAGAGCAAAGGAACTTTCCAAGTTAAGTAAGGTTTCTCTGGAAGATCTTTATGAGAGGATCCAGAAAGGAGAAATCAAAGAACTCAATGTGATCATTAAAGCCGATGTTCAAGGATCCATTGAGGCAATGAGAGAGGCCTTGGGAAAGATATCCACGGACACGGTGAAACTCAATATCCTTCACGAAGCAGTTGGAGGAATCACAGAGACCGATGTCAATTTGGCCTCCGCCTCCAATGCCATCATCATTGGATTCAATGTCAGACCCAGTCCCAAAGCCCAGGCCCTTGGAGAGCAGGAGAAAGTAGATATTCGAACCTATTCGGTAATCTACGATGCCATCTCCGATATCAAGAAGGCCTTGGAAGGACTGCTCGAACCGACTTACAAAGAACATATCTTGGGAAGGGCTCAGGTCCTTCAACTCTTCAATATCCGTAAGGTGGGGACAGTAGCCGGAAGCCTTATTCTGGATGGGAAGGTCGTCAGAGGATCTCACGCCAGGCTTTTGAGGGACAACGTCGTCATCTATGATGGACGCATTGGCTCCCTGAAACGCTTCAAAGAGGACATCAAAGAGTGTCCTCAGGGAATGGAGTGTGGGATCTGGATCGAAAATTTTAATGACATCAAACCGGGCGATATCATTGAATCCTACGAGGTGGAGAAGATTCAACCCCATCTCTCATAACCCAAGGAGGCCTCACGATGGTGGTCGGTATCTGTCGATTGGACTTTCGGATTCCCGAGAACCATTCGCTCAAGAAAAAACGCCACATCCTAAGAAAAGTCATTGATCGGGTAAAACCCCGGTTCAATGTGGCGATCTCTGAGGTCGGGGATCATGACCTCTGGCAACGAGCTCAAATCGGGATCTGTACGGTAGGCAATGATCGGCGACACATCAATTCCAGTCTCGATAAGGTGATCGATTTCATTGAAAAGATGAACCTGGTCGAAGTTATAAGCACCGAGGTGGAAATCCTTTCGGTCTAATGTTGAAAGAAAGTGGAGATGGAAGGAAAACGTTCGGATAAAGTAGCCGATTTAATCCATCGAGAAGTTTCGGAGATGCTGCTTCGTTCCGTCAAAGACCCGCGAATCGGATGGGTGACGATCACTCGGGTAAAGGTTACGGAGGACTGTCGACTCGCTAAGATCTACTTCAGCGTCACTGGAACTCGAGAGGAAAGGGAGAGGTCTACCGAAGGATTGGAGAGCGCCAAAGGCTTTATTCGAAAAGAGCTGGGAAAGCGAATCCGATTGAGATATACTCCGGAAATCAGATTTCAATTTGATCCGACGATCGAATATGCAATTCATCTCGAAGAGGTATTTCAAGGGCTTCAAAAGGAGAAAGAGAAGGATGAGGATTGATGGGTTTCTGGTAGTGGATAAACCGGAAGGGTGGATCTCGATAGAAGTCGTTCAAAAGATTAAATCCTGGTTCTCCATCAAAAGGGCAGGCCATATTGGCACCCTCGATCCTTTTGCGACCGGTGTTCTTCCTATCGTCCTCAATGAAGGGCGAAGGATTGTCCCTTTTCTCAAAGAAGATCCCAAGGAATACGAAGCCGAAATGAAATTAGGCGAAGAGACGACCACCGACGATTTGACTGGAGAACCCTTGTATCAAAGGCCTCTCAATGAAGTGACCCCTGAAAAGATTAGGGAGGTGTTCCACACTTTTGTGGGGAAAATCCGACAGACTCCGCCCCTGTTTTCTGCCGTGAAGATCCAGGGAGTTCCCCTCTATCAATGGGCCCGAAAAGGGGTAGAAAAGGAAAGAAAAGAGAGAGTCGTAGAGGTATTCAGGCTCGAGATCAAGGAAATCACACTTCCCAAAATTCGTTTCAATCTGGTTTGCTCCAAAGGAACCTATGTGCGGGCATTAGCGAGGGATATTGGAAGAAGGTTGGGTTGTGGGGCTCACCTGACCTTCCTTAGACGACTTCGAAGTGGTTCCTTCTCCCTTGATCAGGCCATTTCGATGGAAGAGTTAAAAAGTTCCTCAAAAGCATCTCTTTCTCATTGGGTCATTTCTCCGGAAGAAGCCCTTTCTGAGACCCCGGAGTTGAAAGCAAATGAAAGGATGATTAGGAAGGTCAGTCAAGGTCAGGGAATCGTCCTGAAGGATCTTGGGCAAAAACCCCTGCCTAATTTTAAAAAGGGGCAAGAATTGAGGATGTCTTCCTCCGAGGGGAAATTGGTGGCTATTTTACGGTGTGAAAGGGACCGGGAGGAGATCGACCAGATTTGTCCAGAAGAGGCTATTTTTCGACCCATCAGGGTCTTATCCACAAGAATTTTTATGGATAGATAAGAAAAAAGCAATCTGTGAAGAAGGAGGAGGTTGATGACACTGGATCAGGAAAGGAAGAAGGAATTGATCGAGAAGTTCAGAACTCATGAGAAGGATACAGGTTCTCCAGAGGTTCAAATTGCCCTTCTCAGCGAAAGGATTCGTTATCTCACCGAACATTTTAAGGTTCATAAGAAAGACCACCACTCTCGGAGGGGGTTATTGAAGATGGTAGGGAGGCGAAGGAAGCTCCTGAATTATCTTAAAGAGAACAGCCCGGAGCGATATCGAAAGCTCATTGAGCAATTGGGTTTAAGAAAATAAGAAATCAAGATGAAGGAGTGAAGCAGGTGATGGTTCATCGATTAGAGATCGATTTTGCAGGAAGACCTTTGTCGATCGAGACTGGAAAGGTAGCCAAACAGGCTAACGGTTCTGTGCTCGTCCGATACGGGGAGACCGTCGTGTTAGTTACCGCTGTCTCTTCTGAGAAGAAGAGGGAAGGGATTGATTTCGTTCCCCTTACGGTCAACTATCTGGAGATGACCTATGCGGCAGGAAAGATCCCGGGTGGATTTTTTAAACGTGAAGGGAGGCCTACGGATCATGAGATCCTCATCTCCCGATTTATCGATCGCCCCCTGAGACCCCTCTTCCCCAAAGGGTTCCAAAATGAAACCCAGATCATTGCCACAGTCCTTTCAGCCGATACAGATAATGATCCCTCTATTTTGGGAATGATCGGAGCCTCTGCAGCCCTCTACCTCTCAGATATTCCTTTCGATCAACCCATTGCAGGGGTAAAAGTAGGGCGGATTGATGGAGAGTATGTCATCAATCCCACCTACGAAGAAATGGAACTCAGTGATATTGATCTTTTTGTTGCGGGAAGTGAAGAGGCCATCATTATGGTAGAAGGCAGTGCCAAAGAACTCCCCGAAAAAGAGGTCTTGGAAGCCATCTTCTTCGGACATCAATCCCTTAAACCTATCATAGAACTTCAGAAAAAGTTAAGAGAGGCGATGGGATCTCCTCCAAAAGATTTGAACCTCGAAAGACCTCAGGAAGCGATCCTCGGGAAGGTTCGAACTCTTGCAGAGGATCGACTCCTCGAGGCCTATCAAATCTCAGAAAAGATAAAAAGACGAACCTATATCGAAACCCTTTTTCAGGAGATCCTTAAAAGTTTTGGGACAGAAGATGGATCGATCGAGGGCCCTGTCAGGGCGGCTTTCGAGGAAGTGGATCGTCAACTCATGAGGCGATGGATCTTGGAGAAGAAACGAAGGATCGATGGAAGGGGATGGAGAGAGATCCGACCCATCTCCTGCGAAGTAGGAATCCTTCCCCGAACCCATGGATCCGCCCTCTTTACCCGTGGAGAGACCCAGGTCCTGGCCGTGGTCACCTTTGGAACCTCTGAGGATGAACAGAAAATCAACTCCTTGATGGGAGAGACCTATAAGTCTTTTATGCTCCATTATAATTTTCCCCCTTTTTGCACAGGAGAGGTATCTCCCTTAAGACCTCCCAGCCGAAGGGAGATCGGTCATGGAGCTCTGGCAGAGAGAGCGATTGTCCCTGTCCTTCCTTCCAATGAAAAATTTCCCTATACGATTCGAATTGTCTCGGAGGTTCTGGAGTCGAATGGCTCCTCTTCCATGGCCACGGTGTGTGGGGCAACTCTATCCTTAATGGATGCGGGAGTTCCTATTAAGGCCCCGGTCGCCGGGATCGCCATGGGGTTGATCCTTGAGAATGGAGAAGAGGCTATCCTTTCGGATATCTTAGGAGATGAGGATCACATTGGAGATATGGATTTTAAAGTGGCCGGCACCTCTCAAGGGATTACCGCCATCCAGATGGATATTAAGATTCGTGGACTCTCCAAAGAGGTTCTCGAAAGGGTTCTAGAACAGGCACGGGAAGGAAGACTCTATATCTTAGAAAAGATGAAGGAGACGATTGCAGAACCCCGGAAAGATCTCTCTCCCCATGCTCCTCGAATCGTCACCCTTAATGTAAAACCAGAGAAGATTCGGGAAATTATCGGTCCAGGAGGAAAAACGATTCGATCCATCATCGATCAGACCGGAGTGAAGATCGATGTGGAAGATTCAGGAGTGGTGAGGATCGCTTCTCCAAATTATGAATCCATTGAGAAAGCCATTTCAATGGTGAAGAAACTTACCCAAGAAGTGGAAGTGGGTGGACTCTACCATGGGGTGGTCAAAAGGGTATTAGGGTTTGGGGCCATTGTCGAGATCTTTCCAGGGACCGACGGGTTGATTCACATTTCTCAGCTGGCAGATTATCGAGTCAAACAGGTTACCGATATCCTGAAAGAAGGCGATGAGGTTCTGGTGAAGGTCATTGATATTGATCCTCAGGGTCGAATTCGACTGAGTCGGAAGGCGGCCCTTCGAGAAGGGGGCAGAGTGAAGGAGAGCAAACCAGGAAAGAGCTCTCATTGAATCCGTTCACCCTTCTCTCACCCTCGAGATGAAGGAAAGAGAAGCGGAAAGGCGAAAGGATTGAATCAGGAAAAAAGATGGTAAAAAGAGTTCAACAAGTTCCTAAACCAGTCTTTTACAACGATGGTTCAGGGTACCAGAAGACGGTCCTTGAAAATGGCCTTCGAGTCATCACTGAAGAGATTCCCTATCTCAAATCGGTCTCCATAGGGGTCTGGGTGTTGACCGGGTCAAGGGATGAAGCACCTCACGAGAATGGGATTTCTCATTTTATTGAACATCTCCTCTTTAAGGGAACCCAGCGAAGAACAGCCTTTGAAATTGCCAAGGAGATCGATTCGGTCGGAGGGACCTTAAACGCCTTTACGGGAAGGGAGTATACCTGTTTTTATGCAAAGGTGATCGACCGGAACCTTCCTCTGGCGATAGATCTTCTCTCGGATATCTTCCTCCATTCCCTCATGAATGAAGAGGATATTGAGAAAGAGAGGATGGTCATCCTCCAGGAGATTAAAATGGTAGAAGATACTCCGGATGACTATATCCATGACCTTTTTAATCGAGCCTGTTTTGGAAATCACCCCTTAGGGTTTCCTGTCTTCGGAACCTCCGAGCAGGTTCAATCCTTTCGACGAGACCAGATTCTTCAATATTTTAAGGAGAACTATTCACCGGAGCAGACCCTGATTTGTGCAGCAGGAAACCTGAAACATCACGAGGTCGTCGATCTGGTGAAGGAGAGTTTTGGAAAAGTTCCAAAATCCAACCATCATCGAGAGCGGATGAAACCCGATCCTATTTCCACCACTTATATCCTTCGACGAGACCTTGAGCAGGTGCATTTCTGTCTCGGGACGAAGGGCCTTCAGTATAATCACTCCCTCCGATTCGGCTCCTATGTGCTGAACACGATTCTCGGGGGAGGGATGAGTTCGAGGCTCTTTCAGGAAATCCGAGAAAATCGTGGACTCGCCTACTCTGTCTATTCCTATCTCCCCACCTATCTGGATACCGGGCTAGTTGTGGTCTATGCAGGGACCGAAGGGGCTACGTTCCAGGAAGTCCTTCGATTGATCCTGGATGAGTTTCAACGGCTGAAGAACGAACCCTTCAGGAACGGGGAATTGGAAGTGGCCAAAGAACATCTCAAAGGGAACCTGCTACTCAGTTTAGAGAGTTCGGATACCCTGATGACCCGATTGGCCAAAAATGAGATCTATTTCGAAACCTATTTCCCGGTCGAGGCTATCCTTAAAGGGATCGATGAAGTGGATGAAGAGACGGTTCACTATCTGGCGAATGACCTTTTTAACGAACGATTTTTCTGTTTGGCCATTCTGGGACCGGTAGAGCCGGAAAGAGTCAAAGCCTTTAATGACCGTTTAGGCCTTGAAACGAGTTAAAGTCCTTATCAAGCGGCTAAAGAAAGAAGTCGTCTCCCTACCTGAATATATGACACAGGGATCTTCGGGAATGGACCTCTTTGCTTCTCTCGATCAAGAGGTTACCCTTCAACCCGGGGAAAGAAAGATGATCCCCACAGGGATCTCCCTGGCCATCCCAGAAGGATTTGAGGGTCAAATTCGTCCTCGAAGTGGATTGGCCATTCAAAGGGGGATCACCGTCCTTAATGCCCCTGGGACGATTGACTCCGATTATCGAGGAGAGATTAAAGTTCTTTTGATCAATTTAGGAAGCGAACCTTATACGGTCAAGAATAGAGATCGGATTGCCCAACTCGTCATCTCTCCAGTCTCACAAGCGAATCTCGTCGAGGCGGAGGAGCTTCCATCGAGCGAGAGACAAGAGGGCGGATTTGGTCATACGGGGATTTGATGGATGAAAGACTCTTTTTTGGACCGATTTCTTCACTATCTCATCGTAGAGAGAGGGCTTTCTAAGAATACGATTGAGGCCTATGGTCATGATGTGACCCGATTTTTGAATTTTCTTAGAGAAAAGAAGATCGATCCTGTCGATGAACCGGCCAGACTGGACCTACGAACCTTCCTCCATGATCTAAAAAAGAAAGGACTCTCCACTCGAAGTATTGCAAGGAATCTTATCTCGGTCAGGATGTTTTTTCGTTTTTTACAACAAGAAGGGGTGATTGAGTTCAATCCTGCAGAAGTCCTGGAGTTACCCAAGATGGCCAAGACCCTTCCAGAGGTTCTCTCATTGGAAGAGGTGGAAAGGCTCCTCGCACAACCCGATCCTAACACCCCTCTGGGCGTAAGAGATCGTACGATGCTCGAGATGCTTTACGCTACAGGGATGAGGGTTTCAGAATTAATTCATCTCTCCACCCATCAAATTCAGCTGGAGGGAGGATACGTCCTCCTAAGGGGAAAAGGCTCCAAAGAGAGAATCGTCCCGTTGGGAGGGGAGGCAATTCACTGGCTAAAAAAGTATCTAACAGAGTCTCGTCCGCTTCTTCTCAAAGGGAGAGAGACTCCCTTTCTCTTTACGAATCGATCCGGAAGGCCGATGAGCCGGCAGCAGTTCTGGAAATCGATCAAGGCCTATGGTCGAAGGGGAGGGATCCAGAAGAGGATCACCCCCCATGTGCTTCGACATTCCTTCGCCAGCCATCTCCTCGAAAGAGGAGCAGACCTTCGCTCCGTTCAGATGATGCTTGGCCATGTGGATATCTCAACGACCCAAATCTACACCCACGTCACCGGAGAAAGGTTAAAGAAGGTTCATCAGAGGTATCACCCGAGAGGTTAATTCCAAAAATATGGGAATACTGGAATATTGAATTTTAAATAATTAAAATGTTTCGATTCTTCCTCTATTCTATGGACAATTCTTAACGGTTATGGATGTGATTACCACCCATATCAATGCCGATTTCGACGCCCTTGCCTCCATGATTGCCGCAAAAAAGCTTTATCCTCAAGCCATTTTGGTCTTTCCAGGATCCCAAGAACGAAGTCTAAGAGACTTCTTTATCCATTCGACCCTCTACGCCTTAGAGGTGGAGAAGGTCAAACATATCAATCTTCAGGAGGTCAGGAGACTTATTTTAGTGGACACTCGACAGGTGAGTCGAATCGGACGGTTCTCTGAGATCGTTTCCAAACCTGAATTGGAAATCCACATTTACGACCATCACCCTCCTTCTTCTGAAGACCTCCATGGATCTCTGGAGGTGACTTCAGAGGTAGGAGCCACTGTGACCCTCCTTCTCGAAATCCTCCAGGAAAAAGGAATCGAAATTACTCCAGATGAAGCAACCATCATGCTCCTCGGGATCTATGAAGACACTGGAAACCTCACCTTTCCTTCTACCAGGGAAGAGGATTTTCGAGCGGCCGGATATCTGGTTCGGAAAGGGGCCAACCTGAATATCATCTCCAATGTCATCACCAAGGAACTCACCTCAGAGCAGGTCTTCCTCTTAAATGACCTGATCCAGTCAGCCAAGCGATATCGGATCCATGGGGTGGAGATCGTGATAGCTCAGGCCTCCACCGAACGATACGTAGGGGACATCGCCATTCTTGTCCATAAATTGAAGGATATGGAGAATCTCAATGTCCTCTTTGTTCTCGTTCAGATGGAGGGAAGGATTTACTTAATCGGCAGGAGCCGGATCGAAGAGGTCAATGTCTCTGAAGTAGCCTCCGAATTCGGTGGAGGAGGTCATCCCACCGCTGCCTCAGCAACGATTAAAGGGATGACCCTCCATGAAGTTCATGACCGACTCTTGAAGATATTAAGGGAGACTATCAGGCCCAAAAAGTCGGCTCGAGAGGTGATGGCCTATCCCATAAAGACGATCGACCCTGAACGAACCTTAATGGAGGCCAAAGAGATTTTTATCCATTATCCCATTGATATCCTTCCGGTCGTTGAAGGTGAAAGGGTGGTGGGTCTTATTTCAAAAGAGACGGTAGAGAGGGGACTCTATCACGGATTGAATGAGACGCAAGTAAAGGATTACATGACAAGTGAGTTCTCCGTGGTGTCTCCTGAGACTCCTTTCTCCCGAGTCCGGGAGCTCCTCATCGGTCAGAATCAGACCTTGCTGCCTGTGGTCGAAAAAGATCGTCTGGTGGGGATCATCACGCTCCAAGAGGTGATGCAGGTCATTCAACAGGAGATGATGAGATCGGATCAGGAAGGCCTCCCCCTGGTTCCCCGGAAAAAGATGATTTCAAAATTGATGAAAGAACGTTTCCCAGAAAGAATTCATCAACTCCTTATCCAGTTCGGGAAAGTGGGGGACGACCTGGGCTATCCAGTCTATGCGATCGGTGGGTTTGTGAGAGACCTTCTAATGAGGGTCGAGAATTTCGATATCGATATTGTGGTCGAAGGCGATGGCATTCGATTGGCGGAAGAGTTCGAAAAGCGATTTCCCTGTCGGATTCGGACCCATCGAAAGTTTGGGACAGCCATCATCCTATTTCCGGATGGGTTGAAAGTCGATGTGGCCACCGCTCGTTTGGAGGTCTATGAATCTCCTGCTGCTTTGCCGAAGGTGGAGCGAACCTCCCTCAAGGCAGACCTCTACCGCAGAGACTTTACCATTAATACCTTGGCCCTCCGTCTTAACTCTGCGAATTTCGGTGAGTTGGTCGATTTCTTCGGAGGGATCAAAGATATCAAAGACAAGGTCATTCGAGTCCTTCATAATCTTTCTTTTGTGGAGGATCCGACACGAATCTTTCGGGCCATTCGCTTTGAACAGCGATTCAAGTTTCAGATTGCAAAACATACCCAAAATCTCATGAGAAATGCGGTGGAAATGGGGCTGATCGATCGACTCTCGGGAGGTCGAATCTTTTCTGAACTCGTGCTCATCCTCGAAGAAGACAATCCCATCCCGGCCTTAAAACGGATGAAAGACTTCAGCCTCTTTCCTCTCCTCCATCCCCATCTCCAGTTCGATGAGGAGCGGATGAGGCTTTTTGAGCAGATCCATCAGGTCATCAACTGGTTTGATCTTCTTTTCCTCGAAGAGAGATATGACCGATGGCTCATCTACTTCTACGGGCTGATCGATGGTCTCAGTGAGACCCATACGATCGAACTCTGCGATCGCTTGATGATGAATGAAAGGCTTAAAAAGAAGGTATTGGAGGGGAGGGAGCAAGCCCTTCAATCCTTACTGCAATTCTTTTCGTGGAACCAACAGGGAAGGGAACCCAAACGGTCAGAGATCTTTGCCTTACTGGATCCTCTTTCTACAGAGGTGAAACTCTTTATGATGGGTAAAACGACTCAACCGACAACCCGCCGATCCATCTCCCTCTATTTTACTCAACTCAAAGATACCAAACCCCTGCTCCGAGGTTCGGATCTCATTCAGTTAGGAATGAAACCTGGTCCATTAATCAAGAAAAGCCTTGAAAAACTTCGAAAGGCACGACTCGATGAAGAGGTCAAGACTCGAGAGGATGAAATCAAATATCTGATGGAGACAGGGGGATAAGGAATCATGAGGCAAGATTCTTCCTATACCATTCGGCTTGATGGCTTTGAAGGCCCTCTCGACCTTCTCCTTCATCTCATTCGAAAGAATGAAATCGATATCTTCAATATTCCGGTCGTCCTCATTACCGAACAGTATATGGAGTATCTTCGAATGATGAAGACCCTTAATCTGGACATTGCCGGAGAGTACCTCTTGATGGCTTCGACCCTTCTCCATATCAAATCCAAGATGCTCCTTCCTCAAAGAGAGGGGGGAGAAGAGGAGGATCAGGAGGAAGACCCAAGGGCTGAACTGGTCCGAAGACTCCTGGAGTATCAGAAGTATAAAATGGCTGCCGAAGAATTGATCGCTCGACCGATGCTCGATCGAGATGTCTTTGTCCGTCTGAATCCCCAGGAGTCTGAGGAAGAACAAGAAGAGAGGATTGAAGTCACCTTGTTCGACCTCTTAGAGGCTTTCCGGCAAATATTGACCCGAGCCAAGGAGGAACCTACCCATGAGATTGCCCTGGATCGAATCACAGTAGAAGAGAAGATTCAGGAGATCCTGAGCCTTCTTAGAGAAGAGAAAAAGAGTATCGCCTTCCATCTCCTCTTCCCAGAAGGGGCTTCGCGGAGGGTGATTATCGTTACCTTTTTAGCCATTCTTGAATTGGTCAAGATGAGATGGATTAGAGTCTTTCAGATCGCCCCGTTTGAGACCATTCGAATTTCTCCTCTGTGAGGGGGATAAAATATTATATCCATGAGCAGGAGGAGTCTATGAAAAAGAAAAAAATAATTTTAGGTTTGGGAGCCATCGTTTCGCTCTTGGTATTCTTTTTTGTTCTCCTTTTTTTGATCGGGCGATTTATTGGAGGAGCTGGACCGACTCGATTTGCCTTTGGAGATAAGATTGCTGTGGTGGAGATACGAGGCCTCATTACCCAATCCTCGGGAGTGATCGAGGAGCTTCAACAATACGGGGAGGATGAAGGAGTCAAGGCAATCGTCCTTAGAATTGATTCTCCAGGGGGTGGTGTCGGTCCTTCTCAGGAAATTCATCGGGAGGTGATGAAGATCAAGTCCAAAAAGAAAGTGGTCACTTCCATGGGCTCTGTAGCTGCCTCTGGCGGATACTATATTGCCTGTGCCTCGGACCTCATCCTTGCGAATCCAGGAACGATCACTGGCTCAATCGGTGTTCTGATGGAATTTACCAATTTTGAGGAGCTCTTTAAAAAGATCGGAATCAAAGGGGTCGTGGTCAAGAGCGGAGAGTATAAGGATATGGGTTCTCCTCTTCGAGAGATGTCCCCTGAGGAGAAGAGGATCCTCCAATCGGTGATTGATAATGTCCATCAGCAGTTTATACAAGCCGTAGCGGAAGGAAGGAGAATGGATCGCGAAAGAGTCCTTCAGGTGGCCGATGGCCGCATCCTCACCGGGCAACAGGCCAAACAATTGGGATTGGTCGACCAGATAGGTAATCTTCAGGACGCGATCGATGCGGCTGCGAAACTGGTAGGGATCGAGGGAAAACCCGTTATCCTCTATCCGAAGAGAAAGATATCCCTTCTTCAGTTGTTGCTTGAGGGACTCAGTTCGGGGATCTTAGAGAGACTCCGGGAGAAAGAATTTCAGTTGAACTTTCGACTTTCATTCCCTTCCTTCTCGTAGGGCTTTGGCGATCTTTTGAATATCCTCCCAGACCTCTCTTTTTTTGTCAGGATTTCGGAGGAGAAAGGCGGGGTGATAGGTGGGAAAAACCTTAATCCCTAAAAATTCAAAAGATTTCCCTCGAAGAGAGGTAATTTTAGTATCCGTTTGAAGGAGCGTTTGGGCCGAAACGGTTCCGAGGGCACAGATGACCCTGGGCTGGATGATCTGAATCTGTTTTAAAAGAAAAGGAAAACAACTTTTGATCTCATCGGGCTCTGGGGTCCGATTTCCAGGAGGACGACATTTGACAATATTGGTAATATAGACTTCCTTTCTTTCAATCTGAACGGATTGAAGGATTCGAGTTAAAAGCTGACCTGCTTTCCCTACAAAAGGCCTTCCCTGAAGGTCCTCATCATATCCTGGGCCTTCTCCAATGAGCATCAATTTCGCATCCTCATTGCCTTCCCCGAAAACGATCCTGCTCCTTGAGCGGTGAAGTTTACATCTCTGACAATCTCTTAATTCTCTCCAAACCTCCTCCAGGACCTGACACTTTCTCTTTTTTAGGGAAGGGAGAAAAGAGATCCCACTCTCCTTGAGGTACTCGAGATAGCCAATGAGGTCTGAAATAATATCTTGTTCGTCTTTCGCCATTGATCTTGAAATAGCCTTTCTTTTTATCCTTTGTCAAGTCATTCAAAAAGAGACCTCTGAAAAAGGATTAAAAAGAATTTTTAGATTGGGGAGTTGGGCTGAATTATCTTTCCTGCCCGTATCGGGCGAGCGGATACCGATGATAATAGGGCCCTCCTGAAAATGGTTGATTTTCTAATAAACAGCTGTAAACAATTTAACTATTAAATGTCCGCATTCGAAGGGTTTGGAATCCTTCCGCCCGAAGCGGATCAGCCTCTGGCTGAATCTCCCCAGTATTTCAAAACCTTTTTCATAGGTCTCATAAAGGAGACCTCTGAAAAAGTCTTCTTTTGGTCTGCCTGAGTTCTCCTGCTGAGATTCTTCTTCATAACTCTTTCCAGTTCGAAGAAAAGGATTATTAAGAAAAAAACACTTGACAAAATATTCTGTTTTGTATTAGTATATATCAGTATGA
>Ga0101945_1001686_pt1 | contig 19760 bp, 22 predicted proteins | sample DewCreD2012metaG_2_FD_75246 | JGI IMG/M metagenome (GOLD analysis project Ga0101945, IMG submission 75246) | Hot spring sediment bacterial and archeal communities from British Columbia, Canada, to study Microbial Dark Matter (Phase II) - Dewar... ... | reverse complement strand
CCCAAGTTGCCGAGCGGATACATCGGAACGCCGTACGCGGGCAGCAAGTTGGTCACACCCAACGGGAGGGCAACGGCAGCGCTCAACAACCAAAAACGGGCGAGTAAACGTTCTCGGGCGTTTTGCGCCACCCGCAGATTGGTGACGCAGAGCCAAAACGTTGCGATCGCGCAAAGTATGACATTAGCGGTGTGCAGGTGGTACAACGGCCCCGCTTCGGAACGGCAGCCCCACACGCCAGGCGTCAAACTGCGCACTACCAGTCCAAGCGGGTTCGTAAGGACCACAGCGATCGCTAAGCCCAAGCTCACCCATAGCGCCACGTGCCAAAGCCTGCGTGGCTTTGAAGAGCTTACGTGAAAGAAGAAAAGAATGGCGGTGGGCGTCAGAGCAACTGCCACCGCCGGTACACGCAAGAGCTTCCAGGTAACCTCGGTACAAGGCAAAACGAACAACAAAGCAAAGTAGGCATTCCACACAGCAACAAGCGACGCCATCAAAACAAAGGCGCGGCCTTTTAGATCGCGGCGCTGCACCGCGACTGGCAACGCAACCCCCAGCGCAGCAATTGCGGCAGCTCCAGCGAAAACCGCGCCCAAGTTCATCTCTCAACCCTTCGCATCCGCCGAGTAAGGGTCATTGGGATGAAGCAGCAGGGCGTGTCTCACCGCCGCCGGGTCCAAAACGCGGCACATTGTAAAAACGGCGCCGTATGCTGGATCAATGTAGTCTAATGAACACAATCTTTGGAAGCCTAGGGACGCGTACCACTTAGTAAGGGGCTTTGTGGTCCGAAGCACCAATACCGCAACCTCTAGCCTGGTTGCAAATTGGACTGCTTTATCGAGCAACCGTAGCGCCACACCGACCGTGGCCTTGGTGAGCCTTCTGTAGGCCGGAGCTAACCAAAATCCTCCCACCTGCATCAATCTCACGCCGGGTCCGAACATGTCTTGGAGGCTCGCAAAGCGCTCAATTTCAAGGGGCACCGGTGTAGGACCTACGAGCCGCAACGCTGCGACGATGCGACCCTCCAAGCACGCCACCCAATGAACCGAGTCACGATCGTGTACATCAATCCCATGGTAACCAAACGTACTATGGTACAGCACAGACCGGAGCTCCATTATGGTCGTCAGCTCTCGGGAATCGGCAACTCTGAAGCCAGGAAAGACGTCGCAGGGAGTCTCCTCGTCGGACCGTTTGTAGAAATGTATCACTTAGGGACCCTTCCGTTGCAAACGCCGCGATACCCAGTATCTTGCTTGCCGCCCACAAATTAAGTCAAGTCGTGGTGAAACGCACCACGGACAGAGGAGGTCAAGATTGCCCACAGGCAAGAAGCATCTAGTAACCTTGGAAGAAGTTAGGTGCCGCCTTCGGAGCTTGCTCCATGAGATCGCCGGCATCGAGCCCGACGAAATAACTGAAGACGCCGCTTTTGACACCACGCTGGTGATCCAATCAGTGCAGTTAGTGGAGTTGCAGGTGGCATTGGAGGAAGAATTCGAAACAGAACTCGATCCTGTCTATATGGTCGAGCTCAATCGCTTCGGGGACATCGCGGAGTACATTTACCGCCGTGCGCGCGGCGAGGAGGTGCCTTGATGGCATTGTTCACTCAGGCGCACAACCGATTCCGTAGCGAGGCAAGGCGAATCGTCGAAACAGAACTCGCCCCCAGGGCCGCGGAGTTCGAACAACCTTCGGTCGTACGTGGCCTCTTTCCGCAGTTCGGGAGCTGGGGTTGGCTGGGGCTTTCCGTGCCCAGCCAGTACGGAGGACGCGGCTTGGATTTCAGTTACGACGTGGTCTTGGCTGAGGAGCTACCACGTTGCCGGACCATGGGGGTTGCGCTGAGCTTTGCGGCGCATGCTCATTTTGTGATCCCGTACCTCCTGACGCATGCCACCGAGGCTCAACGCAAAAGCCTACTGCCGGATCTGGTGAAGGGAACCAAGATTGCCGGTTTGGCGGCTACGGAACCAACTGGAGGAACCGACTTAGTGCGGTCGGTGCAATGCACCGCCGAGGACCATGGAGACCATTGGGTCATCACCGGCGAGAAAAAATTCACCACGAACGGACCCATTGCTGACTACGTGCTGACCCTCGTGCGTACGAACCGTCATGGGGGTACCACGAGCTTCAGCCTGGTGATGGTCCCCACCGACACTCCCGGGTTAGAGATCACGACCCTCCGCACCATGGGCATGAGGTCTTCCCCCACAGGCTGGCTTCGGTTCCGCGGGTGCCGCGTCGCGAAGTCGATGACCATCGGCAAGGAGAACCTTGGGTTCCTTTACCTCATGAATGGATTGCAACGGGAACGACTGATCGCTTCCATCAGCGCTGTGGCGCTGGCGGACCTTGCATTGACAGAGACCACCGCACGCATGCGAAGCCGCATGATCTACGATGGCCGCTTGGCCGACCTGCAGGCAGTCCGTCACCGCATCGCAGAGATGGCCGCGGAAATCGAAAGTTGCCGTCGGTTCGTCCATTCGGTCGCGGAATCGTACCGAGACGGCCGAATCGAGGGAAAAGAGATCTGCATGATCAAATTCCACGTGATGGAGAAGGTGCAGAGCATTCTTGCCACTTGCCTTCAGCTTCACGGCGGGGAGGGTTATCTGGACGATCACTGGTTGTCTCGAGTCTTTCGCGACTCGCGGGTGTTCACGATCGGGGGCGGAGTCTCCGAGGCGATGAAAGACATGGTGGCCGGCTACCTCAGGCTCTGAGTGGCAAAGGGAACCGTGGCACGGCGCGTTGTCATTACGGGCATGGGCTTCGTGAGCCCGTGCGGGTGCAGCCTCGAAGAGTTTTGGGGCGCGCTGATCGAGGGGCGCTCGGGCATTCAGCGACTGGAATGGGCCGACCCAGCGGTGTTCAACTGCCAAGTGGGTGGGCTTGTGCCGCCAGCGCAGTATGCCGAACTGGTCGACCCGCGCCTGGTGCGCACCACAAGTCAAGCGAGTCAACTCGGGCTCGCAGCCGTTAGACTGGCGCTACGTACCTCCGGGCTGCAACCCCAAGATTGGCGCGCCCCGGACCGTACGGCGCTGTTGATTGGGACAGCCGTCGGGGGTCTGAGGAATGCAGAGCAACAATACGCGATTTTGCTAGAGCGTGGCGCGCGGCGTGTGAATCCATTCCTTGCCAATGGTTCTCTTCCGTTTGCCACGGCAGCGGAACTGGCTTCCCTGGCAAACGCGCGTGGCTTTCAACTCACGATTACCACCGGCTGCACAGCGAGTACCCAAGCCATTGCTCTCGGGCAGCAATTGGTCGCAAATGGCGAAGCGGACGTGGTCGTTGCTGGCGGCGCCGAAGCTCCGTTGGCGCTCACGGTGTTCGCCAGCATGGGCCGCACGATGGAGCTGGCACGCGATTCCTCCGACCCTGCGCGTGCTTCGCGTCCGTTCGATCGTGCGCACAGCGGCATGGTGCTGAGCGAAGGCGCGTGCGTAGTGATCTTGGAGCCCCGCGAACAGGCGCTAGCGCGGGGAGCGCGCATTTATGCCGAAGTCCTCGGGGGCGCCAGTTCCTGCGACGCCCGCGGCTTGTTTCACACCGACCCCACCGGAGAAACCGGCGGCCACACCATCCGTGCCCTGTTGCAACGCTGCGGGCTCGAGCCTCGTCATGTGCACTGGCTGTGCGCCCACGCGAACGCGTCTCCGGCGTTCGACAGCAAGGAAACCCGAGTGGCCAAAGCTGCGTTTGGCGAGTGGGCCGCAAGGTTGCCGATCAGCTCCATCAAAGCCGTGCTGGGGCACCCGTTCGGAGCCTCGGGAGCGTTTCAAACCGTGGCAGCATGCCTCGCGTTCCACCACCAACAAATTCCGCCCACACATTTTCTCGAACAGCCAGCGGACGACTGCGATCTGGATTACGTCCCCCACACGCCGCGCGCTGCTACGCTCGAACACGTGCTCCTCAGCAGTTACGGCTACGGGGGCGCGAATAGTTATCTACTCTTGCGCCACCCTGATGCGTAAAACCTTCCGGCAGCCGAAGCGACCAGGCCACGCCGTGCTTCACGTTCGAGCTTGCTTGCGTTTTCTACGCGCATTCCGCTCACCACTCGGGAACGCACTCTCTTGTTTCCCACGGGACGGTACGCCACAAACTTTCGCGTGCCTCGAAACGTCGCTCGACTTCCACGAAAACGGCGCCTCCAACCACGTGGTCACACCGTGTATCGACTGAGCCAGCAGGCGCTCCTCGTCTTCAAGCCCGCCGGGCACAGAGAGCCGGAGCATACCCACCCGTACAGCCAAACTCTGCACGTGGTCGCGGGTGAACTCGCGGTCACCTCGAAGGGCCGCACTGTCACTCTAGACGCAGCGTCCGCTCCCTACCGGGTTCGTGCTCGCGAACCGCACGCCACACACGCGATGCAACCGACTTGGCTCGTGGTTACGCGCCATGAGCGCGACGAGGGCCCGGCTACTCGCCAGAGACGAGCCGGTCCGTCTTGAGACTCCCTCCACGCGAGCCCCCGGATTCTTGCGTGCCGGGACGTACGAGCGGCGGCGGGCGGGGCGCAGCGGCGCTGCGCCCTCGCATGGTCCAGCCGTCAGCGCGCCCGAATTGAACGACCGGCGCCGGACTATTCTGAACCAAGGGCGACGCGCCGCGTCGCCCCTACCGTCCGCCCCGGTTGGGGGCGGATCGGGACGTCCCCACCTCGACCGAGGCGTAGGCTGCGAGGCAAACGGATGCCCTGCATCGCACTACGATGCAGGCCGTAGGGGCGCAGTTTCCAACTCCTTGGTCGGTCCTGGAACAACATCGCAGCGTCCCAAGGACCAACGATGCCAGAGATGGCCGTGCGGCGACGGAGCTCCGGCCTGCGTGGCACACCGACGGTGCGGGCCGCAATTCCCTCCGGGGACGGAGTACCACGACCGCTCAGGCGTTTGGCCTGGTGGTGCGAGCGCCGCGGGCGAAAGAAGCACATGGCCCCCGCGAAGTTGCAAGCCTGCGGGTCGCCACTGTGCCCGCAACCGGTAGTGTGCCGCACGTGCGATTCAGCGCCTCCAAGCTCGGCGAATACGAACAGAACTTCGATTCAGGATCCAGGTGCTTGTTCGCCAGTTTTTTTGCCGTACTCCTTAGCGAAATGTTCCGCGCACAGGCCGCGGCGTTCCAGCCGCTTGTGGCATCCCTCGGCGTGGCAGGTTTTGTAACGGGGCTTGGGCATGCGCCCTTTTCTCCACAGCCGATAATGCCGCGCGCAATAGCGCTTTCCTTGTACGGCACCGTTGCAGCCCTCCACTCGACAAATGCCTTTCCCCATGTTGTCCCTCCGGTTCAGCTCCAAAATTCCGGTTTCGCTTGCCGCCGAAGCAGATCTCCTAAAACTTGCAGCGGCGGCTTCTCCTCGTGCAAGAGCAGGCGCACTTGTTCGGTAATTGGCATCTCCACGCCCGCTTTTCGGGCCAACTGCGAAATACTGATGCTGTTGCGAAACCCCTCGGCCACCATGTGCATGCTGCCCAAGATATCGGCCAATTTTTCCCCGCGCCCAAGGCGCAATCCGAGGGTGCGATTGCGGCTCAGGTCGCCGGTGCACGTCAGCACCAAGTCGCCCACGCCGGAGAGCCCCGACACCGTGCGCGCGTCCCCGCCAAGGCGCACGACCAGTCGAGAAATCTCCGCGACGCCACGAGTGATGAGCGCAGCACGGCTGCTGTGGCCGAGGCCGAGTCCGTCGCTCACTCCCGCGGCAATCGCAATCACGTTCTTTGCAGCCCCGCCAATCTCCACGCCCACGACGTCGTCGTGGGTGTACACACGGAACGTGCTGGCTTGAAACGCCTTTTGCACGGCTTCTGCGGCTGACGAGTTGCAACTCGCGGCGGTGACCGCCGTGGGCATGCCGGCCGCAACTTCTTTGGCGAAACTCGGGCCGGAGAGCACGGCAATTCGATCCACGTGATCTGGACCCAGGACTTCGGCAAGCACCTCCGACATGCGCAGGAGGGAATCCTCTTCGACCCCTTTCGCGGCGCTCACGACCCAGGGAACATCGCCGAGGCATGCGCGTGCACGCACCATCACCTCGCGCACCACGTGCGAGGGTACCGCCACGACGAGCATGTCCGCGCGCTGCACTGCCTCGGACAAATCGGCAGTCGCGGTGAGTGGTTCCGGCAAGACAATGCCCGGCAAGTACAGGCTGTTTTCACGCCGCTCGGCAATTTCGCGGGCTCGCTCCGCCCGATGGCACCACAACACCACTTCATGGCCGTTCTCGGCCAGGACCTTGGCGAGCGCCGTTCCAAAACTGCCAGCACCTACGACCGCAATACGCATGGCGAGCCTCGCTCGCGTTTACACAATGGCCGCATCGAAGCCAACCCGAGTTCCGTGGGACGAGCCATGCGCGTCACGGAACACGGATCACGATTTTCGCCGGGCGCCCGAGGTTCCCGTTGCGATCGCGCCAACGCACGATCAACGTCGTGCTGCCCGAAGGAAAGCGTAGTTCGGTTCCAATGACGCCCTCGCTGCACACTTGGGTCGTGGAATCCGGGGCCACGAATGCCGGGCGGTCGCGCGCATCGAGTGTGCATGGGTCGATCGTGTTGTTCGCCAAACGACAGGAAAAATCGTTCAGCGCATCGGTCACTGCCTGGGACGGGTCATCCAAATTCAAAGCCGGAAAGCCCGGCACCCCACCGAGCGGGAATGGAGGGGGGCCTTTATCGCACACCTCGGCACTACCATTGCCGAGCGGACGCGAGGACAAGATTTGCACGTCCGGCCGCGAACTCGGATCCGATGGATTGTAAAAGTTCCGCGTGTCCGGCGGGCTGTTGCTCGTGCCCGGTTTTGCCTCCACTACGAGGAAAAAGCCGGCCCCAAAGGGGCGCTCGAATATGGGTACGCCGTTTTCATCGGTGCCCGTTGGAGGCACGACGTGATTGTCGGCGGTGGTAATCCCAAAGTAGGTAATCACCGGACCAGCGAGCGGGGGCAGCGTTGGTGTGGGTGTGCGGGTCACCGTCGGCGTGCGTGTAGCCGTACCCGTTTGGGTGATCGTGGGGGTATTCGTAGGCGTGCGGGTCTGAGTGGGAGTACGCGTGACCGTACGGGTTGCCGTATCCGTCGGCGTAAACGACGGCGTTCCCGTGGCCGTCGGTGAGCGTGTACTCGTGCGTGTGCGTGTCGGAGACGCTGTGAAGCTACCGGTCGCCGAAGGGCTGGGCGTCGGCGTGGGTGTCGGGGAGCGCGTGTTGGAAGCGGTGCGCGTCGCAGTTGCGGAACTTGTCGCTGAAGGCGCAACCGTCGGTGTTTCTGTTGCCGATGGTGTTCGCGTGCGCGACGGGCTCGGCGTGCGCGACGGGGTGACCGTTGCCGAGCTGGTTGCCGTGCTTGTCGGCGTTCGTGTGACCGAAGCGGTGCGCGTGGGGGACGGCGTAGGCGTCGCGGTCCCCGCAAACGTTGGGCTCTGAGTCAATGTTGCTGGTGTGAAGGGGGTTGGCGATGCGCTCGGTGCTTCCGACGGGGTCCATGTAGGAGTGACCGAAGGGGATCGGGCGTCCGCCGAGACGGTAGGGCTGGGGGTCAGAGGCACCGTCGGCGTGCTGCTCACTGTTGCGGACGGGCTCCGCGAAGGCGGCAAGGAGGGCGATGCGGAAGCAGTCGGGGAAGCCGTCTCGGTCGGCGTGGCCGATGGCACGGCAACAGTCGGTGCCGTTTCCGTAGCCGTCGCACTTGGAGTGGGCGACGGCGGGAGCGTGGCCGTTTCGCTAGGTGCAGGTGTAGGGGGCTCCATCATGGCCCTGATGGAGGCCACCAAATCAGCCACTGTGATGCGGCCATCGTCGTTCCCGTCGGCCGCAATGCACGACAGACGCGCCGAAAACAAACCCAGCACAAGAGCTTCGAGGTCGGCGCTGTCCAAACGCCCGTCGCAGTTTGCGTCGCCAGGCTGCAACGAAATTTGCCCCGACGCAGGCCGCGCCGCTACGAACGGAGAGAGCAAAACCACTGCTACCAGCGCAGCCACCACAAGCTTTTCCACGAACGCCCGAACCACCGCCATGCGCGGGCAGCATGCATACACCGATTCCCTAGCCAGCGCTACCCAGAAAACGCCTTCCAGGAGCGCGGCAGCGCTGGGACCTATTTTTTGCCCCCAGCGCTACCCGAGTGCTCGCAACAAGGAGCTGCTGGCCTACCGGCCGCAGAATTTGAATTCGGTTACTAGGTCCCCTCCCTGGAAGCCGTGCAATACCGGGGCAGCCAAAACGAAACAGCCAGGGCCGTCGGGGTTGCGCCAATCTTGGCAAGACAAATTCTCTCCCCGTACCTCGTGCGAGAGAAAGTGCCCGCACACTCCCTTGCCGGGGCCGTCGGCCCTATCGCAATCGCTGTCCACTTGGCAGCTCGAGTTGTCGCTGCACAGTCCAAACTCGTTCGAAACGTTGTGCACGACTGCCCGTGCGGTGCCGGTGGTAAAGGCAAACGACTGGCTGAACCCTGCCGACACCGGCTCGTCCCCGCAAGGCAAAGCACTCTCGAACGAGAGCTCGACCGGCAAGCCCCGCAAACCAAACACAGGAGCGAGCACGGCGGCGCCGGGGCCGCTGTCCTCGCCGACCGAACCGGCGGTGAGCGGACCGTTACACACGCCCGGGTGCACGCCGCGGGGGCCGCACTGACCATCGCCCGCCCCCTCGCTGCTGTCGCAGTCACCATCGTTGCGGCACGGCGCGCCGCGCCGCCCTGCAGCACACGTGGGTTGTGGCGAGCATCGGCCGGCCACATCGGGCAAGGTACAATCTGCGTCGGCGGTGCAAGCTACGCCAACACGGCCTGCGGTACAGTAACGGCCTAGACCGCAACGCCCATCACCAGCGCCATTCGCGGTGTCGCAATCGGCATCCGTTCGGCAAAGTTCGCCCACCGCACCAGCGGCACAAATTTGCGTGGGCCCTTCGACTTGACCGCACACTGGCCCACTGCAGGTGGAGAGGCAATCCGCCAAGGTGAACCCATCTTGGCCGAGCTGGCCGACATGGTGGTTTGTCTCCAACAGGATGCTGTAATCCTGCCCGCCGCGGCACTGCACGACGCCCGCGCTCACAACAGGAATCAGCGGGCGAATGCATACCAGGATGTTGGCAATCTGAGCTTGGACGAAAAAGAAATCCGAACCGTCCACGATGTCGATCGTTGCCACCCCGTTTTCGTCGGGCTCGTGCCCACGCAAAACCAAATACGCAGGCCCGGTCTGCCCGTCTTTCTGCCCGCGGAAAGACCCCAACGGGAGGCGAAAGCCCTGAGTCAACACCGCCGCAAACTCGCTTCGGCTGCTGAAGGTGAAGCGGCGATCCCCAAGCCCGCCGCCCGTATCGGGTGTCGGCGTCACTGTCGGGCCCGGAGTCGGAGTGGAGCTTGGGCACGACCCGAGCAAATTGTTCACCGCGGCGATAATTTCGTCCACGGTGATCCCGCCGTCGCCATCGCGGTCGCCTGCCGGGCAGACAGCAATCCCTTGGTTGCCCAAGGCAATGTTCACCATGGTCACGATTTCATCCACCGTGACCTCGCTGTTGCCGTTGCAGTCGCCCAGACATTGGCCTCGAGATTCCTGCGGGAGCAACCACAGCAACGCCAAGATCGCACTCAACAACACCCGATGCATAAACGTTCCCCTTGCACTGTTGACGTTCCGCTCGCAGCTACACGCTTGTGTGGGCTAGCGCAACAGCCGGGCGCAGGAACGATGGGAGAACCTTGCAAGCGGTCGAAACCTCGGCCTCACCAGTGCATGCGGGTGCGCAAAAGGCGGGTTTGTGCTCGGCTCAGCTCGAGCTCGGAACTCTTTTGATCTTTCATCACCAGCTTGTAACGACCGCCGAACCACGGGACGATGGCTTTGACATGCTTCAGGTTTACCAACCGCGATTTGTGGGCGCGGAAGAACGTATTAGGATTGAGTTTTTCCTCGAGTTCGCGGAGGGTGAAGTTGGTCATAAAACGGTCGCCGTCGACGTACGCGAACACGATCCGGTATTCCACTTCGAACCACAAGATTTCCTCGGTGGAAAGCACCAAAATACTCCGGCCCCGCTGTACGGGAATTTGCTGTAGGTAGCGGTGCTCGCGAGCCTCCAATGCCTGAACGATTTCTTCGATTGCAGGCGGAGGCGCATGGGCCGCCAGACGATCGCGCACGCGGCGCATGGTTTCCGCAAGTCGCTCCCGAGAAATTGGCTTGAGGAGGTAGTCGACTGCACAAACCTCGAACGCACGGATGGCGTATTGGTCGTACGCGGTCGCAAAGACCACTTGTGGCCGATGTTGGATCGAGCGCAGCACACCGAAGCCGTCGAGCCCCGGCATTTGCACGTCGAGGAAGACAACGTCTGGCTTGAGCGTGTCGATCGCCTGAATTGCTTGGGGGCCGTTTTTCGCGGTCCCCACGACGTCGACCTCTGCAAAGTCACGCAGAAAACTTTGCAAGCGTTCGCGAGCCAGCTTTTCGTCGTCCACAATGAACGCGCGAATCATGTCGCCTCCTTGCGGTTCGCAGCAACCGGCAGACGCAAGCGAACGATGGTCCCAGTGCCAGGCGAGGATTCGATCTCGGGCTGCCAGTCGGCACCGTACAAGCGCGCCAACCGATCGCGCACACTGCGCAAACCCAAACCCGAACCGTTCTCCGGCTGCAGTGCGTCGAACCCGACTCCCGTGTCTGCAACCTCGATCCACAACTGTGCGTGGTCCACGCGCGCACGCACGGTCAAGGTGCCGCCTTCGACCTTCTTGGAAATTCCGTGTTTCACGGCGTTTTCTACCAATGGCTGCAAAATCAAGCTCGGAACTAAGTGGTGGCGAGCAGCAGGAGCAATGTCCCACTCCACTGTCAGGTCTTCGCCAAAGCGTGCTTTTTCAATCTCCAGATATGCATGGGCAAAGCGCAACTCCTCCTCCAGAGGCACGAACTCCGCCCCCGAGCGGGAGAACAAGTAGCGGAAGACCTCCGCAAGGCGTTCGACACAACGTTCGGCCTGATCAGGATCGCTGCGAATCAACTGGGCAATGGAGTTCAGGCTGTTGAAAAAGAAGTGCGGGTGAATTTGGGCACGCAGCGCGGCGAGCTGAGCGGAAGCGGCAACGTCCTCTAACGCGCGGGCACGCGCTTGCATCACCAAGATTCGCCACCAGTGCAAGTTAAAACCGACGACACAAAGGATGGCCGTGGGAACGATGGGAATTAGAAAGTAAATGACCGGCGCCCGACGCAAGGCGGCCGCCGGGATGGTGATCGTCCGGTCCGGCCCGTCGTATGGGTTCAGGATCGAATGCCCGCCAAAAAGGAACGAGTTGGCCTCTACGGTGAGAAAGGACAATGCTGCGATGGCGAGAGCGGAGGTCGCTACTTGTGCGGCGAGGCGAGCAGGAAACCGCCAGTGTGCAAAGCGTGGCAACACCCAAATCCACAACGCGAGGATTGCCGTGCACGACAGCCCGGTGGCGGCAAGAAAGAAGAAAAATGCCCGCGGAGAACGCCACAGGTACAAGTGCACCAAAGCGAGGTGGAGGCCAATGGCGAGTCCCGTGGCGTACAAGAACACCACCTGCAGCAAGGGCGACGAGGAAGCGTGGGAGCGAAGTGCCGTCGACGGAGCGTGAGCCGGTTTCCATGTCTCCACGGAGGAGCGTTGCAACTCGGCGCCGCTCCCAAGCGACCCCGTTCCTCCAGTTCGCGCGTCCAGCGCGAACCATTGGCGCCATTTGTGCGAAAGGGAAATTGACATATCCGATGCGGTGCGGATACTAGAGCGACCATGACGACAAAGAAAGCATCCCTGCACTTCCTGGGTGCAGCATTCGCGCTTGGCTTGTTCGTGTCGGCAGCCGTGGCTCAAGAGGACGTCGTGGTTCAAGGCGAGGTCGTGGACATGGCCTGCTACATGGCCAAAGGCGCAAAAGGGACAGCGCACAAGACCTGCGCCGAGATGTGCGCGAAGAAAGGTGTTCCTCTCGGGCTGTTGACGGACAACGGGGAGCTGTACTTGTTGGTCGACGACCACAACAACGAGCAGCCGTACCAGGAAGTGAAGAAGTTCGCCGGCGCTCGCGCAGAGGTAAGCGGCAAGAAGTACGTGCGCAACGGGATGAACGGAATCGTCGTGCATGGAGTCAAGGGGCTATAAGTTCGCGCCCCGACGCCCGCGGCGAAGTTCGCCAGCTGTAGTCCTCGCTGCGATTTTTACACTCGGGGTGTACGCAGCAACCTCGGGCTGTGCGGGAGATGGTCCGGATCCCGAATCCCTGGCCACTGGCTCCTTTGCTGCCCTGCAGACCGACGTCTTTGCCGTGCACTGCGCCACCGGACCGTGTCACTCCGCGGCAACAGCCGCAGGAGGACTTGTCTTGGAAGGGCCGGACGCGTTCGACCAACTCGTCGGTGCCCAGCCCACCAACGAATCAGCACGCTCTGCCGGATGGCGCCGTGTAGCCCCCGGAAGCCTCGAGCGCAGTTTCCTCTGGGTGAAGCTCACCGGACCGGGCCCAGGACAAGGAAGCCGAATGCCACTTGGGGCCCCGCCGTTGGCAGCCGCAGACTTGCAGCGGATCGAAGACTGGATTCTCGCCGGCGCGCCCCGTGGAGATCTGGGCGGACCTGGCCTGACGCCCACCGCGTCGCCAACGCCAACGCAAACGCCTTTGGTCCCGTCGCCTACACCAGGGGCGGTGGCCTTCTCCGAACTCCAAAACCAAGTCTTTACGCCGCGCTGTGCAGTGGCCTTTTGTCACGACGGTACGACCAAAGCAGGCGCCCTGGATCTTACGGACGCTTACGCGAGCCTCGTGAACGTGGCCCCGACGAATGCCGCAGCGAGGGAGGCAGGGTGGCTGCGCGTGGCGCCTGGACAAGTTGAAAGAAGCTTTCTGCTCACCAAGCTTACACTGACAACGTTCGATCCGCGCTGGGGCAGCCCAATGCCCCTTTCTGGTGCTCGCCTCGAGTCATTTTGGATCGCCGCCATCGAAGATTGGATTCGGCGCGGAGCCCCGCGGACCGACTGAGCTGCACCGCAGTTTCTGCCCGGCGCTAGAGCTTGGCTGCGTGCGTGCCGGGGGCGCCGCACGAGCGTATCCCTCCATCGCGCATTTGCTTCATTCGGGGGCACAATACTCGATCTGGGCTGTGCCCGTTGCCGTACGCACCTCGAGCGGCACAGGAGCAAAGCAGGTAAACGGCATGCGCACGAACAGCATGGTGGGCGTCGCAGCCTCGATCGGGGCCGGCACACCATCGACCAGCACGCACGGCAGGGTTTCGTCTTGGCACGGCAAGCTGTTTTGGCAGGAGGCTAGAGGGAGGCTTTGCCAACCACTCCCAGCAATCCGGAGCAATGTTCCTGCGTGCGCGAGTTTCGGCCGTACTTCGTCGACAAGCAGGACGTGCGAAGGTGCGTCCGATCGCACCGGCTCCAGATGCACGCGCTCCGCATTGCCTCCCAAGTCGCGGGCACGCACCGCAGCAAGGTCACAATTCGATGCAGCGCCACACTGCTCCCAAACATTGCCCCGAGCGAACAGCCAGTCGTGACCGAGAAACACCAAATTCCGCCGCAGTGCAGGAATCGCGTTCAACGCGAAGGCGTTTGCCCCGAAGCTCCCAAAGGTTCCGTCGCCCAAGTCGGCGTACAAGACTCCTGCTTCGACCACCACGCCGGCTGCACCGTTGCAAACAAAGGAATTGCCATCGGCGCGCAAGGCGGGAGCGCGAGCCCCATCGACTGGTTGCATGCGCGCCCCGTCGCGCGCATTCGTTGTGAACACGTTGGACCGAGCGAACACGCCAGAATACGCCCGCACCAAGAGGCCCGCGCCAGCGTTGGCGCGAACGAGGTTTCCCTCGGCAAAGAGCAGTGCCGGGTCTTCCGCGCGGTTCGGGTGCGCTCCGTTGACTGCGAAGCCGTTTTGGGCGGTAGCTCCTTCGTTCCGTTCGATCAGGTTGTCGCGCGCATAAACTTTCCCTCCCAAGGTTGCTTGCACGCCCCCGTTGGCGTTGTGCAGCACCCAGTTCCCCTCCACGCGTGCATGCGCACCGCCGGTCACTTTGATGCCCTTGTCGCTCGCCCCCAAGATGATGCTGTCGCGAAGCACGTTGGCGCCTGCGGCAAAGTCGGTTCCTGCACCATCGTCGATGCCAACACCGTCGGCCGACGCCGAGCCCTCGATGCGGCACTGCTCCACGACGTTGCCCCGGGCCGCTGGGCCGGCAATGGAAAGGACGTCGCGATCCGTTCCGCCGGCGTTCCGTAAGGCCAGGCCGACGATGCGGTTTCGCGCACCTCGGATCGCCAGGGCCGGAAACGCTCCCCCCGCCGCATCGATCACCCGCATGCCCGGAACTCCAAGCTCATCGCGGCCATCGATGGTGACGTCGCTGGCCGTCAAAGCTGGCAGCGCGCGGCGTAAGGTGACGATCCCCGGTTGTCCCGCAGGGAACGCAGTGTCGTCGAACCGGATCAACGTAGGCCCCAACGTGCGGTTTGCCTCTTCGAGAGCACGCCGCAGAGTTGCCGAGCCATTTGGGGCATCGCCGGCCTCAGCGACCACCAGAACGGTTCGGAACACTCGCCATCGCACGCGATTCGGCCGACTGGCTGCAACGACTAAACTCCGCTGGTGCTGCACCTGGCCATTGGCGGGCTGTGTCACTTCGACATGGTGCACCCAGATACCGGGAGCGAGCTGCTCGAAGCGGGCCGGTGTTCCGCCTGTCAATGGTGCAGCGTACGCTGTGAGCAAGCGACCGTCGGCCGTCGCGCAACTCGGGTACAACAATTCACCTCGAACGACTGCCTGGGATTCCACCGGCTGCCCTTCGTCGACTTCCAAAACGACTTCCAAGGTCGCCGCTGCTTGTGGCGGGCACGACTTCGGGGTCGGCGTGATCGTGGGCGTGGCGCTGGGTGTGGGAGTGCGAGTGATCGTTGGTGTTGCCGTTCGCGTCGGTGTCACCGAAGGCGTCGACGTTGGACTTGGCGTCGGGGTGATCGAAGGTGTCGACGTCGCGGTGTAGGTACCGAGCCATGGGGTGGGGGAAGCACTTTCGCCAAGGAGCTGCACCGCGACGACCGCATCGGCGGCAGAGACGACGCCATCTCCGTTCCAGTCGAAACACTCCGGGAGCGATGCGCCGGCAAACAGAGCCGCTGGGAAAACCGGACCGGCCTCAGGATCTCCGGAACAATAGCCCCCGAGGTTGTGATGGCTCTCCCCGAGCGCCCACATGCAGAAGCCGGCGAGAACCGCTGCGGTCGCAGCGGCACGGGAAGGCGCCACCATGCCTCGCCTAGCGACCCGACGCTTCCGCAGGCTTTCTTTGCAACTGTGGCTGTCGGCGGCGCACTTCGTCGAGACCTTCGTTCAACAAGGCGATGACCGCAGCGGTTTTTGTCACGCCAAGCCGATCGGCCAAATTATGCACCCGGTCGAGGACGTCGGCGGGCACCTTGAGGTTCACAAGACGCTTATCGCCCGATCCACTGCCTTCGCGCACTAAGTCTTCAAATTTCAAATTCACCAACGAGAGCGGCAGGGCCTTACGTCGCTTTCTCATTTCAACAGCACCTCGCGCTCGATTGTGCATTGCGCTGCAACCACAAGACGTACCTTGACGCGAGCCGTCGCGACAGTCAAGCGGCCGCGCTTCAAACTGGTGCGGACACAGCGGAACACGGCGCACGCTCCGCGCGTGGTCTTGCGAACGGAGTGTCGTTGACTTCTCACCGGCCGGCTGACTAACGTGGCGCCCAACTCTGCAGCTTACGATGAGGTAAGGAGAGCCTAGGATGACAGAACGTGTTCGCGAAATTCTCAGTTGGTATCGAAGCGAAAACCCGGGGGTCTTGACCAATCTCGCCAGGCTGCTCAACCACGGTCGCCTGGCCGGAACTGGAAAGCTGGTCATTCTCCCCGTGGACCAAGGGTTCGAGCACGGACCTGCGCGGAGTTTCGCACCGAACCCTGCGGGGTACGATCCGCGCTACCATTTTGAACTCGCGATCGAGGCTGGATGTAACGCTTACGCGGCGCCCTTGGGGTTTTTAGAGGCCGGTGCCGCCGAGTATGCTGGTGAGGTCCCACTGATTCTGAAGCTCAACAACTCGGACACGCTGTACACCGGAGCCGATCCCTGCCCAGCGGTCACCGGCAGCGTGGACGATGCGCTTCGGCTCGGTTGTGTTGCCATCGGGTTTACCATTTATCCTGGTTCTGCGGCTCGGAACGAAATGTATGGGCAGTTGCGTGCCCTTGCCGAAGAGGCGAAGCGCAAGGGTTTGGCTGTGGTGGTGTGGTCTTATCCGCGGGGCTCTGGGCTATCCAAGGCGGGAGAAACGGCTGTAGACGTGGTTGCCTACGCGGCCCAAATTGCGGCGCAGCTTGGAGCCCATCTCATCAAGGTCAAGCCACCCACGAACCACATTGAGCAAGAGGCCGCACGGAAGGTGTACGAAAAACAGCGCATTCCCATCGAAACGCTGGCCGATCGTGTACGCCACGTGGTGCAAAGCGCGTTCAACGGGCGCCGGATTGTCATTTTCTCCGGAGGCGAGGCAAAAGAGACCAGTGCGATTCTCGATGAGATCCGGGCCATTCGCGACGGTGGCGGGTTCGGATCCATCATCGGCCGCAACTCGTTTCAGCGGCCGAAACAAGAAGCGCTCGACTTTCTTCGCACGGTCATGGACATCTACGCGGGGAACATCGCTTAGCAGCGCCCCTACTCGTATGATGCGCGGCCGCTTGCGGGCACACCTCGGGCGTGGCGGTGCCCCTCGCTGCCGCGCATCGGACCGTACGCGTGAGGCAGAGTTGGCTGAGCGTCGAGAGAAGACGCTGCTACTCGCCTCGTGGGTAGAAACCAATTTTCAGCGCGGACGAATAGGCACGTTCGCCTGGGACAAGGAAGAGCGAGTCAGTGGGCCAGACTCACCACTCCGGTCCTCGTCGCCACGACTCGCTCGTCAAAGGTACCGGCGTGGGGACTGTGCTGGCAACGGCTAGCCCTAGTGAGTTTCCCCAGCAGCACGCCTAGCACGCCGCTCGAGCACGCAAAGAAACAATGGGCACGAACCGCTGCTGCCTCTGCTAGCGGCGGTCTCACATTCAGGCCTTGAGCAAGTTGCGCGCGATCACGACGCGTTGGATTTGCGAGGTTCCCTCGTAAATCTGCAGCAACTTGGCGTCGCGCATCAGCTTTTCCACAGGGTACTCTCGCATGTACCCGTAGCCGCCAAAGATTTGCACGGCGTCGGTGGTGATGCGCATACAAGCATCGGCTCCAAATGCCTTTGCGTAACTCGAAACGATCGGGGCTCCTGCGCCTTGATCCAGGAGCCAAGCTGCTTTGTACGTGAGCAGGCGCATCGCCTCGATTTCGATTGCCATGTCTGCCAGCATAAACTGAATGGCCTGGAAGTTCGCGATGGGCTGACCAAAGGCTTGGCGCTCGAGGGCGTACTTTCTTGCTTCGTCCAGCGCGCGCTGAGAGATGCCGATGGCGATGGCGCCGATTTCGGGCCGGGTATGATCAAAGGTTTGCATTGCCAGTTTGAACCCTTGTCCCTCTTCGCCAACGAGAGCGCTTTTCGGGACGACGACCTCTTCGAAGACAACCTCGGCAGTATCGGCAGCTCTTTGCCCGAGCTTGCCGTGCATGCGGCGGCGACGGATTCCAGGCGTATCCGCTGGCAGCACGAAGCAAGAGATCCCTTGGTGGCGCAGGTTCCGGTCGCGCGTGGCAAACACGGTGTACCAGTGGGCCATCGAGCCATTTGAAATAAAGTGTTTGACGCCATTGATCACGAAATCGTCGCCCACCCGCCGGTACGTCGTGGACATACCGGCTACGTCCGACCCAGCCCCGGGTTCCGTGGTGCAGAAGGCAGCGAAGGTAAACTCATGGGCCAGCATGCCGAGGTACTTCTTCTTTTGTTCCTCGGTGCCAGCTTTCAGCAGTGGCACAGCCGCCAAGCCATTGGCTGCAAGGGCATTCGTGATCCCCGCGCAACCGTAGTTCAGTTCTTCCAGAATGAGGATTGTATCCAGGACTCCCAAGCCCGGCCCGCCATACTCCTTGGGGATCTCCAAATTCATCAAGCCCAGTTCCCACGCCTTGCGGCACACTTCTACAGGAAAGGTTTCCGTTTCATCACAGTGCGCAGCGATCGGAATGATCTCTTCAGCGGCAAACTTGCGCGCCAGCTCTTTCATCTCGCGTTGCTCTGGGCTCATCTCGAACGAGAACATCGCGTCCCTCCTTTTTTGTCGGCTGCGACTACCAAAGTTCGATCTTCGAGCCGCCCCCTAGCATGGGGCGAGTTGCGCAATCCAGGTCGCCAACAAAGGTGCTTGCTTTACCACAATACTTGTGCGCTAAAGGCGGCTTCGATTGTATCCTTCGATGGGAATCTTTCCGTTTGACAAATCCGGTACGTGATTGAAAAGTAGCAGGCCACAACTTCAGCTTGGCTCGACGGGAAGAATTTTGGTAAGCGGGTCGCCATCCAAACGAGGAGAACGGTAGATGAGGCGTACGATTGGCAACTTCATTCGGGTCATCACTTTCACGTGGGTGGCAGCACTGCCTGCCGCGGCGCAGGTTTCGTTCATCCCCGGGGAGCAACGTCCGGTTCCAAACGGCCCGACATATGTCGCCGGCGGTGACTTCAACGGAGATGGGATCAACGACGTTGTCGTGGCGAGCACCGTCCGCGACCGTGTGAGCGTACTCTTTGGTAGCCCAACCGGAGTTTTTCTTTCGGCTGCTGAAATTCCGGTGGGCACCCTTCTGAGGGGTGTAGCGGTGGGAGACTTTAACGGGGACAACCTCAACGATATCGCGGTTACCGATCCCAACGTTGGCAAGTTGTTCATTATTCGCGGTGAGGGTTCCGGCGGGCGCAACGATGGGCGCTTTGCTTCGCCGCAGTCATTCGACGTCGCCCGCCGCGGACCAGTGTGGGTTGCCACAGGAAATTTCGATAATCGTCCTGGCCTCGACGCCGCTACTGCCAACGGAGCGGCAGATTCGTTCACCGTGCTCCTCAACCAAGGGGGAAACCGCGGCCTGAGCCGTGTGGGCACGTTCCCCGTTGGTCCCAATGCAAACCCGCGAGTGATCTTGGCTCATGACCTCAACGGCGACCGCCTCGACGACCTGATACTTCTCGACACTGGCGCGCGCGGGACCGATGAAGTGTCCATTTTCCTCAACACGGGAACAGGCACCTTCAGCGGCGTGGTGGCTCAACGGTACATCATCGGCACCGATGCCATCGGAATCGCAAAAGCTGATTTCAACAACGACGGCCGGATCGATCTTGCCGTTGTCAATCGCGACTTACAGGCAACGAACTCCTTCTCTCTTTCTATTCTCATTGGCGGGGAAAGCCCTCTTTTCCGGGTCTTACCGCCACTGCGCCTTTCTTGCCCTTCGCGAATCAACGGGGTGCCCGTTGTGTGTACCCCCCAAGATATCGCCGCTGCAGACTTCGATCTCGACACGCGACCGGACCTCGCCGTCTCCTTCAGTACTCGTTCGGCGGAGAACAACTCCGTCACCGCTGGCTTTGTCAACGTTTACACAGGCTTGGGGGACGGGCGGTTCGAATTTGGCACGCAGGTCATCGTGGGGCTGGGCCCAAGGCGAATCGCAGCGATGGACTTTACCGGCGATGCGATTCCTGACATCGCGGTCGCAGAGT
>Ga0101945_1001683_pt1 | contig 19777 bp, 19 predicted proteins | sample DewCreD2012metaG_2_FD_75246 | JGI IMG/M metagenome (GOLD analysis project Ga0101945, IMG submission 75246) | Hot spring sediment bacterial and archeal communities from British Columbia, Canada, to study Microbial Dark Matter (Phase II) - Dewar... ... | reverse complement strand
AAAAGAATCGACCAACTCAAAGTTCCGCAAAAATCACGAACTTGCAAGTAAACGGCTTTTCATAATCCAGTGTTCATGCAGGTTTCAGAAGAAAAAATATCATTTTCACGCATTATTGAGGATAATATCCGAATTCTTCCTTAAGGATCTTCCTCATCCTTGCCACAACCCTCCTTTTCACCCTCTGGGCCGTAGCAATCAGGTAAGGCATCATCTTCTTATTTACCCTGAAGTGATAGAAACACTCATAAGCCACTCGTTTTGGAGTCAGTTCTCGATCCTTCTCGAAGCGGCTCTCCATCCAGGACTCGATCCTGCTCCGAGGATTGATCGACTTGGTTAGCGCGTAGCAGACCTTCCGGGCTAATGTCCTATTCGGTCTAAGGCTGCTTCCCCATCTCGAAGAGATATGGATCTGTTCCCTTGCGGGAAGCCGAGGAAGCCCCTCGATATGAACCCTTGAGGCCCAATAAGGATCCTTCTGCTCCAAATTCCTCATCACGGAATCCACCAGCCTGAATTGATCATAGGCAGTAAGAAACGAAGCCCTCCGGATCAGCCCTCCTAACTCCCTATCCTCCAAACTTCCCATAGAACCTCCTTTCTTCATTTAGAAAACCACAAACCTACCAAAACTCCCATAACCTCCAGGGTCAGGGAAGAAGGGTCTTACGACCCTCTCACCCCCCCTGCCCCCCCTCAAGGGGGGGTAAAACCCCTACCAAAATTGAAATTACATAATAAAAAAATATCCTGTTATGTCGTTAAATTTTGGCCATCAGGGTTAAAAGACAACACTTATCCCTCCCACTTTGAGCCCCTTTATGCCCAGGGGTAATGCGGGAAACCCCTTTGCGTATTCGGTTCGCCAGCCGCATTTATTGAGGAAGCTGGCCATTCGGTTATTCACCTACCTGTAGCCACTCTTCGGCAAAACTGCCTACACTGAAATACTGAATACCACCCGTCCTCAACCAGGTGGGAATTTGCTTCTATTATAGTATTACTTCTGGAGAAGAATTTTTTTGAAAAGAAAATGTTTAGGGGGTAAAAATTTCTATCGAGGGGCTATCCCCTCACGGGAGAAGTAGACCAGGGCCTCCTTTTAATCCCAATCCCTAAAGAAATAAAATCCCAGGTCCCAAACCTTATTTTTTTCCTTCTCTCATCATAAAAATGGGGGGTTTTGAAGTAATACTATAGTAGAGATGAAAAAAGCTTATAGTTTTGAATCTATCTCTAAGAGATCTCTAAGAGGAGAAGGTTTATGAAGCCAAAGGCCCCCTCAAGATCAATAAGCAAACGAAACCCTGGCTTAATGGAGAAATGGGATTTGGAGATGGGGACTACCCCCCTCTATTGTCAGAAGCGAGGTAGATTCAACTGAAATAAGAGAGGATAAAGAACGAAGTCTTACTCCAGGGAGGTAAACCATGGATGAGGGAAGGGAGAAATCGGCCAACTCATTCAAAATATAGTCCTCCATAGTCTGGGAATTCCTCTTTGGACTTCTTTTAAAAAGGCTATGGAGAGCAATGTCTAACTTTATCATCATCCTATTGAAAAGGAGAGCCTAACAATGGAATCCAAACGAAACACGCAAAAGCGACAAAGGAGAGTCTATCGGATTAGTCTTGATATGGAGAGGCATAGGGAGGTGATTGAGCTTCTGGACTCGATTCCCAAGCCCTTTCGAGGCGAGTTGATAGCCGAGTCGATCAAGACGGCAAGAAGTAAGATATGTCCTTCGGAGAAACCCCCGGAAGAAAAACCAATTCCTCCGGTCACATTTAGTGGATCGTTTAATCTCTAACCTCCTTCGGGAGGAATTCGAGACCGTGGGGAGTAAAGATGAGGTTAGAGGGAGATTGGGCTGAGAGGTTCTGGACGGTTCTGGATGTAGCCTCCTATCTTCAGGTTAAGCCCTCGACGATCTATCAGTGGGCAGGCGAGGGGAAATTGCCTCATTACAGGATGGGCAAACTTTTAAGGTTTAAGAGGGAAGAGATCGAGGCATGGACGAAGAGGTGTTGGAGGGAAGGGGTGGATATAGAGGAAGGAAGCAGGATGATTCTAAAAAGGATGGAGGGGAGGGGTTCTGGGAGATGAAAAAGAGGATTGAAACTGGGAGGGGAAACTTATATAATTTGTCCCGCGGGAAGCCAGACCAATCGAGGGGCCTCGGAAAGGAGGTTGAAGATGGGAATTTATCTTAGAGGCAAGGTCTGGTGGGTCGATTATGTGTATAGGGGCAAACGGTATCGGGAGTCAACCGGGACCGATAATCGGAAGTTAGCCCAAAGGTATTATGATAAGATCAAGGGAGAGATCGCAGAAGGAAGATTGTTCAGGAAACTCCCTGGAGAAAAGAAGACCTTCAGGGAAATGATGGAGAAGTATCTTGATGAACATGTCTCGAAACTTAAATCTCGAAGAGCTTTTACGGGATACTCAAAGAATCTGATATCATTTTTTGGAGATTACAAAGTAAGTGAAATTTCCCCTAAATTAATCAATGAGTATAAAATAAAAAGGCTTTCAGATGGGATTAAACCTTCAAGCCTTAATCGAGAACTTGCTACAATGAAAAAGGCTTTCAATTTGGCTATGAAGGAATGGGAATGGGTTATAGAGAATCCAGCTGCAAAAATCTCATTAGAAAGGGAAAATAATAAAAGGGATAGATGGTTGACTTATGAGGAAGAAGAAAGACTTCTTAAAGAATCTCCATCGGATTTAAAAGAGATTATCACCCTTGCTCTGAATACAGGAATGAGGATTGGAGAGATACTTAATCTTAAATGGAAGGGGGTTGATCTTTTTAGAAAAACAATTACTATTTTTGAATCAAAAAACAATGAAAAAAGGACAATTCCAATGAATAACATTGTTTTTGAAATGTTAAAAGCCAAAGCAAAGGTAAGATCGATTAATAATGATATCGTTTTTTCCAGTAATGTAGGGACTCTAAAGGATGAACGGAATGTAAGAAGAAAATTCGAATTAGCCGTTAAGAGAGCTGGTATTGAGGATTTCAGATTTCATGATCTTCGACATACCTTTGCTACGAGGCTTGTTCAGGAAGGTTGTGATTTTTATAAAGTTCAAAGGCTTTTAGGTCATAAAACTCCATTAATGACCCAAAGGTATGCTCATCACTATCCTGAAAGTTTAAGGGATGCGGTAAATATTCTCTCAAAACATGTCACAAATCTGTCACAATCAGAAGGGAAGGAAATTTGATAAGATGTATAACTTATTGAAATTATTGGAGCCCACGGACGGATTTGAACCGCCAACCCGCTGATTACAAATCAGCAGCTCTACCGTTGAGCTACGTGGGCTGCCCGATGATCCCTCGAAGTTCAGATCGATGGGTTCGAAGTTTGAAGGAATCGCTCCTTAATTTATGAAATCAATTATAGAACAAGAACGAAGGTTGAGCAAGTAAACCACAAACTCCTCTCAGGATCCTACCTCTTCCTTTCATCAATGGCTTTTTCTAATAACTTGATAGCCTCTTGGGAGGCATTGATGGATTGAGCGAGAGAGTCTCTTGCCAATTGAGGATGATGAAACCCGTCGCTATTCTCCGCAGTCCACCATTCCCAATGAATATGAGCTTTATCATGAAGTGGCCAAACCTCTTTTAAGACCTCTTCCTTTACCCCCAGGTCTTTAGCACGAAGGTAGGTTTCGATCAACTGCCCAAGCCAAAATTCGGCCTTTCTCATTTTCCCTCGAATATAGTTCTGGATGGCATCCACTTGATATTCAGCCTCTTCCTGAGACCACGATGGATGGCAGCGGACACAGGTATCCTTCAACATATATCGTGAACTCCGCTGACCGTGAAAGGTAAAGGTCTTTCCTTTCCTATCTTTTACTTTGGGCATGTGGCAGTCTTTACATTCCACCCCTTTTCGTTCGTGAGTGCTTCTCCAAAAGGTTTCTACCTCAGGGTGCTGAAGTTTGGTCAGAGGAGCCCCGGTCACGTGATGCTTAAAATCCTTAAATCCAATCCCTTCGTATTTCTTTTGAATATCAAATACATTGACCCAAGGAATGTAGTTGGTCCGAGGATCATCCATTCCGATCGAAGCTCCTGTCTTAGGATTAAATCCAGGATTGCAATTATATTCGATATGACATTGAGCACAAAGAATGATGGAATCCGCTCTGTTAAGAAGGCCAATGGCTCGAAAAGGAGTCCCGTTTCGGTAGAATTCAATCTTTGTCATCTGGGTCTTCTTGCTCTTCTCTGGGTCATAAGGATAGGTCCCTTCCCTTCGATCCACGATGGCCTGAATCAGGGCGTCCTTCACCACCCTTGGTTTGGCTCCATGAGGATCGTGGCAATGGATACAACCCATGGGTTGTTTTAGATATCTTTTTGCCATATAGATGGCCCCTGCGTTGCCACCCCTTTTAAGGTCTGTGGAGGGATGGGGCTCTCCCATGTAAGGCCATTTCAGAACGGCGTCGGTTGATTTACAGGTCAAACAAACGGTATTTCCGGCTTTAGCCGTTTGTGGAAATTCTTTCCCTGTGTCCATGACCCGCTCCCATAAGTTTCCTCCCTTCGAGATCTCCTTCCAGCTCTTAAGTTGGAATCTCCCTCCATAGGCTCGATCCACAATCATATGGTCGATGAGCATGAAACCATGGGATCGAGGTTCATTGTGTTCCTTGATAAAGCCGTGGGGATTAAGGAGTCGATCAAAAGCAGGGGAGCGTCCCGTCGTAGTGGATTTTTCTACCTTCGCCTTGGATTTTAGATGGACTTGAAGGAAGGTTTCGTATTGGGAGGGGTGACATTGACCACAGAGGGAGAGATCCAAATTGGTTTCCGGCCTTTTATTCGGATCTTTGAGATGTTCGTCAAATTGGCTATGACATCGCGAGCAAGAAAGGGATCCATGTTTTGTCCCTTCTTTGAGCGATTTGATCTCTTCGTGACACTCCATACAGGAGAGATCCTGCTTCAGGAGTGATTCTTTCTTGGAAAAGACCTCGGAAAAGGAAGCCATCAAAATGATTAAAAATATTCCAGAAGCAATCATGAAATGTCTTTTAATCACCGGCTTCCTCCTTCAGAGGCTCTTTGAGTTTCTCCTTGTCCATCCTGTCTTGGGTGAAGCAAAGAGATTATTTGGGACCTATTAACAGCAGAACAATGGTCCAACCAAAGAGGATTATTAAGAAGAGGTAAAATTGCTTCAATAATTTAGATTCCATCGCCTTTCCTCCGTCTCAAAAATTTAAGTACCCCCTCGCTGAGGGGTGGAAATAAATTTAAGCCCGACAGGAGTATTTCCAAAACCCATAGAATGCGGATCAATTTATAGGTTTAAGCAATACGAATCGATCCATCGTAGAGATGGGTTTCTGATTAAAACAAACGAAAGTTAAGATTTCTATGGACCATTTAAGGTAACCGCCTCATGGGTTTCTCCAATACCCCTCTCGGGCTTATTCCCCACTTCTGAGTAGGGATTACAAATTTAAAGGGGTTTGCGTTTTTTTGCAAGATGAGGTATGGAAAATAGGGCATTCTTTTCGAAGAATTATGAGAAATTTTTGAATCGATTTCAAGAATCCGATTCAATCGACAAGAAGAGAAAAGGAGGAAGAAGATGGGTTTCGCATTGGCCTTGATCGTATTGGGGATACTTATCTTTTTAGATCGATCGGGAATGGGTTATGGAGTTCGTGAAGGATGGCCCTGGTTGGTGGTTGCCTTAGGGATAGGGGGCATTTTGAAAAACAGAAAGAGCCTCATGGGCTGGATGACCACCCTCATCGGGATTTTTACCTTGGGTTCTAAGTATTATTCCCTTCATCTATCCATTCCCAGGATGATGAGAACCTATTTTCTTCCCTTCCTTCTTGTATTGATTGGAGTATTCTGGCTTTTGAGGCATAAAAAGGATTGAGAAGAATATCCCTGAGAATAGAAAGGAGAAGAAACCTTGGGTAAAAGAGACTGTTTTGCCACTATTAAAGAGGTCATCCTTCCAGATGGGCTCACAAGGGTCGAGACTCGACCTGAGTGTCGGGACTGTTTGGACTTTCGAGAGTGTCTTCGTGAAAGCAAAGCCCCCTCTAAAGAGAGGAAAGAGGAAGATCCAGAAGAGGTGAGAAGGCAGGAGATGATTGCTCAAATGATCGATCTCTCTCAAATTCTCTCCAATGAAATTGGCTCCTGCCTGTTGGAGTTACTCAGCCGGATATATCAATCAAAATTAGGAGAAGTGTTTTCAAGGCATCTTCTTCTTTTTTATGAAATCCCATGGGGAACCCCCTCATTCTCCTTAGCCCTTCCTCTTTCGTCCAATCTTTTTAACCTCCTCCGCAAAGGAGACCCCCTTCAGGGGAGAGAGGGATTTCATCTCTACCTCATTCTCATCCAGAGAACTTTTCCAAATAATCGAAAAGCGAACATGGGACTCATGGCCTATGAGATCGCCAGACTCTTTTCCACGGACAGCCGAGTGGTACCCCAAATTCTCGAGAGGCTCACCGAAACGGAGAGCAACCAATTCAAGAGGATGACCCCCGAGAATCGAATCCTCTGGCTCATGGGGAAGATAGGATTTTTAGAGGAGTGGGAAGCCTTAAAGAGAGAGAAGGCGCTTTCCGAAAAAGTTGGAAGCCATTAGATTTTTATTTTTTGATTTAATCTCTGGAGGATGATTTGGGCTTCGCCTATCATTTCTTCAATGACCGCCCTCACACTCTTAATTTCGTGAATCAATCCAACGCATTGGCCACAGGCAAAAATGGCTCCCTCTGTATCTCCCCGTTGATAGGCCTCCTTACTCATCTGCCCACTGATCACGGTCATCAGTTCTTCCAAGGAGGCTCCTCTCTCTTCCATGGAGAGGGTCGTCTCGGCTGCTTTATTCCGAATCACTCTCGCTACGTTTCGGATCGAGCGTTGAATAAGCATGGTATCGGTCTCTTTGGCCCGAAGGAATCTTTCTTTAATCGCAGGATGAGCAGGACATTCCTCGGTGAGAACAAAACGGGTTCCCATGACCACTCCCTCAGCACCGAGGGCAAGGGCTGCGACAAATCCCCTTGCATCTGCGATTCCTCCTCCTGCAATCACAGGAATTCGAAGGGATTGGGAGGCAATCGGAATAAGGACAAAAGAGGTGACATCGTCCATGCCGGGATGACCTCCACATTCAAAACCCACAATGGTCACTGCATCTGCACCAATCGATTCAGCCTTTTTGGCAAAACGAATGGACGGAACTTTATGGATGAGTTTGATATGGTGATCCTTCAATTTCTGGACAAAAGGTTCAGGACTTCTTCCCGAGGTCTCCACTACTGGGACTCTTTCCTCAAGAAGAACTTCTAAGATCTCCTCCGTTCTGTCCCCCTTCGTCAATTCTGGAAGCATGGAAAGGTTCACTCCAAAGGGTTTGTTTGTTCTCTCTCTCATGAGGCGAATCTCCTTCCGGAGGGATTCTCGATCGGGGAAGGTGAGGCTTGAGATAATCCCCAATCCCCCTGCTTCGGAAACCGCAGAAGCAAGCTGTGAGGTGGCCAGCCATTGGAGTCCACCCTGAACGATGGGATATTTGATTCCCAGAAGTTGAGTCAATCGAGTTTCAAACATAAGAAATCTCCCTTCCTCTTTTTTGATTAAATCACCCAACCTATATTATATTTAGAAAGATTTATCAAATAAAAATTTCTAAAAAGGGTAATCCCTCACTAAAGGGTGTAAATAAATTTAAGCCCGACAGGGGCATAAAAATCCATATGGAATCCTATCTGAAGGACCGTTCTCGTTTATTCAATGCCGATTCAGAATTTTTATGTCCTGATGAATGTGATCGGAGGGGCTGCAAAGATCCACAGCTTCATGTCTCCGTCAGTTTGATTGACTTGATCGCTATCTCCAGGAACTACGGAAAGAAAGTGTCTCAACTTTTTAGAGATGACCTTAAAATAGGCTTCGATCCCCTTCCAGGCCGAGAACCCTGGGTCGGACGACTCTCCTTAGAATTGAAAAAACCCTGTGTCTTCTTCGATGGGAAGTGGTGCTCTGTATACAGCTCGAGACCCATCCCCTGTGCCCTTTTTCCTGAATATCTCTGGATGACCTATCCTCCCGATACCCTTCTTCAACGAGAATTGATTCGAGATTTCCCCTGTATCCAAAGGCCCGGGCCAATTTCTCCTCAAAGAAAGAAAACCCTTCAACAGCTTTCTGAAATGTGTCTCCGGGAATTCTTTCTTTCCGATCTTTATCTTTTCGGAGTCTCCCCCCTGATCATCGATCTCAAGAATATTGCCGGAGAGGGTCTGGATGAGCTCTCGAAGAGAGAGGATGGCCTTTTCCAACTCCCCCATGAGAAAGTGGAAAAGATGATTTACGATCGATTATCATCAGGGGGATATCTAAAAGAATGGGAAGAAAAAATAGAAAGAATCGATCGGGAGGATCTCCTGGAGGAATTGGGGAGGATGAAGACTCTGACCGACTCGATGATCCGGGAGAGCACCTCCTGCTCGGTTGCCTATCAATTCGAGGGGAATCGACTTCGACCGATTCATCTTTTATAAGAATTCCCTTAGAACCATGGCCCTTGTAGTTTTTGAGGGAATGTGGTAACAATCCATAAAACTCATTGGAGTCTTAAAGGAGGACAAGAGATGGCCCTTTATAAAATCATCTTTTTGGGCCTCACCGTAGCCGGACCTGAGGAAGAGATCCGCCTTCGACAAGGGCTCCAGAAGAAGTTCAATCTTTCTCCGGAAAGGGCTGAAAGTTTACTGCAGAGAGTTCCTATAGTCGTTAAGAAGACAGAGTCGAAGGAAGAAGTGGCGCGCTATGTCAGGGCCTTCGAGGAAATCGGGGCAAGGGTAAGGGTTGAAGAGCAACATACTGGGCCAATGATGACCTGTCCTCAGTGTGGATTCGAGCAGCCCGAGGGGGACGAGTGCATCAAATGTGGAATCGTGATCTCAAAGATCAGACAATTCGAGGAGATGGCCCGTGCCTATGAAGGACAGGTTCGAGAAATTTCAACGGAGGAGAGAATTCTCCCCCCATGGGAGAGCGGCGCAGGGTTAATCGGATCCTATCTGAAGACGACCAAAGAAGCCCTTTTTTCTCCTCCATCTTTCTTTAAAAAGGTCGCCAAAGGGAGAGGTTATGGATTCCCCCTTCTCTATGGGGTCATCACTGGAATCATTGGCTTTGGTTTTTCTTTCCTCTGGCAGTGGCTCTTTCTCTCTCAAATGATCCCTGCTCCGATTCGTTCTTTCTTCCCTTATGAATTCTACTTTGCTTTTCTTCTGATCGTATTGCCTTTCGGATTAGCCTTCTCTCTTTTGGTAGGAAGCGCAATTACCCATCTCTGTCTGATGATCGTCGGGGGCAGTAAGAATGGATATGAGGCAACCTTTCGAGCCATCTCCTATTCCTACTGTGCTCATCTCTTTAACCTCCTCCCTATCATTGGAAATCTTATCGGGTCCATCTATATGATCGTCCTTTTTATCATTGGGATCAGGGAAGGATATGAAACCTCTACGGGAAAAGCCGCCCTTGCCGTATTGCTTCCACCCATCGTAGCCATCCTCCTTGTCGGGTTGGCCATCCTCATTCCTTTTTTTATCGGTCCCGTGAGATTTTTTGGGGGCGTGGGGGTTTGAATTTTATCTATGATAAGCAAGGGCAAAAATGAGTAAAAGACGATTTAAACCCATCCCCCTCTCAGCCGAAGAAATCCTTCGGGTGATGCGTGAGGAAGGAAGACCGCTGCTTCTCAGAGAGATCCTTCGCCATTTTCGATTAGGGAAGAGGGAGAGATATGGATTAAAGAAGTTAATCCAGGATCTCATGGAGGAGGGAAAGGTCCTTCGGATCAGGGGGAACCGATATGGTTTGCCCGAAAAGATGGATTTACTGATTGGCAAACTGAAATGTCATCCCGACGGATACGGATTCGTGATTCCTGAAGAGGAGAAAGGAGAAGACATCTTCATCAGCCCCAGAAATCTTCGTGAGGCAATGCATGGAGATCGGGTCGTCGTCAGGGTTGAGTCGATTCGGAAAAAGGGGAAGGAAGGAAGAATCATCCGAATCTTAGAGAGAGGGATTCGAAAAGTAGTGGGTAAATTCATGAAGGCAAAGAACTATGCCTACATTGTCCCAGAAGATGAAAGGATCCTTCAGGAAGTCTACATTCCTGAGGGGCAGACGAAGAGGGCCAAACCGAATCAGATTGTGGTGGCTGAGATCACCCATTATCCTACAGAGAGAGCAAGGCCTGAGGGTCGAGTGACCCATATCCTTGGGTATCCCGATGATCCGGAGATTGAGCCTCAGATCATCATTCACAAATACGATCTCCCCCATCGATTCTCTCCTGCGGCCTTAAAAGAGGCAAGGGCGATTCCCATCCAGCCTCCCCCCCGGGAATACGAGGGCCGTAGGGATTTGAGGAGGTTGATCACCTTTACCATCGATGGAGAAAATGCAAGGGATTTCGATGATGCGGTCTCGCTGGAAAGAGACGGAGAGATGGGATTTCGGCTTTATGTCTCCATCTCCGATGTGAGCCATTATGTGGAGGAAGGAAGCGCCCTGGATGAAGAGGCCTATCTTCGAGGGACAAGTGTCTACTTCCCGGATCGGGCCATCCCCATGTTTCCCCCCGAACTTTCCAATGAGATCTGTTGCCTTCATCCAGGGGTGGATCGACTCACCCTAACGGTAGAGATGAAATTTGACAGAAAGGGTAAGAGAGAGGAGGTTCTATTTTATCCCAGTGTGATTCGAAGTGATGAGCGGCTGACCTACACCCTGGTTCGAAAACTCTTAATGGATGAGGATCAGGAGTTGAAGAAGAGATATGGCCTTCTTCTTCCTATTCTCGAGCAGATGGCAGAACTCTGTCAAATCCTCCGAAAGAGACGATTGGAGAGGGGGGCCTTGGATTTTGACCTTCCAGAGCCCGAAGTCATTCTGAATCTTCAAGGCGAGGCAGAAGATATCATACGTGCGGAGAGAAACCTGGCCCATCAGATCATCGAGGAGTTCATGATTGCAGCCAACGAGGCCGTCGCTCATTTTATGGAAGAAAAAGGAGTCCCGTTTATTTTCCGCATTCATGAGCCTCCCGAGAAGGCGGCCATCGATGAGTTCCGGAGATTTATCTCGCTCTTGGGATATCGGATGCGTAAGGACGGAGGGTATTCCTCAAGGGAACTGCAGAAGGTACTTCTTGAAGCGAAGGGGAGGTTAGAGGAGAGGGTCATTAATAACCTTCTTTTGAGGTCCATGAAATGGGCTAAATATTCGGCTAAAAATTTGGGTCATTTTGGCCTGGCCTCAAAGGCCTATACCCACTTCACCTCTCCTATCAGACGCTATCCAGACCTGATTGTCCATCGCCTTCTCAAGAATGTTCTGTTCAAAGAAAAAGAGACCTATTCCGAGGAGGCACTGGCAAAAAAAGCAGAACACCTTTCCCAGCGAGAACGAGTGGCGATGGAAGCCGAAAGGGAAATTCTTGATCGTTATCGGGTGCGATTGATGAAGGATAAGATCGGGGAGGAGTTTGATGGAGTGATCAGTGGGGTCACTCCATACGGCTTTTTTGTGGAATTGAAAGAGATTTTCGTGGAAGGGCTGGTGAGGGTGACGAGCCTTCACGATGATTACTATCACTATCATGAGGATAAGTACTGCCTGGTGGGTGAGAGAACGTATAAACGTTTCAGAGTGGGGGAGGCGGTAAGGGTGAAAGTAGAGCGAGTCGATGTAGAAAGAAGACAGATCGACTTCACCTTTTTAAAAAAAATTGGATAGGGGTTAATTCAAATTGACCGTTCCATCTTTCTCTTCACTTCCTCTAAGATCTTCGGCAAGATCTCCCCTGTTTTCCCCTGGATGAGATAGTTAGAGATCCCTTCTTCCGTTAATGGGGTAGGTTCTCGATTGACCTCGATGATCGTTGTTGCAGGTACTCTTTCAACAATATAGAGGCCTGAGTTGGATCTTCTTTCCTGTTCAACCTTTCGCTGTCTTGCAATTCTGGGCAACTGCGCAAAGGGATAGACGACCGCTGAGGTTCCACAGATCAACATCAAATCGCATTTCCAAGCCTCTTCGAGTGATTTCCTTGCCACATCTGAGGGGATGGGTTCGCCAAAAAAAACCCCATCATCCTTAATGAGACCCCCGCAAGAACACCGGGGAGGAAGCTTCCCCTCGACCCTTAATCTCTCGAGGTCAAGTTCTTCCTCGGTGAATCTCCTGTTACATTCGATGCATCGAAATTTATTCAGCCCTCCATGATACTCAATGACCCTCCTGGAGCCTGCCTTCTGATGAAGCCCATCCACATTCTGGGTAATGACCCATTTCAAAATCCCAAGCCTCTCAAGCTCGGCTAAGGCATAATGACCCGCATTGGGCTGTGCCTTTTCGATCTCTCCAAAGAGAGAAAATATTCTTTTCGATAAGAAACTTTCAGGATCTAATCGATCGAGCCAATATTTTTTAGGGTTTTCAATGAAGAGGTCATAAATCTCATAGGCTCTTATTTCGGCCTCTGGATCTTTGGTCCAGATTCCATCAGGGCCTCGAAAATCAGGGATTCCTGACTCCGTTGAAATCCCCGCCCCTGTTAAGGCGATAGCGTATTTGGAGTGAAGGAGATCTTCAGCAGCCCTTTTAATCAATTCTTCCATAAAAGGCGTAATTTATATTTTCATAAAATTAGAATTTAGGCAATGGAAGAAATCTGAAAAAATTTCTTAAAAATGACAATTTATGACTTCCCCAGAAATACCCTTATCTTCCCTAAATCAATTTATATTTAAATTTTAATAAGTTAGAAAATTTTTAACAAATGGCATTATTTTTGCTGATTTATAAAACAAAACATACTGATAATGAAAAACAGAAAATTTTTTCAAATATGATTTTTTGTCTTTTTAATTAAAAATTTTTCAAAAAGGGGTTTTAAATTTGAAGCGTATCACTCCGATTACAAAAAGCCTATTTCATCATTTTATTCTATTATCGAATAAAACTCCAGGGCTTTTGTCAAAAGAAACTCTTTTCTTTTCAACATTTTTTGGTATGCCTTTTGCAGATTTAGTTTTTGAGGATTAAAACAATGAAAAATTTTCTCAAAACAAATGGATTTAGCCTTCTTGAACTCCTCGTGGCTTTAGTCATCCTTTCTCTCTCTTTAGTGGCTTTAGCTGGTTTAATGACCACTACCACTAAAAACAATGCCTTTGGGAATTACATAACAGAGGCCACTACTATGGCCCAAGACAAATTAGAGGAAATAAGAGCCCTTCCGTGGAATAATATTTCAGGATATTCTGATATGAAAGAGGGCTCGACGGGAATTAAATATAAAAGAAGTTGGGAAGTAAGGGATTTAAATCCTAATTTAAAAGAGGTAGAAGTTACGATCCAATGGAGGGATTCGAGTTTCCATTCTTTGAAATTCTTATATGTGGTTTCAAATTCAGAGGTATAACTTGATAAAAAATGGAAATATACGGGGAATATTATGCATCTAAAGATTTCTCCTAATTCAAAAGGTCTCACCCTCATTGAGCTTCTTTTAGCCTTTGTTATTTTTTCGATTTTGATTGGGGCAATCTATAGGTTTTTTGTATTACAGAGTAGAGCCTATTCCATTCAAGATCACGTGGTTGAGACACAACAGAATCTCAGAAGCTCGATGGAAATTCTATTAAGGGATCTACGTATGGCAGGATTTGATAATGATGATCAACTTTCTCAAATTGAGATCAATACCCCTATTGTTTCAGGAACCGATAATATTACTGTAAATTACGAATATGACAATATCACTCGATATTCCATAAAATATTGGAGGGATGCTAATTCAAAAATAGTTAAGCGGCAACTTACCACTTATAATCCATCTGGGGTTGGGAATAGCTTACCCGAAGAAGACCTATTGGAGAATGTAGAAGACCTTCATTTTACTTATGGGGTAGATACCAATTCGGATGATCTTTTAGATGGATGGAAAGAAGCAACTGAAGTCAATCCAGGGGATAAGATTGTTGCGGTTCGAATTCGATTAACCGCAAGACCTCGACAAACCCTTCAGGAAGCCCAACAGATGATGTCGCCAAGACAGCTTGAAACAGTAGTTACATTGAGAAATCAATGTTTGAGATGAGGAGTGAAAAATGGTTAAGAAGATACCTTTCCTAAAAAATCAAAATGGGGCAGCCTTAGTTATCGGTCTCATCATGTTGATTGTATTAACCTTGATAGGTTTAGCGGCAACGTTTACTTCAACCTTAGAGGTCATCCTTTCTGGAAACAAACGCGGAGCGACCGATGCCTTCTTTGCTGCTGATAGCGGGGTTCAAGTGGTAATAGCTAATATAGAAAATTTTGACATTCCAGGGAAATACATCAACAACCAATACAATCCTTTCACTGACCAAAAAAACCCAAATCCAACAAATGCTAAGGTCATTATCACCTATAATCCAGGACAAACAGGTGCACCGAGAGGGCTGGGGCTCAGTGCTACAGGAAATTATGAATACAATTATTATTTAATCGAATCTACGGGGGAAGACCAATTAGAAGTCAATTCGAATAAGTCCAAGTGCACCATTCAACAGAAAGTAGTCCGATTGATTCCCACCATACAAGGAGGTAATTAATAAATGTTAAGAAAAGAAAGAACTATTATTCTACTGGTTTTATTGATTATTCCCTTGACACCTTTCATTTGCTACGGAATGGATACCGACCTTTACGTTTTATCAGGAGTCAATGTTCCTCCTAATGTCCTTATTATCATTGATAATTCAGCCAGCATGGACGAAGTTGATCAGAATGTTGATGAAGAATACGATTACACAAAAGATTATAGCATTTATGGTCCATATTCAAGGTATGAGGTCTATCAAAAAAAAAAGGTAATGATTGGAATTTTTGGCATCCCGATTATACAGCATCTAATTTCCCATGCCCACACCTTAGGGATAATTATTTAGCAATACATGGAAGAGCGTTAAATTATATCAATCAAAATTGTAATATTCAAAATGAAAGCTTCAAAACAGGGAACTACAGAAATTGGGAGCTTGCACAAGGTCAAGGAGCAAACCGACCAAGATTCGGTCTGGCTATAGGGATTTTAAAAAGTTACATAAATACAACAGATGGTGTCCGTTTTGGAGTAATGACATTTAACAATGACATAACCGGTAAAACTGTCAAATACAATACCACCACAAAAGAAGAGTATGTTCAAAACCCCAATGGTAATGAAGATGCCCATGGAGCAAGACTTTTAGGTTTTGTAAACGAAAACAAGGATGGGAAGACCAATTTATTCAATAATCTTGCTGGGTTGAAAAATGAGACTTGGTCTCCACTTGCAGAATCCCTATATGAAGCAGGAGTATTTTTTAATGGAGAAGTAAGTGCTATAACAGGTACAGATTATAGTATTTATAGCCCTATCCAATATCACTGTCAGAAAAACTACGTCCTCATCATTTCTGACGGAAATCCGACTAAGGATTCTCATTCCATCTTACAATCACTAATTGGGGATAGGACTGGAGATAATCAGTCAGGAAAATTGGATGATGTGGCAAAATATCTTTATGAACTTGATTTAAGTAAGGGTCATTCTTCAAGTGGCCAGAATATTAAGACATATACAATAGGATTTACCGCAGGGCATGAACTTTTAAGAAATACAGCAAGAGCAGGTGGTGGGAAATTTTGGTATGTATATAGTTCACAAAGCTTTAGTATAGCCTTTGAGACATTTATTGCAGAGGTCTTAAAAGAATCTACCTCTTATGTAGCTCCAGTTGTTCCGATCAGCCAGATGGAAAGGACCAGTTCGGGAAACCGTATGTTTCTTGCCATGTTTAAACCTACTGAAAGAAGCTTCTGGAAGGGAAATATCAAGAAATTTGGAATTGCAAATAAGCTCCCAGAAGGCGATGCAAAAAATATCGGAGACATTCTCGATGCAAATGGAAAACTTGCAATTAATAGTAAAAATCAGATCTGTGATTCAAATAACGGCGATTCCTATTCTGCCCAATCTTATTGGAGTTCAAGCCCAGATGGTCAGGAAGTGGAAGCTGGTGGAGTTGGAGAGAAATTAAGAGCTATGGATCTGTCCGAAAGAAAAATTTATACCTACCTCAGAACCAACGTAAATCTTGCTGACCCATCTAACAAATTTAATAAAACGAATATTACTCCCCAAATGTTAAATTTATCAGAGGGTGATACAACCAATCGAGATAAAATTGTCGATTTTATTTATGGTTGGGATGTCTATGACGAGAATCGAAATGGTAATACAAACGAAAAGAGGGATTGGATCTTAGGGGCATTTATTCATTCCCGTCCAGTAGTGGTTCATTATGATAATATCTCTGTGATATATGCCGGAGCCAATGATGGAATGCTTCATGCTTTTCATAATGGAGTGAAAAATGGAGAATCTTGGACAGAGGGCACGGGAGAGGAACTATGGGCATTCATTCCTCCAAGTTTGCTACCCAATTTGCAAAACTTAAATGGAGAGACTTTGCAGTTCTTTGTTGATGGTTCACCTCGAATATTTATCGGGAAAGACGGAACAAGAGATATAAAATATGTTATCTTTGGACTCCGTAGAGGCGGAAATCGATATATTGCATTAGATGTTACTGATCCTAATTCCCCTAAATGGCTATGGGAAATAAGCCCATCATCCCCTGGATTCGGAGAACTCGGCCAAACCTGGAGTACCCCTCAAATAGGAAAGATTAGATACGGATCAGAAGACAAATGGGTCTTTTTCATTGGAGGAGGATATGATGAAAATCAGGATAATGTCCCTGTAACCGCAAATGATTCTAAGGGGAGGGCTGTCTATGTAGTGGATGTATTAAACGGGACTCTGATCTGGAGTTACTCTTATGCAAAAGATTCCCGAATGAAATATTGTATTCCAAGTGACATTGCCCGAGTGGATACGAACGGCGATGGATATATTGATAGGCTCTATGTTGGGGACACCGGGGGACAAATCTGGAGATTTGATATTGATGTAAGAGATTCAAATGGGAATAATAATCCGGCAAACTGGACCGGAAAGATTATCTTTAGAGCCAATTCTGGAGCAAGTGATCGAAGGAAGATCTTTTATCCTCCTGATGTAACACTCGAAAAAGAAAATTATGAAATACTTTTCTTTGGCACAGGAGATAGAGAGGCCCCAAGGGACAAAACTGTTGTTAATAGACTTTATGCGGTAAAGGACAAAAATCTATCTACCATATTGACTGAAAATGACCTGTTTGATGTAACGAATATAGAAGCTACCTTCTCCGAGGTGGATGCGAAAAATGGGTGGTATATTCGATTGGAAAACCTTGGGGAAAAGTGTCTCTCCTCTTCTGTCGTTTTCCATGGAGTGGTTTATTTCACTACATTTACTCCTGCTTTTGGGGATCCTAATGATATTTGTTTTCTCGGGGAAGGAACGGGAAGGCTATATGCCCTCAAATACAAAACGGGTTATGCAGCCTTAGATTTAGACCATGATGGGACTATTGAACCAATAAGTGATCGCTCGATCTTAATGGGAGAAGCAGGAAAGACGACCATCCCTTCGGGGGTTATTCTAACTTTTATTGGAGGAAAAGCAGTGGCTTATGCAGGAGTAGGTGGAGGCGTTTTCATTCCACCGCTACCAAAAACTAAAAGTCTTGTGCCTGTCAATTGGAGAATCGTTACTAAATAAAAGATATTGAAATTTATTTTCCTTTTAATTTCAAAATCGTTTTGGCGAGGGCTTCTCCGTTTCGGTCCATCCTCTACTTCTTTCTTTTTCATGATACCATATTTTAATTTCCAACTTTTAAGGTAAATAATTCCTCTACTGCGCTCTGTTCTTAACGTATGGCTCTATCTATTCTCTTAGTATCCCCAATCCCCTTAGGATTATTAGAAGTCCATCCCGCCTTTGGCTGAACAACTTAATCTTTAGGATAGCCATTTATTTCATAAAACCCTTAATTATGGGTGTTAGTGGTAATAAAAATGGCTCCAAAAAATAGTAAAGGTGGTCCCTTCTAATATTTCCTTTCTTATAAAAAGCCTTCATTTCTTATCTCGAGCTTTCTTTAATCAATTATTGAAGCTTTGATTTTTGATAAATGATGAGTTTAAGAGAAAGAAGGAGCATCTTTCCCATAGGCTTTGTTGTAATAAGAATTTCAACTATTTTAAAGATCATTAAAAAATAATTTTTTTAATGGCATATTAACTCTAGTTGATCCTCCTTTTTATGGTATAAAAGTGAGATTAGGAGGACCAGGCTAATGGATGAAAAAAGAGAATGTCATTATTGGAGATCCTTTCATCTCAGAAAATATGGAAAACTCCTAGAAAAACCCAAGTTTGACAGTTAATTGACGTAACTTATTGATATTTAAGGATTTCATATTTTCGTATCGTCACTACATTTGCTCCAGTGAAGATAAATGTTTATACTGTGGAAAAGGAAGACCAAGTTGCTTACAGATGGCTTTTTGTTCCTTATCAGCTACAGTAATTCCTCTTCTCCTCGTTGCCCCCGTCTTAATGATAAAGGTCTTAATCCCTCGCAGACGTTCTATAGCCTTTTCCCAGGACCAAGCAGAACCAGAGAGTCTCCTCCTCATCAATCTCGCCAGCTGAAGGGCTATGACACAGATAAATACATGAGCCCCGATCCTATCAGGGGTCCAATGATACATGGGCCTCAGCTCCAGAGAGGATTTCAATGTCCTGAAACACCTCTCCAAATCCTGAAGATTTTTGTATTGCCTCACTACCTCAGAAGGAGAAAGTCTTTCATCACTCGTCTCCAAAACCAAAACCCCATCAATCCTCTCCTCCCATTTCAACTTCTTCTGATTGAGATTGACCAAAAGCCCCCTCCCCTTAAACCTCAGATCAAATAGACGAAGCAGTTTATGATCCCTAAGATAATCATGAATCGCATTATAAGCCCCCTCAGAGGTAAGAGGACGACCACGCCCCTTCCTCATCCTCCCATCCGTGCTTCGCCTAAGACTCCTCAGCCTATCATCAATAAAGGATCGAGCCTTCTCAATCGCCCGCTCCCGTTTGTCTCGATCCCTCTTCGCCCTACCTTTGTTATAAGAAATGATAAATCGCCTCCCCTGATAAACCATCTCATCATAGAGCTCCTCATCCGAATGCTCGGCCATCCTCTTAAGAGATGAAAGCCTCCTCTCAATGACATGACAAACTGCATGATCCCCCCTAAGAGGATGAGAAAGAATAATATACCGCGACCATTGTGAATTGGACACACTAAGGGTGTAGAGTTAAAATCCCTGTTTGGGGAAAAAACTTTATCACCGGGGGTGTGGAGATGAAACCAAGGAAATGGACCGCTGAGGAAAAGTTAGAGATTGTTCTTGAGGGGCTCAAGGAGAAGAAACCGATTACTGAGATCTGTCGGGAGCATCCGATTAGTCAGACGCTTTATTATCGGTGGCGAGATAAGTTTCTGGAAGGGGGTAAGAGGGCTTTAGTCAATGGGGCTCTGGATGAAAATGCCCATAAGGCGGAGATTGAGAGGCTTCAGAAGATTATAGGGAAGCAGGCGATCCAGATAGAGATATTAAAAAAACCGAGGAGCTATTCGGGAAAAGGTAGAGGCGGTGAAGAGGATTAGGGAATCTGGATATACGGTTA
>Ga0101945_1001679_pt1 | contig 19840 bp, 20 predicted proteins | sample DewCreD2012metaG_2_FD_75246 | JGI IMG/M metagenome (GOLD analysis project Ga0101945, IMG submission 75246) | Hot spring sediment bacterial and archeal communities from British Columbia, Canada, to study Microbial Dark Matter (Phase II) - Dewar... ... | reverse complement strand
GCAGCGGGGTGGGACCAGGTATGAGCAGGTGGTCTTCGTCCACTGGGCCTACCGTTCAGGGCACTCCAGATGCTCAGATTGGCCGTCCTCCCGGATGCGCCGCGGCTCGCCCGAGCGGATCAGCTTTCCGCAGAGGGCGCAGATGGACTCCCGCGCCTCCTCATTCAGCATGAAGCCAAGGAAACCGGCCAGTTCCCCCGGGAAGTCTTCGGCGCTCATGGTGCTGTTCGTCGCAAGTGCATTTTGCCTATGGACTACTCTACGGGTCTCCTGGTCGGGTGGGAAGGGTGTACGTCGAATCCGTGAGGTCAGAGTTGATGATGCCCGGGCGGCGGCTACTGGCCCGCCTGAGTGTCCCCGCGATCAGGCGGAAGCACGTGAAGCTGCCTTTCGACGGTGTAAACCTCGGGGAGTGCCTCGCCAGGCTTCGACGGGTTTCGGGAGGGGGGCGACCGCTGAAACCCGCGTCCTGACTAGGCTTCGGGAGGGGGCAATCGCTGAAACCCGCATCCTGCTCGGGCTGGTCGGGGCGCCCGGATTTGAACCGGGGACCTTCTGCTCCCAAAGCAGACGCGCTCACCGGGCTGCGCTACGCCCCGCCTCCCGCATCGTACCAGCGCGCCGGGACCGGGTCAACGTGACGCACAGCCAAGGATGCGGCGGCACGCCACAGGAGCCCGCGACGGCCAGCCAGAACTAGCCTTCTACCCATCACGCCAAAAGGACAGACACGCGATGACGACCCTGTCGGCCTTCAGCGACCTCGTGCGCAGTTACGTCGCCGACTACCTCGACTTCTACCCGACGCTGGGCACCCGGCTGGGCCTGCACCTCTACGACGGCCGCACCGAGGACTACACGCGCCCGGCCATCGACCACTGGCTGCGCACGTTGACGCAGTGGGAACGGCGCCTGGCGGGGTTGCCCCGCGAGAGCCTGTCCGCCGCCGAGCAGCACGACGCGGCGCTGCTGGAGACCGCCATCGCGCACGAGCGGTTCGCCTGGGAGCACCTGCGCGACCACGAGCGCAACCCGCTGTGGGGGAACGACTCCCTGGACGTCACGCCCTACCTCAAGCGCAACTACGCGCCGCTCCACGAGCGGCTGCGCGCGCTGGCAAGCCACCTGGAGCACGTCCCGGGGTACCTGGAACAGCTCCGCGGGCACCTGCAGCCGTCGCTGGCACGTCCGCTCCTGACCACCGCGCTGGAGATCTACCAGGGCTACCTGGCGTTCTTGACCGACACCTTGCCCGTCGAGATCGCCCGGACAGACGATGCGTCCGTGCGCCGACGCGCGGCCGCCGCGGCGGAGCGCGCCGTGGAGGCGCTCCGGGGCCACCTCGACTACCTGGACGCCGCCCGCGCTCGCACTACCGACGCCTTCGCTATTGGCGAGGAGCTGTGCCGCGAGATGCTGCGCACGCGCGAGATGGTCGACGTGCCGCTGGACCGACTGCTGGCGCTGGGAGACGCGGAGCTGGCGCGCCTGCACGACGACGTGCGGGCCACGGCCGCGCACCTGGCGCCGGGAGCCGATCCACGCCAGGTCATCGCCCGGCTCGGGCAGGACCACCCGCCGGCCGAGCGGCTGCTGGAGGAGACCCGCGCCCTGCTGGAGGACCTGCGCCGCTTCCTGATCGACCGGGCAATCGTCACGCTCCCCGACGAGGAGCGCCCGCGGGTGGACCAGACACCGCCGTTCGCCCGCTGGGCCTTCGCCATGATGGACACCGCCGGACCTTTCGAGACGACGGCGACGGAATCGTACTACTACATCACGCTGCCGGATCCGACCTGGGCGCCCGAGCAGCGCGCGCAGCGGCTGACGAAGTTCGACTACGCCACGCTGAAGGCGGTCAGTGTCCACGAGGCGTACCCGGGGCACTTCGTCCACGTCCTGTACGGGGTGAACCGCGCGCCCTCTGTGGCCGCCAGGGTCTTCACCGCGTACTCGTTCGTCGAGGGCTGGGCGCACTACTGCGAGGAGATGATGCTGGAGGCGGGCATAGACCCCAGCCCGCGGTTCCGGCTGGCCTGCCTCAGCGAGGCCCTGGTGCGCGTCGTGCGCTACCTGGTGGCGATCCGCATGCACGCGGGCGGGATACCGCTGGACGAGGCCGCGCGCATGTTCCGCGAACAGGCGTTCATGGAGCCGATCACCGCTGAGAAGGAAGCGGTGCGGGGCACCTTCGACCCGGGCTACCTCAACTACACTCTGGGGGAGTTCCTGCTGCGGCGGCTGCGCGACGACTACCGGGCCGAGCGCGGGGCAGCCTTCTCCTTGCGGGAGTTCCACGACCGGCTGATCGCCCTGGGGGCGCCGCCGTTCCCCCTGGCCCGTCGTGCCCTGCTGGCCACCCCGGGCGACCGCCTGCTCTGACGACCGCTCACTGCCCGGCGGCCACCGGCGCCTCGAGGTAGAGCAGCCCCGCCGCGTCGTCGTAGGCGACGACCTCGGCGTACCAGCCCCAGTCGACCAGGGTCTCCAGGGGAGATCGATGACGGCCTCGCCAAGGTCGGCACGACCTGGTGCCTGAACATAGAGAACCCGAACTGCGGGGAGTGCCCCTTGAACGCTGTGTGCACGGGCGCGCTGCAGAGGCGGGAACTCATCACGTACGTCCGGACATGACCCGGGTCCGTCGCCGGCCGTCGAAGCGCCTGCCGGCGGCTGGGACGACTCATCGGAGGCACCTAGTCGGGGCCACGACAGTGGCCGGTCCGCCCGGGGGAAATCGCCGCACTGGAGGAGCCTAACAGGCAGCCTGGTCACTCCAGCCGCAGCCGCTCGATAGCGCCGGCCCGCTTGTGCGCCTGCTGGAGATCCGCGCTGACCAGGCTGCTGTAGCGCAGCGTGGTCGCCAGGGACTCGTGGCCGAGCAGCCGCCGGACCTCGTCGAGTCCCGCACCTCCACGCAGCCAGCTTGTCGCCGCGGAGTGGCGCAGCGCGTGCGGGTGCAGGCGGCGGTGCGCGGGCAGGCCGGTCTTCGCCGAAGCCCCCGTCCACTATCTCTTATGCCACCGAACACGCGTATGCGAACAGTAGTTTGGTGGTAGAAGGCTACCGCGGAGGTGCTCGTGCAAGCGGGGCGCCTATCGATCGGCGACCGTATCTCGTAAATCCCGCGCCCCGCGCCCCCTCCTCACCGTCGATCCCCGCCACGTAAGCCGGTGGAGCAGCGTCACCAGGTGCCGCCGCTTCAAGGATCGGCCTCGCTGATCGGTGAGCAGGAACGACTCCGGGAACGGGGCCGGGTGACGCGCCAACCACGCCTTCAGGGCCCGCGTCGTGGTCGGCCCAATGAAGGCCACGCGGTCCTTGCGCCCCTTGCCGGCGCGCACGAACAGCCCCCGGTCGGCGGGCCGCCAGTCCTCGACCAGCAGGTGCAGGGCTTCGCTGGCGCGCAGGCCGGCATCGGCCAGCGTGAGGATGAGGGCCCGGTTCCTGGTGCCCTCCAGGGTGTCGGGGCAGGCGGCGAGGGCCGCGCCCAGCTCGTCCTCGGTGGGCACGTCCGGCAGCGTCTTCGGCGTGTGCATGGTGAAGCCGCGGAGCGGAGTCTCTGCGAGCAGCCCGGTCTCGACGCCCCAACGGAAGAACGCCTTCAGCGTGCGGTACGCCTGGTGCTGGCGGCTGGCCGAGAGCCCCTGCTCCTGTAGGCGCGCGAAGAAGGCGCGCACCGCGAGCGGCGTCACCTCGTGGCCCGCGACGATGAACCGCTCTAGCCACCAGCGGTGTGTCGCCAGGGTGGCCGCCGTGCAGCTCCCAACCTGCTTCGTCAGCAGGAATGCCTCGACGGCCTCGCGCAGCAGGTGAGCATCGGCTTTTTCGGCCGGTTCTGGAGGGATCGAAACGGCTGAAAGCCTTGTCCTGACTGGACTGGAGCGGGCGACGGGATTTGAACCCGCGACCCTCGGCTTGGGAAGCCGATGCTCTGCCAGCTGAGCTACACCCGCCCGCTACCGGGATTATAGCAACCGGGCCAGGGCCTTCGCCACCTCCCCCTGGCGGGGGAAGCGGGCTGCCTCCGCCTTGTCGAACAAGGTCCTGCCGCCGGCCTTCACCAGGAAGCGTCCGCCGGAGGATGGAATGATGACCACCGCCTGCAGGGCCTCTGCGTGTTCCGTCAAGATCTCCTCCGCCACACGGGCGGCGTGCCCCTGATAGCCTCACTCGGCGCAGTACTCGATCTCGACACGGACCCTGCGATCCATTCCCTTACCTCCGGCTGTGGTTCTCTGCCCTGTTCGGGTTCTTTGGCCGCCCACGCCGGGTTCCCTCCATGGCCGCGCGCCGGGTTCCCTCCATGGCGGCAGCGCGTTGACCGTCCGCGCGCGCCGCGGGTTCCTCAGCCGGTCAGGGGGCGACCGCAGCGGATGCAGAATCGGTCGCCCGGGGCGGCCGGCGCGCCGCAGTGCGCGCAGTATCGCTCCGGCGGCGGGGAGCTGCGAGGGCCCATGCGGTCCCGGTCCCGCCGGCGGGTGTCGATGCTGCGGCCCGTCCAGGCCCCGCGCAGGTACGCCACCGCCAGGGTTCCGGCGACCCCGGCGATGATCCCCAGCAGAGCCGGGAGGAGCCAGATGAGAGGTCCAGGCCCGGCCGGCGGTGCGACGCCCGGTTGTAGGACGCCGGGAGATGCCGGATCGGGGATGGCCGCCGTGCGCGGCAGCGACGGCTCATCGTCTTCCTTGCGGTAGGTCCCGCGCACGCTCCACACCCTGCCTGCCGGCCAGCGGTCCTCGGTGTAGAGGTAGTAGGTGAAGCCTCCGCCGGTGGCGGTGCGGGCAGGGGTCGGGGTCAGGGTGAAGCCGGTCGACCGCAGCGGCTGCTCCACGGAGATCCCGAGAGCCTCTACGGGAAGCGGGAAGGCCACCTCGACGGCAAAGGTCCTCTGAGGGCGTCCGGAGAGCAGGTCGGCGTAGTACTCGAACTGAAAGCCCGGCACGGGAGTGAGAAACGTCACGCGCGTCCGCTCCCCGTCCCGTTCCGTCTGGTACTGCACGGCGAAGAGCTGCCCGTCGCGGCGGTAGGCGGCGGCGTGCACCTGCGCGCCGGCCGGGATGGAGAAGGTGAGCGGATGGGGCAGCGGCGCCTGGGCGCTGAGCGTGCCGCGGTAGATGACCAGCACCCGCGGGTCGTCGTGCTCGGGGCGGATGTCCACGTCCATCGTGGTGAACGTGACTTGCGTTCCGCCGGAACTCCACACTGCGGGGAGATTCCAGAGGAACCCGAAGGCGGCCAGGCCGATCCCCAACAGGGCCCGATAGAGGACGGGGCGCCGCACGGCGAATCCACTCGTGCAGGCGTGGCGCCACACGGAGGACCTACCCGGCGGCGGGCGAGCGGCGGTTCAGGCGTTCCTCCACCAGGCGGATGAGCGTGCGGGCGATGGCCTCCTTGCCCTGGGCCACGGCCAGCACCTCGCCGGAGGGGTCGACGATGTAGCCCGCGTGCTCGCCGGCCTCGATCTCCTTCTGGTCGTTGGCCACCACCAGGTCGCAGCGGCTCTTGCGCAGCAAGTCCAGAGCGCTGGCAACCAGCTCGTTGCGCGGTCTGCCCACTTCCAGCTTGAAGGCGACGAGGAAAGTCTGAGGCGCCAGCTCCTTCACCAGGTTGACGGCCTTAGGCGTGGGGACCAGGCGGATCAGCCACTCCGGTTCCTCGGAGCCGGTCTTGCCCGGACGGAGCTCCGCCGGCTCGAAGTCCAGCACTGCCATGTTGTGGATGACGGCGTCGTAGCCCTTGGGCAACTCCTCACGGAAGGTACGGATGAGGTCGTGCACGGTGTCGATGGCGATCAGCGTCAGGTGGTCGTGCACCCAGCCGCGGACCGTGGGCACGACGCTGGGGCGGCCGTGGACGAAGGTAACGGAGGCACCGCGGCGCAGCGCCTCCTCCGCCAGCAGCGCGCCCAGCCGGCCCGTGGACTTGTTGGTGATGTAGCGGATGGCGTCCATGGGGGCCCGGGTGGGACCGGCCGTGATCAGGAACTTCCTGCCGCGCAGGCTCATGATGGCACCGAGCTCCTATTCGACGGCGGCGGGGCGAACTGCTGCCGCCCGCCGGATGAGCACGACGGCGGCCGGGACGGCAACGGCGGCGGCCCCGGCCAGGAAGGGGAGCGCAGGGTCGGCCCGATAGGCCGCGCCCGCCAGCAGAGTACCGGCCGCCCCGGCCACCCCGGCCAGCATCCCATAGAGCCCGAACGCCCGCCCCGCAGCGTCCGCAGCGACGCGGGCTCCCAACACCGCCTGGGAGAGGGACATGACCGCGCTGCGGCCGCGGACCAGGAACGCCAGGGGCAGGAGGAGGAGCGGGCCGCGGACGATGACAGCGGCTCCTATGGCGATGAGCACGGCGACCAGCAGAAGGACAGGACGATCTCCCCAGCGGTCGGCGGCACGCCCTGCCAGCAGCGTAAATAGCACACTTCCCCCCGCCATGACCGACCCCAGCGCACCGATCTGCGCCAGGCCCAATCCCCGCACCTCGCGCAGGAACGGTGAGAGGAACGGCGCCAGCGCCAATGGCACGCCTGTGAGCAGGCCCAGGGCGATCAGCAGCGGCCACAGCCCGCTCAGGTTCCAGAAACGCAGCGCCTGCCGCCAGGGGAGGGGGCGCCGCGCGTCGGGTTCCTGCCGCTCGCTTTGGTAGATGAGCACCGTGGAGGAGGCGTAGCAAAGCAGCGCCAGGAGGAACGTGATGCGGAAGCCGAAGTGGGCGGTGACGAGCCCGCCCAGGGTAGGGGAGAGCAGCATCCCCAGCGAGGATGCGGCGGTGAGGGCGGCAAAGGTGGAAGCCAGCCGCCGGGGGTCGGTGCGTTCGGCCACGTAGGCGTTCATGGCGGGCAGTCCGAAGATGGTGATGTCATAAAGGATAACGCCCGGGAGCAGCCATGGCCACGAGGGCGCGACCAGGAAGAGCAGCGGGGTCGGCGTGGCCAGGAGCCACGAGGGGAGCATCACGGCGCGGCGGCTGTAGCGGTCGGCGAGGACGCCGCCCAGGACGGAGCCGGCGGTGACCACGAGCTGGCGCACGGTGAACAGGAAGCCCAGCTGCAGCGGCGTGGCACCCAGGCTGCGCGCGTAAATGGGGAAGAGGTCGTCGTAGAGGCCGAAGCCGAAGACCCAGAGGAACAACGCCCCTCCAAGGACGGCCAGGTTGCGGCGCGTCACCTCACCGCGCCCGCCTGGTACCCGGCGAGGGCCGGGTAACCACCCGCAGTCCCCGCCGCGCCGCCCGAAAGGGCAGGACGCGGAATCCGGCCTCGTCCAGCGCGCGCTCCACCGCGCTCTTGCGCTCCGCCGGGACCAGCGAGACCACGCAACCGCCCCCGCCGGCCCCACAGACCTTGCTGGCCATCGCCCCCGCCCGCCGGGCTATGGCCATGGCCCGCTCCACCTGGGGCGTGCTCACGCCCTCGGCCAGCCTCCGTCGCTGCTCCCACTCCGCGCGCAGGAGGCGGGCGCAGGCGCGCAGGTCCCCCTGCCGAAGGGCGTCCCGCATCTCCCGGCTGATGCGGCCGATGGCGCGCAGCCCCTGGGTAGTCCCGGGGACACCGTCCAGGTAGGCCCGCAGCATGCTCCAGTTGGTCAGGCCCGAGGCGTGCGGCGCTCCGGTGAAGGTCAGGACCAGGTGATCTGCCAGGCCGCCGAGGCGGCGGGGCGGGAGCAAGGGCTCCACCACCGTCTCGTCGAGGCCGAACCAGATGGCGTTGAGGCCGCCATGGAGCGCCGCGTAGTAGTCCTGCTTGCCGGTCGGCGCGTTGATGGACTGTGCTTCCAGGCGGGAGGCGAGGTCGACCAGGTCAGGACGGGGCGAGCGGATCAGGGATACGGTGCCTCGGCTCGCCGGCAGGCGGACGGGAGACGGGAGGAAGCCCGCAGGCCGCCCGCCCCACCGGGTACGAAACGGTGGGAAGCCCGCAGGCCGGCCGCGCCATCGGGCGCACGCTGCCAGCAGGGCGACCAGCAGCGATGAGGAGGCGCCCAGCCCCGAACCCTGCGGTGCCTGAGAGGCGGTGACCACCCGGGTGCGCGCGGGAAGCCCGCAGTAGCGCACCGCGCGCAGCACCAGGTCCAGCGGACCGCCTGCCGGAAGCGCCGCGGCCGTGGGAGCCTCCACGCCAATCCCCAGGTCCTGCGCGCAGACGGCAACACCGCCGGAGTAGGGCTCCAGGCGCGCGCGGGTGCCGATGGTGATGGCCAGGTTGATGGTCAGCGCGCCGTCCTCGAGCAGGTAGATCGGGTAGATGTCCAGGGTGCCACCGGCTAGGTCGATGCGCGTGGGCGCTGTGGCCTCGACGATCATGTGAAGATCCGCTCCAGCCTGCGGCGGAAGGCCTGCGTGGCCGACCGGATGCCGCTGGGGTCGGCACCGGTGACGACCACGCCGATCATCACCGCCCAGACGGCGGGCAGCGCGAAGTAGCGCTCCAGGACCTCGGGCCGGATGCGCCGCTGCGTGGGGACCATCAGCCGGCGTCCGCTGGCCTCTCCCGCGCGCGCCAGAGCGGCGAAGTCCTCCTCCGCAGGAGGGTGGCCGTACCCCTCCGGCGGCACCAGGGCCGCCTCCGCCCACTGGCCGGGGAGGGCGCGGAGAAACGTGAGCGCCTCCATTGGGTAGTCGTGCGGGATGGCCGGTACCACCGGCACCCCTACGGCATACAGGAACATCGGCAGGTGCGTCAGGTAAGCGTCCAGGAATGCGAAACGCCGCAGCAGAGGCAGTTCCCCGGGGGTGACCATCCGCTCCTCGCCGGGTACAAGTCCGGTGGGGAGCCCCAGCTCCAGGATGGCGTTAAGGCGGTCCATCTCCTCATGCAGCGAGCCGAAGACCGTGCCCGCGGCACGGTGGTGGACGTTGACGTGCACCTTGAGGAGGTCTGCCCCGCCGTCGATGGCGGCCTGGGCCAGCGCGGGGTCGTTGCGGGGCAGGCTGACCACCAGCAGGCCGCGGCGGCTCAAGGGGGCGTCAATCCTGTGCATCGACATGTGTAAACATCCACGGACCGTCGAAGGCACCACACGTGGTGGCGGCGATTGAAGGGAAGGGAGGAGGTCGCATGGTGCCGGCGTGCTTAGATCCCCGGCAGGGGGAAGCGTACGCAGAAGCGACGGACCTCTTCGCGCAGGCGGGCGAGGCCGGGGTCGGTGCGGACGGTCTCCCGGAACTCCTGCAGCACCCGGGCGCGGGCCTTGCGCTCGACGGGCATCTGGAACGCCTCGATCCGCTCGGCGACGACGGCGATCCAGGCCCCCAGTTGTTCCATCTCCGCCTCGCGCATGCCCCGCGTGGTGGCGGCGGGCGTGCCCAGGCGGACCCCGGAGGGATAGAAGGGGGTGCTGGGCTCACCGGGGATGGTGTTCTTGTTCACGGTGATGCCTACCCGGTCCAGGGCCTCCTGCAGGAAGAGCCCGCGCCCCGGGCCGGTCGGGGTCAGGTCGAGAAGCAGCATGTGGTTGTCGGTACCGCCGGTGACCACCGTGAAGCCGCGGGCGGCTAGGCTTGCGGCCAGGGCCCTGGCATTTTGCACTACCTGCGCCCCGTAGGTCTTGAACTCCGGTCGCATGGCCTCCCCAAGGGCCACGGCGATGGCGGCGGTGGTATGGTCGTGGGGGCCGCCCTGCAGGCCGGGGAAGACGGCGCGGTCGATCTTCTCGGCCAGCTCGGGATCCCGGGACAGCCCGCGTTCGGTGACAAGGATCATGGCGCCGCGAGGGCCGCGCAGCGTCTTGTGGGTGGTGGTGGTGATGATGTGTGCGTGGGGCGTGGGGCTTCTGTGCACCCCGGCCACGATCAGGCCGGCGACGTGAGAGATATCGGCGGCGAAGTAGGCGTCCACCTCGTCGGCCACGGCGGCGAACTCCTCGAAGGGGAACTCCCGCGGGTACGCCGTGGCGCCGCACCAGATCAGCCGGGGGCGGTGCTCCCGGGCCAGGCGGTGCACCTCCTCCATGTCGATGTAGCCGTCCGGCTTCACGTGGTAGGGGACGCTACGGTAGTAGGTCCCGGTGATGCTGACGCTCCAGCCGTGGGTGAGGTGGCCGCCGTCGGGCAGGTTCTGGCCCATGATCACATCACCCGGCCGGCAGGTGGCGAAGTAGACGGCCAGGTTGGCGGGGCTGCCGGAGTAGGGCTGCACGTTGGCGTGGGGAGTGCCGAAGAGCGCCTTCGCCCGCTCCTGTGCCAGGCGCTCGACCTCGTCTACGTGCTCGTTGCCGCCGTAGTAGCGCCGTCCGGGATAGCCCTCCGAGTACTTGTTGGTGAAGATGGACCCCATGGCCGCCAGCACAGCGGCGGAGACGTAGTTCTCGGAGGGGATGAGCTCGACGCCTTCGAGCTGGCGGCGTCGCTCCGCCTCCAGGATGGTGTAGACGACGGGGTCCTGTTCCCTCAGGGCCATGTGCTTCCCTCCTGCAAAGCTAGCAGTGGGCGCCTCGGCTGCAGGCGCCGGCGAGCGGGCTCTGAGGCCCGCTCTGTACTCCGGCGGGCGGCCTCGGGTAGCCGGACCCCACTCCGCCGGACGGGCTCCAGGGTGCCCGCTCCATACTACAACCCGGGGTCTCGCGTTTTCATGCGATCGCTGAATGGGAGGAAGGCGGTGTGCGGATCAGCAGCGGGCGGCAAGGTGGGGAGCGGCAAGGTGCGAGGCGGCGCCGGTGTGCGGCGCCGCCTCGCACCGCACGCTGCGGGTCAGACCAGTGAGGTCTCCGACTGGCTGCGGTTGCGCACCCCGAAGACCCGTCCCGGCCGCCACGGGGTACCAAGCCAGGCCAGGAGGTAGTAGTCCAACCCGATGTAGCCGGCCACCTTCCATGCCAGGAGGAGCAGGATGGCCAGGGTGAAGAGGACGGGGTTCGTGCTGGCCGCCCCCGCCATCATGAAGTTCCAGTTCATCAGGGCACCGAAGAAGGCGGCGACACCCACGAAGGCGCCCAGGACCAGAGCGATACCCACCAGGAGCTCACCGTAGGTGACCAGCTTGGCGAACCAGGTGTAGCTCTGCGTGTTCAGCAGCCACCGGATGAACTCCCGGTACCAGTCGAAGGCGATGGGTGGTCTTCCGCCCTGCGGGACCGCCACCGCCCGCTCCCAGAAGCCCCTGAGCGCCGCACCCGTCTGCATCCAGGCGGGGTCCGAGATCTTGTGCAGCGCGGCGTTGATCCACTGATACCCTAACCAGACCCGCACCACGAGCCAGACCCAGGCCATGGTTGTGCTACTGAAGAGGAACCGGGCCACCGGTGGGTCCTCGATCACGTGATCCTTGACGACGACTCTTGCCATCGAATGTCACCTCCTGCCCCAAGCCTAGCCGAGGAGTTTAGGTGGCGAAATACAGCGAAAGGCCGATTCGGGCATCGGACCGATGCAGCATTCTCCATTCGAGCCAGAGGCGGATGGCCGGAAAGGGGGCTCTCTGTAGTCGGGGAGCGGGGGGACGGCGTGGGGAGCATGGTGTATGGTAACAACGGGGGAGGTTGCAGATGATGCGGTTCGCCCGCTTCCTGGCCTTCGTCTTGGGGTTTACCCTGGGGCTGGCCATGGTGGTAATGGGCGTCTACACCGCCTACGTGGCGCGGCTTTGGTTTCGCGCTATGAGGACCTAGGGCGGCGGTCTTCTACCGGGAGCCTCCCCTCGGCTGTCCGCTGGCGGTGCAGTGGTGCAGAACCGGGAATTCATCTCTTCTTCACAACCGCTGCACAGGCGATTCACCCCGAGGTCGTACGGTGGCGTTGGAGGTGATGAGAGATGTCTCGACGTTACCTGTTCGCCGGCCTGGGTGTCGTCGCCCTGGCCGCAGCCCTGGCCATCCCCGCGGTGGCCCACCCAGGATGGGGTGCAGGATGCTGGGGATTCGGTGCCGCCGCACCCAGCGCCGCCGTGCGCGGGTCCGTGACAATCGACGCCGCGGTCGACCGGGTGAAGGAGGCGCTGGGTGCGTTGGGGTATGCGGACCTGCAGCCCAAGGAGGTGATGGAGTTCTCTAACCACTTCTACGTGCTGGTGGTGGAGAAGAGCACGGGGAAGGGGGCCATGGAGTTAATCGTCGAGCGCAACGGCATCGTCCGTCCCGAACCCGGGCCCAATATGATGTGGAACACGAAGTACGGGCACATGGCGGGCTTCGGGTTCGGTCCGGGAATGATGGGTGGCCCCGGCATGATGGGTCCCGGTGGCATGGGTTGGGGTCCTGGGATGATGGGCCCGGGCGTTCCCGGATACGGTCCTGGCTATGTTCCGGGACAGGTGGGGGCACCGCTCACCCGCGAGCGCGCCCGCCAGCTTGCCCAGGAGTTTCTCAGCCGCGCCTTTCCGGGAGCTCGCCCGGACCACGGGACGGAGTTCTACGGCTACTTCACCTTTGATGCCGAACGCAACGGCAAGACCTTCGGCATGCTCAGCGTCAACGCCTATACCGGCCAGGTCTGGTATCACAACTGGCACGGTAGGTTCGTCCGGGAGAAGGAACTCTAAAGGAGGACGGTCATGACCTCGCGGGATCTGACGGTGGTGCTGCTGGTGATCCTCGGTGTGCTGGTGCTCCTGCCGGTGCTGGGTATGACCCTGGGCGGGTTCGGGATGACGGGCCCGGGGATGATGGGCCCCGGGATGATGGGCGGCTGGGGATACGGCCGGGGCTTCGGATGGTTCGGCGGCGTGGGGCTGCTGGTGCTGCTCCTGCTGGTGGCGGGAGTGGTGCTCATCGTGCTGGCCTTCACCCGGCGCGAGGCCCCCGACGGAGCGCTGGAGATCCTCAAGCAGCGGCTGGCCCGGGGTGAGATCACCCCGGAGCAGTACGCGGAGCTGAAGAAGACCCTGCAGTAGCGAGCGCGCAGGACAGCCATGCAGGGCAGGACGGTCCTCCTGGTGGAGGACGAGGCGGCGATCGTGGACGTGGTCCGCCGCTACCTGGAGCGGGACGGGTACCGTGTGGTGGTGGCCTCCGACGGGCAGCGGGCCGTGGACGAGTTCCGGCGTCTGCGGCCCGACCTCGTCCTGCTGGACCTGATGCTCCCCGGGCTGGACGGGTGGGAAGTCTGCCGGCGCATCCGGCAGGAGGGTTCCACCCCCGTGATCATGCTCACGGCCCGCGACCACGAGGCGGACAAGCTGGTGGGCCTGGAGCTGGGCGCCGACGACTACATCACCAAGCCTTTCAGCCCGCGGGAGGTCGTGGCCCGTGTGCGCGCGGTGCTGCGGCGGGCGCGGGGGGCGGAGGCGGTGTCGGGCGAGGTGGTGCGGGTGCTGGACCTGGAGATCGACCCCTCCCGTGTAGAGGCCTTCCGCGGCGGGGCGCCGCTGCACCTCACCCCGACCGAATTCCGCCTGCTGCTCACCCTGGCCCGCAGCCCCGGGCGCGTCTTCACCCGGTTGCAGTTGCTGGACCAGGTGCAGGGCTACGCCTTCGAGGGTTACGAGCGTACCATCGACGCCCATATCAAGAACCTGCGGCAGAAGCTGGAACCCGACCCCAAGCATCCCCGCTACATCCTCACCGTGCACCGCGTGGGTTATCGTTTCGCCGAGGCCTCCCGTGCGTAGCCTGCGCTGGCGGCTGGTCCTGGCCATGGTGGCGGCGGCCTGGCTCTCTGTAGCCGCGGTGGGGCTAGTCAGCACCAGGTTGACGGCGCAGCGTGTCGACGCCTACCTGCGCCATGCATCGGAGATGCCCATGCCGGGCATGCGCCAGATGATGGTGCAGATGATGGGCGCCCCGGAGCAGCGGTTGCTGGCGGATGTACGCCGCGCCACCTGGCTGGCCGCTCTGGCCGGCGCGGTCCTGGCCGCGGTGGTGGGGACGCTGACGGCGCGCCGCATAACCGCCCCGCTGCGGCGGCTGGCGGACGCTGCTGGACGCATCGGCGCGGGCGACCTGACCTCGACGGTGCCCGCAGAAGGCGACGACGAGCTGGGCGAGCTGGCCCGCACCTTCAACGCCATGGCCACGGACCTGCGCCGCGCCGAGGAGGCGCGGCGCAGGTTGATCGCCGATATCGCCCACGAGCTGGGGACGCCGCTTGCCGTACTCCAGGCCAACCTGGAGGGGATGCTGGACGGGGTCGTCGAGACGTCACCCGAGCGCCTGGCCTCGCTGCACGCGCAGATCCAGGTGCTCACCCGCCTGGTCCGCGACCTGCGCGACCTCTCACTGGCGCAGCAGGGACAGCTCCCGCTGGATCGGCGGGCCATGGATCTGGCGGTCCTCGCCCGTGAGGTGGTCGAGATCTCCAGGCCGCTGGCCGAGGAGAAGGGGATTGCCCTGACGGTGGACGCCGCGGGCGTGCTCCCCGTGGTCGCCGACCGCGACCGCATCGCCCAGGTCCTGCAGAACCTGGTGGCCAACGCGCTGCGCTACACGGAAAGGGGCGGGGCCGTGACCGTTGCCGCGCGGGGCGATACCGCCCTGGGTGTGGTGGAGGTGAGGGATTCCGGTCCCGGCATTCCGGAGGAGGAGCTGCCGTACGTCTTCGAGCGCTTCTACCGGGTGGACCGCTCGCGCACCAGAGCGACCGGGGGTGCGGGGCTGGGGCTGACCATCGTCAAGACTCTGGTCGAGGCCCACGGGGGCCGCGTGTGGGCCCACAGCCGCCCGGGCGAGGGCAGTACCTTTGGCTTCGCGCTGCCGCTACAACCGCTGGGAGCCCCGAGCGGCCCTCCTTAGGGGCGAGGGGCCAGGGGGCAGGACGGTGCGGTCATGCCGGCCGCAGCGGCTGGTTCCGCAGGGGGCAGAAGGCGGTGACCCAGATCCTCTGGTCGCGGGCCCAGTCCGCCCAGGCCTTATCGCCCGCCTGGGCACGCCGCGCCGCTGACTCGATGCGCAGGTCGTTGCCACCGCTTTGCGCGGCCAGGTTCACAAGCAGGTGGCAGGGGAAGTCGGCACAGACACCGCAGTGGGAAACACGGCGCTCCTTGGCGCACGCGAAGACGGGGCATAACTTCCCCAGGTCCACTTCCTCCTGCGTCGTGCACTCGGCGGGGAGGACGTCGTACCAGGCGCTGCCCTCCCAGTAGATGCCACAGATCCCGGCGAAGTCCTGGGGCCGGACCTTTTCCTTCGGCTTCTTTCCCGCGGGAGTCGCCGCCTTCATCGCCCTCACCTCTCTGGATCCAGCGTAGCACCTGGCCCTAGCGTGCCTATCGGGCCTTCAGAGTATTGGGGCGGCCATATGCATCACAGTCCTCCCCCGGGAGGTGGATAGCCAGAGAGCCGGGCCAGCTCCTCAAGGCTGAGGAAGCCCTCGTAGCGCCTGCCCCCGATCTCCCATGTGGGGTAGGCGCGGATGCCGGCGGCAATGCAGGCCTGGGGCTGCGCGCCGACACCCCGGGGATCGCACTCGATATAGGGGAGCGCGCGGGCCGCCCGCCCGAAAATCGCCTTCTGGTCCTGGCAGTGCGGGCACCAGTAGGCGCCATAGAAGCGTGCTCCGCTGGCGGCCAGGTGCCGCGCCAGCCCCTCTGCGTACCCGGTGGCCGCGGGCGCCGGGGCCGAGCGCGCGTAGCCCACTGCCAGGAAGGCCACAACGGCCAGAGCAGCCCCACCGCTCCACAACCAGGAGCCGGCGGCCGCCGGGCGCGGCCGGCGGAGCAGGGCCAGGGCGAGGATGCCCAGGGAGAGGAAGGCGGAAACGAGGCAGAGGCTGCAGGTGGCGCGCACGGCCACCTGCTGGATCCCCACGAACACCGCCGAGGCGGCTACGCCTGCCGAGGCCGCGGGGAGCAGCAGCGCCCAGCGGGCCGCGTGGCTCTGACGGTACAGCGCCAGCGCCAGCAGGAAGCCGTAGAAGATCAGCCCGAAGACGCTGACGGGGATGCCGAAGAGCGTGCCGTAGCGGCTGGACTGCACGATGTCGCAGCCGGATCCCGCCGGACAGTACACCGGCGCGTGCAGGGCCCGGGTAGCCACCAGATATCCGGAGAGGAGCACGCCGGCACCCGCCAGCAGCGCCAGCCAGGGGTCGACGACCCGAGGCGCCGCGGTCGTCTTCCCCGACCCCCGGGCTACCTTGCCCCCCCGTCCTCGAGCAGCTGCTCGATGGCCTCTTCCCACGGTCGCCATGTCACCACCGCCCCCGGGAACTTCCTGACAATCCGGCCTGCGGGGTCGATGAAGAACGTCTCCGGGACGCCCGTCACCCCATATGCCCCTCGCACCCTGCCGTCGCGGTCGCGCACGTTGGGATACGTGATTCCGTTGTCCTGGACGAAGCGCCGGGCGTCCGCTTCCAGATCCTGGATATTCACCCCCACGACCACAAGCCCCCTGTCGCGGTAGGTCTTCCAGGCCCGCTCCAGCATCGGGGCCTCCTCCCTGCACGGCCCGCACCAGGACGCCCAGAAGTTCAACACCACGGGCCGGCCGCGCAGTTCCCCCAGGTCCAGCGTGCGCCCTTCCAGGGTGGACAGGCGGAAGGCCGGGGCAGGGGGACGGGCACCCCGTGCCAGGGCAGCGGTGATGGAGGCCGAACGTCCCGCGCGCAGCACCGCCGCACCCAGGACGGCCAGGATCGCGACCAGAGGGAGGATCCAGGCCAGCCGCAGCAGCAGGGAGCGGACGCTCATCGTCTCCAATGGTCGGGGGAAGGCGCAGCAGCCGTCCATCAGGCTTGGGCCCGATTTTCCCCTCCCCTCCGGCCTCTGCCCGATACTCAAATCGGCTCTTCATCCGATACGGCCGATCGGGCGGCGCTGGTAGGCTGGCTCCGGGAGGCAATCGATGTCCCGGCTGGCCCAGCCTGCTTCCATCCAGTCCACCTCGGCCAGGGTGCGGATCCTCCTTGCCGACGACCATGCCGTGGTCCGGGAAGGGATCCGCATGATCCTTGAGGCGCAGCCGGATTTCGAGGTGGTGGGTGAGGCGGCGGATGGGGAGGAGGCGGTCCAGATGGCCCGCCGGCTGAATCCGGACGTCGTGGTCATGGACATCAGCATGCCCAAGCTCTCCGGGGTGGAAGCGACCCAGGCGATCAAGGAGGCGCTCCCCGGGGTGCAGGTGTTGATCCTGACCATGCACGAGGAGCAGTCCTACCTCTTCCAGTTGCTGCGGCTAGGCGCGGCGGGCTACGTCCTCAAGCGCGCGGCGGCAAGCGACCTGGTGGAGGCGGTGCGCGCCACGGCCCGCGGGGAAACCTTCCTCTATCCTGCGGTGGCCCAGAGCATCGTGCAGGACTACCTGGAGCGTCTGCGCACCGGAGAGGGCAGCGAGCGCTACGGCGGCCTGACCTACCGGGAGCGTGAGATCCTGGTGCTCATCGCCGAGGGGCTGACCAATGCGCAGATCGCCGAGCGGCTGGTCATCAGCGTGAAGACCGTGCAGACCCACCGAGCGCACATCATGAAGAAGCTGGACTTGCACGACCGCAGCCTCCTGGTGCGATACGCGGTGCGCAAGGGCCTGATTCCCCCCTAGCATCGGTGGTCCTTCGGGCGGGCACCTGATAGCGAATCAGCCGGGTGTCGGATGGTGGCGCGGCGGGTGGCGCAGTAGGCTCACCTGGGAGCGGGCGCGACCCCCGGGGGACGGCCTCCCGGAGACACCATCCTCGCCTCGGAGCCGAGTGTCGCCCGCTCCCGCATACAAAGACGGAGCAGTAATGTCTCTACCGTTCTCCAGGGAAGAGGCGGTGCCCGACCGCGCGGCGACTGCGCCGCTTCGTGTGGTGATCGCCGACGCCTACGCGGCGACGCGTGAGGTCATCGGCCAGGTGCTGGCCGGGGACAGCCGCTTCCAGGTCGTGGGCTCGGTGGGTACCATGGAGGAGGCGGTCCGCCTGATCCGGGAGGCGCAGCCAGACATCCTCCTGGTGGACCCGTGGCTCTCAGGCCCCGCGGGGATGCCCGCCTGCGTCGCGGCCAAGCAGTTCCGCCCCGGCATGCTGCTGGTGGCCCTGCTGCCGGAGGAGCGGGAGGAGTACATCCGCGCCGCCCAGGCCCTGGGCGCCGACGCTTCGTTGCAGAAGCGCCTGATCACCCGGGACCTCATGCCGGTCCTGCGGGAGGTCGCTGGCACCCGCGGGCGGTGAGCCCGGGCGATCACCGCGTCCCTGCCGGCACCGCCGCAGGACTGCCGCCGTACAACTGAGGTGAGCCCATGAGCGGATCTGTCAGCGAGAAGATCATCCAGGCGCACCTTGTGGAGGGTGAGCCCACGCCGGGGACGGAGATCGCCCTGCACGTGGACCAGACGCTGCTGCAAGATGCCACCGGGACCATGGCCGCCCTGGAGTTTGAGGCCATGGGCGTGGAGCGGGTCCGCACCTGGCCCGCAGTCGTGTACGTGGACCACAACATGCTGCAGATCGGCTTCGAGAACGCCGACGACCACCGCTTCCTCCGCACCTTCGCCGCGCGATACGGGCTGCTCTACAGCCGGCCCGGGAACGGGATCTGCCACCAGGTGCACCTGCAGCGGTTCGCCGTCCCGGGGCGCGTGCTCCTGGGGGCGGACAGCCACACCACCATGGCCGGGGCGCTGGGGATGCTGGCCATCGGTGCGGGTGGCCTGGACGTGGCCCTGTCCATGGCCGGCGAGCCCTACCGGCTGATCATGCCGGAGGTGGTATACGTGCGGCTGACCGGACGCCTGGGACCGTGGGTCTCTGGGAAGGACGTGATCCTGGAACTGCTGCGCCGCCTCTCGGTCAAGGGCGGCGTGGGGAAGATTTTTGAATTCGGCGGCGAGGGTCTGGAGCACCTGGACGTCTACCAGCGCGCGGCCATCGCCAACATGATCGCCGAGCTGGGGGCCACCGCCGCCGTCTTCCCCAGCGACGCCCAGACCTACCGCTTCCTCTGCGCACAGCGCCGCGAGGGCGACTGGACCCCGCTGGCGCCGGACCCGGACGTCACCTACCGGGAGGTCATCGAGCTGGACATGGGCGGGCTGGAGCCGCTGGTGGCGCAGCCCTCCAGCCCGGATGCGGTGGTGCCGGTCTCCGCGGTGGCGGGGACACCGGTGGACCAGGTGTGCATCGGCTCCTGCCAGAACAGCAGCTACCGCGACCTGCGCGTGGCCGCCGAGGTGCTGCGAGGCAAGACCGTCCACCCGGCGGTGAGCCTGACGGTGACGCCTGGCTCCCTGCAGGTCTACCAGATGGCCGCCACCGACGGTACGCTGGCCGAGCTGAGCCGCGCCGGTGCCCGGATCCTGGAGCTGGCCTGCGGGCCGTGCATCGGCATGGGGCAGGCCCCGCCCAGCGGAGCCGTCTCCGTGCGCACCTTCAACCGGAACTTCCCCGGACGCAGCGGTACGGCCGAGGACCGGGTCTTCCTGGCCAGCCCGGAGGTGGCCGCCGCGGCGGCGCTGATCGGGGAGATCACCGATCCCCGCCGCCTGGGCCCGCCCCCACAGGTGCACGAGCCCGACGTCTACCCGGTGGACGACAGGCACATCCTCCGGCCCCCCGCGGAGGGGCGGGCGGTGGAGATCGAGCGAGGCCCCAACATCAAGCCCGTCCCCATCCCCGAACCGCTGCCCGCCTCCCTGCGCGGCCCGGTGCTGCTCAAAGTGGGGGACAACATCACCACCGACCACATCCTCCCCGGAGGTGCACGGGTGCTGCCCCTGCGCTCCAACATCCCGGCCATCAGCGAGTTTACCTTCAGCCGCATCGACCCCGACTTCCCGGCGCGGGCGCGGGAGGCCGGCGGGGGCTTTGTCGTCGGCGGCAGCAATTACGGCCAGGGGAGCAGCCGAGAGCATGCCGCCATCGCCCCCATGTACCTGGGGGTGCGCGCGGTGATCGCCAAGTCCTTCGCCCGTATCCACCGCAGCAACCTCATCAACTTCGGCATCCTGCCGCTCTGCTTCGCCCGGGAGGAGGACTACGCGCGGGT
>Ga0101945_1001678_pt1 | contig 19852 bp, 9 predicted proteins | sample DewCreD2012metaG_2_FD_75246 | JGI IMG/M metagenome (GOLD analysis project Ga0101945, IMG submission 75246) | Hot spring sediment bacterial and archeal communities from British Columbia, Canada, to study Microbial Dark Matter (Phase II) - Dewar... ... | reverse complement strand
GTCCTTGGGGGATGCGAAGAGTGTAGGGTTCGTTGGGTGGGGTAGTATTGCGCAACAGTTCCGGGTTGAGCGCCTTAATGGTGTCGAGCGTCGTGTTTGCACACGTAGCAATTGCGCCCAGGCTGACTGGCTCGGTAACGGTCACGGTATCGTAGATCCACGCGGGTTCGGGGACGATGTCGTCCTTGTGAAAGCCATAGGCTTCGGCTTGCATTGCCACCAGCGTGGCGGCAATGTACATCGGGACGTAGTTCCGGGTTTCTCGCGGGAGGTAGTCCCGAACTTGCCAGAAGGTGGGATTCTCCAAGCCCGATTGCTTGATAGCCCGGCGGACACAGTTGATGCCGCAGTTGTAGGCAGCCAGCACCAGGTGCCAGTCGCCAAGTTCTTGGTAGAGATCGCGCAGATGCCGCATGGCTGCCCGCGTGGATTTTTCCGGGTCACGGCGTTCGTCGTACCACTGAGTCACGCGGAGTTGGTAGAGCTGCCCGGTTGATTGGATGAATTGCCACAGCCCCACTGCTTGGGCACGCGAGACGGCATTCGGGTTGAGTCCGCTTTCGATGATGGCAAGGTAGCTAAGCTCTTCGGGAACGTTCTCCTGCTGGGCAATGCGCCGGAAGAGCGGGAAAAAGCGATTCATCCGCCCCAACACCCGTTTGAAAAATGTCCGCCCACGCTCGGTGTTGGTCAAGAAAGCAATGGCGTTGTTGACGTACTCGTTCTGCACCAACGGCACGGTCGTCGAGAGCGTCCCGCTCAGCGGTGGGACAACCCCCGCAACGGGCGATTGGACAATCTCGACGGCTTGGAAGAGACGATCCCGCATGACGAAGAGCGGCGAGTTGACGTCCAGCTCGTCAATGGGACGGATGAAGTTTTCGTAGTCCTCGATGATGGATTGCGCCAGGTCGGAGTAGTCTTCGTTGCGCTCGATGCCGGGCGTGCTTGCCAGTTGGTTGAGCACGTCCATGGCAGCTTCGAAGAGTTTGGCTGCTTTGGTGGTGTCATGCCGTTCGAGGGCTGCCAATCCACGGAGGTAGTATTGCCGCGCGCGTTCCAATTGGCGCGCTGCATCGTCGCTGGTTGAGGTGGATTGGTCGAGAACGGAAAACTCGTCGGGTAATGCCTTGGGTTGGCAGCATGCTACCTCCCCACCGTGCTGCGGATGCGATGGTGATGCCTGCATTGGGAGCAACGCAAGCATTACCGCCGCACCGACACCAAGCAGCCCACATGCCCATCCCTGCATGGGTCATATCGCCAGTGGTGGAACTAATGCCGCGCCGCGAGAAATAGTCCTTCCCGCCGACGTGGCAATATACGACATTGCACCCAAAGTTAGAGGAGCATCCCCGCTCAACGCGAAATGCTACGGGCCATCCGGCGCTCCAGTGGCGGCGCGGTCGAAGGTCGTAGGTTTGCAGTGCCATGGAGCGTTTTCTGTTCACCCTGCGGTACGCTGACGAATGACACTTGCCGAAATGGTCGCGTGCGTGGATGCGCGTGTGCGTCCACTGCTTGTGCGCTTGCTCCCTGCTCGATGGGTGGTGGCGTTCTATTCCTGGGCGCGGCAGGTTGCCCTCCACTGGTTGGTTGCCAGCACGCCAGCGAGCATGCTTGCACCACCGCCGAGCGTTGGGCGGGTGCTCTGGGGGCTACGCTTTCGCGCACCGCTGTTCAATGCTGCTGGAATGTTCAAAACAGGCGAAGGCTACGAGCTTGCCTACCGTCAGGGTGCAGGCGCTTACCTTGCTGGCACGACGACAGCGCTACCCCGCATGGGCAACATTCGGCGCGGGATTGCCCTGCCCTTTGTGCCGTATCCCCACAGCGCTGCGGCTTCGAATTGGCTCGGTCTGCCCAATCCTGGCCACCGTGCCGTCGCGGCCCGTATCGCCACGTTCCCACGCTACGAAGATTTCCCCATCGGTGTCAGTGTCGCACTCGATCCCGGCATGGACACCACCGAAGCCCTCGAACGGCTCCTCGAAGGACTCTGGCTCTATCGCGATGCGGGCGTTGACTTTTTCGAACTCAACGAGAGCTGCCCAAATACCGGAGACGACACCGCCGGCTTCGACGCGCTCGCCGAACGTCTGCGCGTGATTACCGAGCGATTTGTCCGCCCCAGCGGTGCGCCCGTGCTCATCAAGGTTGGAGCCGATGCCAATCCAGCCATGATCGCCGAACTGGTTGCTCTGGCAGGCAGCCTTGGCTTCGGCGGCATCACCATCGGGAATACCTCGACCGACTACCAGCGCCACCGGCTTGGCCTTGCATCGCCGGATCGGCGCGTCTTCGATTACTTTGTGCGAACCTTCGGGGGCGGCATCAGCGGAGAACCCCTGCGGGCAGACGTGCTGGAACGGGTGGTTGTGGCTCGAACGGCTGCCGCATCGCTGCCGAGCGAATTCCATATTGTCGCCACCGGTGGCATTGCCTCGAGTCAACACCTGGCAGACGTGCTGGCTGCCGGTGCTACACTGGCCCAATGGTACACCGGCTACTTCGAGCGCTTCGCGCGCGATGGACACGAGCTCTACCGTACCGTCCTGACACCGTTGGTCAAGCCTGACCCACTGCCCCGTGGGTATGGCGGATAGCGGTAAATTTTTGCTTGAACCTGTGCCCATTCCACGGACTTAGTTTTGCCCGCATAGCATGTTTCACATTAACTGTTCTACCATGAAACCGTGGTTTGTAGTGGTAGTGGTGGCCGTGGTTGCCACTACCGAAGCATCAGCACAGGTTGGGTTGCTGATGAACACCTCCGATGAACTTATCCGCTTCAATGCGCCGGGAACCAGTGCGCCTGCTTGGAGCATCCAGCGCAACGGCGGCAACCAGCGCGGCCAGCATGCCGTGGACCTACAGAGCTATCGCGATAATGCTGCTCAAGTTGCCAGCGGAGACTTCAGCGTTGTCAGTGGTGGTGGAAGCAACACTGCAAGCAGTGGCGGCAGCGTCGTCAGCGGGGGTGGGGGTAACACCGCCAGTGGTTTGTTCAGCGTTGTCAGTGGCGGCAGCAGCAACACTGCCGGTGGCGCATATTCTACGGTTGCTGGCGGTTACAACCTGAAAGTTGGCAATCGCAGCTTTGGCTTCAGTGGCCAGATACTGAACATCCCAACCGACTTGAGCGCAAGTAGCAACATCACCGCCTTTGTGGATGTGGACCTGTGGCTCTACAACGTGCGCAACCAGGCAAGTCAGCTCCGGCTTTACGAACCTTCTACAAGCAGCGACGGCAGCGCCAACTACACGGCCTTCCGTGCCCAGACTCAAACCAGTGACATTGTGTACACGTTACCCGCCAGTGTTACGGCAGGTGGTGTGTTGCAGACCGATGGTTCGGGGAACTTGTCGTGGGTAAATCCTTCGACGTTGGTATCATCGGCTGAGACCGACCCACAGGTCGGCACGCTCAGCACCGGCCAGGTGGCATTCTGGGATGGATCGGCCTTGACCGGCAGCAGTAACCTATTCTGGGACAACACCAATGCGCGGCTTGGCGTGGGGACGTCTTCGCCGAGTGTCTCGCTCGACGTTACCGGTTCGGTTCGGCTTGCCAGTGCTGCTTCGACGACGGTTGTCATTGGCAACGTTACTGCCGATGGAAAACTCCGTGTGGATGGAAGCATTCGCGCCGATGGCTACCGAAGTGCCGATGGTTCGGCAAGCACGCCAGCATACCGCTTCACAAACAGTGCTTCGACCGGCATGTTTAGTCCAGGCGCAAATCAGTTGGGCCTTGCAACTGCCGGTACCGAACGATTCCGGATTGATGCATCCGGCAATGTGAGCATCACCGGTGGCCATGTGGCACTCGGTAACACCGACAACACCGCACGCGAACTCCGCTTCCAAGAGCCATCGGGGTCGGGGTCTGAATACACCGCCTTCCGTGCCCAAGCGCAATCAGCAAACATCACCTACACCCTGCCTGCATCCATCACTGCCGGTGGCGTGCTACGCACCGATGCAGGCGGCCTGCTTAGCTGGCAACTTGTAGATGATGACCCCAGCAACGACCTGACGACAAGCACAACGTTCAGCGGCGACGTCAGCGGCCCGTACAACAACCTGCAACTTGGCAGCGGGGTAGTCGGCACGACCGAGCTTGCTGGTGGTGCGGTGACAAGTGCGAAGATCGCCGACGGGACAATCACCAACACCGACATCAGCAGCACAGCAGCCATCGCAGTGAGTAAGCTTGCGGCAGGTTCGGAAGGGCAAGTGCTCGTCACGCAAGGTGGTGTACCGCAGTGGGCAAGCATCTCGGTGGGTGAAACAGACCCAGAGGTTTCTGTCACGACCACTGGTGCGATCCCACGATGGAGCGGTTCGGCGCTGGTAGATGGTTCGCTCAGCGATGACGGCGCCGGCACGCTTAGCCGGAGCGGCAGCATCGCAATCAACCCCGGGGTCACCAATACCCTCAGCACTGATGGAAGTCTTGCTGTTGGTCAGTCGCTGACGGTTGGCACCGATTTGGTGGTCGGCGGCACGACGATCTTGGGAAGCCTTTCTGCTGCAACCACCACAGCTATTGTGACCAATGACAACACAGCAGCCGCACTGGTCGTAGCCAATAGCGGCAGCGGTGGGCTCATCAGCTTCGCCGGAACAAGTGGACCCTATGCACTCACCCTTGCTTCACCGACGCTCACGGCGGATCGCGTATGGACGCTGCCAGATTTGAGCGGAACAGTGACGCTCTACACCAACATCCCAAGCACTGGTCAGGTGCTCACATGGAATGGTACATCCGCACAGTGGCAGTCTCCTGCTGGAGGTAGTGGTTGGTCTCTCACCGGCAATAGTAGCACCGACCCCTCCACAAACTTCCTGGGCACAACCGACAGCCAGCCGCTGGTTATTCGCACGGGCAACACCGAACGCATGCGCGTCACTGCTGCTGGTAGTCTGCAGTTTGTCAATTCATCCACGGGCAACACGGCAAGCGATGGGTTCCTCATCGAGCTGAGCGGCACCAACATCCAACTGCGGCAGAATGAGAACGCCGAAATCCAGTTCCGCACCAATGCTTCGAGCGGCACCGACACGGTCAAGATGCGACTTCTGCCCGATGGGAAGTTGGCGTTTTTCACCGGCGCGCCATCCTACCGCATAGACTTGCCAAACAATTCAGCAACCAACGTTGGGCGGATTCGTGCGCAAGGGTACGCAAACTACTCCTCGCGTGCGTGGAAAGACGACATCGAGCCGCTGGCAGATGCTTTGGGAAAGGTGTTGCGTTTGCAGGGGGTGCGGTTTCGGTGGAAGCCGCAGTACGGTGGCACGCGGGATATTGGGTTTGTGATGGAGGACGTTGCGCCGATAGTACCGGAAGTTGTGGACCGCGACCCAAAGACGGGCGAGTACTTAGGCATGGACTATAGCCGCTTGACGGCACTGCTGGTCGAGGCGCTCAAGGAAGAGCACCGCCGCAATGAGGAGCTGCGCGCTCGCGTCGAAGAGCAGAACCGCCGCAACGAAGAGCTGCGGGCCGAACTGGCGCAGCTACGCACGATGATCGAGCAGCTCGCCGCTGGACAGCCCATCACCGCAGGCGCGGCTACCACCACCGTCCGCCTCGATGGCCAGTGGTTAGGGCAGAACATCCCCAATCCTCACGACGGCACGACGACCATCCCGTACTACGTTCCCAGTGGCGTTGGGCGTGCTCAGCTCGAAGTCAGCGATGCAATGGGACGGACCGTTCGCACCATTGAGCTGCCGGCTCGGGAGCAGTGGGCCAGCGTGACGCTCGAGATGGGCTTGCTCAGTTCGGGCACGTATGAGTACCGCTTGCTCTTCGATGGTCGCGTGGTTGCAACCAAGCAGATGCAGTTGGTCAAGTAAGCGTTCTGACAACCGGAGCGGACCTGACCCTTTCGCTGGGTGCTCGTCCTGCTATGCTGGACAGGCGAGCTATTTCTGCAGGATCACGAATTCTGTTCGGCGATTCTGCGCGCGTCCTTCGGGCGTTCGATTATCGGCGATGGGCTGCGAGGAGCCCAGCCCAATTGCAGTGATGCGACTGTCCTCAATACCACGCCGGATAAGCTCGGCACGAACTGCTGCGGCGCGGCGCTCAGACAGGCGCAGATTGTATTCGGTGCTGCCGGTACTATCGGTGTGGCCACGCAATTGGATGACCATCACTGGATAGGCGCGCATCAGCGATTCGATATTGTCCAGCGCTGGTTTGGATTCGGGTTTGAGTTCTGCTCTATCGTGGTCGAAGTACACGGCGAGCACTCCGATGGTGCCGATATCCGGCGTGTTATCGAGCATGATTTCGGCGGTGCTTGGGGTCGCGGGTGCAGGCGGGCAGAGCTTGATGCGGATACGGTGCAGTCCGTAATGTTCCAGCATCACGTCGAGCGCCAGAAAATGCTCGAAGAGCGTATAAATGCTCGGTAGCACCAGGCGGAATTCATCGGTTCGATAGATGCGTTGGTACATGCCACCTGTTGCTGTTGCGATACCTCGCAGATAGTCCTCGTCAATGCCATAGCCGAACCCGACGGTGCAAATCGGGATATTGGCCGTCCGTGCGCGAGCGATGAGGGAGTCCAGATGAACGCGTGATTTGTTGTCGTAGCCATCGGTAACGATAATGACCGCCTTGTTTGGTGCACGGCTGGTAGTAAGGAGGTTGAGCGCTGTATATGCACCGTCGGCAATTGCGGTAAAGCCGCCAAATCCGTGGAGTCCTACTCGGCGGAGCCTCCCTTTCAATTCAGTCTGCGATGCCGACAGTGCCGATTCGACTTCGATGTGGTCGTCGAATTTGACGATGGCCAGCTCATCGTTGGGGCGCTTCTGTGCGATGACCGCGTGGGCAGCATCCTGCAGGGCCAGTGCCCGCTGTTGACCCATCGAACCGCTGTGGTCGAGTACCAAGACAAAAGCAGCCTGTTCGGCTGTCGCTGCAGTGTATTCGGTCAAACGGTACTGCAGTGGTACCGTCCGACCGTTGATCTCGGTGGTGACCTCGCAGATGAGTTTTTGCCATGCTTTCGAGCCAATACCGGTGTAGAGCACACCGCTTGAATCGAGCACATGCGCCATCAGCCGTACTGCTTGGCTGGTTTTCATCTGGGCACGACTGATCATAACAAACGGAGCGTGGACCGCGGTTTGGTAGGGTGCAGTCCTGGTAATAAAGACCGGAGCATAACCCGGCGGCGCCGGGACGTCTGGTCCGGCAATCGGTTCGCGGATGCTGCTACAGCCAGCGATGAGTAGGCCCACGAGAGTAATCCATGGCATGGTGCGTTTCATGGCAGACCTCCTAACCGTTTGAATGTTGCTTGGGTAGGAACAAAGATACGCTCGGCAGAGCGTGCGTGCCTGCCCGCCAGAGGGCGCTTCGTACTTTTGCACCACATCCCAATAGTGCGAACGTGACTGGTTTCCCGACGCTATGCCAATTCCCATGGACTACGAAGCCGTCATTGGGCTGGAAGTGCACGCCCAACTACGGACCGCGACGAAAGCGTTCTGCCGGTGCTCGACCCAGTACGGTGCTGCGCCGAATACGAACGTGTGTCCGGTGTGTTTGGGGCATCCGGGTGCATTGCCCGTGCTCAATCGGGCTGTGGTCGAGATGACGCTCCGCATGGGGTTGGCAACCGGTTGCCAGATTCGTCCGCGCTCCCGTTTTGCACGCAAGAACTACTTCTACCCTGACCTGCCGAAAGGCTACCAGATTTCGCAGTACGACGATCCGATTTGTTACGCCGGCGCCCTCGAAATCGAACTCGAGGACGGTTCCACCAAGCGCATCGGCATTACCCGCATCCACATGGAGGAAGACGCGGGCAAATCCATCCACGACATGGATATCGAAACCTTGGTGGACCTCAACCGCTGCGGAGTGCCGCTCATCGAGATCGTGTCGGAACCCGACATCCGCTCCCCCCGCGAAGCGGTCCTCTACGTGCAGGCGATTCGGCAGATCGTCATGTACTTGGGCATTTGCGATGGGAACATGGAAGAAGGCTCGCTCCGTTGCGATGCGAACGTGTCGGTGCGTCCGCGCGGAGCAAGTACGTTCGGCACCAAGACGGAGGTGAAAAATCTCAATTCGTTCCGCAACATCGAAAAAGCGCTTGCGTACGAAATCGAGCGGCATATTGCCGTGCTCGAGCGCGGCGGCACCATCGAACAAGAAACGCGCATGTGGGATGCGGCAGCCCAGCGGACGCGTCCCATGCGGACCAAGGAGTTCGCGCACGACTACCGCTATTTCCCCGAACCAGACCTTGTGCCGGTGGTTGTCAGTGCCGAGTGGATCGAGCGCGTTCGCAGCGAATTGCCCGAGCTCCCGCTTGCCCGCAAGCGACGCTTGCAACAGCAGTACGGGCTTCCTGCCTACGATGCCGGCGTGCTCGTTGCCGAGCGCCCCATTGCGGATTACTTCGAGCGCACCTGCCAGCATCTGATCGAGCCCTCGCCGGAACGCTTCAAGCTTGTTAGCAACTGGATCATGACCGAAGTGCTTCGTGTGCTCGGTGAGCGCAAGATCGGCATCGAGGACTTTCCCATCGGTGCTGAGCATCTTGCCGAATTAGTCGAGCTTCAGGCAGCGCAAACCATCTCCAGCCGGATCGCCAAAGAACTGTTTGCCGACATGCTGGTGCAGCCATCATCGCCCAAAGCACTGGTTGCCGAGCGCGGTATGGTGCAAGTTTCCGATACTGCCCTCATCGAACAATTGGTTGAGCGTGCACTCAGCGAGAACCCCGACACCATTGCCAAGTGGCGCAGTGGCAAGACTAATGTCCTCGGCTTTCTGGTTGGGCAGGTGATGAAGTATTCCGATGGCAAGGCAAATCCGGCGCTGGTCCGCCAACTCTTGTTGGAACGGCTCGGCAGTCCGGATGCGGTGCCGCGGTAAGACCCAGCTTGTTTCACCACGTGGAGCATCCTCCTATGCCGATTCCGAAAACTCGCACAATCTGGATGAACGGGCGCTTTATCCCGTGGGACAAAGCAACCGTGCACGTCCTTTCCCACGCGCTGCACTATGGCTCCAGTTGGTTCGAAGGCATTCGGGCATACCGCACGCGGCGAGGGACGGCCATATTCCGCCTGCACGACCACTTGCGACGGCTGGAGGATTCCTGCAAAATCTACTCGACCGAGCTGCCCTACTCGACCGAGCAGTTAGCAGCAGCGACGGTGGAATTGCTTCGCCGCAACAAGCTGAGTCATTGCTACATCCGCCCGCTGGTGTTCCGTGGCTATGGAGAAATGGGCCTTATGCCGTTTGGCTCACCAGTCGAAGTCGTCATTGCTGCCTGGAAATGGGGGCGCTACCTCGGCAACGAGGCGCTCGAACATGGCGTGGACGTCTGCGTGTCCTCCTGGACACGGATCCAGGGCAATACACTCCCGACGGTGGCGAAGGCTGCGGCTAACTACATGAACTCGCAACTGGTGCGCATCGAAGCCCAGCGGAACGGCTACGACGAAGGATTAGCGCTCGATACCAATGGCAATATCAGCGAAGGCAGCGGCGAGAACGTCTTCATCGTCCGCAATGGTGTGCTCTATACGCCACCGATAGCGGCATCTATTTTGCCGGGCATTACGCGGTCCACGGTGGTGACGCTTGCCGGCGAACTGGGACTGCGCGTTGTCGAGCAAGTGATTCCGCGCGCGATGCTGTATGTTGCCGATGAGCTGTTTCTCTGCGGAACGGCAGCCGAGATTACGCCGGTGCGTTCGGTTGATCGTATCCCGGTAGGCACGGGCACAGTTGGTCCGATCACGCGGGCGATCCTGGAGCGCTTTGCTGCGGTTGTCCGCGATGGCCAGGACCCCTACAATTGGCTTACGTTCGTCAATGAACCGCGCCAGCGGCGGTCGATTGCCAAGCCGCGCACTGCCCCATCACTGGATGGAAAGTAACCATTGTTGTTGTATCCCCTATGCCAAGTCGTTCATCGAAATCATCCTCGAAAAAAGCTGCACGGTCAGCGAAAGCACCTGCCAACCCGTCCCCTTCGGTGACCAATGGTTCGTCCTCGGTTGAAGCCGGCGTGATTCGGTCGCGCTTCGATGTTTCGGGCTTCGATCGGGAGACCATTCTGCGATGGTACGCGCTCAACCATCTGGGGCGAAAGCTGGACGAAAAAGCGGCGACCTACCTGAAGATGGCCAAAGGCTGGTCGTACCACGCACCCTGCGCCGGACACGACGGCATTCAACTTGCCATTGGGCAGATTTTCCGTCCGGGCAAGGATTTCCTCTTCCCCTACTACCGCGACCTCATCACTGCGCTATCGGCAGGAATTACGCCCTACGAAATCATTCTCAACGGCTTGAGTAAGGATACTGACGTTGCCGGCGGCGGACGGCACATGAGTAACCACTTTGCCAAACCCTCGATCCGCATCCAGAACGTGAGTTCGTGCACGGGCAACCATGCGCAACACGCAGCCGGGACCGCTCGCGCCATCAAAAAGTACAAGGGCGATGAACTGGTCATCTACTCCGGCGGTGAGTCGGCATGTTCGGAGGGCTACTTCTACGAAGCAGTCAACGGTGCATCGCGCGAGCAACTGCCGGTGATTTTTGTGATCCAGAACAACAAGTACGGCATCTCGGTCCCCGTCGAAGAGCAGACGGCTAATCCGGATGTGTCGGACAACTTCGTGGGTTTTCGGCATTTGCTCATTGTCAAGTGCGACGGGCGGGACGTGTTCGATTCCTACCGCGCCATGCAGCGTGCTGCCGAGTATGTACTCTCCGGCGCCGGACCGGCGATGGTACACGCCGACTGCGACCGGATTGGATCGCATTCGAATTCGGACAATCACGAGCTCTATCGCAGCAAGGAAGAAATCGAGGCGATGAAGGCACGCGATCCACTGCGCCTCTTCCGCGAACGAATCCTCCAGGAAGGAATTGCCACCGAGGAGGAACTTGCTGCCATCGAGCAGGAGAACATGGCCACCATTGCCGATGCTGCCGAGCGTGCCGAAGCGGCTGCTGATCCGGATCCCCAGTCGTGGCACCAGTTCATCGTTCCGCCGGCGATCATTGGTGCCGACGATCCCAGCGAGGAGCGCGCGCAGTTCGATCCCAACGCACCCGCGATGACCCTCCGCGAGGGAATCAACTATGCGCTCAAGCAGGAGTTCCGCCGCAATCCGCATACGTTCCTGTGGGGGCAGGATGTGGCATCGAAGAACAAGCAGGGCATTTTCAACGTTGTCAAAGGAATGCTCGACGAGTTCGGCAACGAGCGAATCTTCAATGCTCCGATTGCGGAAGACTACATCGTCGGGACCGCCAATGGTTTTTGCCGCTACCGGGAGGACATTCGCGTCGTCATCGAGGGTGCTGAATTTGCCGATTACTTCTGGCCGGCAATGGAGCAGCTCATCGAGTGTTCGCACGATTACTGGCGAACCCGCGGACAGTTCACGCCGAACATTGTCATTCGTCTTGCCAGTGGCGGATACATTCAGGGCGGGCTATACCATTCGCAGTGTTTGGATGCAGTTTTTGCCCATCTGCCAGGGATTCGGGTGGTCTGTCCGGCATTTGCTGATGATGCCGTTGGGCTTATGCGGACGGCGATTCGGTCGCAGGGCGTGACCATGTACATCGAGCCGAAGTTTCTCTACAACTACCGTCCCGCCAGCGCGCCGACGCCCCCGGATGACTACCTGATTCCGTTCGGGAAGGCACGGGTTCGGCGCCCGGGCCGGGACCTAACGCTTGTTTCCTACGGCAACGCGTTGCACTGGTCCTTGAAGGCAGCCGAGCAGTTAGCCGCCGACGGGATCGAGGTGGAGGTGATTGATCTTCGCTCGTTGCGTCCGTGGGATCGCGACAGGGTGTGCGATGCAGTCAAGCGGACAGGTCGTGCGGTGGTTGCCCACGAGCACTACCTGACCGGAGGTTTTGGGGGCGAGGTTGCTGCGACGATTCAAGATGAATGCTTCCGATGGTTGGATGCGCCGGTCCGGCGCGTCGCCTCGAAGGACTGTCCGGTTGGGTTCGCCAAGCCGCTCGAGAACGCCATTCTGCTGAGCGTCGAAGATATTGTGGCTGCCGTCCGTGACGTGATGCGGTGGTGAACCCTTACGCGAAGTAGTTCGGCGATTCCTTCGTGATGACCACATTGTGTGGATGCGACTCGCGCAGTCCGGCGGGGGTGATGCGGACGAAGCGACCGTTGGCTTTGAGCTCGGCGATCGTTGCGCAGCCGCAGTATCCCATGGCAGCGCGCAATCCACCGACGATTTGGTAGAGGGTATCGGCCACCGAACCTTTAAAGGGCACACGTCCCTCGATGCCTTCGGGAACGAGCTTGGCAAGATCGTCTTCGACGTCCTGGAAATACCGGTCTGCTGAACCGCTTATCATTGCGCCTTGGCTCCCCATTCCCCGGTAGACTTTGAAGATTCGCCCTTCGTACTGTACCTTTTCGCCAGGGGATTCTTCGTGGCCAGCGAGCATGTTGCCCATCATGACGCAGTCGGCGCCGGCAGCAATGGCTTTGGCAATATCGCCGGTTTGCTTGATGCCGCCATCGGCGATGAGAGGAACGCCCTCCCGCTGGCAGACCTCGGCGGCGCTCATAATGGCGCTGAGCTGGGGAACCCCAACTCCGGCGATGATGCGTGTGGTGCAGATTGAACCCGGTCCAACCCCGACCTTGACGCCATCGGCACCGGAAGCGATGAGCGCTTCTGCCCCCTCGGCGGTTGCCACGTTGCCTGCAATGATCGGCAGTGCAGGGTGGCGTCCTTTGATACGCTCGACCATCTCGAGCACTCCCCGGGAATGTCCATGCGCAGTGTCAACGACGATAACGTCGGCGCCGGCTTCCACCAGGGCAGCAACGCGCTCGAGCGTGTCGGCTGCGATGCCGACGGCGGCACCGACGCGCAACCGTCCTTGGTCGTCCTTGCATGCATCGGGGTAGCGGCGTTTTTTCTGAATGTCTTTGAACGTGATCAGTCCGCAGAGGATGCCGCGCTCGTCAACGACGGGCAGCTTCTCGATGCGGTATTGTTGGAGGATGGCTTCGGCGTCGTCGAGCGTTGTTCCAAGGGGAGCGGTGATCAAGTTGTCCCGCGTCATGACGTCCGCGATGGGCAGCGAGCTATCCTCGACAAAGCGCAGGTCGCGGTTGGTCAAGATGCCGACTAATCGTCCGGCAGCGTCCACGATGGGGATGCCAGCAATACCATACCGCACCATAATGCGCTTGGCATCGCTAATGGTGTGTGTGGGCGTCAAGGTGATTGGATTGCGAATCATCCCGCTTTCGCTGCGCTTGACTTTGCTGACTTCCTCGGCTTGGTGGAGAATGCTCAAGTTCTTGTGGATGATGCCAATGCCGCCGGCACGCGCCAGTGCGATCGCCATAGCCGATTCTGTGACGGTGTCCATGGCAGCACTGACAATCGGAATATTCAGCTCGATGCCGCGCGTCAGGCGGGTGCGGAGCGATACCTCGCGTGGCAGCACCTCGGAATAGCGCGGAAGGAGCAGCACGTCGTCGAACGTGATGCCATCGAAGAGAATCTTGTCGTGGTTCATGCGGATGTGTGCCACCTGCTGTGGAAGGATTGGCGCGAAAATACGCAGCATTCATGCGTGGTGGTCGTGTGGATGCAGCAGTGGTGCTGGCTGTGGCATGCTACAATCAAGTGTGACGGCGGTATGGGTGGACTCTTCCGCTGGAGTTGGTGCGCGTGCCGGGCAGTGCAGTGTCAGCTTCGATGTGTGAAGAAAATCTGACAGTGTGGGGAATGTTGCACAAAAGGTGGTAAGCAAAGTGAGCGGAAGCAAGAATTTTTTTGAAGCCGACTCCATCCAGAGCGTGGAGAGGCACCGTATATTTGCGTTGCGGAACGCCGCGCCCGTAGCTTAATGGATAGAGCATTGGATTCCGGTTCCAAAGGTTGGGGGTTCGAGTCCCTCCGGGCGCGCGAGTCTGCAGGCAGCAATGGATTTGCCCCTCCAGGGGCGCAATGTGGAAACCTCCGTGTAACAATGGCAGAAGCTACCACACCAGTTCAAGAACCGACCAGCGCTGTTGAGCAACCGGTGGCAGCCGTTGCGTTGCCGCCGTGGTTGGAGCGTGCGTGGAATGATCGCCGCGTGCGGTATGGCGTGCTGGCGCTCGTTGTAGTTGGGCTTGCGGTCGCAGCCTATGCGCTCTGGCACTCCTGGGCGCAAGAGCGTGAGGCGGAAGCAAGTTTGGCGCTCAGTCGCGTCCTGCCGTACCTTGAAGCTCAGCAGTACGACGAAGCACTCAACGGTGATCCCAAAAAGACTGTCCGGGGCGAGCCTGTTCAAGGCTTGTTGGCAATCGCCGATACCTACAGCGGCACCGCGGCTGGGAAGACCGCAGCGCTCTACGCTGGGCATATTTACTTCGACCGCAAGCGCTACCAGGAAGCCGAGCGCTACTTCGAGCAAGCGGAAGGTTCGGATGCTCCCCTGGTGCGGATCGGCGCAATTGCCGGACGTGCTGCCTGCAAAGAGCAGCAGAACCAGTTGGCAGAGGCCGCTGCACTCTACGAATCAATCCTGCCCGATGCCGAACAGATTGGTGCAAAAGACAAATACACCCTCTTTGCTGCACAGTGCTACGAAAAAGCCGGCAACAAAGACCAAGCAATCGGCCTCTACAAGGCATTGCTTGCGGAATTTGAGTTTTCCGAATATGCTGCCGATGCCAAAGCTGGGCTTGCCAGACTTGGCACGGTTGTTGAATATTGAGCGCGCCCATTTTGCGGTGGTGCGCAGTAGTAGAAGAATCTGCAGGACGAACGCACAAAATAGTTCAATAAACCGAACGCAAACTGCAATGAATGTGACAGCAACGTTTTACACTTTCGGAGGTCGTATGCTTCGTTGGTTTCGATTGAGTGCACTGGTTGCGCTCTTTGCGACGATGGCGGCGAGCATTGCACTCGCCCAATTGCCGATACGGGACGTTTCCGGACGCGTCGGTGTCAATGACGTCCGCATTTTCGTCCGCGACACGCTCTACCGCGTCAGCGGGAACTACGTGATTGCCGGCACACTCATTATCGAGCCGGGCACGCGCGTGGAGTTCTTGCCCAATGGGCGCATCATTGATTCCACCGGCGGTCGCATTATCGCCGACGGACGCGCCCGTGCGGCCTATAACTTCACTAATCCGCCGAACTACCAGACCATCCCCCGTCCGGGCGGTGGAACGTGCTACGACTATTCCGACCCGGCGTACTTCCTCAATGTGTCGGTGATTGCTAAGACCACGCAAATCGAGCCGACGATCCATTCGCAGAAGTACGACATCACCTACAACGTGATTCTCGATACACTCACGCGACGGATCGAGAACCTGCCGCCGCTGCCGTACAATGCTCAAGGCGCAGTGTATGTGCAGTGGCCAACGGCGGTCAATCCATCCGGTACTCCGCCGCCGCCAAGTGGGCAACTGTACCTGTACAATACCCCAACGGTGGTTGGTGCCAACACCTACTACAACACCAAGTTCGTTGTCCCCTACGAGTATGCGCTCATGTGGATTACTGCACGGCTGGAAAATCCGTCGCTGGATCCACTGATTCGGACCCAGCCATGGCGCCGCTTCAACAACCAAGACCCCAGCATCGGTGGTCCGGGGCGTGATCGCATCCGTTTTGTTGGCGTTGGAACAAACCTTGCTCGCGAATGGGGGCATATCATCATCCTGCCTGGTGCACGGACTGCTTTCTTCCGTGACTGCGACTTCGATAACTTCCGCAAGGACACCACGGTTGATCGTGTGAACATTTACCAACAGACAGCTGCGGGTGATGTCAGCAACCCCGCCTCGGTTAATGGACAATTGGTTGCGATGACGCAAGGGTCTGGTGGTGCGCTGTCGATTCTGTCCTCGCGGACGTGGCTGGTCAATTGCAACTTTACCCGTAATACTGCGCGCTACCATGGTGGTGCGGTGCAGTTCCTCCAAGCGCCGTTTGATGTGAACAACGTGTTCTATCCGTCAATCTCGACAGGAACAGGTGCAACCCAGTATAATGCGTTGCCAGCGTCGTACCTGCCTGCCGATGTGGGTGCTGCGATGAGTCCGCCGCGCCCGAGCCATATCGTCAACCAGTACCTCTTCGAGCAAAATGCAGCCAATACCTCGACACTGCTTCCTCCGCCGCGGCGGGATAACCAGCCAAGTAGCACCAACTATGTACGTGCTCATGATAACCTCTACGATGGCACGATCAATGAGCTGGAGGACACCTACCGGCAGTCGCTCGATGATGGACGTCTGGCTATTTACCTTGGCCGTATCCGTCAGTTGACGTTTGCACAAAACCGCGTGATCAATGCGCGCGTTCGGGTTGATACAGTGGTGACCCAAAATGGTACGTTCATCATCGTTCGTGATGATGAGCAAGCGCCAGCACCAATTGAAACCAATCCCAACAAGGCGTACAAAAACGATGCCTTCGGTGGGGCGGTGTATATGGCCGGTCGTTGGGGCATTCATGTTGGGCTTGGCGTCAATGATTTCCAAGGCTACGACTACGTGATTTTTGACGGTAACAAGGTAACCAACTATCAGCAAGTCACTGGCACCAATGGTGCACGGGGTGGTGCGGTGTATGTGACCGGATACACCAGCCTGGTGACAACGGGTCGCTATCGCTCGAATATGACCGAGACACCGTTTGTTACGGACTACAACGCAGCAGCGGTAAATCAGGGTGGTGCCGTCTACATGTCTTCGACCGCAGGTCGGCTGGTGTTGCGTGGTGGTACGCAAGTCCCTGTTCCGATGTACATGACCAGCAACCAGTCGGCACGGGGTGGTGCGATCTACGTTGCAGAAAACGTGAGCTACGATGCGCAGCCCTCGCCCCATATCGGCGGTTCGGATGCACAGAATATTCAAGTGCGGAACCTGGGCTACAGCATCAAATTCCAGAATAACACTGCCACCTATGATGGCGGAGCAATCTTTACTCGGCGCAACTACTTGGTCTATGGAGCCGGTGGCGTCATCAGTGGCACGCTGATTGGCTATACCAGCGCTCATATGATTGAGTTCTCTGGCAATACTGCCGGCTATTCCGGCGGCGCTGTTGCGGCACACTTCCGCAGCACGATGGTGCAGCCGGAGTATAACTACATTCGTCACGTGCGCTGCATTTTCGACAACAACCGCGTCGGGGAAAGTGTTGATAGTGCTAACCGCGCTAATGTCCGTGGCGGTGGCGCGATCTACGTTCTCAACGGTGAGTTGCAAACGACAAAAGCCTGTGAGTTCCGCGGAAATATCGCGCAGTGGGGTAACGGAGGTGCGATTGCATTGGTCAATCCCAAGCCATCGGCTGCCGGCACCCCTGTTGGCGGTATCTTCCAGCGTGTGTTTGTGACCGATCTCGATCAAGTGAGCTATGGTTCCAATCCTGCATTCATTACAGGATTCAGCTCCTACGATCCTCCGTTTACGTTCAATCCAAACGAGACCATTCCGCCCCATGTCCGGATGTTGACTCGCTTTTTGGATAACCGCGCCAACCCGAATCCCAATCGTATGGGAAGCGGCTGGACGCAACAAGGCAATATCACCATCACTCACCCAGGTACTGGCGCAACCAGCGGTCCCGATGCTGCAATTGGTGGTCCGGTCCTGCAAGAAAATGGTACTGGACTCGGTGGCGCTATCTACATCCTCGATCAAATCGTTCCTGCGCGCGCCGGACGAGTGGACTCGGTCTTCTTCAACCGCGTACGTTTCCAGAATCAGCAAGCTTATAGCGGTGCGGTCATCTACTCGGACAACTACGACCTCAAGCTGGTGATGGCTCGGTGCTTTGTTGCCAATAATACTGCAACCTCGCAGGTTGGTCAAGAACAGAATGTCATCACCGGTCCGTACGTTGTGCTTGCTAACCAAACGTATAACCCCGCATCGAGTGATCTTGCTGGTGCGATTATCTATGGCGAAGTGATCGGTCCAGTGCCTTCGACCACCTATAGCGTTGCAGCAAACTCGATCTACGACAATACCGCTCGCTTTTTGATCCGCTTGCCGGATGCACCGAACACCAAAGGAGTGCTGGCTGGAATCACCGGTATTGGCTATGGCGGAGTTGATACCCTTCGTGGGAACTACTGGGGTCATACTGAAGCAAATGTGACGACGAGAGTGTACAAGTACGACGTCAATGGTGATCCGATTGATTCGGTCAATCAGGAGACGTTCTTTGTTGCCGGCGATGGCACGCAGCAGTTGCGCTACATCCGGAACGGGACGGGGAAAGACCAAGGTCCGTTCGAAAGCATCGGACGCTATACCTACGTTTCGATCCCAGCACTCAACGGTGCTGACTACACAACACCGGCAGCGAACTCGATTCCGGAAAAGCTGCTCCAACAGGGGCGGATCTATGACATCTTCGATAAAGGTGTCGATATCAAGACGGCAGATTATGCCAAACGTCGGATGGCGCCGATCGAAGATTTCGCGGTTGGTATTCCGACCCGACTCCAACGGTTCAATGACCCAGTTCGTCCGTCGTACAACAAGTTCGTCAAGCGCTATACGCGTGATCCGTTTGTTGCTGAAGCCGATCCGAACATTGCCGCGCTGCAAACCGAATTCGTGGGCGATCATCCAATTGGATACCCGCTCTTCCTCGAAGCACGTGCGGATTACTCCTCGTCTGATCCGGTATTTAGCAACCTCGATAGTCGCTCGATTAACGAAACGGTGTTCTTTGTCATCAACACCACCACGGGTGACTACATTCGCGTCAATCTCAAGCAAGTCGATGCCAGCAGCGAAGTCTTCCGTGCACGGGTAGAGATTGTACCAGACTCAAGCTTCGGCGGACAAGTGCTCGGTGGTTATGCCGCGCGGCGTAATGCCGAAGGGTTGGCAAACTTTGGTGGTGACTTAACTTCGATTCTGGCTGCAATCAAGCGGAATGCATTCAACGAAGATGCTGGTGCGCTACAAGGGCGTAAGTACATGGCATCGGCACAGGGCAATCAGCTTGGTGGGGCCGGCTTCCGTCTGTCGAACCGTCCATCGTTGCCCGCCTCGAACCAGGGATTGGAAACGTACTTTGCTGGTGAGCGCTATCTGGCAATTCCAGCAAAAGCAGGTGACGAGATTGCGATTGTCTCGCGCTCAGCGCTGTGGCGTGAAGTTGGCTCAAACAATGACGCCTTCAATGGCGCGCTCATCTTCCGGGTTGGTACGTCCACCCCACCGCCGGTTTGGACCGGGCATAAAGTGCTTACCCATCGTCCACCACTGCGTGATAACAACTGCCAAATCGTGACCGATAACCTGGGCAATCCGATCTTGACGCCACCGCAATTCTGGGATCGGATTTGGGTGTCGGAAGATGTTGATTATTCGCGTGACCAAGCATTTACGATTCCCTGCCGTGACACCATCTTTGCGATTACGGCAAAGGATACGAATAAATTCTTCGATCCGCGCTCCATCATTGAGCCGGATAAGTTCACCCAGTTGACCTATCAATGGCAGGTTGATCCCAATAGCGGGCTTGCGCGTTGGCTCCAAGCGGATACGATTCCAGCCAGCCAAGATGAGCCCAATGGATACTGGCAAGCCTACGGCCATGTTGTCCTCAAAGGTCGGCCAAGCAACCCCTACATCGTACCGGGTGGTGAGGTCGTGACTGTCCGTGCATGGAATTATCCGCCGAACTACCGCACAATTGATTCGCTCAAAGCGGTTGGTTACCCAGATAGCATCATCGCGCGATACATCTACCTCTATCCGCCTTACTTTGCTAATCAAGCCTACGATGTAACCAATGCACGGTACTTG